>FWPV01000072.1_pt1:282500-327500 | contig 361431 bp, 307 predicted proteins | sample 2228371 | NCBI WGS metagenome assembly FWPV01 (sample SAMEA103939776, study PRJEB20133) | metagenome | reverse complement strand
GAGGGGTCCAGTTGGCGACCAGGTCGGTGGTCGCCTCCAGGATCGCCGTCTGTCGGCGTTGTTCTTCTTCGGCGCGGCGACGCTCCGTGACGTCCAGCGCCGTGCACAAAAACTGCACAATCTTGCCGTCCTTCACCACCGGCTTGGCGCGCAGGCTCACGTAGCCGTTGTCCCCGTCGGCGCGCAGGATGCGAATTTCCAGCGCATAGGTTTCGTCGATTTTGCGACGCTGGTACAGGTCCAGAATGCGATCCAGGTCTTCGGTGTGGACGAAATCGCTGAGACGACGCAGGGGAAGATTGTTTTGATAAAGCGGAATGCGCAGAATGCGACAGGCTTCCTCCGAAAGGACCGCCATCCCGCTCGTCAAATCGATTTCGATGCTGCCGAGATGAGCGATGCGTTGCGCTTCGGCCAGCCGGGCGGTGCGTTCAACGACGCGCTGTTCCAGCGTTCGATTGAGCTCCTCCAGCTTGGCCTGTTCTTGCAGCACGGTGCGATAGAGCAACGCATTGTTGACGGCGACCAACACCTGTGCGCCGATGGCCTCGACCAGGCGGAGGTCGCGCTGGCGATAGGCGTGAATGCGGTAGCTGAAGATCTGCATCACCCCGCGCACAACATCGCCGAGCTTCAACGGCACGATCAGGGCGGAACGCGGCACGTTTGGGTCTTCTTCGGGCACCTGCGTCGGCTCAATCGCCTGGGCGCCGCTGGATTTGTTGATGTAATAGGAGCTGCTGCTGGTGCGCCGCTGCGCATTGTAATCGGTGAGCAGAATCGACTGCCCGGTGCGAATGGCGAGGCTTTGCGTCCCCTTTCCTTCCGGCGCCAACTCGACGGGAGGGAAATTGGCAATGTCCAGGGCCTCGCCGTCCTGCCAGGCGAACAGGCAGGTGATCAACTTCGTTTCAGGGTCAAAAGAGGAGAGATAGAGAACGTCGCAGTCCATGCGCTCTGCAATCAGGCTGCGCATGGAGGTGAAGATGTGGTCGAGGTCGAGGGAGCGTCCTAGCTCGGCGCCGGCGCGATAGAGCAGATCGCGCTCTTCGGCGATTTGTTTTTGGCGCTCCCGCAGCTCGACCTCTTGCGTTATATCGCTGACGAAGGCCAGAATGACAAGCTCATCCCCGCTTTCATTGCCAAGAGGGGCGTAGCGCACGCGCAGCCACCGTTCATCGGCGTCGTATCGATGAGGCAGCTCCACCGTGATCTCCTGACGGTGGGTGCGCACGCGGCGGATCAGAGAGGCATGGCGTCTGGCCTGTCCGCCGCCCAGCAATTGCGCAAAGCGCCGTCCGGTTAAATCGCCTTCGACGCGCATCAGCTGCAGCGCGTTTTGGTTGGCATGGAGAATTTCTCCAGAAGGCGACAACACAAAAAGCGCTTCTGCAAGATACTCGGACAAAACGCAGTTTTGAATCAGCGACCCCAACACATTCGTCTCGCTTTACACCGGCTCCTCACGAACAGTCCACCTGATTGCGACAATGTGTTCAGGGATGCAGGGAACGATCGATTCTCTGAATTGCCTTTCTCGTTGAATCCATCCATTGCGATCGGCACAGGCAAGATTCCATCCACGTCCATCATCATAGCAGGAAAGAAGCGCCTCCAAAAACCGGAGGCCTCATCTTGGATGACGTTGGTTGATGACGATTGGTTTCGCAGAGTTGTCGTCGGCTTTGATGCACCCACTATATCACAGATTTCGCGTTTGATCCTATGACAATTATCTCACTCACCTTACGCAGTCGGCTTCGTTTTCAAGAAGCTCTTGGCGGGCTCTCACCTCCGGCCCCTTCTCCCAATGCTGGGAGAGGAGAAGAGAGCGGCTACGGTTTGCCCAAATCGCTTGTGAAATTCCATCCCACTTCCTGAAAGATTGCATTCTACGAAGAGGCGTCATCGAACTGCGTACCATGAGTTGTCTTCGTGGATTTCTGCTTTCGTAAGGAAAGGCGGGTCGCGCGGATGCTGCTGGCCTGTTCGAATATCCAACAAAAGTTTGTTGCATTTTCTAGATGATAAAGTCTATGATGAATCGGATGCGATGCGCAGAGGACGCCCCCCGTGACTGTGCGCAAAAATCATAATGACAAAGCCCTGTTCAACGAACAGGCTGTGACGTGCTCAGTTCTATTCGAATGATCCGGAATGAATCCAGGCAATAAGCATTTTTGGAGTCAAATCACTCTAGGCGTCGCCTTCTTTCTTATCGTGGCGGGCGGAGCGCTGCTGCTCAAAGAGCCGTGGATCGGCGCAGGCGTATCGGCAGGGGGCGCAGTCATCGCTGCGCTGCAGTGGACGGCGATGCGCCCTTTGATGCATCCTCGTTCCGTCGATTCGGCGGCGACGCAGATGCATCACCCGCTGTTCCACGCGCTGCAGGACACCATGCAAGCTCTCACCGCCTCCCCGGACCTCAACGAAGTGCTCGACCGAATCTTGCTCAACGTCAATCGAGTGGTGGAGAGCGACTCCGCCGACATCATGCTCCTGGATGAGGCGGCGGACAGCGCGCAGCTGGTGCGTTCGGCGAACACCGGCGCAGGTGGCCGCACGGATCCTAGTTTAATCGGCGCCACGTTTTCGTTGAACACCTTCCGCAACTTGCGCATCATGCAACAAACATTGCAGCCGATGATTATCGGGGACGCCTCCTCCGACCCGAACTGGACGCACCTGCCCGAAGCAAGCTGGATACGCTCGTCTGTCGGCGCGCCGATTGTCGGACATGGCTGCGTGCTGGGCTTTATCACGTTGAACAGCGCACGCCCCCACGCCTTCACGCCTGTACACGCCGAACTGCTGAGCGCCTTCTGTGGGCAGGCGGCGATTGCACTCGAGAACGCCCGGCTCTATGCAAGCATCCACCGTGAGTTAGCCGAGCGCCAGGCCGCCGAGCAGGCGCTGGCCCAGCGCCTCAGCGAGATGGAGCTGCTCAACCGCGCCATCCTTCACGCCTCGACGCTCGACCTGAAGGAGGCGCTCAACCACATCTGTCGCGACCTGGCGCAACATTTTCAGGCGCCGCAGTCGGGGATTGCGCTGTTTGACGATGCAGAGGAAGTGCTCATCGTGGCTGCCGAATACATCCCAGACCCTTCTCTGAGCGCCATCGGTCAGAGCATCCCTGTGCACGGCAATCCGACGACGGAGTATGTGCTGAAGCATCGTCGACCGCTCGCCGTCGCCGACGTCGAGAACGATGAACGCATGGAACCGATCCGCGATCTCATGCGGAGGCGTCGCACGGCCTCGTTGCTGATCGCACCGCTTTTTGCCCGTGAAAAAATCGTCGGCACCATCGGCATCGACTGGCACACGCCGCGCGAATTTACCGAGCAGGATATCGAGATTGCCCAGAGCGTCGCAAGGGCTGTCGGGCAGGCGCTGGAGAACGCACGGCTTTATGAGACGGCTCAGAAAGAGCTGACCGAGCGCAAACGCGCAGAGGAAAGAGAGCGACGTCAGCGCGAGTTCATCGAGGCGCTGCACAACGTCACCGTAGCGTTGATCAGCTCGCTCGATCCGGACGAAATCCTCGATCGGCTGCTTGCTGACGTAAGACGCGTGGTTCCGTATGATGCAGCCAATATCATGTTGCTCAATGAAAGTCGCACCCATGCACGGGTTGTTCGCGCCGCCGGCTATACTCCCGGCGTGCTCAACTCAGGCTTCCTTTCTTACTCCTATGAGATTGCCGCCTTAGCCAACTTACGCACCATGTGCATGCTGCAAAAGCCGGTGCGCATTGCCAACACCCATGAAGACCCCAACTGGCTGCACGTACCGGGAGCGGAATGGATCCACAGCTATCTCGGCGCGCCGATCCGTCGTCGCAACGAGGTGATCGGCTTTTTGTCGCTCGATGCGGCGGCGCCCGATTTCTTCACCGAAGAAGATGAGCAACGCTTGCAAACCTTCGCCGACCAGGTGAGTATTGCGCTGGAGAACGCGCGGCTGTTTCAGGAGGCGCAACAGGCGCGCCAGGCAGCCGAGGCGGCCAACCGCGCCAAGTCCATCTTCTTGGCAAACATGAGCCACGAAATTCGCACACCGATGAACGCCGTTATCGGTATGACCAGCCTCCTGCTCAGCACCCCTCTAACGCCTGAACAACAGGACTACGTCGAGACGATCCGAACCAGTGGCGATGCTCTCCTCTCCGTGATCAACGACATTCTTGACTTTTCCAAAATCGAGTCCGGTCGTTTGGAGCTTGAGGAACATCCTTTCCAACTGGAGACATGCATCGAAGAAACGTTTGATCTGTTTGCCGGCAAGGCGGCGGCTCAAGGTATCGAGCTCATTTACCGGATCGATGGAAGCGTCCCGCCCTGGATTGTGGGCGATCTCTCGCGGCTGCGCCAGATTCTGGTAAACCTCGTCGGCAACGCCGTCAAATTTACGAATGAGGGTGAGGTCACCGTGAATGCGACCGCCGAACCTGATGGCGAGTATCTCCGTCTCCATATTGCCGTTCAGGATACAGGGATTGGGATCGCCGCGGATCAGCTCGATCGGCTGTTCAAACCCTTTTCCCAGATCGATCCTTCGCTTTCGCGACGATACGGGGGCACCGGTCTGGGGCTTGTGATCAGCCGACGGCTTGCGCAGTTGATGGGCGGCGATATCTGGGTGGAAAGCGCGCCGGGAGAAGGCTCCACGTTTCATTGTACGATTCTAAGTCGGCGAGCGCAGACGCCGGAGACGTCGCGCTCCATCGCTTTCCTAGTGAACCGCTGCATTTGGGTGGCGGAATCCAATCCTAAAGCATTGGCTGCAATGACGGAACTCTTGCAAGGATGGGGCGCAATTGTGAAAGGCGCAACGACCGCCGACGAGCTATTGGCTTTGCTCGAGCATATGCACCGCTCGCCTGATCTGATCCTGCTCGACAGGCGTCTCTTGAATGCAGAGCCTTTTCTCCGTTTGACGCTTCCACTTATGCAAAAGGTGAACTGCCCTGTGGTGACGCTCGAAACTTTCGGCAAAACACCGGCGCAGGGAGACCTCTGGCCCGGCGGCGACTACCTGGTGCGTCCTATCAAACATCGCCATCTACTCAATGTATTAAGACGGTTTCTCGCCGCGCCTCCCGAACAATCCGTTCAGACGTCGGAAACGGAGAATCTATTTGTTTTGTCGAAGCAGGATGCGTCCTTGCGCATCTTGCTGGCCGAGGACAACCTGGTGAACCAAAAGGTCGTCCTGCGCATGCTGGAGAAGTTTGGGTTCAGCGCCGACGTCGCCAGCAACGGGATAGAGGCGTTGGAGGCGCTGCATCGCCAGTCCTACGATCTTGTGTTGATGGATGTGCACATGCCCGAGATGGATGGCGTTGAAGCGACGAAGCAAATCCGGCGCAGCGTAGCCTCCGAACGCCAACCGCGCATCGTTGCACTGACCGCCGCAGCCATGAAGGAGGACCGCGACGCCTGTCTTGCTGCAGGGATGGATGGCTTCCTGACCAAGCCTGTGCGGCCGGAGCATCTGGCGAATATTCTGCGCACAACCCATCGACGCAGATGAACAGCAGCAGCGGATGCCAAGAGGAGGGGGGTGTAGGCAGGAAAGCAAGGTCAAGATTCTGATTTTAAGGGCAGGATGACGGTGAAGCGGCTGCCCTGTCCGGGGGCGCTCTCCACGACGATGCGCCCGCCGAGCAGCTCCACCAGCCGTTTAGTCAGCGCCAACCCCAGGCCCACGCCGGGATAGCGACGTCGCAGCGAGCTGTCCAACTGGATAAAGGGGCGGAACAGATGCGCCATGCCCTCTTCATCGATCCCGATGCCGTGATCCCAGACGGTGATGCGAGCTGCGCCGCTCGCTGCGTCCTTTTCCGCCAAGACCCCCCAGTTCTCCCTGCTCAGGCGTGAATTTGATGGCGTTGCTCAACAGGTTTAGCAGAATCTGAATGTAGCGCAGCTGATCGCCTTCCACCATCAACCGGTCACAGGAAGACGCAAATTGAATCGTCTGCCGCTTGCTTTCGGCTTCCGGGGCGATGCGCGCCACGGCGAGTTTCGACAGCGCAACGGCGTCGAAGGTTTCGATTTGCAGGAAGATCTCCCCCGCCTCGATACGCGAAAAGTCGATCAAATGATTGATGAGCGACAATAGATCGCGAGCGCTGGTTTGTATTAACTTTAACAGGCGCTGTTGCTGGGCGTTGAGCGCGCCGTGCATTTCCGTCTGCAGCGCCTCGGTCAACCCCAAAATGCTGCTGAGCGGCGTGCGAAGCTCATGACTGACGGTGGCGATAAATTCGTCTTTCATACGCGCTGCATTTTGCAGGGCCGCATTGGCGGCCTGCAATTCCTCGTGGCTGCGCCGCAGCTCGGCTTCAACCGCTCTCAACGCCGTCTCGACCTGCTTCAATTCGGTGATGTCGACGCCAACGCCCAGGACGAGAAGCGCATCTAGACCCTCCAGGCGAAGAGGCTGTTTGATCGTTTGGAGCGTGTGCACAGTTCCATCATGAAATCGCACTTGCTCTTCTCGAATCGATAACGTCGCCCCTTCGCGAATGACCTGCAAATCCTCTGCGCGGAAGCGAGCGACCGCCTCGCGCAGCGGCTGAAGATCGACGTCGCGGCGTCCGACCACCTCTTCTGGGGTCAGCCCGAATGCAGCCGCCGCCGGCCGATTGACCAAAAGGTATCGACCGTCGATATCTTTCACGTAAATCAAATAAGGCACAAGGTCGATGATCTGGCGCAATCGCTGCTCGTTGAATTGCAACGTCTGCGTATGTTCGTGGATGCGCGCCTCCGGCGTTTGCGCCAGCTCGTTCGTCACCCCCTGCGCTGCCTTCCATGCCGTGCGCTCGGAGGCGACATTCACAGTGCGCACAAGCTCGCCCTGAGAATTGAACGCCGGTGCGCTGCGCATCCGCAGCCAGCGGAGGGAGCCGTCCGGATGGGATACGCGAAACTCTATGTCAACCAGATTCCCCTGCGTAGGACATGAAAACGCTGCGCGTACGAAAGGCGCATCCTCCACACAAACGACCTCCAGAAACGCCAACGGATCGCTGAGCAGGGCGTCAGGAGACAACCCGAAAAGTCTCTCAAACCCCGGGCTGACATAGCGGACGGAGCGATTCTGAACATCGTAAATCCAAACCGCCCCGTCGATCTGCTCGAAGGCCCGGTGGAAATCCTCCACCTGCTCGTTCAGGATGCGCATTTGCGCTTCAAGCTGTGCAATCCGTTCTTCCAACGTTATGGCCATGAAAACCCGTTCCTTTACGCCTCCCTTCTAAAAGGCGCTCCACGCCTTTACGGAAGGTTCATGCCTCGGTCGGTCTGGTCGGCGGCTCGTCGCCGACCAGCGTGATCACGCGGAACGCTTCGGCGTAGGCCATTTCCTTGCCCTTCGCCGCCTCGGCCGCCCACTGGCGCAACATTGGCTCTGGATCCCAGTCGCGCATCTGACTGACATGGCAGCGCAGCGCTGCAATTTTGAGGTCGATCGTGTCGGTGATGTCCACCCAAGTGTCGCCTCCATTCCACGCCTCCACATACAGTTTGCGCACCTTGTGCGCCTGCAGGCCCTCCTCCGCCAGCTCCTCGAAGACATGGGGCTGCCCGGCCGCCGGAAACACCGCCTCGATCGCTGCGCTGGCGGCGGCCCGATGATCCGGGTGATTGACGTAGGTCGAGTTGACGAACCACGCCGTGGGGTCGCCGCAGACGACAACCTCTGGCCGAAAGCGACGAATTTCTCGCACGAGTTTGCGCCGCAGCTCAAGCGTATTCACCAGCAGGCCATCCGGCTCGCGGAGGAAGATGACCTCCTTGACGCCTATCAGCGCAGCCGCGGCGAGCTGTTCCTGCTCTCGGATGGCGGCGGCTTCGGCGCGCGTCACGCCGGGGTCGGCGATGCCGACGTCGCCGCTGGTCAGCAGAACATACGACACCTCGGCGCCGCTCTGCACCCATCGCGCGGCCGTGCCGGCGACGCCAAACTCGATATCATCTGGATGCGCAAAAATAAACATCGCCCGTTGGGGCGTATACGGTGTGTACTGACTCATGGCATCTTTCTTTTCGTTTTTGTTTTTTAATTCTTGTCGTTATCAGGGTTATTGACCACAGCGGGCGACGCTGTAGGCCTGGTTCAGCGCAGTGAGAATTTGCTCCGCAGAGGCTTGCAGGCCCGCCGCCGCCGCACCCACGCGCTGATCGGGGTTCAGGCTGTCCACCGTGCTGCTAAATGCATCATACGCGTTCACCATTTCCGTGATCTGCTGGAACTGGAGCACGGTGTTGGCGCGACGAGCCGCTTCCACCCAACGCCCGACGCCTTCGCGCATGTCTCGGAGCTGATCGACGCCGGTGTTGGCGTCGATCTGGCTGAGCCCGGCTGCGGATTCGCGCAAGGAGTTCAGCGTTTGACAAAGCGCGCGGCGAGCATCCGCTGCGGAGGGCGCCGTTTCGACGCTGCAACCGCTCAGCAGCAACAAAAACAAGAAGGTGAAAGCAAGCCCTGCTCGCCTGGATTGTTTCATGTCGTCTCCTTTCAAGTTGATGCGTGCAGTCAGGTATACTAACGGATCGGGCGTCTACGATTGCCTACGATTCCGTTATGATTCTGTATCGATTGCATTGATTTTGCTTCTATTTCAAATCCATCACCACATCAAAGGAATGTCCCATGGGACTACAGCGCACGCCATGCGGCCGTCAGATCATCCGGCTCATGCTTGAACTCGATAAGCCGATTCACCCGATCACCGACGATGAGCTGGAACGGGAAGTGCGACGCAATTATCGCTGGAATTTTACGGTGAATCTGATCGACGGCGCCGCCTTTTGGTTTGGCCTGAGTTTTATCTCGGCGACCACCATTTTACCGCTTTTTGTGAGCAAACTCACAACCTCGCCGTTCTGGTTTGCATTGCTGGCGGTGCTGGCGCAGGCCAGCTGGTATCTGCCGCAACTGTTGACGGCCGGCGTGACCGAGCGCCTGCCGCGTAAGAAGCCTGTGGTGATCAACGTGGGGTTCTTCACTGAGCGCCTGCCGATCTGGCTGTTGCCGGTGGCGGCCTGGCTGGCGCCCGGCCACCCGACGCTGGCGCTGCTGCTCTTCTTTCTTGCCTACGCCTGGCACGGATTCGGCGCCGGCATGATCGCCCCCGCCTGGTCGGACATGATCGCGCGCATCTTCCCGATCGACCGTCGGGGCTGGTTTTTCGGCTTCAGCTCGTTCATCGGCACCGGGCTTGGCGCGATCGGCGCCGTCGCCAGCGGTTGGATTCTGGAAACGTTCCCGTATCCACAGAACTTCGTCTACACCTTTCTGGTGGCTGCGCTTGCCATCACCGTCAGTTGGGTCTCTCTGGCGCTGGCGCGCGAGCCGGTGCAACCGATCCCTGAAGCTGCGCGGCAACGCAGCCGACAATCCTGGAAAAAGATCGCTGCGATTTTGCGCAACGACCGCAACTTTCGGAACTTTCTCACCTCTCGCCTCCTGTCTAACCTGGGGCGCATGGGCGCCGGCTTTCTGACCGTGGCAGCGATTCAACAGTGGCAGGTGAGCGACGCCAGCGTCGGCCTCTACACGGCGGCGCTGCTGATCGGTCAGACGCTCGGCAACCTGCTGGCCGGCGTGATCGCCGACCGCCGCGGCCACAAATTCACACTGGAGCTGGCGCAGTGGGCCAGCGTATTGACCTTCGGGATGGCGTGGCTGGCGCCCCATCCCGACTGGTACTACGTCATCTTTTTCCTGATGGGGATCGTCAACGGCATTGTGATCGTCTCCGGCGTGTTGATCGTAATGGAGTTCTCACAGCCGGAGCATCGGCCCACCTACATCGGGCTTGGCAACACCGTCACCGGCATCGGCGGGGCGATTGCGCCCGTGATCGGCGGCGTCATCGCCGCCTTCAGCTACGAATGGCTCTTTTTGGGGTCAGCAGTGTTAAGCGCCGCCACGCTGCTGGTGCTCTACTTCGGCATGAAGGAGCCGCGACTGCACGTGCAGGCCGACCCGCTGGCGGAGATGGCAAGGGTGAACGATTGAACTCAAGAAGACTGGCGGCTCTGCGCAGCCGCCAGTCTCCAGCTTACCGATTTAGAGGTTCGAGCGGTTCAGGGCGATGACCGTAAGTTGTGACCGGACGCTCGACCGGCCTCGCCCAGCGCACGGCGTTGCTGATGACGCGCAACACCTCCGGCTGATGATAGGTGGGATACGTTTCATGGCCTGGGCGGAAATAGAAAATGCGCCCCTGGCCGCGGCGGTAGCAGCAACCGCTGCGAAAGACTTCGCCGCCCTGGAACCAGCTCACAAAGACAAGCGTCTCCGGCTCGGGGATGTCGAAAAACTCTCCGTACATTTCCTCATGCGGAATCTCGAAATACTCGCCGATGCCGTCGGCGATCGGATGACCCGGCGCGACCACCCAGAGCCGCTCGCGTTCGCCCGCCTCGCGCCATTTCAGGTTGCAGGTGGTGCCCATCAGCCGCTTGAAAATCTTGGAAAAGTGGCCGGAATGCAGCACGATCAGCCCCATGCCGCGCAACACGCGGTCGTGCACGCGCGCAACGATTTCGTCTTTCACCTCGTCATGCGCCATGTGCCCCCACCAGACCAACACATCCGTGTTCTCCAGCACGTGCTCGGTCAGCCCATGTTCGGGTTCGTCGAGCGTGGCGGTGGTGACGATGCAGCCGTGGCCGCGCAGATAGCCTGCGATGGCGCCGTGGATGCCCTGCGGGTAAATCGCAGCAATTTTGGGGTTTTGTTTCTCGTGACGATATTCGTTCCATACAGTCACGCGAACCGGCGTCGACATAAATGTATTCTCCTCTCGTGCATCTCATCAGGAGGCGACTCAGGCCGCCGCCGACGTTGCATCGACGACGAACTGCTCCGCCTCGCGTTGCGTCACCGGGACGCCCCCGCGCTGGGCCGAGGCGCGGATCATGTCCCACAGGATCGCCATGCGCAGGCCCACCTCCGGCGGGCTGGGGTTCTCCATCTCCCCGCGGCAGACGCGGATAAACTGCTCCCAGGCGCCGAACGAAGGCGGCGTCTCGACCGGCTTCAGATCGCTTTCGCCCTGGCGCTGCACTTCCAGCCGTTCCCCCCACACGCCGGTGCGCAGGATGCCGTTGGTGCAGAAGACGCGCACGTCCGACGCGCAGGACTGGATCGTGTCGCCGCAGCCGCCCAGGCTGATCAGCGCGCCGGAGGCCAGCCGCGCCATCACCACGCCCAGGATGTCGACGGGCCGGCCTCGGTTGTCCAGCCAGGCCGCCACCTCGACGACCGGTTCGCCCGCCAGATCGGCCACGGTGTTGAGCAGATGCGCGCCTGTGTCGAAGAGAAAGCCGCCGCCCGACAGCTCCGGCACCTGGCGCCAGGTGTTCATGGTGAAGGCGTTCCAGCTCTGCCAGACGACGCCGTGGATGGTGAGGATTTGCCCCAGCTCGCCGCTGCGCAACATCTTCACGGCGGTGCGAATCTGGGGCGAGAGGCTGCCGTTGAAGGCGACGACAAGCCGCCGTCCCGTGCGGTCGCGCGTGGCGATCAAGCTGCGCGCCTCGAGGACGTTCATCACCATCGGCTTTTCCAGCAGCACGTCCAGCCCGGCTTCCAGACAGGCGACCGCCTGGTCGTGATGCAAGGCGTGGGGCGTGATGATGAAAGCGGCGTCCAGCCTGTCGGCGTACTTGCGCAGCATCGTCGACAGGTCAGGTTCATTGGGCGGCGGCTGCAGCCCGGCCTCCTCGAACAAGAGCGCGTAGCGCTGATAGGTCGCCTCCGAAGGCTCGCAGACGACCGGAATGGTCACCATCTCCGGATGGCGCAGCATTGAAGTCGTGTGGTGGCGCGCCATGCCTCCACAGCCGATCACGGCGATGCGCATCGGTGCAGACGCCTTTTCTAACAGTTCGGACATCGCTGAATCCCCTCCAGACAAAACACGGATAAGCAACCCTTGTATAGTGCCACAGAGGATGAATTTCTGTCCAAAGCGTTGGTTATCGCTTTTGGAAGGCCGAGCATGCGAAATCAGCTGAGTTTACAGTTGCATGCGCAGCGCCCAATTCCGGCAAAACCGCTTCAGTCGGCTACAATCCATCCATGAGTATGCAACCTTCTCTTATTCTCGCCTCCGCCAGCCGGCGACGTCAACAATTTCTGCGCGATCTAGGCCTGGCGTTCTCTATCCGGCTTCCCGACATCGACGAAACGCCGCTGCCCGGCGAGGACCCGGCCACCATGACCGTGCGACTGGCGGAAGCCAAGGCGCAGGCGGTTGCGCAGCAACTGGCCGACCCCGGCGAACATGTTTTGATCATCGCCTCGGACACGACGGTGGCGCTGGATGGAGAAATCTACGGCAAGCCGGAAGACGCAGCAGACGCCGTGCGCATGTTGCGTGCGCTGCGCAACCGCACGCATGAGGTGATCAGCGCCGTCACCGTGCTCCAACCTGCGACGTTCCACTGCGCCACGCGCGTGAATCGCACCGCCGTGACGATGCGCAACTACAGCGACGCCGAGATCGCCGCCTATGTCGCCTCGGGCGACCCGATGGACAAGGCCGGCGCCTACGCCATTCAGTCGCCGGATTTTGCACCTGTCTGCGCATTGGATGGCTGTTTCGCCAGCGTCATGGGGCTGCCGCTGGTCGAGCTGTGCGAACTGTTGGCAACCTTTGGCGTGGCGACGCCGCGCACGCCGCTGCAGGTGTGCGGCGAGATCAACCCGTTTCCCTGCTGCGCCGCCTCCAGCGGGCGCAGCGTGCATATCGAGTTTGCCTCCTGACGGAAAATTGTTTCAAACCTCGCAAAGGGGTCATCCCCAGATGCGCCAGGCTACAATGAAAAGCATAGCGAGGACGATGGCGAACTTCAAAAGTGAAGCAAGCAGCGTGCTGACCCAATAGCCCCATATGGCGCGCAGCGCCCGGCGCAGATTGCGCTTGTCGAGCCACTCCACCACAAACATGCCGAGCACGGCGCCCAGCAGCGCGCCGAACAGCGCACCGACCAACGGAACGCCGACGAGCAGGAAGCCGCCCAACAGTCCGCCCACGATGGCGCCTGCAATGGCTTTCCAGCTTACGCCGGCCCGTCGGCTCATTGCGGTCGTCAACAGCAGCTCAGACGCCCAGGCCAGCGCCGCCAACGCGCCCAGCGCCGCCAGAATCGCCCAGTTGATGCGCACAAAGCCGTCCCCCCACGCCCAAACGAACGCGCCCAGCCAGATGAGCGGCGGGCCGGGCAAGAACGGCAACACGACGCCGATGACGCCCAGCACCATCAACGCATAGCCGAGCAGATGCAACAGGTTGACGCCGGCCCCGTCCATGTTATTTCTCCGCCCAGATTTGGCCGTCCTCGACGATCAATGCAACGATGGGGGAGCGCCCAAAGAGCGGAGGGACGTCGATGCCAAGCTGCGCGTAGAGCGCCGGCGGAACGCCGACGTCGGCGAGATAGAGGGCGCCGCAGGCGCGCGCAGCCTCCGGTTGGCGAAAACCATCCTTGGGCAGGGCCAGCGTCAACGTCGACGTGGCCTGGAGATGAGGCTCGAAAACTTTCCCGGACGTCGTATCGACGCCGCTGGGCGCGTCGAGGCTCAGGATCGGCGCCGCGCTGCTGTTGGCCAGCCGAATCAGATTGCGCGAGGGTCCACGCGGAGCGCCGCGCAGCCCATAGCCGATGAGCGCGTCGATCAGCAGGTCCGCAGGCGGCAGCTCCCAGCCTTCCTCGGCCCAAGCCAGCGGCGCGCCCATCGCCTGCAAGATGCGGAGCTGTCTGGCGGCTGCGCCTTGATAGCGATCCGGAGGATGGCTGCAGACGATCTGCACCCAAGCGCCCCAGTTGATCAGATGTCGCGCGGCGGCCAGCCCGCCGCCGCCATTCGGGCCGCGACCCGCAAGCACGACGATCGAACGGTCGGCCACGTCGCCGTCGAGCATGCGCTGCGCCAGGGTCGCCAGGCTGCGACCGGCGTTCTCCATTGCCTGCAGCGGGTCGATGCCATAGGTCTCGGCCATCGACCGCTCGATCGCTTTCATCTGCTCGGTGGAGACCGTCGGCACAAGGATGCGCCCGCCCATCGCTACACCGCCAGGTCGCGCAGCCAGGCGCGGTGCAACGTCCACCGATTCTCGCCCGGATCCCAGTGCAGCTCGAAGGTGTTGTCATCCACCGCTTGAATCAGATAGCAGCGAATCAGCTTCCCTTGCACGCGTTCCTCCCATTGTCGTCCCACCGTCGCCACGTAGCGGGTGCGATCCCGCCAGATGAACGAGGTGGGAAGAACGGTTCCATCTGTCATCACGCGCACCAGTGCGTTCACCGGCTCCTCGACCAGAACTTCTCTCCTCATGATGGTTGAGGCCTCCCCTCCAGATAATTCAACAACAGGGTCAGCGCCGCATGAGCGCTGAGCAATTTATTCTGGCTCCGATTTCCTGGCCAAATAAAGTGAGCGCCTTGCTCGTAGCCATCCACAGCGCTGAGGTGCAAATAAGTCGTCCCAACCGGCTTGTTCGGCAGCCCGCCGCCTGGCCCGGCGATGCCGGTGACGCTGACCGCAACATTTGCGCTGAACAGCCGCAATGCGCCCTGCGCCATCTGCCGGGCGACCGCAGCCGAAACCGCGCCTTCGCGCAGCAACGTCTCGGGATCGACGGCCAGCAAACGCTCCTTGGCGGCGTAGCTGTAGACCACCGCTGCGCCGGCGAAATAGGCGGAGCTGCCGGCGTTCTCTGTGATCAAATGGCCGATCAGCCCCCCTGTGCAACTCTCCGCCGTCGCGCACATCCAGCTGCGCTCCATCAAGCGCTCGCCAACCCGCTGCGCAAGCTGAATCACTTCATCCTTGTCAATGTTCTTGTCAATCATCGGATCGCTCCTCATCCCGATCGGATAGTCGTCGGCCGATCGCCATCCAGTGCTCATTCCCGCGGCGCATGAAAAGGACGGCCCCGGCCCGCCCGCCCGCAGCCAGGCGCAAGCGAGGGCGCAGCGACTCCGGCGCCTGCGGAAAGCCGCGCTTGAGCAGCTCCACCTGGCCAATGCCCAGGGAAACCAGCCGCTGATTGAGCACCTTCAGGCTGAATCGATGCACCTCTTCGATAAGAAAGGCCTGGGCAAGCGGCTCTTTGACAAAGTGCGGCGCGGCAATGTAGGCGACGTCCGGCGCGACAAGATGCCCGCTCAGCCGCGCGCAGAGCGCGCCCAAAGCGCCGGCGCGAATCACGGCGCCATCGGGTTCGTAGAGAACCATGCCTGGCGCCAACTCGCCCACAGGCGGAGGAAGACCTTCATCGGCGATCTGCAGCCAACCCTCCGCACGATGCACGGAGGCCCACCGTTTCGGCGCATCCGGGCGACCCAACCAGAGCACCGCCTCCTTGCACACGCCGTCGTGGCTGACAAATTCCACGCAGCAATTGGCCGGAATCTCCGCCGCCTGCACGCCGGGCGTCACCTTGACGGCGACGAGCGGAATCAGGTCGCACAATTTGAGAATCTCGCCGATGGAGGGCTGCATCGTATGCAGGCTGAAGGTGCGACGGCCCTCGCTGCGCCGCGAAGGATCTACAAAGGCGGCGGCAGCCTGAGGCAGTTCCCCCTTTGCCAGCGCGGCGGTCCAATCCGCCTGCACCACAGTGACGCGTTGCGCCAGGCCCAGAGCGGCTGCATTCGCCTCGGCGAGGCGGGCGCGCAGCGGGTCCTTCTCGTAGGCGATGACCGGTCGTCGCTTCGCCAATGCGATGAGATCGCCGCCGATTCCACATCCCAAATCGAGAAAAACGCCTGGAGGTGCAGCTTCATCCATCTGAGCCGCGCGATGTTCGGCCGGCTCCTGAGCGGTGGCCTGCTCAAGCGCCTCGGCGATGAAGAACATCCGGTCGGCGTCCCTGAATTTCTCCGCTGCGCGCCGCCTCAAGCGAACCTGAGTCACCAGCTCGGCGGCGATCGCCGCAGGATAGGCGCGTCGCAATCGGCTTAAAAGCGTCAGGAGGCGCCGGTCGTCGAGCGCTTCCTGCGCCAATGTCTCCAAGAGAGGCTGCGCCTCGGGAGAAAGCACAAAGTCGATCGCTGTGTTGCGATCGCCGTCGTTTGGGGCGGCGCGCTGGACGCTCCTGGATGAAAACGTTGGGTGTTCGTCGGTCAATTGCATTGTGTTCGGCTTGACGCTGCTTGCAGCGCTCTGTACACTGGATTTAACTGCTCTGGATTCGTTTCCCGGCAAGCTCTGAAGCCGTTCGATGATTTTACTTTTTCAATCTCGTCATTATGGCATACAGAGCGCCAATTGTGATAAGATGAAAAAGCATTCGCATATTCGGAAGGCCGTCATCGACTTCTGTGACAGATCTTGTGACAGATCTTGTGGCGGATGTTGCAGAGGATCGACGACCTTGAAAGTTGACTCGAAGGAGCATTATGAGCGTACAAAATGAATCCCTTGACATGAAAAGCAGCGAGCGGAAACTCTCCGCCCCGGAGCTGGAGTATAAGGCGGCCTCTCAAGATTCGCTGTCCATGTTCTTTGCGGCGATCGGCGGCGCCGTGTTGGGCACACTGGCCACCTTGCTGGTGTTGGCGATCATCAACGGCGGCACGCTCAATTTCACCCGGCCCGAACGCCTGGCGGTGATGGAGTCCAATCTGGCGCGCGTCAGCGAAAACGTCGGCGCAGTCAGCCAAAATCTCGACATTGTTGCGTCGCAGGTCACCGAGGTGCGCGACCAGCTGGCCCGCGCCCGCAGTGAGCTCGACGCAGCCGCGGCGAAACTCCAGAACCACGACTCGGCGCTGACGAATCTGCAGAATGCGGTCGCCGGTCTGGCGGTTACAGGGGAGCGCTTTGATGTCTTCGTCGCTGCGCTCGACCAGGCGCTGATTTCTATGCGCAAGATCGAGGGGAGCGCCGTCGCCAGGACGCCGACGCGCGCCATCGCCGCGCCTTCCATCATCGTGAACGACGCCTCTGTGCCGGCGGACGCCATCGCCGTGCTCTTCTTTGTCGATCACAACGGCAACGGCGTGATGGATGCGGACGAAGTCAACCTGACCGGCGTCAAGATACGCGTGACCGACGCCGACGGCGCTCTGGTCGGCGAGTTTGTGTCGGATGACGCCGGCGTGATGGTGGAGAACCTGGCGCCGGGCGCATACACCATCAGCGTGGTGGACACGGCGGGTCACGCCACCCTGAGCGAAGAGATCGAGGTCACGGTGCAGGCGGACGCAACCGAAGGGCAAATTCTGTACGTGCCGATGGCCCGGTGACAACGCATTTGTGCGCAGACGGTTGCTCCTGGCGTCGGCGCGCATCACGCGGTTCATTGGGCGCCCCTGACGAACAGCGCCTGCGTCTGACCTGGGGGTGCATTTCGTCGAGGACGCCAGGGTCGATCCCCGTCAGCGCCGGTGGAAATCCGTCGGCGCCTGACGGGGATTTTTCATATCTCTATGCTCGCTCGAACCTCACACACCCTGCGCGCTATCCAGAAATGGCTGTGGATGCTTCGCCCGGGCGGCGGCGTCAAACGGTGGGTCTTCGCCACGCTGACAGGACTTTTTTTGACCAGCCTTGGACTGGCGCTGCTGCTGCTCGCACTGCTTGCTGAAAGTCCTCTCCATCACCTCCTTCTTGACTTTTTGCCGGATTGGCTGCGCGCCCTGTTGTTGGTTCTGATCGGGGCGCTGATCGGAGGGATCGGCGCCTGGCGACTGCGCACGCTGTTCGAGCGCAACGTGTGGCCGGAGCTGCACACGCCTGAAGGCCAGGCCATGCTGCGCGCATTCATCAAACGCCATCAGCGTCGCCAGGGGCCGCGCGTGGTGGCGATCGGCGGCGGCACGGGCATGCCGCAACTGCTGCGCGGCCTGCGCGAATACACCGACAACATCACCGCCATCGTGACCGTGGCGGACGACGGCGGCAGCAGCGGACGCCTGCGTCGGCAGACCGGCGCGCTTCCGCCGGGCGATTTTCGCAACAACATCGCTGCGCTCAGCGACGCCGAAGGGCTCATGAAAAGCCTCTTTCAGTATCGCTTCCCGGAAACAGAGCTGACCAACGGCGAAGATGGGCGCAGCGACTTAGCCGGTCACAGCTTCGGCAATCTCTTCATCACGACGATGGCGGCGATCACCGGCAGCTTCGAGGCGGCCATCGCCGAAAGCAGTCGCGTGCTGGCGGTGCGGGGAAGAATTCTGCCCAGCACGCTGGAGAACGTTACACTCTGCGCCGAGGTGCGACGCACCACCGAAGATGGGCGCACCGAATGGGTGACTGTGCAGGGAGAAAGTAATCTGCCCCGATCCGCCGGTCAAATTGAGCGCGTCTACCTCCAACCTGCCCACGCACGCGCCTACCCGGAGGCGATTCGCGCCATTCTGCAGGCGGACCTGATCGTGGCGGGGCCAGGGAGCTTCTACACCAGCGTGCTGCCCAATCTGCTGGTCGAAGCGATCCGCGACGCCATCCTCGCCTCGTCGGCCGTGCGCATCTACATCTGCAACGTCGCGACGCAGCCGGGCGAAACTGATGGCTACACAGTGCTCGACCATTTGCGCAAGCTGCGCGAACACATCGGCGACGCCTTTTTGATGGCGCTGGCCAATGACAACTATGACCTCCGGACGCAGCCCTCCCCTTCCGCCCAATGGGTGACGATTCCTCCGGCCAGCGAATGGGGAGAATTTCAAATTTTCTCCGGCGATGTCGTCGATGCGGAGCGGCCCTGGCGCCACGACTCCCGCAAGCTCGCCGCCCGCCTGATGGAAATTTACACAAAACTCGCCGAGAGATCACACAAAGTGTAAACTATACAATTTGCGGCCAACGATGATAAAATAAGATTGATTGTACTTTGACGCAACATCGACCAAATAAGATGGACAACAGGTGCAACCCTCGCTGACACAATCATAAAAAAATGTCACATTTCCATTTACCAGATAAGGAGAGATTCAAATGGCTATCAAAGTTGCGATCAATGGATTTGGCCGCATCGGACGACAGGTCACCAAAGCGTTGTTCGAGAGTTATCGCGGCAAGTTCGACCTCGTCGCCGTCAACGACCTGAGCGACACGGCGACCAACGCCCACCTTTTCAAGTATGACAGCAACTACGGCGCCTTTCCCGGCAAGGTCGAGGTGGTGGATGGCGACCTGGTGATCGACGGCGACCGCATCAAGGTGCTGGCGGAGAAGGATCCGAGCAAGCTGCCGTGGGCGGACCTGGGCGTCGACATCGTGGTCGAGAGCACCGGCATCTTCACCTCCCGCGAGAAGGCCGAGCTGCACCTCCACGCCGGCGCCAAAAAGGTTATCATCAGCGCACCGGCCAAAGGCGAAGATCTCACCGTCGTGTTGGGCGTCAACGAGGACAAGTACGACCCGGCCAAGCACCACATCGTCAGCAACGCCAGCTGCACGACCAACTGTCTGGCGCCGGCCGCCAAAGTCCTCAACGACCTGGCCGGCATCCAGCAGGCGTTGATGACGACGGTGCACGCCTACACCAACGATCAGCGCATTCTCGACCTGGTGCACAAAGACCTGCGCCGCGCCCGCGCTGCGGCGTTGAGCATCATCCCGACCACCACCGGCGCGGCCAAGGCGGTCGCCCTGGTAATCCCGGAGCTGAAGGGCAAGTTCGACGGCTACGCCCTGCGCGTGCCGACGCCGACGGTCTCGGTCGTGGACTTTGTCGCCACCGTGGAGAAGGAAATCACGAAGGACGAGCTGTTCGCCGCCTTCGACGCTGCAGCCGCCGGCCCCATGAAGGGCATCTTGCAGGTGGTGCGCGAGCCGCTGGTCAGCATCGACTTCAAGGGCAGCCCCTACAGCAGCTCGGTGGACTATGAATTCACCAACGTCTACGGCAAGATGGTCAAGGTCGTCACCTGGTACGACAACGAATGGGGTTACAGCATGCGCGTCGCCGATCTCATCAACTACATGGCGGAGAAGGGCGTCTAAGGTGCAGAGAGCATAGGAGAGAAAACGAGAGGGGAGAGATGGAGAATTGGATGGGTGTGCGAGGAGCTCAGATGCATCGACCGTCCTTCCCGCTTCTCCATCGCCTGTTTCCTGGTCTCTGCTTGAGTGACGTGAATTGTGCCCGAAGCGTGGCGCGCAGGAATTGACTGTGCGCCACGCTTTTTATCCTTCCAAAGGACGCATCGTATGAAGAAAAAAACAATCCGCGACATCGATTGGCAGGGCAAAAAGGCTCTGGTGCGCGTCGATTTCAACGTGCCGCTGGATAAAACGACCGGCGCCATCACCGACGACGCGCGCATTCGTGCAGCGTTGCCGACCATTCAATACTTGCTCGATCACGGCGCTGCAGTGATTCTGATGAGTCACCTGGGGCGCCCGAAAGAGGGGCCGGACCCGAAGTACAGTCTGAAGGTGGTCGCCGACCATCTGGCGACGCTCCTCTCTGCGCCGGTCAAATTCGTCGGCCAGACCACAGGGCCGGAGGCGGAGGCCGCCGCAGCCGCGCTCAAGCCGGGCGAGGTGCTGGTGCTGGAAAACACCCGCTTCGACAAACGCGAGACCAAAAACGATCCCACCATGGCGGCGGAGCTGGCCAAACTGGGCGACGTCTACGTCAACGACGCCTTCGGCAGCGCCCATCGCGCCCACGCCAGCACTGAAGGCGTGGCGAGGCTGTTGCCGGCGGTGGCGGGCTTCCTGATGGAGAAGGAGCTAACCTATCTCGGCAAGGCGCTGGAAAATCCAGAACGCCCCTTCATCGCCATCCTGGGCGGCGCTAAAATCAGCGACAAGATCGGCGTCATCTCCAATCTGCTGAAGAAAGTCGACGCCATCCTGATCGGCGGGGGCATGGCCAACACCTTCCTGGCGGCGCAGGGGTTCAACATGGGCAAGAGCCTGGTTGAAACCGATGCGCTCGACACGGCGCGCGATCTGCTGGCCAAAGGCGGCGATCTGATTCATCTGCCTGTCGACCTGCGCGTGGCCGACGCCTTTGCGCCCGACGCCAACGACAAGGTGGTTCCCGTCAACGAAGTGCCTGCAGACTGGATGGCGCTCGACATCGGCCCGGCCACCATCGCCCATTTCGCCAATCGTCTCGCCGGCGCGAAGACGGTGGTCTGGAATGGCCCTATGGGCGTCTTTGAATTTCCCAAGTTCGCCCAGGGCACCTTCGCCATCGCCGAGATTCTGGCGGGATTGCAGGGCGCAACGACGATCATCGGCGGCGGCGACAGCGCTGCGGCCATTCGCGAGGCCGGCCTGGAGGACAAGATGTCGCATGTCAGCACGGGCGGCGGCGCCAGCCTGGAATTTCTGGAAGGCATCGAGTTGCCCGGCGTGGCTGCGCTCAACGACAAATAAAGGACCATGAACCTATTTGCAAGATTGCTGGCGGCCCTGCGCGGCAAAGGCTCGCCCGGCGCCGACCGCTACCTGCCCATCTATGTCTTCAGCCATCGCTGCCGCGAGCCGATCAAAGGACAGGTCGATCTGCTCAACGAGCTGAGCCTGGCCGAAGAAAACGGCGGCTACTATGTGCGCAAGGTGCTCCACACCTCTGGCCGCAACCGCTGTTTCGCCCAGGTCGAAGTGCAGCTCTGGCTCGACGACAAAAAACAGGTGACGCACTACGAAGTCCAGGGCGGGCGCTGGCTGACGGCGGAAGAATACGCCGCCGAACTCGAACGCCAGGCGCAGGCGGAGTCGACGTCTGAAGCAAACGACGCCTCAGAAACGGACGATAAGCGCTAAACGGACTCTTGAAAGCCAGCGCGCGTCAGAGCAACGAATGAGACGCCTCTCAACCTAAACAGTGAAGGAGCGATAGTATGCGCAGGCCCATGATGGCTGGCAACTGGAAAATGAACAAAACGATCGACGAAGCGGTGACGCTGGCGCGCGCCATTCGCGAGCAGGTCAACGACGTCGCCAACGTCGATTGCGTGGTCTGCCCTCCATTCATCGACATCCCTGCGGTGAGCGAAACGCTCAAAGGCAGCAACATCGCCGTCGGCGCGCAAAACATGCACTGGGCGGAGAGCGGCGCCTACACCGGCGAGATCAGCGCTCCGATGCTCAAAGGGCTTGCGACCTATGTGATCATCGGCCACAGCGAACGTCGGCAATACTTCGCCGAAACCGACGAAACGGTCAACAAGAAAGCGCACAGCGCCGTAGCGGCGGGACTGACGCCGATCCTCTGCGTCGGCGAATCGCTGGAGCAGAATGAGCGCGGGGAGACGCAGGCCTTCGTCAGCGGCCAGGTGCGCGCTGCACTGGCCGGCTTCACCGCCGACCAGGTGAAGCAGATCATCATCGCCTACGAACCGATCTGGGCCATCGGAACGGGCAAGGCGGCCACTGCGCAGCAGGCCAACGACATCTGCGGCGGCGTGGTGCGCAAGACCGTGGGCGAGATGTTCGGCGCAGAAGCCGCCGCCGCCATCCGCATTCTCTACGGCGGCAGCACCAACGAAAAGAACATCGGCGAAATCATGGCGCAGCCTGACATCGACGGCGCCTTGATCGGCGGCGCTTCACTCAAGGTCGAGAGCTACGCCGCCATGGTGAAGATCACGAGTGGATTGTATTGAGAAGTGGGGAGGAGAGGCTGCCGGCTTTCCCTCTCCTCTCCTCGTTCCCAGATAGGTGCGCATGCAGCGATTCGATCTCCGAGAGCTCTGGTTGCCGGTCGCGGCAATGATCGGGTATGCACTCATCACGTGGCCGGTGTGGCAGTGGCTCTGGTTTGAGTGGATGTCGAACGAGTATTACAGCCACGGGCTTCTGATTGCGCCCGTGGCGTTGTTTCTCGCCATTCAACGCGTTCGCAACGACCCGCAACTGCGTTTGAGATTTGCCAACCGCGAGGGAGCCGGTCTGCTCTTGCTGGGAGCGACGCTGGCGCTCTATCTGTACGCGCTGCAGCAACGCGCCTACTATCTGGCCGCCTTCGCCATGATCGGCATGCTGGCGGGCGCGGTGTGGACGCTTGCGGGCGCAGCAGCTCTGCGCCGACTGGCCTTTCCCATCGGCTACCTCGCTTTGATGGTGCCCCTGCCCGTCCTGGATCGCATCACGTTGCCATTGGCGCTTTTCACCGGCTACTGTTCCGGCGCCCTCGTGCAATTCCTGGGCCTGGACGTCACCATTACGGGCAACGCCGTCACGCTGCCCAATGCAGAGCTGGTGATCGGCGCGCAATGCAGCGGCGTCAACTCGCTGATCAGCCTGGTTGCGCTGTTGACGCTGGTCGCCTACCTGCTGGAGGGTTCGGTCGGCGCGCGCCTCTTGCTGACGGCGCTGGCCCTTCCTCTGGCGCTGCTCGGCAACATTCTGCGCGTGGCGGCGTTGCTCTTCGTTGCCCGCGCCTGGGGCGCGGAGGCCGGCTTCACCTTCTATCACGACTACTCCGGCGTTCTCTTCTTTCTCGCCATGGTAGCGCTGACGCTGCCGCTCACGCGTGCGCTCCGTTTCGGTTCTCTGCGGCCAGAGGTCATCTGATTCATGCCAGGACGTTCGACGCTCATCACGGCAGGCTTGTTGACGTTGCTCGCCATCGGTGCAGCGTTCGTCTATCTACCGGAACTCGGCGGCCTGTGGCAATCGTCGCAACCTCTGGACGCCGACGGTGAGTTCGTCTACATCACCGACCTGGACTTCTGGCAGCGCACGCCGCGCGAGCGAGCCGTCGTCGCCAAAGCCCACTTCGACCTCGACCACGACCTGAACAATGTGCCGGCGGCCGTCGGCGCATGGCGTGGCGTGGATATGCCGGAGACCAACCAGGAGGTGCTGATCTTGCTCGACCCGGAACAGTACGTCCAACGCCTTTACACCGATGACGCCGGCCGCTACATCTGGCTGAGCCTGGTGGGCGGTCGCAGCTCCCAGCCTTTTCACGCCCCGGATATTTGCTACGACGCCGACGGCTGGCAATACAGCCTCGGTTCACACGCTGCGCCGCTGGAGGAGGGCGGCGAGATTTACGGGTTGTGGCTGCACGGCAAAAAACAGCCCCCCGACTCGGACGAGCCGATCGAGCATGTGGTCTATTACTTCTATCTTTTCCCCAACGCCCGGCGCCACCAGGCCGACGGCATCGTGCTGTTTAAGTTGACGTCATGGCGCTATGGAACGCTCGAAGAGACGCTCGACATGCATGCAGCCTTCGTGCGTCACTTCTTCAGCAGGGCGGGGAAACCGATGGAACTGACGCGCGCATCCATGGGCTGACTATCCATTTGGTGAGAGCATGACCCTCTGGAGACGCATCCTTTTATTTTTTTATGCAAGTCTGACGCTCTCTGGATGCAGCGCGCCTGGGCCATCCACGGCCGGTTCGTGCAGTCTAAATCTGCCCAACAGCACCGATGACGCCACAGTGATACGCGTCATGATCGTTGCGGAAGGACAGCTGGTCGTTGCGCAAGAGATCGACGCCTTGATGGCGCTGTGGAGCGAAGACGGTTATGTCGCCGACGCCAGACATACGCCCGACCAACCTGAGGATGACCAGCATTGGCGCGGCGTCGATGCGATCCGTCATCGCTATGTGCGCGTTGTTTTCCCTGGCGCGCCGACGAATGTCACTCCATCGGACATGGAAATGGAGATCGCCGGCGATCGCGCCGTCGTCACCGCCACCACGCGCATCGGCGCCGAGATCGCCCCCGGCGGAGATCGCTGGACGCTCGTCCGCCAGAACGGCTGCTGGTTGTTTGAAAGTCTCACCTACAATCTGGAGCCTCGAACGCCCTGACCACGCAAAGCGAGCGCATCTTGGACGCACAAGAGCTGCACACCCTGATGCTCCTGGCCGTATTGCTGGGCGGCCTTCTGACACTTTCCTGGCTGAGCCAACAGGTCAGCCTGCGCGTGCAGGGCGTCACCTTCTATCTGACCGGCTGGGGCGACCTGGCAGGCGTGATTATTTTTCTGTTGCTCTTGCCCGGCGTCGTTTTACATGAAGCGGCGCACTGGCTGGCGGCGCGCGCACTCGGGCTGCGCGTCAGCAAGTTTCGCATCTGGCCTCGCAAACAAGGGGACCATCTTGGCCTGGGCAGCGTCAGCATGCAACGCGCCGACGTCTGGCGGGAAAGCCTGGTGGGCATGGCGCCGTTGTTGGTGGGCAATCTCGCAATCGCCTGGATCGGATGGCGAGTGTTCGCCACCCCTGCGCTGTTGGAAGCGCTGGCGACGGGCCATCTGTGGCGAGCGGCAATGGCTTTTTTCGCCAGCCTGCGCACGGCCGATGGGTTGCTCTGGGCGTACATCCTGTTCACCATCGGCAACACCATGCTCCCCAGCAGCAGCGACCGCGAGCCCCTCAGGCCCGCCTTGCTCTACACCGCTTTGGTGGCGCTGATCTATATCGGGGTGGGATTGCCGCTGGAGCCGATGAAAATGCTGCTGGCATGGATGGGGCCTTTCTTTGAAGTCACTATCGGGGCCCTCGTCTTCTTGATTCTGCTCGACGCCTTTGTGCTGATGGGGCTATGGCCGCTTGAACGCGTTCTACGCAAGCATCGCAGCCGTTGATGCCTCGGCATAAATATAAAGGGTGTGATCGGATGACCACACCCTTGCCTGGAAACGATTCGTCGCTCACTTGCGCTGCTCAGTTCAAGTGTTTTTGCAGGCGGCTTTTCAGCGCAGGTTTCGGCTGATAGCCGACGATGCGCTCGACCGGTTCACCATTTTTGAAGAGCAACAGGGTCGGAATGCTCATCACGCCGAAGGCGAATGCCGTATTTTGATTTTCGTCTACGTCCAGCTTGCCGATCGTCAACTGATCTCCCATCTCATCGGCAAGCTCCTCGAGCACCGGAGCGATCATTTTGCAGGGGCCACACCATTCCGCCCAGAAGTCGACCAGCACAGGTTTTTCGGCTTTGACAACCAGCTCTTCAAAGGTGGCGTCGGTCACCACGATAGGTTTTGCCATTGTTTCGCTTCTCCTCAACTAACAACCTGGATTCTCTTTGTTTGAGCACACTCTATAATTGTTCTGGACTGAAGCATCAATTTTTGATTTACTTTCCAGCCGAAGCCATTATGAGTATACTGTTGCAAGACGGCAGTAACCGTCGCTACAAAAAACATAGTACACGGTGTGATACGATTTGTCAAAGATAAGGCCAAAAGTCCAAAGTGAACGGCAGAGAAAGGCGGGCAGTCCCTTCGCCGCCACCGGTCGACAGCCGTTGCAACGGAATGAGACAGAAAAGGAGCAACCATGAACCGTATCCAGCAGCTATATCAACTTGGGCAGAGCATCTGGCTTGATTATATCGAGCGGGGCATGATTCAGGACGGCAAGCTCAAGGCGCTGGTCGACGAAGGTGTGCGCGGCGTCACCTCCAATCCCACTATTTTCCAGCAGGCGATCGTCAAAAGCGCGGCCTATCAGGAGGACCTGCAGCGGCTGGCGACCACCGGCGCCGACGCCAAAAGCATCTTCGAGACGTTGGCAATCGCCGACATCCAGGCCGCCGCCGACGTGCTGCGCCCGGTGTACGAGGCTCACCAGGGGCAGGACGGCTTCGTGAGCCTGGAGGTCGCCCCCGATCTGGCCTATGACACCGAGGCCACCATCGCCGAGGCGCGACGTTTGCACGCCGCCGTTGCACGGCCCAATCTGATGATCAAAGTGCCGGCCACGAAAGCGGGCATCCCGGCGATTCGACAGTTGATCGCGGACGGCGTCAATATCAATGTGACGTTGATCTTCAGTCTGGAGCGCTACGCCGAGGTCATGGCCGCTTACATCCAGGGATTGACCGATCGACTCGAGGCCGGCCTGCCCGTGGATGCGATCGCCTCGGTGGCGAGCTTCTTCGTCAGTCGCGTGGACGTCAACATCGACGCCCGTCTCGAGCGCATCGCCTCGCAATTTCCGGAAAAAGCGGCGCGCTGCAAAGCCTTGCAGGGCAAAGCGGCGGTCGCCAATGCAAAACTGGCGTACGCGCAATTCGAGCAGACCTTCGTCGGCCCGGCGTGGGAGCGACTGGCCGCCGCCGGCGCGCACGTGCAACGCCCCCTGTGGGCCAGCACCAGCACCAAGAATCCGGCTTACCCGGACCTGATCTACGTGGAGCCGCTGATCGGCCCGCACACCGTCAACACGATGCCGCCCCAGACGCTGGAGGCGTTCAAGGACCATGGCAAAGTTGCGCTCACCGTGCGCGATGACCTGGACGGCGCGCGCAACGTGTTCGCAGAGCTGGCCGAACTAGGCGTTTCGATGGAAGAAGTCACGGCGGAGTTGGAGGTGGACGGCGTCAAGAAGTTCGCCGACTCCTTCGTGGATCTGCTCGCCGCCATCGAGGAACGGCGCAAAGCGCTGGCGGTGATTTAAACAAGACAGAACCGCTTGAGCCGCGCAGCCGTCATCGCTCTTGAGAGCGCCGGCGCAGGAATTCGGCGAACTCCTCAGGATCGAGGGAACGGCCGGAGCGTTTGCCTGCGCCTGCAGTGGGGGAGGGAGTCGAAGGCGGCTGCATCGGTTCATCCTCTTCGCCGTCGTCCGAGGAGGAAAGGGAAGCCAGCGCCTCTTCCAACGTCGGGGAGACAGGCTCTTGTCGCACATAAGCGAGCGCTGCGCCGAGAAGGTCCACCACCGCCTCGAGCGCCAGCGAAGCCGCATGTGCGCCGGCCGGGAGATTGAGAATCACTGTGCGCCCACGAACGCCGGCCACGCTGCGGTCTAGAAAGGCAAGCGGCGTTTTCTTGCCCATGGCGGAGCGCATCGCCTCGGGCAAGCCGGGCAGCGGGCGTTCGAGCACAGCAGACGTCGCCTCCGGGGTGATCTCCAGAGCGCTCGGGCCAGGCGCCGGCGCAGTGCCTCCGATGGTGAGAATCAGGTCCATCTCCTCCTCATCACACCAACGCCGCAGCAGCTCTTCGACCCAGTAACGCTGCCCTGCGATGTGGCGATCCGCCCATATCACGACCCCGCGCAGGCGTGCATGCAAAAGGCGACGCACGGCCTGCACAGCTTGTTCATCATAGGTGGAGATGCAAAGGACGCCGGTCTTGATGGTCGCAGCCATTTGCGCCTGAGATTTCTGGATCGAATCAACAATGCAAAGCAGGCAAACAGAGCAATGGGCGTTGCTCCGTTTGCCTGTGTTCTTTGCAAACCAAAGAGAAAACGCAGCCCGAAGGTTTTAGCGTTTGGTGTACTGGGGCGCCTTGCGCGCACGCTTGAGACCGGGCTTCTTGCGCTCCTTTTCGCGCGCATCGCGAGTCAGGAACCCAGCCGCCTTCAAGGGAGGGCGCAGATTGGGGTCCCGCTCGCACAAGGCGCGTGCAATGCCCAGACGCACGGCCGCCGCCTGTCCGCTCTCCCCGCCGCCGCGCACTTTGACGCTGATGTTGTACGAGGACTCTGTGCCGGTGAGCACGAGCGGTTGGCGCAGGATCATCTGATCCAACGCGCGTCCAAAGTAAACATCGACCGGCTTGTCGTTGACGACGATCTCACCGGTGCCCGGATACAGGCGCACGCGCGCGGTGGCTTCTTTGCGACGCCCGACAGCTTCTACATACTCAGCCATGAGACTCTCCGTCCTTCAATCCTCTCTCAAAGTTCCAACACTTTCGGCTGTTGCGCGCCGTGGGGATGCTGGTCGCCGGTGTAGATGCGCAACTTCTTCATTTGGGCGCGTCCCAGCTTGTTCTTCGGCATCATCCCGCGCACAGCCTCGTAAATGACGCGCTCCGGGAAACGGTTCATCATCTCGCGCATGGTGCGGCTCTTCAGCCCGCCAGGGTAGCGCGAGTGGCGATAATAGCGCACCGTGTCGAGCTTCTTGCCTGTGACAACGATGCGCTCACAGTTCGTCACGATCACGAAGTCGCCGTTGTCGAGATTAGGCGAAAAGGTCGGCTTATGTTTGCCGCGCAAAATCTTCGCAACCTCCGAAGCCAACCGTCCCAACGTTTTGCCGGTGGCGTCTACGACATACCATTCACGGCTTTCCAAAGCCTCATCTTTACTTGGCGTAAGCGTTTTCACGTCCCTGCTCCCCTATCATCACTCGATCTTCTCGTTGCGAAGCAACTTACTTTCTATGTCTGCGTGAACCCACCTGTCCAGCGTCGACGGGTAGGCGACCCTTTCCAGAATCAGCCCTTGCGGTGGAGCGGGCGGCGCCGCCTCGCTGCGGTCCCTGGCGCCGAGCATCCGCTTCACCGCTTCAGGAGGAAGCTCGCCTCTCCCTACGGCCAGCAGGGTTCCCACAATCGTGCGCACCATCTGTCGCAGAAAGGCATTGGCGACGATGGTGAACACCAGCCGCTGTCCCGAATCAGGAGCGGGCAGCGACGCCTCTGGCGCTTCGACGCGCCAGAAAGCCGCCGTTACGCATCGCTCCGTGCCCTCGCCTTCTTGCGGCGCCTGCCCGAAGGTGGCGAAATCGTGCACGCCGAGCAAATAAGACGCCGCCCGATTCATGGCCGCCACGTCGAGAGGACGGGTCTCCAACAAAGCAAACCGGTCGGTCAACGGCGATCGTCGCAGCGGCGGGAACCCCTTCGGGGCCGGCTGCCACCAGACGAAATATCGATACATGCGGCTGATGGCGTCGAAGCGTGGATGAAACCCTTCCGGCGCTTCACGCACACGGCGCACTGCGATCGTGGGCGGCAGGTGAGCGTTCCAGGCTCGCTCGAGATCGGCCATCGCATGCTTCCACCGCACGCAAGCTCGAATCACCTGCCCGCTGGCGTGCACGCCGCGATCGGTGCGACCGGCGCCGACGATGCGGCCCTCTCGATGACAGAACCGGTCGAGCGCCTGCTCCAGCGCGTCCTGCACCGTCGGAACATCGGCCTGAGACTGAAACCCGTAGAAGTCGGTTCCGTCATAAGCCACAAGTGCGCAGACGGTGCGCAGCGGCGGCGTCACAAGGCAGCGCCTCCTTCAGCCACGCTCAGGCCGCCGGACGATCCACCAGCTCCAGAATCACCATGTCTGCGGCGTCGCCCTGGCGTTTGCCCAACTTGATGATGCGCGTATATCCGCCGTTGCGTTCGGCGTAACGCGGGGCGAAGACGTCGAACACCTTTTTGGCGACGGTTTTATCGTTCAGGTAGGCCACCACCTGACGTTGCGCATGAACGCGGTTGCTTTCGCCTGCAAGGCCTCGTTTCGCCTTGGTGATCAGCCGTTCAGCGTCGCCGCGCACAGCGCGCGCTTTGGCTTCGGTGGTGATGATGCGTTCGTGCAAATAGAGCTCGCGCACGAGATTGCGGAACAGCGCCTTGCGTTGCGCCGAGTTCCGTCCCAATCGGCGTCCAAAAACTCGATGACGCATCCTTCAAACTCCTCTTCTTTATGCTTCGGTCTCTTCGTCCACAGCGAGCGGCTTATAGACCCCGCTGGTGTAGGCGCTGAGGTCGACGCCGGGCACGTTCAGGTAGCCCTTCTCGCGCAGCTTTTCGACCAGCTCGTCCAGCGACTTCTTTCCGAAGTTGCGGATGGCGAGCATTTCGTCCTCGCCCTTTTCCATGCGCTTGAGAATTTCACCGACCTTCGTGATGCCGGCGCGCTTCAAACAGTTGTACGCCCGCACCGTCAACTCAAGCTCTTCGATCGGCGCCTCGAAGACGCGCATGGGGATTCCTTCAGCGCTCTCCTCTTGTCTTTCGACGACGGTCACTTCGGTTCCCGCCAGCAGCGTGAAATGTTGAATCAACAGATGAGCGGCATCGCGCAACGCTTTTTCCGGCGAAATTGAACCATCCGTCCAAATTTCCAGATGCAGCTTGTCATAGTCGGTCTGTTGACCGATGCGCGTGCGCTCGACCCGATAGGCGGCCTTGCGCACAGGGCTGTAGATGGCGTCGACCGGAACCTCGCCGAGCGGCAGTCGACCTCGTTCTTCAGCCGGGCTGTAGCCGCGCCCCTTAGAGACGATCATCTCAATGTCGAGGTCAACTTCATTTGAGTCCGCCGTCAGCAGATATTGATCCGGGTTGACGACCTCAATTTCCGGCGGGCAATTCAAGTCGCCGGCCGTCACGGGTCCTTCGCTCGACACTTCCACGTGAATGCGCACCGGCTCATCCGTGTGAGAGCGGAAGCGAATCTGTTTCACGTTCAAAATCAATCGCGTCATGTCTTCGCGCACATGCGGGATGGGCGAAAACTCATGATGAATTCCGCTGACGCGAATCGAGGTGACGGCTGCGCCAGGCAAGCTCGACAGCAGAACGCGACGCAATGCATTCCCCAGCGTGATGCCATAGCCGCTTTCCAGTGGACTGATGACAAAGTGACCGTAATTCTGGGAGCTTGCCTCAACTTCAATTTTGGGTAAAACCATGTTTAACAAGGGCATCCCTCCCTGAAGCTCTCAATAAGCTTACACATCTTTTTCTCTTTGGTGAGGGCAAGTTTCACCAAAGCCTGAATCGCTCCACTGTTTTTTAGCGGCTGTAGTACTCAACGATCAGCTGCTCATTCAGCGGAATTTCAATATCCTCGCGCGTCGGCGTTCCGACCACCTCTCCGCGCATGCCGGCCAGATCAAGCCGCAGCCAGGCGGGCACGCTCAGTCTTGCGTCCTGCATAATCTGGAGACGGTCCTTGAAATAGCTCTTGCTGCGCGCCGTCTCCCGCACGGCGATGACGTCTCCAACGCGCACCTGGAACGAAGGAATGTCGGTTTTGCGGCCGTTGACCTCAAAATGGCCGTGGCGCACCAGTTGTCGCGCCTGGGCGCGGCTGTCGGCGAAGCCAAGCCGATAGACGACGTTGTCCAGCCGCTGTTCCAGCATCGCCAGCAGGTTGACGCCCGTCATGCCGGTGACGCGGTTGGCCTCTTCAAAATACCGTCGGAACTGCCGCTCCAACACGCCGTAAATGCGACGCGCCTTCTGCTTCTCGCGCAACTGCAGACCGTAATCCGACATCTTGCGCCGGAACGTCTGTTTTTTGCCATGCATGCCAGGCGGGAAACCGCGGCGCTCAATTGCGCACTTTGGGGACAGGCAGCGCTCTCCCTTCAAGAAGAGTTTTTGTCCTTCACGCCGGCACAGTTTACAAACTGCATCAGTATATCGAGCCATTTTTCCTCCGCAATAATTGCTCAGCGGCTCTTGCGCCGCTCCTCCTGCTTGCTCGCACGCTTTTTATTTCTTTTTCTATCTCTTCCGGCGGGCCGCTGTCGCCCGCCGCCTTGTTCCGCACCGATCGGTCGAAATGAGTCAAAACAGATGGCGCACTTGCTGCGCCACCTGTTTTGACCGGATGCTCCCCTTCCGATTCACACCCACACGGCGCTAGACGCGACGCTTCTTTGGCGGCCGACATCCGTTGTGGGGGATCGGCGTGACGTCGGTGATCGAGCGAACGATCAGCCCTGCGGCCTGCACCGAGCGAATCGAACTTTCGCGGGCAGGGCCTGGGCCTTTCACGAAGACGTCCACTTCACGCATGTTGAAGTCGGAGCGAGCGGTCTGCGCAGCGCTCTGGGCAGCCAACTGACCGGCGAAGGGCGTTGACTTGCGGCTTCCTTTGAAGCCGGCGCTGCCGCTGCTCGCCCAACAGAGGGTGTTGCCCTGCAAATCCGTCACCGTCACGATCGTATTGTTGAACGATGCATGGATATGCACCTGTCCGACCGGTACGTTCTTCTTCTCCTTGCGCGCGGTTCGCCGATCGCGACGCGCACGTTGAGGTCGAGCCATTGCTGTGTCTCCCTACAAAGTACAAAATGTAAATCCGTGCAATGTCCCTCTGACTCCTGGCGTCTCCCCAGGAGCAACCCTGATTACTTGCGCGGCGCCTTCTTCTTGCCGGCGACGGTCTTGCGCGCGCCGCGCCGCGTGCGTGCATTGGTGCGGGTGCGCTGACCGCGCGTGGGCAAGTTGCGGCGATGTCGAATTCCCCGATAGCAGCCGATTTCAATCAGCCGCTTGATGTTCATGTTGACCTCGCGGCGAAGGTCGCCCTCCACCACGTAGTTGCGGTCGATGTATTCGCGCAGCCGCGTCAACTCCGCTTCATCGAGGTCCTTCACGCGCTTGTTTTCGTCGATGCCGGTCGCCGCCAGAATTTTCTGACTGGTCGGCTTGCCGATCCCGTAAATGTAGGTCAGTGAGATGACCACCCGCTTGTCACGCGGAATATCTACACCAGCAATACGTGCCATGACAGTTGCTCTCCTTCGCTGCGCGATTCCTAGCCCTGACGCTGCTTGTGCTTCGGATTCTTACAGATCACGTAGAGCACGCCGCGCCGGCGCACAATTTTGCAATTTTCACAGATCCTTTTGACAGATGGTCGAACTTTCATGATTCACCCCTGCTATCGCACCGCAATCTTGCACCGCAGTATGGTCTTCGCAAACGAAAAATCACATCCGATGCGCATCGCACCCATCGGCGCACGCTACGCGTATCTGAGTGAGCATATCTGACTGAACCGCCTGCTGCACCGCAAAAACAGCCTTGCAGCGCAGGGCACAACTTTGCCAATCTACCATAAGCTTAGGGTAGAGTCAAAATTTCAGGCCCATTATTTGTTATTGCAACTGTGTGCTCAAAATGGGCGGTCAAACTGTGATCTTTGCTGATCACCGTCCAGTTGTCTTTGAGCGTGCGCGTTTGCCACGTGCCGATTTGCACCATCGGCTCAATGGCGATCACCAGGCCCGGCTGCAAGACAATCTGGCCATCGGGGTCCTGGCTTTCATAGTTGAGCACCTGCGGCGCTTCGTGCATCTGACGACCGACGCCGTGGCCGGTGTATTCGCGCACGACGTGAAAGCCGTGCGCCTCCACATGGCGTTGCACCGCGCGACTGATGTCCACGACCCGTCGGCCAGGGTGCGCTTGTGCAATGCCTTGATAGAGGCTTTCCTCCGTGACGCGCATCAGCGCCTGCGCCTCGGGGCTGATCTCGCCCACGGCATAGGTCCATGCGCTGTCGCCGATGAAGCCCCGGTAGCGCACGCCGACGTCGATGCTGATGATGTCGCCTGCTTTGAGAATGCGATCTTTGCTAGGGATGCCGTGCACCAGCTCTTCGTTGATGCTTGTGCAGATGTGCGCAGGGAACCCCCGATAGCCCAGAAAGCAAGATGCGGCGTTGTACTTGCTCATGGTTTCGGCGGCGAGCTGATCCAGCTCCCAGGTGCTGACGCCAGGGCGAATGGCTTCGCGCAGCACCGCATGGACGCGCGCCACGATGCGCCCGGCCTCGCGCATGATTTGAATCTCGCGCGGGCTTTTGAGCTGCGGCTGCGGCCGCTGTGCGGACGACGCCGGTCGTCGCACGGTCCGCGCCTGTTGTTGTCGCCGAAACATGTTCATCATCGTTTAGCTGTTCTGTTCATAAGCCGGCGCACTCGCTCGCTGCTGCGCCTCTCGGATGACGGCGAGGAGCGCAGCATGCACTTCCTCGATCGACTGCGTTCCATCGATCTCGCGCAGGAGCCCCTTGGCGAAGTAGTACCCGATCAACGGCGCCGTCTGCTTATAGTAGACGTACAGACGATTGCGCACCGTCTCTTCTGTATCGTCCTCGCGCTGATAGAGCTCGCCGCCATCGACATCGCAGACGCCCGCCACTTTCGGCGGATTGTACAGGATATGATAGACGGCGCCGCAGGTGCGGCAGGTTCGCCGTCCGGTGATGCGACGGAGCGTCTCTTCGTCGTCTACATGAATGAGCGGCGCCACTTTCACGCCGCCGTATGGGGCAGTCATTCTGTCCAGGGCTTCGGCCTGCGCCAGGTTGCGCGGAAAGCCGTCCAGGATAGCGCCCCTGGTGCAATCAGGTTGCTGAAGCCGCTCTTCCACCATGCGAATCGTGACCGCATCGGGCACCAAATCGCCGCGGTCCATGTAGCTCCTGGCCAACCTGCCCAGTTCGGTCTCATGCTTCAAGTTGTAGCGAAAAATATCGCCTGTCGAAATCTGCGGCAGTCCAAGCGACTGCTCCAACAATTTTGCTTGCGTGCCCTTGCCTGCGCCCGGGACGCCCAGCAAAACAATATAGGTGCGCTCTTCGCTCATCGCTGATCTCCCTTCGCCGTCGGAGGAAGGCGGATGGCGCAGGTGGGATCGAGACCCGATCTCCACTGCGCCTGACATTTCCGAACGGTCTCTTGCGTGCGTGAAACCCGGTTAGCGAATGAATCCCTCGTAGTTGCGCATCATCAACTGCGCCTCGATCTGCTTCATCGTGTCCAGCACCACACCGACGACGATCAGCATGCCGGAGCTGCTGATGATCAGCGAGTTGTAGTTCGTCAACACGCCGGTGCCGCCCCCGATGATGGCGTCCGCCAACGAGCCGACGATGTAGGGCAAAACCGCCATAAAGCCCAAGAACACAGCGCCGACGAGCGTAATCCGCGAAAGCACGCCGTTCAAATATTGCTCGGTGCGCGGGCCGGGACGAATGCCGGGGATAAAGCCGCCCTGTTTTTGCAGCGTCTCCGGCAAGTTTTGCTGGCGGAACATGACGTCCGTGTAGAAGTACGTAAAGGCCGCCGTCAACAGGAAATAGAAAATCCAGTAAAAGACGTTCGTCGGGCTGAAGAACTGGAAGATTGAGTTGGCGATGGCGCCGATCCAGTCGGGCCGCGCCACAAAATAACTGGCGATCGTGCTTGGAAGGATCAACAGGCTCTGGGCGAAGATCAGCGGGATCATGCCGGCCGTGTTGACGCGCAGCGGAATGTAGGTGCTCTGTCCACCCACCATCATCATGCGGTTGCCGCGCATGGTGCGCACCCGTTTGCCATATTGCACCGGAATGCGTCGCTGCCCTTCCTGCACCCAGACGATCAAGATGATCGTTGCGACGGTGACAATCAAGAAGACGATCAGCAGCACCCAGTTCTGCGACAGGAGCCGCACCTGGAAGGGAACGCTGGAAAGGATGCCGGCGAAGATGATCAACGACACGCCGTTGCCGATGCCCTGCTCTGTGATCAGCTGGCCCAGCCACACGCCTAGCATCGTCCCCGCCGTCATGCCGAGGATCATGGTCACGGTGGGGAACCAGGCATTGGCGGAAAAACCCCAATTCGGCAGCACGGCGACGCCGCCGGCGATGACGTCGCTGCTGAGCAATGTGCCCTGGGCAATCGCCTGGAGCAGCGCAAGCGGAATCGTCAGCCACAGCGTGTACTGATTAATCTTGGCCCTACCCGATTCTCCTTCCTTGCTCAGCTCCTCCAGCGCAGGAACGATTGGGATGAGGAGCTGCAAGATGATGGAGGCGGTGATGTAGGGGTAAACGCCTAACGCCATGACGCCCATGCGGGAGAGGCCGCCGCCGCTGAAAAAGTTTAGAAAGTTCAGCAGAATGTTGTCGCTTTGCTGAAAGATCACCGCCAGCGCCTGATGATCGACGCCGGGCAGAGGGATATTGGCGGCCAGCCGATAGAAGGTGAGAAGGCCAAGCGTAATCAACAGCTTCTGGCGCAGGTCTGGCAATCGGAACGCATTGCGTACAGCTTCAAGCATGCGCGAGGTCCTTTCTAGTTCCTGACATGCGCCTTCGGAAAGGCTCCGAAGGCGCCCAGGGGCCAATGGTCTAAACGATGCACTCTCACGACCGCGGCAGACGTCTGTTGACTTCGTAGCCCAACACTTCGACCGTGCCGCCGGCGGCCTCGATCTTTTGGCGCGCCGCTGCGCTGATGCGCTGCACTCTGACGGTCAGAGGCTTTGTCACCTCTCCGCGCGCCAACACCACCACCGGGTCGTCGACGTTGCCCAACAGCCCGACGCGGGCGAGCGTCTCTTGAGAGACCTCAGCCTGCGCCTCGAACAGTCGATCGAGCTGGTCGAGGTTGACCGGGACGAAGATGACCTTGAAGCGATTATTGAAGCCGCGCAGCTTGGGAAGGCGCTTGGTCAGCGGCAGCTGTCCACCCTCGAAATTGAGCCGCACCGAGCCTCCGGAGCGGGCGTTTTGTCCTTTCTGGCCGCGACCACTGGTCTTCCCTTTGCCGGAGCCAGTGCCACGACCTACTCGCTTGCGCTTTTTTGTCGAACCCTCAGCGGGACGCAGGTCATGTAGTTTCATGGTGATTCCTTTTGCAAAAAACTGATTGTGCTATTTGCAAGCGGCTATTCAACGATCTCCACCAGATGGGTGACGGTTTCGATCATGCCGCGCACAGCTTCGTTGTCCGGCTTTTCCACGATCTGGTTCAGTTTGTGCAGGCCCAACGCTTTGACGGTGCGTTTTTGACTTTCCGTGTATCCAATCGGGCTGCGCACAAGCTTGATTCGGATCGTTTTCTCCGTCGTTTTCGCCGTCGTCTGCTCAGCCATGCAGCTCCTCCTTGTACCAGAAAGGCGCCAGATGCGCGGGCTCGACGCCCCGGTAGGCGGCTTCCTCGCGGAAGTCCTGCAGCTCCTTCAAGGCGCTGAAGGTGGCCTGAACGACGTTGAGAATATTGTCGCTGCCCAGCGACTTGCTAAGAATATCGCTGATGCCCGCCGCCTCCACCACGGCGCGCACGCCGCCGCCGGCGATCACGCCGGTGCCGGGGCTGGCCGGCTTCAGCAACACCTTGCCGGCGCCAAACTTCACCGTCACCTCATGCGGGATCGTGCCGCCGAGCCGCGGCACCCGCACCATCTCTTTTTTGGCCCGCTCCGACGCCTTGCGAATGGCGTCGGGCACTTCACGCGCCTTGCCGATGCCGACGCCGACGCGCCCCTGCCGGTCACCCACCACGACCACGGCGCGGAAGGCGAAGCGACGTCCACCCTTCACGACTTTGGCAGTGCGGGTGAGATGGACCACGCGCTCGTCAAGTTCCTCTCGGCGCTCTTCGCGCTCTTTTTCGCGCTCTTTGCTCTTTCGTTCTCTTTTCGCCATCATTGTTCTCCCCAGCCATCCGCCGAATTAGAATTCCAGTCCTGCTTCGCGGCTGCTCTCCGCCAGCGCCTTGACGCGACCGTGATACGGGTAGCCGCCGCGATCGAAGACCACGCGGTCGATGCCTTTGGCTTTGGCGCGCTCCGCCACCGTCTTGCCGACCAGCTTCGCCTGCTCAAGCTTCGGAAGCGAGGCGACCTGGCTGCGCAGCTCGCGGTCGACCGTGGAGGCGGAAGCCAACGTCACGCCGTGGACGTCGTCAATCACCTGCGCATAGATATGATCCAAGCTCCGAAATACATTCAGACGCGGCCGCTCCGGCGTGCCATGCACTTTGACGCGCACGCGGGCGTGACGGCGCTGGCGGGCGGCTGCACGATTTACTCTCGCCATAGTTGCTTGCTCCTATTTCTTGCCGGTCTTGCCGGTCTTGCCGGCCTTCTGCCGCACATATTCGCCCTGGTAGCGAATTCCTTTGCCCTGATAGGGCTCCGGCGGGCGGGCGCCGCGGATTTTGGCGGCGAGCTCACCGACGGCGGCCTTGTCGATGCCGCTGATCGTGAACGCGCGACCATCTTTATCGACCTCAAAGACGACGTCCGGCGTAGGCGGTGCAAATTCCACCGGATGGCTCTTGCCGACCGAAAGCACCAGGTTGGCCCCGCGTTTTTCGGCGCGATATCCCACCCCGCGGATCTCCAGGCGCCGCGTAAAGCCGACGCTCACTCCCTGCACCATGTTGGCGAGCAGCGCGCGCGTCAGCCCGTGCTGCGCCCGGTGCCGACGTTGGTCGCTCGGCCGCGACACCTTCACATGACCGTCCTCCACCTGGATGATCATGTCGGGGTCAAATTGTTGTTTCAACGTGCCCTTCGGGCCGCTGACCGTCACCAGATTCCCTTTGTCGACGCTGACCGTCACCTTCGGCGGCAGCGCGATGGGCATTTTTCCAATGCGAGACATAAGCCACCCCCTACCAGACGTTGCAGAGGATCTCGCCGCCGAGGCGCTCGCGGCGCGCTCTGCGCCCCGTCATCAGCCCCTTCGGCGTAGAGACAATGTTGATCCCCAGACCGCTGCGCACCCACGGGATCTCCTTGAAGCCGGCGTAGTAGCGGCGCCCCGGGCGACTCACGCGCTCCAGCCCTCGAATGACGGAGCGTCCCTGGGGCGTGTACTTGAGGCGCACGATCAACCTCGGCTGCGGCTTCTCGTCCGTCACCGTGTACCCCTCAATGAACCCTTCTTGCGCTAAAATTTGTGCGATGCCAACCTTGATTTTGGAACTCGGCATCACAACCTGTTTTTGCTTGACCATGCTGGCGTTGCGAATTCTGGTCAGCATGTCAGCAATTGGATCATTCACCATTTCATTTTCTCCTCAGGTCACTCTTGCAACCTCAAACCAAACGACGAAGTTGTAGTTAGCAACCGAGCACTCGAAAAAACGGTGGACGCCCTGCAAGAGGGCTGCGTCCGTTTTGGTCAGATATGCTCTTTTTACCAACTCGACTCACCAACTCGACTTGACGACGCCGGGCAGTTTGCCTTCCAACGCCTCCTTGCGGAAGCAGATGCGGCACAGACCGAAGCGACGCATGTAGCCACGCGGACGGCCACACATCTTGCAGCGATTGCGCACGCGCACTTCGTATTTCCGGCGACTCTCGCGAATCACAATTGATTTTTTCGCCACGGCAATCCCCTCTTATCGCTTGAACGGCATATCCATCAGCGCCAACAGCCGGCGCGCCTCTTCATCGGTTTTGGCAGTCGTGACAATCGTGATTTCCATGCCACGAATCTTGTCGATCTTGTCGTAGTCGATCTCCGGAAAGACCAGTTGTTCGCGCAGCCCCAGGCTATAATTGCCGCGTCCGTCGAAGGAATCCGGAGACACGCCCTGAAAGTCGCGTTGGCGCGGCAGCACGATGTTGATCAACCGATCGAGAAAATCCCACATGCGATCGCCGCGCAGCGTGACCTTCACGCCGATCGGCATCCCTTCGCGCAGCTTAAAGGCGGCGATCGAACGTCGGGCTCTCGTGATGACCGGCTTCTGACCGGTGATCGTCGCCAGGTCGTTGGAGGCGGCTTCCAGCGCCTTGCTGTTCTGCAGCGCCTCTCCCAGGCCGATGTTGACGGAGACCTTTTCGATGCGCGGCGCCTGCATCACGCTGCGATAGTTGAATTCCTTCATCAGCGCCGGCACGATCTCCTCACGATAGCGCACCTTCAAACGGGGCGCCGGTCTCGACTGTTTGTGCTCACTCATTATTCCTTCTCCTTGCCCGCAGACCTCGGCCATATGCACAGGATATGGACCGAAGAAAGATCAGGCTCGATGCATCAACGATATTTTGTGGAACCGTTTGCCTTACGCCTTGGGTTTGGGCAGCGGCGCGCCGGTCCTGCGTTCGATGCGCTCCTTGCTGCCATCCTTCGCCACCTCGAACCCGACGCGCGTGGGCTTATCGTCGCTGCCGACCAGCATCACGTTGCTGATGTGGATCGGCGCCTCGCGCGTGATGCGGCCGGTCTGCGTGCGCACGCGACCTGTAGGGCGCTGATGGCGAGTCACCATATTGGCGCCGGCGACAATCACATAGACCCGGTTGGGGTCATAGGCGCCGTCTTTGTTCTTTTTGCGGATCACGCGCTGCACTTCGCCGCGGTGGCCCTTGTCGTCTCCGGCGATAATCTCAACGGTGTCGCCTTTCACGATCTTAACTTTCATCTCCGGCCTCCTTTACAGCACCTCTGGCGCCAGCGAGACAATCTTCATAAATCCGCCTTCGCGCAGCTCACGCGCCACCGGGCCGAAAATACGCGTCCCGCGGGGATTCTTGTTGTCGTCGATGATGACGGCGGCGTTTTCATCGAAGCGAATGTAGCTGCCGTCAGGCCGTCGGATCGGCCGCGTCGTGCGCACGATCACCGCACGCACCACATCCCCTTTTTTCACGCTTCCGGTCGGGCTGGCGGATTTCACCGTGGCGACGATGATGTCGCCGACGCCGCCATAGCGCCGGGTGCTGCCGCCCTTCACGCGGATCGTCAATAACTCTTTCGCTCCGGTGTTGTCGGCCACTTTCAACCGACTTTCCTGCTGAATCATGGCGCTTCTCCTCGACGATTAGACGTTGGCTTCATCCACGATCACCGCCCGCTGCAGGATCTCTTCCACAAAGAAGCGTTTATCCTTGCTGATCGGTCGGCATTCTCGGATGCGCACCACGTCGCCCACCTGGCAACTGTTGGTTTCGTCATGCGCTTTGTACTTCTTGTTGCGACGAATGACCTTGCCATACAGTGGGTGGCGGGTGACGCGTTCGACTGTGACGACGACGGTCTTGTCCATTTTGTCGCTGGTGACCGTCCCCACCAGCGCTCGGCGTTGTGCACGCATGTTTCCTTCTCCTTACTCACCCGCCAGCTCGCGCTCGCGCAGAATCGTTTTGATGCGGGCAATGTCGCGTTTCACTTGCCCGAAGCGCGCCGTGTTCGCCAGCTTCCCTGTCGCTCGCTGAAAGCGCAGGTTGAAAAGCTCTTGATAGTAATCGTCCAGCTTGCGCGCCAGCTCGGCGTTGTTCAATGCTCGCAGTTCAGACGCTTTCATTGCATCCCTCCTCAAGCGCCGTGCTCTTCACGGGCGATGAACTGAGTCTTCATCGGCAGTTTCGCCGCCGCCAGACGGAACGCCTCGCGCGCCTGATCCTCCCGCACGCCCGCAATCTCCAGGATCACCCGGCCCGGTCGCACCGGCGCCACCCAGTGATCGACGCTGCCTTTGCCGGAGCCCATGCGCGTTTCCGCCGCGCGCTTGGTCACCGGCTTGTCGGGGAAAATGCGAATCCAGATTTTACCGCCGCGGCGCACATAGCGCACGATGGCGCGGCGCGCCGCCTCAATCTGGCGGCTGGTGACGTAATGGCCTTCGGTCGCCTGCAGGCCGTAGGAGCCAAACGCCACCGTGTTGCCGCGGTAGGCTTTCCCCTTTAGACGCCCGCGCTGCATCTTGCGATACTTCACACGTTTTGGCATCAACATAGTCGCTTCTCCGTCTCAGCTTTCCGTCGCCAGGTATTTGGCGTGATATTCCTGGCCGGGCATCACTTCTCCCAGGTAAATCCAGACCTTGACGCCAATCACGCCGAAGGTGGTGTTCGCCTCCGCCGTGCCGTAGTCGATGTCGGCGCGCAAGGTGTGGCGAGGGATGCGCCCCTCGCGCAGGGAGTCGACGCGCCCCATGTCGCTGCCGCCCAACCGTCCGGAGACCGTGATCATGATGCCCTGGGCGCCTGCGCGTATCGTCTTCTGCGCAGCCTGTTTCATGGCGCGCTTCCAGCTCACGCGACGCTCAATCTGCTCGGCGATGCTTTCGGCGACCAGGCGCGCGTCCAGCTCGGGCTTGGCGATCTCGCGCACATCGATTTTCACCTTCTTCTGCGTCAAATCCTGAAGTTGCTGGCGCAACTGGTTGACGCTGGCGCCCTTGCGCCCGATGATGACGCCAGGGCGGGCCGTGTCGATGATGATGTGCACCTGGTTCGGTTGGCGCTCGATGTCGATGTTGCTGATGCCGGCCTTGTTCTTGGTGGCCTGTCGACTTTCGCGGCCGCCCCGCTCCTCTTTATTGAGGGTGTCGAAGACCAGCGCACGAATTTTCCGATCCTCGGTCACCTGATCGGTGTACTGCTTGCCGGTGGCGAACCAACGGCTCTTGTGTTCTTTGATGATTCCCAGGCGAAACCCGATGGGATGAACTTTGCGACCCAAGTGATCCTCTCCTTTACTGACTACTCACCTCACCGCTGCGCCACCCATCAGGCAGGGCGCTCCTCTAAAACAACCGTAATGTGCGATGAACGACGCTGCCAGGGCTTGAAGCGCCCGCGGGCGCCGAAACGCCGCCACTTGCGGATCGGCGCGTCGTCCGCATAAATCTTCGTGATCACCATGTCCTTCGCATCATAGCCGAAGTTCTCGACTGCATTGGCAAGCGCGCTCTTGACCGTCTTGGAGACGACCCGCGCCGCAGATTGAGGCATGTAAGAAAGAATGGCCAATGCCTCCTCTGCTCTGCGTCCTCGAATCTCGTCGATCACCAGCCGCGTCTTCTGCGCGCTGATGCCGGTGTATTTCATTCTGGCGACAATTTCCATCGTGCGTTCTCCATTTCACCCGGATGGACGGGCGCCCTTAACGGCGTCCCGTCTTGGAGCTTTTCTCCGATTTCACATGGCCGCGGAAGAAACGCGTGGGGGCAAATTCGCCCAGTTTGTGCCCCACCATGTTTTCCGAGATGTAGACCGGCACGTGACGTCTGCCGTCGTGCACCGCAATGGTGTGCCCGACAAATTGCGGGAAGATGGTCGACGCACGCGACCAGGTCTTGATCACCTTGCGCTCCCCCTTGCGGTTCATCTCTTCAATGCGTTTCAGCAGCTTCGGGCTGACGAAAGGTCCCTTTTTCAGTGAACGTGACATGCTTTCACTCCCTCCTTATGCCTTGCCGCCGCGACGCACGATGTACTTCGCAGTGCGCTTGTTGCGCCGCGTCTTTTTGCCCAGCGCAGGTTTGCCCCAAGGGGTCTTGGGCGCTTTCATCCCGATCGGCGAGCGCCCCTCACCGCCGCCGTGCGGATGCGAACCCGGGTCCATCGCCACGCCGCGCGTGGTGGGGCGGATGCCCAACCAGCGCTTGCGCCCCGCTTTGCCGAGATTGATATTGGCATGGTCTGGATTCGAGACCGCGCCGATGGTGGCGAAGCAGTCCATATGAATGTAGCGCACCTCGCCGCTGGGCAGGCGGACTTGCGCCATCTTGCCTTCTTTGGCCAGCACCTGGGCGCCCAGGCCTGCGCTGCGCACCAGTTGTCCCCCGCGGCCCGGATAGAGCTCGATATTGTGCACCACCGTACCCAAGGGAATGTTGCGGAGCGGCAGCGCGTTGCCGGGGCGAATGTCGGCGCCTGGGCCGGACATCACTGTGTCGCCGACGTTTAGACCTTGCGGCGCCAGGATGTAGCGGCGCTCGCCGTCGTTGTACACGACCAGGGCGATGCGCGCGCTGCGGTTCGGGTCATATTCGATCGCTTCCACGCGGGCGGGAACGCCCACCTTGTCGCGGCGGAAGTCGATGATGCGATAGCGGCGCTTGTGTCCGCCGCCGCGGTGACGCACGGTGATGACCCCGCGGTTGTTGCGGCCAGACTTCTTGCGCAGCGGCGCCAACAGTGAGCGCTCCGGCTCCGTTTTGGTGATTTCTTCAAACGTCGAGACGCTCATGCCTCGGCGCCCCGGCGATGTCGGACGATAAATCTTGATTGCCATCGATCCTCTCCCCCGTTATACGCCCTCGAACAACTGGATGCTGTTGCCGGGCGCCAAGGTGACGACAGCCTTCTTCCACTTCGGCTGGCGAATGCGAATGCGCTTGCCGCGTCGCGAGGTCTTCGCCGGCATCACCAGAATGTGGACGTCGGTCACATCGACGTTGAAGGCAGTCTCCACCGCCTCTTTCACCTGCAGTTTATTGGCGCGCATGTCCACCTCGAACGTGACCTTGTTTTGTTCGTCGGTGGCGATCATCGTCTTCTCGGTGACGATCGGACGCTTCAGCACTTCGTAAATATGCATGGTTACGCCTCCACCTCTTCAGCCGCAGGCGCATCGGCGCCAAGCCACGCCTCAATGAAATCCACTGCATCCCGCGTCAGGAGCAGCACGTCGTAGCCGAGTAAATCTCGAATGTTGATATAACCGCTCAGCAGGGGCTTCACCTGCGGCAGATTGCGCACGCTCTTCCACACCGGGAGGCTCTTCTCGTTTGTGACGAGCAGCACCTTCTGGTTCTCGATGCCAAGCGCAGACAACATTTGAACGGCGGTCTTGGTTTTCGGCGCATCGATTGCAACCCGGTCAATCACGACGATCTGGCCGTCGGCCGCCTTCACCGACAGTGCGCTGCGCAACGCCATGCGCTGCATTTTCTTCGGCAGCGCCTTGGTGTATTTGCGCGGGGTCGGGCCGAAGACGGTGCCGCCGCCCACCCACTGCGGCGCGCGGATCGAACCCTGGCGCGCGCGACCGGTGCCCTTCTGACGCCACGGCTTGCGGCC
>FWPV01000072.1_pt1:97500-277500 | contig 361431 bp, 307 predicted proteins | sample 2228371 | NCBI WGS metagenome assembly FWPV01 (sample SAMEA103939776, study PRJEB20133) | metagenome | reverse complement strand
GTCTCGCAATGGCGGAGAGGGTGTCGCCGGCCTGAACCGTATACTGAAAGATGGCGCGCGTCGGCGTGGGTTCGGGCGTGGGCGTGTTGGTTTCGCGTGCGGGCGCCGATGCAGTGGGCGTCTGCACGTCCAGCACTTCGACCACCGGTTCGGCGCCGCCCTGCGCTTCCGTCACGCTTGTTGCGTCAGCGGCCGGCGTGGGACGTTCGCGCGTGCAGGCGGCCAACAGAGCGACCGTCAGGAGCAAAAGGCCAAGAAGCAGGTGTCGAGCGTGCACGGCTGTACCTCCCCCGGTGATGTAGAAACCAGAACCGCAACAATTATAGCAATTAGGCGGCGATTTCACAATTCCATGCGCGAACCGTCGTCGGCCAGGGGGCGGAGATTCGCCGCTGCGTTTGCGTCAGCGCAGGGTCTGATAGGCGGTGACGATCGCCAGGACAAGGAAGAGCAACCCCCCCAGGCTGAAGAATGAAAAAAAGCTGCCGAAGAGCAAACCGGTGAGCAGGCCGCTCAGGGCCAGCCCTACGACAATGCCGGCCAGCGTGAAATGGCGAATATAGCGGCCGCGGCGACGGCCAACCGCTTTGCGAATCATCTGGGCGAGCGAAGCGCCTGCGCCCGAGCCGATCAGAATGGCCAGGATCCATCCGAAAAAGCCGGTGAGACGGAAAAGCCAGGCGACAAGCGGCCAGGCGATCAGCGTGACGCCCGCGGCAACGGCGAACGCAATCAGGTTGTCCGCCGTGGCGGCGTTGTAAAAGACGTTCTGCTGCTCGCGAATGCATTCCTTGCAGCGATAGCCCACCTCCGTCAGCACGGCGCATTTCAGGCAGATCGGTTTGCCGCACTTGTTGCAGCGCAGATAGGTTTCTGTGTCTGGATGGTTGGCGCAATACATTGCTGTAGCGACATCGGCGGGATCATGCGCCGCCGGGTTCGACGGAGATGTGGTCATGCGTCGCTTCCTTCGGTTTCAGCTCGTCTTCAGATCGTCCACTGCATTTTTTCCATCAACGTCTGATAGAAATAGTTGCGCTCTCGCACGCGCACAAAGCGAGCCAGATGCGGGCTGCCGACCACCACGACCTGGTCGTTTTCCTGCACCTCCACAACCACCTGGCCGTCCACCGTCACCATGGGAGGATAGTCGCTGGTGGCGTGCAGGCGAATGGTCACCCCCTCCGACAGGATAATGGCGCGGTCCATGCTCAAATGCGGGGCGATCGGAATCAACAAAATGTTGCGGAGTTCCGGAGGCATGATCGGCCCGCCAACCGCCAGTGCATAGCCCGTGCTGCCCGTGGCTGTGCTGACGATCAAACCATCGCAGGTGTAGGTTGTCAGGTATCCGTCATCCAGTTCGGCGCTGATGCGCACCACGCGCGCCAGGTTGCCGCGGCTCAGCACGACGTCGTTGAGCGCGTCGTACGTGCAGACCACCTCGCTGACGCCGTTGCGAGGATTCAGCCGCTCGAGATGCATGCGCACCATCAAGCGCTCTTCGATCCAGTATTGGCCGTTCAGGATCGCCCTCAGCGGCGTCTCCCAGTCGTTGGGTTGAACTTCCGCTAGAAAGCCGAGCCGCCCCATCTTGACGCCGAGCATGGGCACGGCGTAGCGGGCGCCCATGCGCGCGGCGCGTAGCAGCGTTCCATCGCCGCCCAAGGTGATCAGCAGATCGACGCTGGGCAGATGGGCGGCGGTCACTTCCAGTTCCCAAGCGGATTCGCGCCAGATGTCAGGGACGCCCGCCGCACGCAGGAAGTCGCCGATCTGCTCCGCCAGCGCGAAGGACTCCGGCTTTTTGGGGTGATGAAGGATGCCTACGTGCGTGAACCCTGCGCCGTTTTGTTGGCCCATGTTCGCCCTGCTCATCTGCGTCGCCATGGATGACCGACCTTGATCTCCATTGTGCATCGTAAATCAGTGCATCGTAAATCTATGCAAAAACCTTATCATGAAGTCGTCCTGGCGGCGAAACTGAGGTATGATTGTGTGCATGAGTCGAGTGCTGATCATTTCCGATATTCACGCCAACCTTGCGGCGCTGGAAACGGTTCTCAACGACGCCGAAGGGCAGTACGACGCCCTGTGGTGTCTGGGAGATCTCGTCGGCTATGGGCCGAGGCCCAACGAGTGCATTGAGCTCGTGCGCGAGCGCGCCGAACTGTGTGTGATGGGCAACCATGACTGGGCGGTGTTGGACAAGCCGGGCGTCAACGTGGAGGATTTCAACCCGCAGGCGCGCCATGCCGTGTTGTGGACGCGCGAGCAACTGAGCGAGGAGAATCGGCGTTATCTGGAGCAACTCCCCTGTACGCCGGTGCATCCGCCGAAGACGTCGGAGATTTTGGTGACCCACGCCAGCCCACGCGAACCGGTCTGGGAGTACATCCTGACGCCTTCGATTGCGCTTGAAAACTTCGCTGCGTTTGACGATTTGCTTTGCCTGGTAGGCCACACACACAAGCCGGCCATCTATCGTTGGCGTTTCTTTGAATCGCTGGTTGAGGGTGAGGACGATCACGAGATGCAGGGCATGGCGACGGTCGACTACCTGCAGTTGCCGGCGCAGATGGCGGTGCATCTTGAGCTTTCGCCCATGCAGCGGCTGATCGTCAACCCGGGCAGCGTCGGTCAGCCGCGCGACAATGACCCGCGCGCGGCCTATGCGATTCTCGACCTGGAAACCATGACGTTGATTCACTATCGCGTTTCGTATCCCATCGAGCTGACGCAGAGTCAGATGCGCGAAGCCAGGCTGCCTAAACGGCTGATCGACCGGCTGAGCTTTGGCTGGTGAGACGATCCGCTAGGTGTTGTTGATGCGCTCCTCCAACACCTCTGGCTCAATTCGGTTGTACATCTCGAACCAATCCGGCAGGTCCTTCGAGCGGTTGATAGCTGCTTGTTTTTCTGAGCGTCGTCGATACTCTTCCATCCGTTTCAAAATTTCCTGCGCCACCCTGCGTGGATTGGGTACGCCGATGAAATCGAAAGAGCCTCCTTCGGCCGCCGTCTGACAGCGTACGTCGCCGTAGTTGAAGAGCCAGTGCAGCGGCGACGGGATCGACATAGTGACGTTCTGGATACGCCCCAGATTGGCGCTCTTGCGGTCTTCGGAGAGGCCGAGCGGCATTCGGTCGACATGCACAATTTCGTCTTCGGTCACTTCGTAGGTGTCGTTGCGCCAGTCGGCGATCGTCCAGAGCAGGTTGCCCGCCGCAATCAGCATTACAATCACGCCGAGAATGACCAGCAGGTTGAGAAAAGGCAGCGCCTCCCTGGGCGCTCCCCATATTTCCGACAGCCAAGGCAGCGCAATGAAGAGCATCCCCAACAAGAAGATGAACACAGGAAATCCCATCTGTGACGCAAGCATGAGCCAGTGTTTGCGCCAGACAATACGGTCTTTCGGCGGGCGATGCGGCCGCAACCTCAGATGGCTCAACAGGTGTTTCCACCGGCTCGGCTTTTGTGCAACAGGCGCGTCTCCTGCAACAGGCGTGTCTTCTCGATAAACCCGACTCGGAATATCGATAGCCAGCCCCAGCCGGGCCTCCAGAGCTTGCTGGATAGAGGATCTGTTTGCGGCCTCTGCATGGCGTCGACGCTGTTCGCGCCGACTTACGATCTCTTTGCGCAGGTTGTTGAAATCCTTGGCGTAATCAAAGCGAATCACGCCGACCGTCGCCGCCGTCTCGATGGTGATGGCGCCGTAGTTGAGCAATCTGCCCGCCAGAGTGCGATACTGATTGACATTCTGAATCTGCTCCAGCGACGCCTCTTCGCGAGTTTCTGTGACGAAAAGCACCTTTTCTTGATGGATCACGCGCAGGTCGGTGATCATCAGCCAGTCGTTCCAATAGTCAATGATGCCCCAGATGAGGGCTGCGACGCCAAGGACGAGCACGGTGATTATGGCTGCGCGGAGCAAGACTTCGAGGCCGGGCGCAAACCCCGCCGCCCAGCCCGACAACCCGTACAGCGCAAGCGCCACAAGGAAGAGCAAAATCGCCGGCGTATTTTTGACAAAAAATGCAATCCAGTGACGACGCACTTGCAGCACGACTTTCTCGCCCGGCTCCAGCCATTCATAGTCGGGTTGCCTGGATTTTTGAGAACGTTCGCTTGCGATATCCGTCCTCTTGATTTTCAGGCGCGGCCGCAGGTCGGCTCCCAACCGCTTCGACACCGCCTCCAGGTCGCGCCAGTGGAAGCGCAGCCACTCGCTGCCGGCCTGCGCCTCCACCGTCGACTCCTGAGACACCTGACCCAACAGCGCCTGTTCGGCGAAATAGGTCGGTCCGATCGCCGTGGCGCTGCTGATCAAACGACCGTCCTTGTCGAGTGCGCGGACGGAGGCGCGACCCTCTACCAACACCCACAGGCTGTCGGGGACTTCCCCCTGATGGATGAGCAGACGAACATGTGGCAAATAAAAGTGGCTAACATAGCCGACAATGGTCCGTCGCTCTTCAGCATTCAAGCGCGCAAACATAGGGAGTCGGTCGATCATCTGTTCACGAAGATTGATGTCTTCGTGCATGATTTTTTCCGGATTCAGGCCGGTGATGCTCTTGAAGCTATGGTAAGGAATACAATAGAGATCGGTTTTTGCCCGGGAAGTTGCATCGTGCAGCATATACCGGTCAACGCTGCCCATGCCGATAAAGCCGACGATGTCTTGCGCTGCGCCGAACATGGCGCCGTTGCCCAGCAGGTGCGTCTCTTTGGGATGACCGGCCAGTTCAAGTTGAACCTGCCCCTGATGGATCAGGTAAATGCACTCCGACAGATCGCCGCGTCGATAGATCGTTTGTCCTGGCCGATACACTTTGTGCGTCGTTTCATCCGCCAGAAAACCGCTGACGATCGGATGGAGCGCAGGCGACAGCGCCAGCCTGCGCATGAAAGGGAACGTGCTCAGGCGATCCGCCACCTCTTTGGGAAAGAGGCGCTCGCGAATTCCGGGAAAGTAATAAATCAGGCGACTGAAGGCCTGCGCATCGATGGCGAGCAGTTCGCAGGCGTCTTCACTTCTGGCGTAAGTGGTGTAGGGAATCCCATAGAGAAACTCCAGGTGCCCCAACAGCTTTCCTTCGCCTACGGTGCGTGCAATCAAGCGGCTTTTTTGGCCATGGACGGTCTCTTCACGATACTGATTGATGCGTCCGGACGCCAGAATATACACCGCCGTGACCGGCTTCTCCTGGCGATAAAGCATTTTGAACGGCGGGAGATAGAGACGGTGGATGGCGCCGAGCAAAATCGGCTCCCAGATGGCCGGGTTTACATCTGCAAGGAAATTCAACTGCAACGCTCGAATTTGTGAACTATCGAGCGGCGTTGCGTCGAACACCGCAGCGTCTTTGCTCATAGCCATTCCTTCACCCGCTCCGCCACTTTGCGCGTGACGCCCGGCACCGCCATCAGCTCCTCGATCGACGCCCTGCGCACGCGCTCGATGTCGCCGCCAAAGTGTTGCAGGATCGCCTTGCGCCGCTTGGGGCCGACGCCGGGGATGTCGTCCAGCCGCGAATGCGTCTGCTCCTTGCTGCGCAGGTTGCGATGGTAGGCGACGCCAAAGCGATGCGCCTCGTCGCGGATGCGCTGCACAAGGTGGAGGGCGGCGCTGCCGCGACGCAGCCACAGCGGGTCGGGGGCGTTGGGACGGTAAATCTCTTCCTCTCTCTTAGCCAGGCCAATCACAGGAATCTGCTCAAAGAGACCGAATTCTCGCAGCACCTCCACCGCGACATTCAGTTGTCCTTTGCCGCCGTCGACGATCACGAGGTCGGGCGGAATGCGCCACGTCTCATCGTCGTTGCGGCTACGTTCGCCTGCGTCCGCCTGCGCCGAACCGGCTCGTTGTGCATCGTCCTCTCGGGCTGACGCGACCAGGCGACGGAAGCGGCGCCGCAGCATCTCGCGCATGCTGGCGAAGTCGTCCGGCGCGCCCTGGCTGCCCTTGCCCTGAATTTTGAAACGCTTGTAGGCGCTCTTCAGCGGCGCGCCTTTGGCGAAGACCACCATCGAACCGACGGTGTTGGTTCCCTGCAGCGTGCTGATGTCGTAGCATTCGATGCGCATCGGCGTTTTTTCCAAATGCAGCGCCGCCTGCAGCTCGGCGAGCGCCTCCGTCTGGCGATGCGTATCGGCGGCGCGCGTCGCCTGTTGCACGCGCAGAAACTCGGCGGCGTTTTCTTGCGCCAGCTTCATTACGGCGGCTTTGTCCCCGCGCTTGGGCACGCGCAGCTCGACTTTGCCGCCGCGATGCTCGCTCAACCATTGCGCCAACAAGTCCGCGTTGCGCGGCGTCGCCTGCACCAAAATCAAAGGCGGAATGAAGGCCGCCTGATCATAGAATTGCTGGATGAAGGCGGCGATCACCGTCTCCATCTGGGCGGCGCCGATCAGGTCCTGTTCCGCCACGTCGGCGTTCTGCTCCTGAAGCTGGAAGACTTCTGCGCCTTCGAGCATGAAGCTGTCGCGCCCGACCAGCCGGCCATGGCGCACCATGAAGACCTGCACCGCCGTGTCGCCTGTGCGTTCGTCCTGGGCCACGGCGACGTAATCCAGGTCCTCCATCGCGCCGGTGACGATCTTTTGCTGTTCGGCGATGCGCTGCGCCGATTGCAGTCGATCGCGATAGAGCGCAGCCAGTTCAAACTGCAAATTCTCCGCCGCGCGCTCCATCTGCTCCTTGAGCTGACGGAGCACGCGATCGCTGTCGCCTTCCAGAAAATCCATCAGCTGCTGGATTGTCTCCCGATACTCCTCGCGCGTCTGCGCGCCGATGCACGGGCCGCCGCACAGCTTGATGTGATAGTAAAGGCAAGGGCGCGCATCGGCGCCGGTGATGGTGCGGTCGCAGTCCAGGTAGGGAAAGACGCGGCGCAGGGCGTCGAGCGTCTCATAACAGGCGCGCGCGCTGGTGTACGGGCCAAAGTAACGCGCACCGTCCTTGCGCATGCGCCGCACCACCTGAATTTTGGGGAAATCGTCCTGCCAGTTGACCTTGATGTACGGAAAGGTCTTGTCGTCTTTGAGGCGGACGTTGTAGCGCGGTTGGTGGCGTTTGATCAGCTCATTTTCGAGCACCAGCGCTTCCAGCTCTGTATTGGTCACCCACCAGGAAATGTCGGCCACTTCCGAAACGAGCGCACGCGTGCGAGGGCTATGGTTGGCGGACGCATGAAAATAGCTGCGCACGCGGTTGCGCAGAACCACGGCTTTGCCGACATAAAGGACGCGACCGTGCGCATCCAGCATCAAATAACAGCCCGGCGAGGTGGGCAGACTATCCAATTTTTGCGCGACTTTCTCAGGAATGCGGTTGTTCATGGTTCACAATTTTACCATAAGGCCAAAACGCGTTGAAGATTATTGCGTCAACCTCTTCTCGAAAAATTGACCGCACCCTTCCCGTCCGTTATAATCAGGGACGCGCTATTTTCAGGCGTCGTTTTGGCCATTCATGGAAACGGTTATGGGCAACGACGAGTTGAACGAAAATCCACTGGATGAATACGCCGCCAGGGCCAGCCAGCAGCTCTCTGGCCAAAGCGCCGAGGTGAGCCATTCAAGCGTCGAGCGCGTGGAGAGCGGTCAGGTTTCCTTGCGCGATTCATTCGCCCAACATGTGCAGGCGGCTGCCATCTACATGGAAGACGCCGCCGCCGGCGTGCTTAAGGCGGGCTCCTTGGAGGCGAAGGACGCGGCGATCGGCGCCGCATTTGCGGAGTCTGTGCAGGCCACGACGCTGCATACGGGCGTACTGGCCGGAAAAACAGTGGAAGGCCGGGAAATTCGCACCGGTCTGCTCTTCGCCGTCAACGTCCGTGGGGATGTCTATAGCGCCCTTTCCCCGGTCGCCGGCCTGGCGATCGGGGCCGGTTTCGCCGTGGGATATTTCCTGACGCGGCTCGCCTGGAAAATGGCAAAGCGGCGTCTATTGCCGGTAGAATAAAACGAATTTGATCAGGAGTCTTTCATCATGTCGAACTTGAACTTGAGCGCCGAGCCGAGAACGGTCTTTGGCCGGAAAACCAACCAACTGCGCCGTCAGGGATGGGTGCCGGTGGTCGTGTATGGAACCGTCGCCGAGCCGCTGAGCCTGCAAGTGACGGCTCGCGACCTGGAGCGCACGCTTCACGCCGGCGGGGCTTCCCAGGTGGTCACGCTCTCCGTCACGGGCGGGGGCGTTCACAATATTTTGATCAAAGAGGTCCAGCGTGAACCGGTGAGCCATGCGCTTTTGCACGCCGACTTTTACGCGGTGAACATGAACGAGAAACAGCGCGTGGCGGTGCCGGTGGTCGCCGTGGGCAAGCCTTCCGGTATGGCGGCCGGGCTGATGCTCTTCCAGGCGCATGAGATCGTGCACATCGAGGCGCTGCCCGCCGACATCCCCGCCGAGATCGAAGTGGACGTGACGCCGTTGACGCTGGAGCATCCGATTCACGTGCGCGACCTGCCGCCGATCCAAGGCGTCACCTATCTCGATGACCCGGATGAGGTCATCTTCTCGCTGATGATGACGCGCGCTGCTGAGGCTGAACTGGCGGAGGCCGAGGCGGAGGCGGGCGCTGAGCCTGAGGTTGTCAAGAAGGGCAAGCAGACTGAAGAGGAAGAATCGGAAGAATAGCGCCCCCCGAGAGAGACTATGGAGGCCTGAGGCGGGCGGAGGAGCCGCGTCGCTTCAGGCCTTTCTTATTTGAGGGGGGCGTGGTGGGGGAATTCTCTGTGAAGCGGGACCTTGCGGGGAATTGGCTGAAATTGCACAAATGACTCTGACCACCTCGTAGCTGCGCTTCCTCGGATTCCGCAAGATTTTTGGTCTGTTAAGAAAGTGCGGCTGGGAGCCGCACCTACGAAAAAACCATCATCCCTCTGTAGGCGCTGCCGGTGCAGCGCTTCTCGGTTAACCAAATCATCGGGGCCTGTAAGGACGTGCAGCTCGCAGCCGCCCGCACATGCTGAAGTTACTCCTTGGTTTCAAAGGGAGGCTCGTCGAGAAACTGCATCGGATCGACGGCGACGCCGTTGATGCGCAGCTCCCAGTGCAGATGGGAGCCGGTGCTCAGGCCGGTGTTGCCGACCAGCCCCAGGACGTCCCCCGTCTCCACCCGCATGCCGGGCGCCACTTTGATCTCGCTCATGTGCCAGTAGCCGGTGAAGACGCCGCCGCCGTGATCGAGGATGACGGCGTTGCCGCGCACGGCGAGCGGCTCCGCCAACACGACGACGCCAGGCGCCGGCGCAAAGATCAACGCCCCCTCCGGCGCGCCGAAGTCCTGTCCGGCGTGGAAATTGCCGATGTCGGCGACGGAGTAGGTGCGCCGCTGACCGAACGGGCTGGTGGTTGGATAGTCGACGCTGATGGGGCGGCGGAAACGCTCGCGCCAGAGCAAAACAGGCGTGTATTGCGACCACACTGCGACGACGCGATCCCGCTCGGCGGCCACGACGTCGGGTGTGAGGACATCCGCTTTCTCCTGCGTTACAACGATCTCCTGGTAGCCATACGGGCCGGCGACGACGTTCACCGGAAATGTGCGTTTCAGATCGACGCCGCGCGCTGTGGTGTAGCCCACCTCAAGCGTATACACGCCGGGCTCCTGCAGTGCGTTCACCGGGACAAACGCAAATTGTACAAGCCCCTGCGCATCCAGGACGTTGAAATGCAATGGCTGATCGCTGAGTCGACCAAACAGAGTCACCGGACGGCTGGTCGTGACATAGAGACGGCCGGTGCGCCCCTGCACAATCGAATCGGGCGCATCGATGGTCAAAATGGCGCCCAGGTTCAAGCGGGGCGGCGGCGCCGAACGCGCAGGCACGCGCACCGGCTGGCCGGGGAAGAGCCGATGCGTCGTTGTTGTGGCGTTCAGTTCGGCGATGAGCGCCGGGTCTTCGCCGTAGCGGGCTGCGAGCACGGCGATGTCGTCGCCGGCCTGCGCGCGCACGACCGTCGTGGGAATCTCCGCCGCCGCCAACGCCGGCGCCGGTGCAGAACCGTCGGCGCCGGGAATGATCAGCACTTGACCGACGCGAATGCGATTGGGGTCCTCGATGCCGTTGGCGGCGACGAGCGCCTCGACAGTGACGCCAAAGCGCACGGCGATGGCGCCGAGCGTATCGCCTGGGGCCACGGTGTAGGCGCCGTCCTGCTGCGCGCGCAGCGGCTGCGTCCAAAGCAACGCCAGAAGAACGGCGCCTAAAAGCGCGCTGCGAATCGCCGGCTTACTCAGGCGCTCCATAGACGCTTGGCTTCAGCACACCGATGTAGGGCAGGTTGCGATAAATTTCGTTGTAGTCCAGCCCATAGCCGACGACGAACTCGTTGGGAATCGAAAACCCCACCCAATCGACGTGGATATCGACCTCCCGGCGCTCCGGTTTGTCGAGCAACGTCATAATGCGCAAGGAAGCAGGCCGCCGCTCCTGCAAGATGCGCGCCAGGTAGTTCAAGGTGTGGCCGCTGTCGATGATATCTTCCACGATGATGACGTTGCGGCCTTCGATCGAGGTGTTGAGGTCTTTCAAGATGCGCACAACGCCGCTGCTGCTCACGCCCGCCCCATAGCTGCTGGTCGCCATGAAGTCGATCTCGTGAGGAATGGTGATGGCCCGGATCAGGTCCGCCATGAAAATAATGCTGCCTTTGAGCACCGAGACAAGCAACAGATCTTTGTGGGCGTATTCTCGATTGATGATCTCCCCGAGCTCACGCACGCGTTGACGCAGCGAGACCTCGTCCACCAAGACTTTGGCGATGTCCTGATGAAGGCTGACTTTGTCGAAAATTGGACGATGAAATGAGGCGCTCATATTCGTTCCGGCTCCTGTCCGGCTTGCTCAAAACGTTTATGGGTTCGTCGCCTGCACCTGGCGCAACAGAACCGGCTGACCGTTGACGGTGATGGTGAAGGTGGGCGAGGCGGCGTTTGTGCTTCCGCCTGCGCCGCCCGGCCCGGCGGGCCAAGCAGCAGCGTTGGGGAAGACGGCGATGTCTTCGAGCGGCCCAAGCGCTTCCACCAGTCCGCCGAAGACCCACGCCTCTCCGAAGGATGTCCTGACCCGCCACCAGGTTGCGTCGTCCGAGCGGCCGATGATCGGGAGCCGGGCGCCTTCGACCACGCGACCCAGCAGCGCAAAGGAGACGTCGGGGCCTGCGCGCAGGTTCAGCACAGGGGTCTTGACGACAACGATCGGCGCAGCAGCGCCTGTGGAAGCCGGCGCCACCGTGAACGCCCGAGCCTCCGCCGACGGCTGCGGTGCAGGAGCGCCGGCCTTAAAACGGCTGCTCCAGGTCGCCGTCAGCCCCAGAAAAAGGTCGCCGAACGCGGCGCTCGGTTCAATGTAGCTGCCTTCCGGCCACTCATTGAAGCTGTTGATCACCACCCAGCGCGGGTTGCTGTCGATGGCCGCCTGCCAGGAGCGCTCGTAATAGGCGCCGCCTTCGCGGTCTCTGGCGAAGCCCGACCCCGGCCGAATCTTGACGTCGTTGTACCCGGGCATAACCGTCGCCACCCAGAAACGATCTGCGCCGACGCGTGCGCGCATCGCTTCGACGCGGTCGGCGAAACGGCGGTTGGTGGCCGTCAGGTCGGCGGGCGGATTCCATGTGTTGCTGTACAGGTGATGGCCGTCGAAGACGGAGAGATACGAGACGTCCACCCCCTCGCCGACCCAGATGGCGGCGCGCCCCGGATCGACCTGATTGCGAATGGTCGCCCAGGTTTCGACTCCGTACAGGGAAGGGCGCCAGAAGAAGATCACGGGCCGTCCGTCCACGCGCAGATAGGCAGGATGATTGCCGTGCACGTCGATCAGATGACGAAGCGCAGCGCTGACGGCGCCAACGCCGCCGAGAAAAGGAGAGTCCGTCTCAAAAAGCACAGCGATCTTGAAGCCACGCGCCGCCGCTTCCTCCAACAGCGCCGCCAGATTAGGTTCGGTCTGATTGCTGGCGCCTGTGGGGCCGTACCAGGCTACGACAAACGCGTCGACGCCGGCGCGTTGCGCCTGTTCGATGTGGCGTCCCATGACGCCGCGATCGCGGCTCACGTAGGGCTCGGCGGGGAGGTCGCTCAGCCTGTCGTAAGTCCAGGTGGATTCATCGAACCAGGTGTAATAGAAGGCCAACACCAGGCGGTCGGTCAGGCTTTGCGTGGGAGGGCGCTCGGCGGGCGCTGCGCTCGCCGCTTTGGACGATTGCAGCAGCATGCCCAATAAGGCCACGAGCGCCAGAAGAAGCAGGGAAATCAGAATCCTCCATCCCAGGCTTAACGCATAAACTGTTTGTTCGCCTGCAGCCGATGGATTGGCGTCTAAAAGAGTCGGTTCCTCTGTAAATTTCATACTCACGACATTCGATCCTATCACGTGCGTTTTGCTGCGGCAAAACTGAACATTTGTGACTCCGCAGCGTCTTTACGCGTTCGACCGGCCGGGCGCCAGCTTCATGGCGGGCAGCGCCAACAGTTCGCTCAGCATCATTGCGGTTGCGCCCCACACGGCGTGATCCCCCAGTGCAAAATAAGGCACCTCGATCTGACGCCCTCGTAAAATCCAGGGTTCCACGCGTCGCGTCTCCGGCTTCAGCAGGAGAAGGAGCGGCGCCTCGATCAACGCCGCCACCTCATATGGATCGGTGTGGAACGCAGGCCGATAGTCGATCCAGGCGATCGTCGGAAGCACAATAAAGTTGCTGGCGGCGACATAAAGCGGGGTGAGATGGCCGAGCACGGTGTACTGGCTGGGGTGAACGCCGATCTCCTCGTAGGTCTCGCGTTGGGCAGTCGCCGTCAAATCGTCGTCTGAGGGCTCGTAGCCGCCTCCTGGCAGGCTGATCTGGCCGCTGTGCACTCCAGGGTAATTGGGGCGCAGGATCAGCGGCAGAAAAATTTGACCCTCATGCGGATAGAGCAAGATCAACACGCCGCCCTGGCGCGCGTCCGGCCGCGGCTCGTCGCCCAGTTCGGCGCCGGGGCGAGGACGCGGCGCCATCTGATACTGGGCGGCGCGTCCCGGCAACGGCCCGCAGAGATCTTGGCGCAACTGACGCAGGAAGGGTTCGTAAGTCTCACGCATGGGCCTCTCGCGGCGCACACGCCGCCCGCACAATCAAGCCTTTCAGATATTCCCCCTCCGGGAAGGTGAGGGCCACCGGGTGGTCGGCGCTCTGCCGCAACGTTTCCAGGATCTGCACATCTCGTCCGGCGTCGATCGCTGCGCTGAAGACGACTTTCTGAAAAAGCTCTGCGCTGACCAGCCCGCTGCAACTGAAGGTGGCCAATACGCCGCCGGGCGACAACAGCCCCAGCGCCAGCCGGTTGATCTCTTTGTAGCCGCGCAGCGCGCGCTCCATCGCCGCCTGATTGTGGGCGAACTTCGGCGGGTCCAGAATGACGACGTCGTAGCGGCGCGCCGGGTCGGCCTGCCAGTCGCGCAGCACCTGGAAAACATCGCCCGCAATGTTTTCCGCCTGACGATCGGGGTCGAAGCCGTTGCGACGCAAGTTGGCTTCGGCCAGCTCCAACGCAGGCACGCTGCTGTCGATGTTGACGACGTGCGTTGCACCGCTGCGCAAGGCGTGCAGGCCGAAGGCGCCCGTGTAGCTGAAGGCGTTGAGCACGCGTTTGCCTGCACAGTAGGCGGCGACGCGGCGTCGATTGGCGCGCTGGTCGCTGTAGAAGCCGGTCTTCTGGCCGTGCAGCAAGTTGACGAGAAAGATCAAACCATCCTCGACGACTTCGATCAGCTCGGGCGGCGGCTCGCCTGCCAGGGGACCGCTGGCCGCAGGCAGCCCTTCCAGGCGACGGGCCGCCATGTCGCTGCGCTCGACGACGCCTCGACAGCCGGTCAACTCGAGCAGCAGCTCCGCCAGCATCTGCTTGCGTTGCTCGACGCCCAGCGTCCCGGCTTGCAAGACAAGAAAATCGTCCAGTCGGTCGACGGTTAAGCCGGGCAGATAGTCGCTCTCCGCGTTGACCAGGCGCAGGGCAGTGCAGCCCTGCACCTCTGGAAGTTCTCTCCGCATGGCGATGGCCGCCTGCAACCGGCGTCGCCAGAAGGCTGCGTCGATCGCCTCCGCAGCGTCCCAGGTGAGGAGACGCACCTGAATCTGACTGCGACGATTGAGGTAGCCGCGCGCCAGAAAGGCGCCCTGCGCGTCACAGAGATCGACGATGGCGCCGTCGGCGGCGTCCTCCGAGATCGAAGCGATGGCGCCGCTGAAGACCCACGGATGGCGCTGGCGCACCGGCTTTTCCCGGCCCGGCTGCAGCGCAACAACCGGATACTTATGCATCGTTGGTCGGCTCATGGCGCATGCGCTCTATTTCCCATCCGTACTCATTGATGCGGATGCGTTCCGCGGGCAGCGTGACAACGCGCGTAGACGCATCATAGGCGAAACGAATTTCAGCGCCCTCCGGCGTCGTGAGCACGCCCTCGGCCACCGGCGGACGCCGCGCCGTGAAGCGCACCTTGTAGCCCTTGTAGATGACCCAATGGGTCAACGGCTTGACGTCGACGCGCATGCGCCTTTTGCGCCTCCATTCTCTTACGCCCTGACCAGATGATGATGCTCTTGCAAGCTGCGCACGCGCAGCTCTTTCTGGCGCAGCGCGCGGATGCCGCTCACCGCCGCCGCCGCCGCCGAGAGCGTGGTGATCAGCGGGATCTCCATGCGCGTGGCGAGTCGGCGGATGCGGGCGCCGTCCTCGCGGGCGTTTGCGCCGAGCGGTGTGTTGATGATCATCTGGATTTTGCCGTCGCGCAGCGCGTCGAGCGTGCTGTAGCCGGGTTGGTCGCTGCTGCCTTTTTGCAAGATCGTCACCGGCAGACCGGCGCGCGCAAAATAGGCTCCGGTGCCGGGCGTGGCGTAAAGCTTGAAGCCCATGCGATGCAGGTCGCGTGCGATCTTCAGGGCGCTGCCTTTGTCGAAATCGTTGACCGTGATCAGCACGCCTCCTTCCAACGGCAGGCCGGCGCCGGCTGCAAGCTGACTCTTGGCGAAGGCATGGCCGAAGCTCGACGCGTGGCCCATCACCTCGCCGGTGGAGCGCATCTCTGGGCCCAGCAGGGCGTCGATGCCGGTGAACTTCTTCCAGGGCAACACCGCCTCTTTGACGAAAAAGCCGTCCAGCTCCGGCTCGCGTAGGAAGCCGATCTCCGCCAGCGATTCGCCCGCCATCACGCGCGCGGCGATCTTGGCGAGCGGAACGCCGGTGGCTTTGCTGACAAAGGGCACGGTGCGGCTGGCGCGCGGATTGACCTCGAGCACGTAGACGACGTCGTCTTTGATGGCGTATTGCACGTTCATCAGCCCACGCACCTGAAGCGCCAGGCCGAGCTTTTCCGTATATTCGCGGATGATGCTCAGGTGATAGTTGCTGATTTTGTACGGCGGCAAGACGCACGCGCTGTCGCCGCTGTGGATGCCGGCCTCTTCGATGTGCTGCATGACGCCGCCGATCACCACGCGCTCGCCGTCGGCGACGGCGTCTACGTCGATCTCGAAGGCGTCCTCCAGGAACTGATCGATCAGCACCGGTTTGCCTTCGACGACGCTCACCGCCTCGGCCATGTAGCGGCGCAGGTCCGCCTCTGAATCGACGATGGCCATGGCGCGTCCACCCAGCACGTAGGAGGGGCGCACCACGACCGGATAGCCGATGCGCGCGGCGACTTCGACCGCCTCCTCAATCGTGCGCGCAGTGCCGTGCTCCGGCGCCGGGATGTCCAGCGTTTTCAACAAGGCCGCGAACCGATCGCGGTCTTCCGCCAGATCGATGGCTTCCGGCGAGGTGCCAAGGATGGGGGCGCCGGCCGCCTGCAACGCATTGGCTAGGTTGAGCGGCGTCTGGCCGCCGAATTGAACGATGACCCCGTGCACCAGGTCGGCGGCGTCGCCCCGCGGGCCTCGATTTTCGCGCTCCACGATGTTGAGCACATCTTCCAGCGTCAGCGGCTCGAAGTAGAGCCGATCGCTGGTGTCGTAGTCGGTGCTCACGGTCTCCGGGTTGCAGTTGACCATGACCGTTTCATAGCCCAGGTCGCGCAGCGCAAAGGCGGCGTGGCAGCAACAATAGTCGAACTCAATGCCCTGACCGATGCGGTTCGGGCCGCCGCCCAGGATCACGACCTTGCGGCGTTCGGTCGGCGGCGCTTCGCTTTCGCTTTCATAGCTGCTGTACAGGTAAGGGGTGTAAGCTTCAAACTCCGCCGCGCACGTATCCACCTGATGATAGGTGGGCGTGAGTCCCAGTGCGATGCGCAGCCGGCGAACATCCATCTCCGTGAGCGGCGTGCGCAACGCCTCCCCTTCTTCCGCTCTCCCATTCTCCCGTTCTCCCGTTCTCCCGCTCTCCTGCTCTCCCGCTCTCCCGCTCTCCCGCTCTCCCTGTTCCCGCTCCATTTTCTGATTGAGGATGCGCGCGATCTGCCGGTCGCTGAAGCCCATGCGTTTGGCTTTGCGCAGCGTGGCGTAGTCGAGCGTCGTCAAGTTGCGCTCGAAGTCGGCGATTTGCGCCATCTGCGCGACGAACCACGGATCGTAGCCGGTGAGCTGCGAAATCATCGCCTGATTCTCGCCGCGCAGCAGCGCCTCGTAGACGGCGAAAAGGCGGTCGCGGTTGGGAATGCGCAGCAGGTCGTGCAGCGTGACGTCCGGATCGTAGCCCTTGTAGCCGCCGGTGAAAGGGTCGCGCTCCAGCGGACCGAGGCCGTCGCGACCGATCTCCAGGCTGCGCGCCGCCTTCTGCAGCGCCTCTTTGAAGGTGCGGCCGATCGCCATCGCCTCGCCCACGGACTTCATCTGCGGCCCCAGCTCGCGGTCGACGCCGGGGAACTTCTCGAACGCCCAGCGCGGCATCTTGACGACAACATAGTCGATGGACGGCTCGAAGGCGGCGACAGTTTTGCGCGTGATGTCGTTCTTCAGCTCGTCGAGCGTGTAGCCGACGGCGACCTTGGCGGCCAGCTTAGCGATGGGGAAGCCGGTCGCCTTCGAGGCCAGCGCCGAGGAGCGCGAGACGCGCGGGTTCATTTCGATCACCACGACGCGGCCGGTCTGCGGATCGACGGCGAACTGCACGTTGCTGCCGCCGGTCTCCACGCCGACCGCACGCATCACGAGCCGCGCCTGGTCGCGCAGGCGTTGATACTCCTTATCGGTGAGGGTCTGCGCCGGCGCCACGGTGATGCTGTCTCCGGTGTGCACGCCCATGGCGTCGAGATTTTCGATGGAGCAGATCACGACGAAATTATCGGCGGCGTCGCGCATCACCTCCAGCTCGTACTCCTTCCAGCCGATGAGCGACTCCTCGATCAGCACGGTGTGGACGGGGCTTTCCTTCAGTCCCCACGCCACTTTTTCATCGAATTCTTGAGGGGTGAAGACTGTGCCGGCGCCGCTGCCTCCCAACGTGAAGCTGGGCCGGATAAAGATCGGATACCGGCCGATCCACTGCGCGATCTGGCGCGCCTCCTCCAGGGAACGCGCCACGCCGCTGCGTGGGGACTCCAGGCCGTAGGCGGTCATCGCCTCTTTGAAGAGCTGGCGGTCTTCCGCCACTTTGATGGCGCGCAGGTTGGCGCCGATCAACTCGACGCCGTAACGGTCGAGAATGCCCTCCTCCGCCAGCGCCACGCCGAGATTGAGGCCGGTTTGCCCGCCCACGGTGGGCAGCAGCGCGTCGGGACGCTCGCGCGCAATGATCTTTTCGAGCACGTCGACGGTCAACGGCTCGATGTAGGTGGCGTCGGCGAACTCGGGGTCGGTCATGATCGTCGCCGGGTTGGAATTGACCAACACCACGCGATACCCCTCCTGACGCAGCGCCTTGCACGCCTGCACGCCGGAATAATCGAATTCACAGGCCTGACCGATGACGATTGGGCCGGAGCCGATGATCAAAATGGAAGAGATGTCGGTTCGTTTGGGCATAGCAGACTCATCCGTCCAGTCAAAACAGGTAATTGATGCGGCCTCTGCGCACACACATGTTGCACTCCAATCGCATAGCATACCATCATCTTCTGGCGAAGAATGAACGAAACAGGCTGTGAGCGCGCATAATTTGTTTGTCAGACGCCAACTGCGTCGGGGCTTGTTCATCTTTCTTTCAAAGGGGCTGGATGGCAACGACGCCAACGGGAGCGTCAGCGTTGCGCGCTTTGATAAGGCGGAAAAAGCCCTGGCGCTTGAGGCTGGCTCTGTCCCCCAGCGCCGTCGATGTTCGTCGCCATCTTCCAGGAAGCTCCAGGCTTCCTGGAAGATGGGCGCTGAACCTGGAGATCGTTGACTTTTTCAGGAGGATGCTTTCTTAACGAAACCCACGGAGCGCAGCAGAATCGATCGCATCAACGGCGCATCAGCGACCGACTACGTAGCGCTCCAACTCGAAGGTCGCGCGGTTGCGGCCGTCGATGTATTTGACCAGAGGATAGGGCGCCTCTTTGGCGATCCACAAACGCGTGGTCGAATCCCCCATGTCGAGCACCACCACCCAGGCGTCGTAGGCGCCCGCCGGCACGCTCAGGCGCTCCTCGCCGACCACGCGCACCGTCACGCGGTCGAGCAAGCCGACGACCGGCAGAAAGGCGTTGAGGCGGGTGGCGTAATTGCGCGCCAGCGGCAGTGCGCGCACGATCATCGGCAAGGTGGCCGACTCGCGCACGTCGCTGGGCACCTCGATGCGCTGCGTCGTCATGACGTTGGCGCGCGTCGTGAGCACCAGGTCGACCGCCGGGCCATTATATTGCGCATCGACCGTCTCGACGCCTGTTGCGTTTGAACGTTCTAAAAAAGAGGACTGCGGACGAAACCCGGCGGCAAGCACCTTGACCGTGACCTCTTCGCGGTCGCCCTGCGCATCGATGATGCGCTCGATCGACCACATAGGCTGCCCTTGATCGTTGACGCCGGCGAGCAGCGTGTAGGTCGCCGTGCCTGCCAGCCTGCCTTGCACATCGGTGATGCGAAAGACATGCTCCTCGCCATCTTGCCAGGGGGCGGCGTTGAAGATCAGAGCGACCGGCGTCGGCTGAGCGCAGGCCGTCAGCAGCGCTGGAATCCACACGGCAAGTGCGATGACAGGCCTGCGCCGCGCCGATGAGAAATTCGATGCAACGCAAAGGCGCCGGAGCGCAAAGGTGCAAAGAAAGACAAGAGAGCGTCGGATGCGCCCGACGACATTTTCATCGTTGGGAAGGCTGTCAAGACAAGACGCGCCTGTTGGGATTTGGGGAAATCTTGTGAATCCTTGCTTCATCATCTCTTTTCCATCCAGCGCAACGCCGTCAGCGCTAACGCTGCAGCGCCGATCGGCAGTGCGTCCTCATCCAGACGAAAATCCGCGCGGTGCACCGGGTAATATTCCCGCCACGCAGGGTTGTGAACGCCTAGCCGCAGAAAGCAGCCGGGGGCCGCCTGCGCCATGTAGCTGAAATCTTCGGCGCCCATGATCAGCTCGCTCTCCGCCACGCGATCCTCGCCGAGCAACTCGCGCATGGCATCCGTCATGTGCGCCGTCGCCGCAGGGTCGTTGACGGTCGGCGGGTAGCCGGGGAAGATGGTCACCTCGGCGCGGCCGCCCAACGACTCGACGACGCCGGCCGCGCGCATCAGTTCGTCTTGCAGAAGCGTGCGCACTTCCGGGGTGAAGGAACGGATCGTGCCGGTCATCGTGACCCTGTCCGGGATCACGTTGTTGGCGGTGCCGCCCTGGATCGTGCCGATTGTGATCACGCCCGGCTGCGTCGGGTCGAGGCGGCGGCTCACGATCTGATGGACGGCGTTGATCACATGGGCTGAAAGCGCGATCGGGTCGATCGTGTTCTGCGGTCGCGCGGCGTGCCCACCCGAGCCGATCACAACGATCTCGAACATGTCGGCGGCCGCCATCATCGGACCGGGGCGGGTGGCGACGTAGCCGACGTCATGGAACGGATCGACGTGCAGGCCAAAGACGGCGTCCACGCCCTGCAAAGCGCCCTCTTCGACCATGCGCATCCCGCCGGACTTCCCCTCTTCGTCCTGCGCCTCCTCGCTGGGCTGGAAGAGCAGCCGCACGACGCCCGGGAGTTTTCCTTCGTCCGCCAGTTGTTTGAGCAGCGTCGCTGCGCCGAGCAGCATCGCAGTGTGCGCGTCGTGGCCGCAGGCGTGCATGATGCCCGGCCGTGTGCTGTCGAACTCAGAGCCGTTGATCTCCTGGATCGGCAGCGCGTCCATGTCGGCGCGCAGGGCAACCGTCGGCCCATCCCCGCCGCGAATGTGCGCGACGACGCCTGTTTTGGCGACTTCGGTCTCCGTCGGCAGGCCGAGGTCGATCAGCACGCTGTTGACCAAAGCGGCGGTGCGCTGCTCGGTGAAGCTCAGCTCTGGATAGCGATGAATCGTCCGCCGCCATGTGCGAATCGAGTCATGAATGGCTTGGGCGCGCTGCAACAGTTCCGTTGCGGACACAGAACCGGAACCAGACATATTTTTACTCCTTTCTGATGCGTTTTGAATCGCCGGAGGCCCTCCTTCCGGCGAGGTTGGCCGGGTGATGTTTCATTGAACCCTTCGCTGCGCTATCCAAACTCAAGCCATTGTACCGCCGCAGCATCCTCATTCTCTGTGGGAACTCTTCCGCCTGAGGCCTCTTTCAATATCCTAGTTGTTTGTCCACCTGATTGGGAATGGGCAGGCCATGGGCGGCGGCTGTGAGCAACTTCGCCAGCTCCTGAAGTCGTCGCTCCTCCGCCTCCTCCAGCCAACCGCCCCGGTGGGGACTCAACACCACATTGTCGAGTTCGTGAAACGGGAAGCGAGAGGGCAGCGTGTGGCTGCGCTCCTCTTCGTTCTGAGGATACACATACCAAACGTCGATGCCGGCGGCGGCGAGATGCCCGCTGCGCAGCGCGTGGTAGAAGGCCTCTTCGTCGATCACCGGCCCGCGTCCCACGTTGACGACGACGGCGCCCTGCGGCAGCAGCGCCAGCTCGCGAGCGCCGATCAAACCAATCGTCTCCGGCGTCTCCGGCAACACGCAGAAGAGCACGTCGGCCTGCGGCAGCAATTCGTGAAGATGGGCGATCGAGTAGACGGCGACGCCGTTCTCCACCGGCTGCGGCGGTTCGTGGCGTCGCACGCCCGTCACCTGCATTCCCAGCGCCTGACAGACCGGCGCAATGCATCGGCCGATGGCGCCGTAGCCAAGGATCAGCGCTCGCTTGCCCGACAGCAGCAGCGAAGGCGCGCCGCTGTAGCGCTGTCGCCAGTCGCCCTGGCGCAACAGGCGGTCGAGCGGCACGATAAATTTGGCGGCGGCGAAAAGCAGCGCCAACGCAAACTCCGCCGTCGCCACGTCGTTGTAATGCAGGTTGTGCAGCGTGATCTGGGGGTGCTGTTGCAGCAGCTTCTGCATTTCCGGCGAGACGCCGGCGTAAGGAATGATCACGGCGCGCAAGGATGGGCTGGCCTCGAGCCATTCCGGCTTGACCGAGCCGTGGATCAGGATGTGACAGTCGGCCGGCTGCGGATCGGGCGCTGCCGTGATGCGAACGTTGTCCGGTGTCAGCGCGCGCAGCTCCGCCACGCGCCGGGTCAGATCAGAGGGCGGAATGTAGACGTTCAACGGAGCAGGGAGATCGGTTGAAGGATTGGTTTGTGCGTTCATGTTTCCAACGATAAGGCATGGATATTTTTAAGAGGATGACTTCGCCCGAAAATTCACTGCAGAGAGTGCAGAGCTTTGAGACTTTGCTTCTCCGCTCCCTCTGCGTCTCGGCGGTGCAAAATCGTCGAGTCAAGGCCGATCGAACACCAGTGGCTTCAGCTGCGCCTCAATCTCTGCGCGGTGCGGCTCCAGAAAGGGCGGCAACGAGAGTCGCTCGCCGAGATGCGCCAACGGCTCATCGACCGTAAAGCCCGGCCCGTCGGTCGCCAGCTCGAAGAGGACGCCGTTCGGTTCGCGGAAGTAGATGCTGCGGAAATAGTAGCGGTCGATGACGCCGCTGGTCTGGACGCCGAGCCTGCGCAGGTGCACATCCCAGGCGCTGTGCTCGGCTGCAGTCGGCACGCGGAAGGCGACATGATGCACGCCGCCTGCGCCGAGCCGGGCGCGCGGCAGGTCGGGGCGAACGGCGACATGCAGCTCGGCGGCGGGGCCTTCGCCTTCCATTGCGAAGACGTGGACGGTGTGCTGCGGCGCCTCCGGATTCGGATAGACGCGCGCTTCCTCCATTCCCATCGCTTGCGTGAGCAGAGCTGCGGTCGGCGCCAGATGAGCGACGGTCATCGTGATGGGGCCGAGGCCGCGAATTTGATAGTGTGCAGGAACGGGGCTGTCGAGCCATGGCGCGCCCTCGCCTAGCCCCCCGTCGTCGACCAGGCTGAGCCGCTGCCCTTCAAAATCTTCAAAGTCCAACACAAGGCGACCGTCGCGCTCCGTCATCTCGCCGTGCTGCACCCCGAACTCCTCAAAACGCTCCGTCCACCAGGCAAGCGCATCGGCGCCGGTGACGCGCAGCCCGGTGCGCGTGATGGATTGCCCCCCGCGGCGCTCCCTCGGCATGGTTGGCCAGTCGAAAAAGGTCAGATCGCTGCCAGGGGTCGCCATGCCATCGCCGTAGAAGAGATGATAGGCGCGCACGTCGTCCTGGTTGACGGTCTTTTTGATCAGCCGCATGCCCAGGGTGCGCGTATAAAAACGGACGTTCTCGCTCGCCTGGGCGGTCACGGCGGTCAGGTGATGGACGCCGGTCAGTTTGAGTTTCATTCAAACGCTCCTTTTGAATGTAGCCACTTCACTCCTGGCTGCGCCAGGCCTTGCGGATGTTATGCAAGCGCCTCTTCACATCGTCGCCGCGCCTCGCCCAACACAGCGGCGACGGCGGCGGCGGGCGCGCCGCCCCCCTGCGCGTATTCGGGCCGACCGCCGCCGCGGCCGCCAAAGGCCGCCAGGGCCTCGCGCAACACTTCGCCGACGTGCAAAACAACGTCATCGCTGCGACAGAAGACCAGCGTTGCTTTGCCCTCCACAGTCGAGGCGAGCAAACCCACGCACCTGGGCTGTTCGCGCAGCAGCGCCGCCATTTGCTTGAGCGCCTCGACCGACGCATCAGGGGAGAGGTATTCGACGATTGCAACATCGCCCACGCGCGGCGCAGCGGCGACGAGCGCCGCCGTTTCCTGGCTCAGCAGGCGTCTTTGCAACTCCATGTGTTTGTGTTCAAGTTCCCGCATTTGCGCTTGCATTCGTTGCACCATGGCAGGCACGGCGGCGATTTCCGTGCTGAACAAGCCGGCCGTCTCCGTCAGCAGGCGATGTTTTTCGGCGTAGTCGCGACAGGCGCGCAATCCACACAGAAACGTGAGGCGCGTTTGGTGGCGGCGGCGTTCCAAACGCAACAACTTGATCGGTGCAATCTCGGCGGTGGTGCGCACGTGTGTGCCGCCGCACGCCGAGTAATCGTAGCCGTCGATCTCCACGATGCGAATGAGGCCGGAGACGGCGGGAGGGCGTCGCAGCGGCAGGCGTCTCACCTCCTGCTCGTCGACGAAATATGCTCGAATTTCCAGGGCGAGATAGGCCAGCTCGTTGGCCGCCTGTTCGATCTCGCTCAGAAAAGCGGGCGGCGTCTCAGCCGTGTTCAGGTCGAGCGTCGATTCCTCGCGGCCAAAATGCACCGAGACGGTCTCAAAGCCATAGCGCTGATGGATGAGCTGCGAAAGCAAATGTTGGCCGGAATGTTGCTGCATGTGATCGTAGCGGCGCGGCCAGTCGATTGCGCCCAAGACTCGCTCTCCGGCGGCGAAGGAGGGCGAAGCCGCCAGCAGATGCCAGACTTCCCCCGCCTCGGCGACGACGTCGACGACGGGGACGCCGCCCAGGAGGCCGGTGTCGTGCAGCTGCCCGCCGGAGGTGGGATAAAAGCAGGTGCGGTCGAGCAGCACGGCAGGAACGCCTGCGCGATCCTCGATGGCGAGCACCTGTGCGTCGAACTGTTGCCGGTAGGCGTTCAGATAGTCAAGGCGTTCAGTCATAGTCGGCTTGTTCAATGATACAAGGCGCATGGCGCAAGAGCCAATCTGCGTTACAATGGTTCCGATAAAACACAATGCGCAGCCGCAAACAACCAGGCATCGCCTGGTAGGCGTCGCCTAGGCTTTGGCAGGCTTCACTTTCGATCGGGATTGCTTCATGAATCTTTTATTGATTCGTCACGGACAAAGTTACGTCAATCTGCCTGACTGGTCAGGCACGAACTGGGACCAACCGCTGACGGAGTTGGGGCATCGGCAGGCGGCGGCGCTGGCGGCCTGGCTGCCGCAACGGCTGCCGCAGGTCGGCGCCATCTACGCCAGCACCATGCAACGCGCACGGCAGACGGCCGAGCCGCTGGCGGGCGTCTACGGGCAACCGGTCTCCTTCGACGACCGCGTGCGCGAGATCGGCAACAATCGATACGACCATGTCCCCTGGAGCCCAGAGGAGCATCCGGGCGAGTTCGCCGGTTACTGGGCCAGCGAGCGTCCTTTCGCGCCGGTGATGAAGGAGCCGCGCAGTGAAAGCCTGATGCACTTTCGGGCGCGCGTCGGCGTCTTCATCGAAGAGTTGGTTGAAAAGCATCGCGGGCAGTATGTGCTGGTCATCTGCCATGGCGGCGTGATCGAGTTCGCCTTTGATCATATCTTCAACATTGGCCCCTGGCGCCGCTGCGAGGTGTGGACCCACAACACCGGCGTCACGCACTTCGAGTACGTCGAGCACCCGGGCCGCGAGGTCTGGCGCCTGCACAGCCACGACCGCATCGACCACCTGACGCCAGAGCTGTTGTCGTGATGCGTGTTGCGTGATGCGTGTTGCGTGATGCGTGTTGCGTGATGCGTGTTGCGTATCTAGCCACGAAACACGCAACACGCACTACTCGACGCGCATTACGCACCATGCCCCCTCTACAACCGTTCGGCGCCGGCGCCGTCGGCGGCTTGGGTGGTGTAGACTTCGGGCCAGATGCCGGTCGCCTTGGGATAGTGGGCGAAGATGGCGTCGGCCACGGTCTGTTCGCAGCCTGCCCGAACCAGGGCAACCGCGCAGCCGCCGAAGCCGGCGCCGGTCAACCGTGCGCCGTAGCATCCCTCGGCGCTGCGCATGGCCTCGACCATGGCGTCGAGCGCAGGGCTGCTCACCTCGTAGTCGCTGCGCAGGCTCTCGTGGCTGGCGTTCATCAGCCTGCCTGCTTCAGGTGGATCGCCGCGCTGCAAGGCCGCAACGCACTGCAGCACGCGTTCATTTTCTGAAACGACGTGGCGACAGCGGCGATAGACCGTCTCCGGCAGCAAGGTGCGATGCGCTTCCAGCTGTTCGCCGGAGACGTCGCGCAGGGCGCGAATGTCGGGCAAGACCTGGCGCAGCAGCCGCACGCCTTCCTCGCATTGGGCGCGGCGCTCGTTGTAGGCGCTGGAGGCCAGCGAACGGCTGGCGCGCGTGTTGCCGATGACCAGGGAGACCGCTTCGGGCATCGGCACCAGTTGATAGTCGAGCGAGCGGCAGTCAATGAGCAGGGCGTGGTGGGCGCGGCCCAGCTCGCTGATGAACTGGTCCATGATGCCGCAGTTGACGCCGACGAACTGGTTCTCGGCGCGCTGCGCGAGCTGGGCGATGCGCGGCCCGCTGAGCGCGCCGCTCTGGCCCGAGGCGATCAAAAAGGCGTGCGCTGCGGCGATCTCCAGCGCCGCCGAGCTGCTCAGGCCGCTGCCGCGCGGCACATTGCCGCTCACCACGGCGTCGACGCCGACCAGCCGCACGCCTTCCTGCTCCAGGCTCCACGCCATGCCCTGGATGTAGTTGAGCCAGAGCCGGTTCGGGTCGAAGCGCATCCCGTCCAGGTCAAAGCTTCCTTCTTCGCCAAACTCCACCGAATAGACCCGCACCTGGCGATCGCTGCGAGGGCGCAACACAAAGCGCACGTCGCGCTTGAGCGCCACGGGCAGCACGAAGCCGTCGTTGTAGTCGGTGTGCTCGCCGATCAGGTTGACTCGGCCCGGCCCGCGGCTGACGTATTGCGGATCGGCGCCGAAGCGGCTGCGGAATTCGTCGATCAAGGTCTGGGTGCGCTCATCGTGCAAGGTGGACATGAATTGACATCCTTCGAGTTGGAGTAGGCAATCCTGCTTTTTGGAAATCTTGCTTTTGGGAAGAAGTATACCAGATCGAGGGTGGAACGGTTTCATGTTTTACGAATTTGACACGAGCTGCACAACCTCTATACTTTTCCCTGAGCTTGCACCCTGAAGCGTTGCCCAGTCTTAAAACTTTCTTTGCCGAGCCGCGTAACGCTGCGAATTATACCCGTGGACACCTTCCGATGGATCAATCGATGCCAGACGTTGAACAGCTGTGGCAGTTGGTTGGGTTTCAGCCCAATCAGGCGCAGCGCGCTGCTATTCTCCATGCTGATGGACCGCTCTATTTGCCGGCGGGACCAGGCTCCGGCAAGACGCGCGTTCTGCTCTGGCGCACGCTCAACCTGATCGTTTTCCACGGCGTACCTCCGGAGGCGATCTTTCTCTCGACCTTCACCGAAAAAGCCGCCCGGCAACTCAAAGAGGGGCTGCGAGCACTGCTGGGATTGGCCAGCAACTTCACCGGCCGGCCCTACGACATCTCCCAGATGTACGTGGGGACCGTGCACTCGCTCTGCCAGCAGCTGATCATGGACCGGCGCTTCTACCGGGAACGGCAGCGCCGCCGACCGCCTACATTGCTGGATGACCTCGGACAGTACCTGTACCTGTACCGACCCAGCCGCTGGGAGAAGCTGGCGTGCCAGGCTGGCTTTGATGGCGACGCGGCCAGTCAGATCAACGCCCTGTTCGGCCACAACTCCGGCTCCCGGCATCATGCCGTCACCCATGCGCTGGCGCTGTTCAACCGCCTGTCTGAGGAATGCCTGACGCCCGAGCAGGTGACGGCTGTGGCCGATGATCCGGTTCTGATAGCGCTGGCGCGCATGTACGCCGTCTACTTGAGTTCCCTGCGGCGGCTGGGACAGGCAGGGATGACCGATTTCGCCCTGTTGCAGCAGGAGGCGTTAAACGTCCTCAACGGCCACGACGGCGCTGCGCACGTCTTCCAGCACGTGATCGTGGACGAGTATCAGGACACTAACACCATCCAGGAGCGCCTCTTCTTCCGGCTGGCCGCAGGCAGTCGCAACCTGTGCGTGGTGGGGGACGACGACCAGGCGCTCTACCGTTTTCGCGGCGCCACGGTCGAGAACTTCGTGCAGTTCCCGGAGCGGTGTAAGGCCGCATTTGGCGTCGAGCCGACCACGATCCCCCTGGACACCAACTACCGCTCCCGGCGCCACATCGTCCAGTTCTACACCAAGTTCATCGGCCTTTGCGACTGGCGCAACCCACGGGGCGGGCACTTTCGGGTGACGAGCAAGCAGATCCGGGCGGCCAGCGCCGACGCCGGGGTGGCCGTGGTGGCCAGCACGCCGGCCGAACCGGACGCCGTGGCAGCGGAAGTCGCCGACCTGGTGCGCCGCCTGCTGGACGCCGGCCGGGTGGAGAACCCCAACCAGATTGCGTTCTTGTTCCCGTCGCTCAAGTCCCCAATGGTGGCGCGCATGAAGGCCGTGCTGGAAGCGCAGGGGCTGCGGGTGTATGCGCCGCGCGCCGGCACGTTCCTGGAGGTTCCGGAGGCCGTCGCCATGTTCGGCCTGTACGTGCGCATCTTCGGCCGGCCGGAGCGCAGGGACTTCGGCGGCGAGGACTATCATGGCTATCACGACTGGCTGGATAACGCCGAAGACATGGCTAAAGGGCTGTGCAAAACGGATCGCCGTCTTGACGCCTACGTGCGCGACCGCCAGGCCGAGATCGAGCGGGCCGTGAGCGATCACGATGTGCTGTTGCAGGTGTGCCAGCGGCAAGGCTGGCAACTGGACGCCCCGTACGAACCGCGGCGCATGAAGCGCGACCTGTACGACGCCCCCCGGCTCTCCGACGTGGCCAAACGTAAGCTGGGCAGCCCCTACTTCGAGCGGGTCATCGAGCGCCGCATCGCCGAGGGCCGGCCCTATTCGCTCAGCTACATCCTGTCCAGCATGACGGCCCTGGACTGGGGCGTGCTGGACCTCTTCTACCGGCTGTGCGGCTTCGACCATTTCCGGGCCATGTTCGACCTGGCCGAGTGCGGCGAGGACGAAGGCCCCATCTGCAACCTGAGCCTGATCTCGCAGTACCTGGCGCGCTTCATGGACGAGTACGGCGCCATCCTGACGGCGCCGCTGCTGCGGGATAATGGCTTGGCGCGGCTCCTGTTCGGCTCGTATCTCTTCGCCCTCTACCGCCGCGGGGAAAGCGAGTACGAGGACGCCGAGGATCCCTTCCCCAGGGGGCGCATTCCCTTCCTGACCATCCACCAAGCCAAGGGGCTGGAGTTCCCGGTGGTGGTGCTGGGCAACCCGCGCAAGGACACAAACCGGGGCCCGCAGCCGGTGGAGCGCCTAGTGCATCCCCTTCTCGACCGCAAAGGCGAGCCGCTGGACCGCATGGCCGAGTTCGACGCCATGCGGCTCTTCTACGTGGCGCTATCGAGGGCCAAGAACCTGCTGGTGATTGCCCACCCAAAGGGACGGGGGCAACGGATCAACGAGCCGTTTCGGCAGTTGCTCGATCGTTCCTTCCCGCGCATCCCGCAACTGAACGTGAACAGCTTGCCCGCAGCCCGGCTGGAGGAGCAGGACACGCCGCACACCTACTCCTACACCGGCGACTACCTCTTCTACCAGCGCTGCCCGCGGCAGTACATGATCTTTCGCAAGTACGACTTCGTGCCCTCCCGGTCACAGACGATGATGTTCGGCGCGCTGGTGCACCGCACCCTGGATGACCTGCACCAGCTCTTGATCGCCCGCAGGAGCCAGACGCCATGACGATCCAGACCGACATGACGATCCAGACCGCCATGACGATCCAGACCGACATGACGATCCAGACCGACGACATCGAGCAACGCCTGAACGAGTTCTTCGAGGAAAACCTTGCCGCGCTGACGCTGGAGATGGGGCACTCGCTCTCGCCCGAGGTGCGCGAGACGGCCCGGCAGCAGGTGCTCATGTACTGGCGCAAGCTGCGCCACATCGCCGAGCGCATCACCGACACCGAGGTGCGCCTGAGCCTGCCGCAGCAGCGCACCCCCAAGGGCCGCATCTTCACCATCGAGGGCATCGTAGACATCGTGCGCAAGGACGAGCGGGTGGTGATGTACGACATCAAGACCCACGACACCGCTGCCATCAAGGCCAACATCGAGGAGCACGAGCGGCAGCTGAACGTCTACGCGCACATCTGGCAGAACCTGCGCGGGCAACGGCTGGACGAGACCGCCGTGATCTGCACCCAACTGCCGGAGACGCTCAAGCAGGCCATCGCCGCCGGGGATGAGCGCCGCATCGCATACGAGTTGGAGCGATGGGAGCCGGTGATCCCCATCCCCTTCGAGCCGGAGCACGTGGCCGAGACGGTGCGCGCGTTCGGCGAGGTGGTGGATCAGATCGAGGAGGGATGCTTCGCTCCGCCCGACCTGGCCACGCTGCAGAACCGCCTGGCCGGCATCACCCGCACCTTTGCCTCCGAGATCTGCCGGCGCTGCGACACGCGCTTCTCCTGTTCTTCCTACCGCGCCTACGCCCACGCGGCCAGCCAGGGCGTGGAGCGCCGCTTCCGCGAGTATTTCGACGACTTCGGCGACGACACCGAGCAGGCCGAACGTCTGGTTACAGGTCTAACAGATTGAGGTCACAGCGATGACTTTTCCCAAACTCCGCCCTACCTTCACCTTCGACCAGGAGCGCCTCGACGCGCTCAAGGCCATCGCGCCCGAAGCCTTCGCCGACGGCAAGATCAACTGGGAGGCGCTGCGCGAGGCGCTGGGCGACCATCTGGAAGAGGAGGGCCGCGACGCCGAGCACTTCGGCCTCTTCTGGCCCGGCAAGCGCGCGGCGCGGCGGCTGGCGAGCACCCCCAGCGCAGGCACGCTCCTCCCCGCGCCCGGCGAAGGGGTCAACGAGGCGACGACGCGGCACCTCTTCATCGAGGGGGACAACCTGGAGGTGCTCAAGCTGCTCCAGAAGAGCTACGCCGGCCGCGTCAAGCTCATCTACATTGACCCGCCCTACAACACCGGCAACGACTTCATCTACAGCGACAACTTCACCCAGCCGCTGGAGGAGTACTTACGCGCCACCAGCCAGGCCGATGAGATGGGCCGCGTGCTGGTGACCAACACCCGGGCCGGCGGCCGCTACCACTCCAACTGGCTCAACATGATGTACCCCCGGCTGCGCCTGGCGCGCACCCTGTTGCGCGAGGACGGCGTCATCTTCGTGAGCATTGACGACAACGAGGTGCACCACCTGCGCGCGCTGATGGATGAGGTGTTTGGGGAGGAATGCTTTGTAGCTACGATAATTTGGCAGAAGATATATGCTCCCAAAAGTAGCGCAAAACACTTCTCTGCGGACCATGATTATGTACTCGTATACGCTAGGCATGGTGAGCTGTGGCGTCCAGAATTACTACCACGGACCGAAGATCAGGACAGCGTGTACAAAAATCCAGACAATGATCCAAGAGGCCCCTGGCGCCCCAACAACCTCGCAGCTAGAAACTATTACAGTAAGGGCATATACTCTATCAAGTGTCCAGGTGGTAGAGTTATTCCAGGCCCTCCGAAAGGATCTTACTGGCGAATATCGGAGGACAAACTTTGGGCGCTTCACAAGGAGGGGCGTATTTGGTGGGGTGAAGATGGTAACAACGTACCAGCTCCCAAAATATACCTCTCCGAAGTCAAACAAGGGCGCGTTCCTCAGACTTTATGGCTGTACAAGGACGTGGGGCACACCCAAGAGGCAAAAAAAGACCTCTTGGATTTGGTAGAATTTGAGAACACCGACAACGTGCTGGATACTGTCAAGCCGATGCGCCTTATCCAGCGCATGCTTCAGATCGCTACCTCGGCCGACGGCGAGGACATCGTGCTGGACTTCTTCGCCGGCAGCGCCACCACCGCCCACGCCGTGCTTAAACAGAACCGCGAAGATGGCGGCAACCGGCGCTTCATCATGGTGCAGTTCCCCGAGCCGCTGCCCAAGCCGGAGCCAACCCTTAAGACCATCGCCGACATCGGCAAAGAGCGCATCCGCCGCGTCATTGCGCGCCTGGAGGCCGAGCGGGCCGGCCAGCTCGCCCTCGCCGAGCGGGAAACGGCCGAGGACCTGGGCTTCCGCGTCTTCAAGCTCGGCCGTTCGCACTACAAAGCGTGGCAGGACTACGACGGCGACGACCTGGACGCGCTGCAAACCCTCTTCGACCGCTTCGAGTCGCCGCTGGTGGAGGGGTGGCGGCCGGAAAACCTGCTGGTCGAGATCATGCTCATGGAGGGCTTCCCGCTCGACAGCGCGGTCGAGACGCTGCCGCAGTTCACCCGCAACACCGTCCGCCGCGTCTCGTCCGACCTGGTCGCCCATCGCCTCTACGTCTGCCTGGACGCGCGAGTGCACGACGAGACCATCGCAGCGTTGGCGCTGGACGCCGACGACCTCTTCATCTGCCTGGACGCCGCGCTCTCGGACGAGGCCAAGGTGCGGCTGGAGGATGGCAGAAGGGTGAAGGTGATCTGAGATGTGTGGTATAATGAGCCAGGCCGCCGAACAAGGAGGACAGCATGAGTACACCGATTGTGGACAGGATCGTCGAACAACTGAAAGTTTTGCCATACGAGTCGCAATGGCGCGTGCTTGAGTTCATCCAAGCTCTAGCGGCTACTTCCCCTCGTGGTGTTCCCGGAAGCCAGCTCCTGCCTTTCGCAGGCGTCATACCGCCTGACGACCTGCAACTGATGCAACAAGCCATTGAAGAAGGATGTGAGCGGGTTGACGCCGATGAGTGGTAGATACCTGCTGGACACCAACGTTATCATTGCCCTGTTCGCAGACGATCCAGGGGTCAAAGAGCGCCTGACCGGCGCAGAGGAAACGTTTGTCCCCAGCATCGCCGTCGGCGAGCTGTGCTACGGCGCCCGCAAGTCGGCGCGCCCTGTGGAAAATCTGGCGCGCATAGACGAATTCGCTGCGAGCAGTGTGGTGCTGGGATGCGACACTGAGACGGCGCGGCGCTACGGAGAGGCGAAGAATGCACTGCGCCTCAAGGGCCGGCCGCTGCCGGAGAACGATATCTGGATTGCAGCCATTGCCCTCCAGCACGGCTTGACATTGGCTACTCGCGATGCGCACTTCGCCGAAATCGAAGGGCTGAAAATAGCAACGTGGTAGGACGAGCACGCACCGACGACCCATGTCCCCTCTCCAGCTCAAGTTCGACGCCAACCAGGAACACCAGCTCCAGGCCGTGAGCAGCGTGGTGCGCCTCTTCGCAGGCCTGCCGCGCTACGCCGAGTCCTTCCGCCTGGGCGATGAAGTCGTCGCCAACCTGCCGCCCTACCAGGAGCTGGCCGACTCGTGGCTGCTCGACAACCTCACGGCCGTCCAAAAAGACAACGGCTTACCCCTCAGCACGCGGCTGGAGCGCGACTTCGGGCCGGGCCTCCCCAGGGTGGAGGACCGCAACTTCAGCGTCCCCCACTTCACCGTGGAGATGGAGACCGGCACGGGCAAGACCTACGTCTACCTGCGCACGATCTACGAGCTGCGCCAACGCTACGGCTGGAGCAAGTTCGTGGTCGTCGTCCCTAGCCTCGCCATCTACGAAGGGGTGATCAAGAATGTCCAGATCACGCGCGATCACTTCCGCGCCCTCTACGGCAACGAGCCGTTCGACCTGGTGGCCTACGACGGCGCTCAGCTCAGCCGGCTGCGCCACTTCGCCACGGCCAACACGGTCACCGTGCTGCTGATCACCCTGGACGCCTTCAACAAGGCGACCAACAACCTCTACAAGGCGTCGGAGAAGCTGCCGGGAGAGCGCCGGCCCTTCCAGTTCATCCAGGAGACGCGGCCCGTGCTCATCCTCGACGAGCCGCAGAACATGGAGAGCGAGAAGTCGCGGCAGGCGCTGCGCACCCTCAACCCGCTGCTGGCGCTGCGCTACAGCGCCACCCACCGCACCAGCCCCAACCTGGTCTATCGCCTCAGCCCCTTCGACGCCTATCAGCGCAGCCTGGTCAAGCGCATCGAGGTGTGGGGCGTCACCGAGCGCGACAACCCCCACCTGGAGTTCCTGACCCTGGACGAGATCACGCCGCCCCCGCGCATCACCGCGCGCGTGCGCACGCGCGTCACCGACCGGGGCGGCACGCGCGAGGCCGAGGTGATCCTGCGCCAGGGGGACGACCTCTTCGCCAAAACCGGCCGGCCGGAGCACCAAGCCGGCTACGTGGTGGAGAACATCAACGCCGGCGCCGGCTACGTCGAGTTCGTCAACGGTGAGCGCCTCTACCTGCACGAGGGGATGGGGCCGTCGCGGCCGGCCGTCTTCCGCGAGCAGATCCGCCAGACGATCCGCCGTCACATGGAGCGGCAGAGCGAGCTGCTGGGGCAGGGAATCAAGGTGCTCTCGCTCTTCTTCATTGACCGGGTCGCCAATTACACGGCCGAGGACGGGCTGATCCGCCGCCTGTTCGACGAGGAGTACGAACGCATTGCGCCGGACTCCCCCTTCTTCCGGGGCCGCCGCGCCGAAGAGGTGCGCCAGGCGTACTTCGCCCAGATGCGGCGCAAGGACGGCCGCGAGGAGGCGGTGGACACCGAAGGCCGCACCGTCGAGGAGCGCCAGGCCGAGAAGCGCGCCTTCGAGCTGATCATGCGCGACAAGGAGCGCCTGCTCGCGCTGGACGAGCCGGTCAGCTTCATCTTCGCGCACTCGGCGCTCAAGGAGGGCTGGGACAACCCCAACGTCTTCCAGATCTGCACGTTGAACCAGACGCAGTCGGAGATCCGCAAGCGGCAGGAGATCGGCCGCGGGCTGCGGCTGTGCGTCAACCAGGCCGGCGAGCGGGTGCGCGGGGACGAGGTCAATGTGCTGACGGTGGTCGCCAACGAGAGCTACCGGGACTACGCCCGTCGCCTGCAACAGGAGTACGTCGAAGACGGCGATGCGCCGCCGCCGCTGCCGGGCAACGCCCGCCTGAAGCGCGAGGCGGTCCGCCGCGACGAGATCTTCTACCACAATGAGCACTTCCAGCGTTTCTGGGAGCAGCTCAACCGCCGCGTGCGCTACCGCGTGCGGGTGGACACGCCCGCGCTGATCGAAGAGTGCGTCGAGCGGCTCAACCGGCAGAGCTACCCCGGCCACGTGCTGGTGGTGGAGAAGGGGCGTATCACGCTGGGCGCGTGGAAGGTCAGGGCCGAGCGGGTCGAAAAGGGCAAGGCGCGCCTCACCTTGAGCCTGTTCGACGAAGAGGGGGACGAGCGCACTGTGACCCTCACCGTGCGCCCCGGCGACGACATCGCCAAGGAGGTCAAGGACGATCGGCTGCGCAACCTGGGCGTAGTGGCGATCCGCGAGGAGGGCGCCGATTACCGCGTGGTCTTCACCGGATCGGGGCTGACGCTGGCGACCGGCCAGACCCACGAGTACACGCCGGAGGGCTTCGGCGGCCAGGTGCGAGAGCGCTTCGTGCAGGCGCAGGCCGAGCGCTACCCCGTCTTCAACCTCATCGAGCGCGCCGCGCAGCAAACCGGCCTCACCCGGCCGACGGTCAACGCCATCTTCCGGCGCATGCGGCCGGACAAGAAGCGCTTCTTCCTGCAGAACCCCGAAGGCTTTGCCGGCGTCTGCATCGCCGAGCTGCGCAACGCTCTGGCCGACCACATCGCCGAACGCATCGAGTTCGTGGTCGAAGGAGAAGAAGGTCCCTTCGACCGGGAGGCGCTCTTCCCGCCGCGGCGCGCCTTCCCGCAGAAGGAGGTCATCGAGGCCGGGCCGAAAGGGTTATACGACCTGGTGCAGAAGGACTCCGACGTTGAGGCGCGCTACGTGGAGGCGATCAAACAGGAAGGGGACGCCATCGTTTTCTACTTCAAATTCCCGCCCGGCTTCAAGGTGGACCTGCCGACGTTGATCGGCGACTACAACCCTGACTGGGGCGTGGCGCGCGTCCACCGCAACGGCCAGGTCGAGGTTCGCGCCTACGTCCACGAGACCAAGGGCACGACCGAGTTGGGCAAACTCCAGTTTCCCCACGAACGGCGCAAGATCCGCTGCGCCCAGCGCTTTTTTGCCACGATCGGGGTGAACTATCTGACGGTTGATCCGCAGAAAGTTGGCGGGTGGTGGGAGGTGGAGGAGAGGCAACAGCGACTTAACATCTAGGCAGCGCTGGAGCGTCTCTTTCCTGCGCTGCGCCACATGGCCGCTAGCAGCCAAAACCCACCTCCATGGGTGGGGGCCCAACTCCTTGTCGAAAGCCTGTGTTTGGACATAGGACAACCGCTTCGTCAATGGACGCCCCTCCGTCTCTTTCCTCTCAAAATAGTTGACGTAATCGCCCTGTTTTGGGACGCATCCTCTGACAATGTTACAATCCATTGCGATGCGCGTCCTGGCGGTCAGTGACAAAGTCGAGCCAATTTTATACAGCGCCGGCATCAATCGCCGCGTCGGGCCGATCGATCTCGTGATCAGCTGCGGCGATCTGCCCCATTACTACATCGAATACATTATGACCATGACCGGCCGCCCGACCTATTATGTGCATGGCAACCACGCGCGCGAGGTGGAGTATCACAGTCGCGGGGGCGACGCCTGGCGCGCCGTGAGCGAACCGTTGGGCGCCGTCAACCTGCACATGCGCACCGTGCGCGAAGATTCCTTGTTGTTGGCCGGGTTGGAAGGATCGATCCGCTACAACAACGCGCCGCGCTTTCAATACACCGACCTGGAAATGATGTTCAACATCTTGCGCCTGGCGCCGAAGCTGATCGCCAATCGCGCGCGCTACGGGCGTTTTCTGGATGTGCTGGTCGCCCATTCGCCTCCCTGGGGCATTCACGATCAGCCCGACCGTCCGCATCAAGGCTTCAAAAGTTTTCTGACCTTCATGCGTTGGTTTCGTCCTCGCTATCTTTTGCATGGCCATATTCACCTCTACCGACGCGACGTGACGACGGTGACGCGCTATCTGGACACCGAAGTGATCAACGTCTATCCGTATCGAATCCTGGAGCTGGAGCCGAAAGAATGATAGAGAAGGAAGCCGTCTGGCGCGAACGATGCAGGACGCTGGCGCACGAACGCGCCGAGAAGGAAGTGCGCGCTGCGCTCCACTTACAACCAGAAGAGCCGATCCCGTTCAACTATCGCTGGGAGCATGTGCAGCGCGTGGTGCAGGTTGCGCTCTGGCTTGCCGAGCGCACCGGCGCCGACCGCGAGATCGTCGAAGCCGCCGCCTGGCTGCATGATATTCGCAAGGGCGAGCCGAATCACGATAAAATAGGCGCTGTGGAAGCGGGGGCGCTCTTGCAGGAGACCGACTTTCCACCGGAAAAGATCGCTGGGGTCGTGGACGCCATCGACCGACACGCCGGCCTGACGCGCGCGCCGGGCGCTCCGCCGTTGGAGCCGCTGGAGACCGCCGTCCTGTGGGACGCCGATAAGCTGACCAAGCTAGGCGTGAGCATGATCGCCTATCAGCTCAGCACGCGTGAATTCGACGGCGCGTCGTTGGCGGAGCGCCGCCAGGAGATGCAAAAATTCCTGCGCACGGTTCTGTCGAAGACGGTGGAAAGCATGAACACGGCGCCCGCCCGCCACCTGGCGCAGGTGCGCTATCGGGCCATGGCTTCGTTTTTGGATGAGTGGGAAAGTGAAGACAAGCTGTGAAGTATCATCTGGTTACTCTGGGATGTCCGAAAAATAAGGTGGACAGCGACGGCATCGAGATGCTGCTGCGCGGCGCGCAATATCGCCCCACCGAGCGTCCTCAGGACGCCGATGTTTTGATTGTGAACACCTGCGGTTTTCTGGAGGCCGCCAAAGAGGAGTCGATCGGCGTCTTGCAGGAGTTGAGTCGACGCAAGCGCAAGCATCAAATTTTGGTGGCGGCCGGCTGTCTTGTGCAGCGCAACGGCGCTGAAGTGGTCGAACGCGTGCCCAAGGTGGACGGCTTGCTCGGCACGCGGCGCTGGATGGAGGTGCTGGAGCTGATCGCCCAAATCCGCAACGGCAAAGAGCGGCGCCGGCTTGAACGCTACGCCTTGCTCGGCGAATCCGAAACGGCGAGGGTGGAGCACCTCGGGGAGCGCCTCGTTCCGGCGCTTTTGGGCGACCCGACCCTCGATTTCGTTGCAGCGACGCCGCGGCCGCCCGTCGTCGCCGGCAGCGCCTACCTCAAGATCTCGGACGGCTGCAACGCGCCCTGCGCCTTCTGCACGATCCCTTCCTTCAAAGGCAAGCTGCGCAGCCGACCGCTGGAGGCGATCGTGGATGAAGCGGTCGCCCTGGTGCAGGCGGGCGCCCGCGAGCTGGTCATCGTCGCACAGGACACCACCGACTACGGCCGCGATCGGGGAGAGCCGAACAGCCTGCCCCGTCTGCTTTCCGCCATCTGCCATCGCACAGATGACCGCCTGCGTTGGGTGCGGCTGATGTACGCCTATCCCGGCCACGTGAGCGACGAGCTGATCGAAGTGATGGCCAGCCAGCCGAAGATCGTCCCCTATCTCGACATGCCGCTGCAGCACGGCGACCCGCGCACGTTGCGCCGCATGCGCCGCCCGAGCCGGTTGGAGACGGTCTACGAGCATATCGAGAAACTGCGCGCCGCCATGCCGGACATCGCCCTGCGCACCACCTTCATCGTGGGGTACCCTGGCGAGACCGAAGAGGAATTCGCCGGGCTGCTGGACTTCGTGCGCGCCATCGAGTTCGACAAAGTGGGCGCTTTCACCTTCAGCCCGGAGCCGGGAACGCCGGCGGCGGAGCTGCCCGATCAGGTGGACGACGAGGTCAAACAGGAGCGCTACGCGCGGCTGATGGAAGTGCAGCAGCCGATCAGCCTGCGCAAGAACCAGGCGCAGGTCGGCAAGTGGCTCGACGTGCTGGTGGAGGGCGAAGGTCGGGTCGAGGGCAGCGGCGAACCCCTGCTGTTGGCGCGCTCCTATCGCGATGCGCCGGAGATCGACGGGCTGGTGCTCATTCCGGGCGTGCGCGGCGCAGCGCCGGGAGAGATGATGCAGGTGCTCATCAACGGCGCTATGGAGTACGACCTGGTCGGGGAGCCGTTGGTGAGCGAGACGTTTTCCAGCAGGCGCTCGGCGCCGATTGCGTTCAGCGCAGCGGGAAACAACGAGCCGGTCGCCCATGCACGCTGAAGCCTGGCGCGCTCACCACCAGCCGCGTTTCTTTTGCTGGTTCTGCCGTTGAAGCTGAATGAGCTGGGCGATCTGCTGCTGCTGCGCGGCGACGGTGTTCTCCAGCGCGCGCAGGCGACTTTCCAGCCGCTCTTTGCGCGTCTCCTCGCGACGCTGGTACTCGGCCAGCGCGCGCTCCAGCTCCAGCATCCGCTCGCGCAGTTTGCGGTTTTCTTCCTTGAGATTAAAATTGTCCTGCACGACGACGCCGATCATTTCGCGCACGGTCGACTGACTGTTGAGCACCGTCTGCTGGCTGTTGGCGATGGCGCTGAGGATGTCGCCCAACGCCTGAGGAAGCAAGGCGGCCTTCCCTTCGACCAGCTGTCGCGCCTGGTCGGTGCTCAAAGCAACCGCCGCCGATTCATCGGAAACGATGCGTTTGGGCGTCAATTGTGCGTTGATCTGGTCGTCCTGCAATCCCTGTTCCAGCAGCTTCTGCACCGTGATCAGAGCGGCGACGTCGGCGCTGGTGAAACGGGGCGGCTCCGCTCTGGCGGCAGGGCTGAGCAGCTGTGCAAAGCGGCGAATCCAACTGCGCAGCACCTCAGGCGTCACCTGAAAATGGTAGGCGACCTCTGTGAACGTATAGGATGCTTCCTGCGCATTGGTGCGATCGTTGTTCATTCGCGCTGTGGCGAGCCTGCAGGCCGACGACTGTCGTGATCTGCCATGGATGAATGACTGACAGGTCTGGCTACTCGATGATGCGCCAGGTGGTGTCGATGACTGTTTCGTCTCCCTCCTGCGCCGACGTTTCCCGCTCCTGACGTTGCTGGCGTTCGAGCGCTTCCGAGGCCAATTTGACGAACAGCATCAGAGCGCCGATCAGGATCGCCACGTCGTCAAACGGCAGGCCGGGCATCAGGTCGATGGGCCAAAACCAATAGAGCGCCGCCGCCACCGGCAACATCAGTTTCAACGAAGTCGGCACGCGAGGATCAAAGAGCAACTGAATGGCGCGCCCCATCTGCTGCAGAAAGCCGACGCTGTTGGCGCCCGAGGAGCGATTTGCGTATTGCGACATTTTCATTCCCTCCTGAATATGCTACGCTATGCAGTATACCGGATTTGCCTGGAATTGTGAATTGTTGTTCATATACGGCGTATGGACGCTTTCCAACCAAAATTTGAGCTGAGCTTGAATTTCGTGCAAGACGCATTCTGACGCCTCCATGCCTACGACCGCCCAGATGTTGGCCGAATATCCGGACATTCTGTTGCACGCGCTGGCGGAGATGCGCGGGGCGCTCATCGAGAGCGCCGAGACGCGTGAACAGGCCATCGACCTGCTCGCCGCCCAGTTGACCGATCCCACCTCGGTGCAGATGGCCTATCAGGAGATGGTGGACTATGCGCCGCAGGTGAAGGACGCCATCCAGATGTTGCTGCGCGCGCACGGAGAAGTCGTCGAGGCGCAGTTCAGCCGGGAGTTTGGCGCCATCCGCCAAATGGGGCCGGCCAGGCTGGAGCGGGAGACGCCCTGGCTGTATCCGGAGAGCGTCGCCGAACTGTTGTACTACAACGGCTTGATCGGTCGCGCCTTCAAGGGCGCCGGTCAACATGCGCATACGATCATCTACATTCCCAGCGACGCAGCGCCCTGGCTTCCTCATCCTCAGAGCGACCTGACGACCGGGCTGCCGCTCAAGTCGTCGCCGCCGCCCTCTCCCTCTCGCACCCTGCTCGCCGACGACGCCTTCTTGCAGGACGCCGGCACGTTGCTCGGCTTTCTGTACAACGAACGGCTGCGCCTCACCTCCGCCGGCCCTCATCCCGAAGACGTCGATCGCCTGGTGCAACGCCTGCAAATTCCGTTCAACAACGGCGACGCCGACCTCAACGTGCGCCTTGCGCTGCTGCTTCACGTCGCCAACCGCCTTGGCTGGCTGCGCCGCGAGGGCGAGCTGATCCAGTTGACGCAAAATCCGGTGGCCGCCTTTTTGGAAAAGACGCGCGCTGAACAGCGTCGGATGCTTTTCGATGCATGGCGCAACTCGCCGGACTGGAATGATCTTTGCCGCACGCCGGAGCTGGAGTGTGTGGAAGCCGGCCTGTGGCAAAACGACCCTCTGCAAACGCGCAGCGCAATTCTTCGACTTTTCGGCTGCCTGCAGCCAGGCGCATGGTATCTCCAATCCAATCTCCTGGAGGCGATTCGAGCCGCCGAGCCTGACTTTCAGCGCCCAACCGGCGACTACGAGACCTGGTACATCCGTAAGAGCAGTACGCAGGAGTTTCTCAAAGGTTTCGAGCGCTGGGATGAGGTCGAAGGCGCGCTGCTGCGTTTTTTGATCCGTGGGCCGCTGCACTGGCTGGCGGCGCTCGATCTCGCCGAGCCGGGCGCCGGGCGGGACCTGTTGTTGTCGCTGAGCGCCTGGGGAGCGCAGTGGCTAGGCCACGATTCCCCCGCCCCCGTTGAACAAGTGCATAATCAAGTCATCCTCAAGGAAGATTTCACCGTGACGCTGGAGAGCGGCGTCTCGCTGGCCGACCGTTTCCGCGTCGAACGCTTTGCGCAATGGCGACAGAGCTATCCACTCTTTGTGTATCAGATCACACAGCGCAGCCTGAAGCGGGCGGCGGAGCGCGGCATCACCGGCGCGCGCATTGCGCGCTTTTTGCGCGAACGCTGTCGAAATGCGCCTCCTCGCGTGATCGCCGCCATCGAACGCTTCGATCTTTCGGAAAAAGTGCAGGCGTCGTGAACGCCTCTTGGATCAAGCGCTTTGAACCAAACAGCCATCTTTCGGCGCCGACAAATCTGTGAATTTTCAGATTTTTTGAACATTGACAATCATTGCAAAAGCGGATACGATTACCTGCGCTCGCCCATAGTACAAAATCTTCCATTTCGGTCAAGTCAATAGCGGCCAGCGACGGCGTGACATTCTATGCATTTTTGGCGGCGCGTCTTTTTCACCTCTCTGGAGGGTGGATTCTCTTTAGAGGGTGAATTGACAGATTATTTGTATTGCATTCCCTTTTGTTCATGCAATCACAAGGAGAGAGTATGAAACACCCACGATTATGGCGAATGAATCATCTGTTCTTTCTTCTTGCGCTGCTGGCAATCATTTTTGCCGCCTGCGCTCCCCCTGCTGCAGCGCCTACGGCCGGAGAACAGCCAGCCGCTCCGGCTGCAGCAGGTTTGCCCCCAGAGCCGGGCAGAGGCACCGACGGCGAGTTGGTGCTGGTGTACTGGCAGGAGGTCTCGATTCTCAATCCCTATCTGGCCTCTGGCACCAAAGACTTCCACGGTGCATCGTTGATTCTAGATCCGTTGCTTGAGTTTAATGAGAACGTAGAGCTGGTGCCGGTGCTCGCCGAAGAGGTGCCCACGCTGGAAAACGGGGGCGTCTCTGAAGATCTGATGAGCATCACCTACAAGCTGCGACCGGGCATCCTTTGGTCTGACGGCACGCCTTTGACTGCTGAGGACGTCGTTTTCACCTGGGAGTATTGCGCCGATCCGGCCACAGGGTGCACTGTGCAGAACTTCGTCGGCGTCGCCAGCGTCGAGGCGCTTGATGAACTGACCGTCCGCGTCAATTTCACCGATCCCACGCCCTATCCGTATACGGCCTTCGTCGGCTATCTCTCGCCGATCATCCAAAAAGCGCAATTCCAGAACTGCAAGGGCGAGGCGGCTCAGGCCTGCTCGGAGCAGAACACTAATCCGATCGGCACAGGCCCGTACAAGGTGGCGGAGTTCCGCGCCAATGACACCGTCGTCTATGCGGTCAACGAAAACTATCGGAACCCCAACCAGCCGCATTTTGCCCGCGTGATCATCAAGGGCGCTGAGGATGCCTCGGCGTCGGCGCGAGCTGTTTTGGAAACGGGCGAGGCGGACTATGGATGGAACCTGCAGGTGGAGCCGGCGGTGCTGCTTGATATGGAGGCCAAGGGCAAAGGCACAATCATGTCCGCCTTCGGCGCAAATGTCGAGCGCATCCTCATCAACTTCACCAATCCTGACCCGAATTTGGGGGAGAAGCGCTCCCTGTGGACGCCGGAAGATCCCAATCCGCATCCCTTCCTCACCGACATCAACGTGCGCAAGGCGCTGTCGATGGCCATTGACCGGAACATCATCGCCGAGCAGCTATATGGCCCCGGCGGCAAGCCGACTTGCAATCTGCTGGCCGGTCCGCCCGCCGTCGCCTCAACCAATAACGATGCTTGCTTGCAGCAAGACATCGAAGGCGCCAATAAGCTGTTGGACGAAGCCGGCTATCTGGACTCGAACGGCGACGGCATCCGTGAAACGCCCGACGGCGTTCCGCTCAGGATTCTCTATCAGACTTCAACCAATGCCGTGCGTCAGAAGACGCAGGCGCTCATCCAGCAATGGTGGAAGCAGATCGGCGTTGAAACGGAGCTGAAGAACGTCGAGGCGGCGGTCTTCTTCGGCGGCGATCCGGCCAGCCCTGACACGTACAACAAGTTTTATGCCGATGTCGAAATGTTCACCAACGGCCCCGACAACCCTGATCCGCAGCAATATCTGGCGAACTGGTTGTGCGACGGCGGCGCCAACATTCCCAGCCCTGCCAACAACTGGGGCGGCAGCAATGTCGAGCGCTGGTGCAGCGAAGAATACGACGCACTCTTCGCCCAGCTGCGCACCGCAACGGGCGAGGAGCGCAACCGGCTGGCGATTGCGCTGAACGACATGCTGGTGCAAAACTACGTGGCGATTCCGCTCGTCTTCCGCGCCTCCGTCTCTGCGTATTCCAACACGCTGAGCGGGCCGAACATCAGCGGCTTCGAGACAGAGGAGTGGAACATCGAGACCTGGCATCGGGTGCGCTAATTCCTTCTGTAAGAGGACTGAGTGGGCAGGTCAGAAAGCTGGCCTGCCCAGCCTTTGGCTTCGTTTTCGTTGGCTTGAAACATCTCTTGGAGAGGATGCGAGGATCTCGTGGGTCAGTATATCTTGCGCCGAGTGCTCACAGCGATTCCCACGCTATTCTTCATCAGCTTTGTCATCTTTGCGCTGCTGGCGCTTTCGCCCGGCGACCCAACCGCCAATCTGCCGCCCAGTCTGCCGATGGAGATCAAATTGCGCGTGCGCGAAGCGTTGGGGATGAACCAACCTATGCCGGTGCGCTACGTGCGTTGGCTGCAGCAATTTATGGTGAATGAGCCTCTGAACGCGCTTGAAAAGGCGACGGGCATCCGGATCGGCGACTCGGAAAATCGGCTGCGCATTACTTCCTGGACTGCGCGCGGCAAACCCGTGATCGATCTTATCATCGAGCGGCTGCCCCAGACGCTGTGGGTGGTGGGACTGGCGTATGTCATTGCCGTGCTGATTGCCGTGCCTTTGGGCGTGTTCTCTGCTTATAAGCAAAACTCTCTATTCGACCAGATTGCCAGCGTCATTGCCGTGATCGGCTTTTCGTTGCCCACGTTTTTCACCGGCGTGCTGGTGATTCAGTTCTTTGCGGTGCGCCTTGGGTGGTTCCCGACGCTGTACAATACGACGTTGCGCGTCACAGATTGGGGAACGTTCATAGAGCAATTGCGCCAGATGGCGATGCCGGTCTTTGTACTCGCCTTCTTCCAAATCGCAACGATCAGCCGCTTTGCGCGCTCCTCGGTCATTGAAAATTTAAGAATGGACTATGTGCGAACGGCGAGGGCCAAAGGGCTGACGGAGAAAGCCGTGGTCACGCGCCATGTGGTTCGCAACAGCCTGATTCCTGTGGTGACGCTGGTGGCATTGGGCATCCCTGGCATCTTCGGCGGCGCCATCGTCACCGAGCAGATTTTTGCGGTCAACGGCATCGGACAACTGTTGATCCTCTCCATTCAGAGCAATGATCTGCCGGTTGTGCAGACTGTGTTGGTGATCTTTTCCGTATTGGTGATCGTGTTCAATCTGATTGCAGACATCCTGTATGGGATTCTCGATCCGCGCATTCGCTACAGTTAAACAGGTGCAACTGAATCCATGAGCATTACCGCCGATAGCGCTTCAACCAGCATCAGACTAGCTTTGGCAGATAAACGCAAACATCGAACCTTATGGGGCGATGCATGGGTGCAGTTTCGTCGTAATCGCGTCGCCGTTTACGGGCTGCTCCTTTTGTTGCTGATCATCTTTGCCATCTTGTTGGGCCCGTATATCTATCGAGTCGATCCCCGAGCAATCAATATTCTGGAATCAAGCGCGCCGCCTTCTGCGTCTCATCCCTTTGGAACCGATGATCTTGGCCGCGATATTTTAGCGCGCTGTCTGTACGGCGGGCGCATTTCTCTGGCTGTAGGGCTGGTTTCGATGGCGATCGCCATGACCTTCGGCGCCGTCATCGGTCTGCTGGCAGGGTACGTTGCTCGACTGGACAATCCGTTAATGCGCTTCACCGATATGATGCTTACGCTGCCGCAAATCCCATTGTTGTTGGTGGCGATGTCTCTGTTCCGAGACCCGATGCGAATGCGCTTTGGTCTGGAGATGGGTGCATTTATCATGGTGGTCAGCGTGATCGGCCTGTTCGGTTGGATGCCTACGGCGCGTATGGTGCGCGGCCTGGTGCTTTCCCTGAAGCAAAAAGAGTTTATCGAGGCGGCCACCAACATCGGCGTGCGCAGCGGGGGCATTATGGTGCGCCACATTTTGCCGAATACGTTCGGCATCATTATCGTCGCCTCTACGCTTTCGGTGGCCAGCGGTATTTTGACGGAGTCAACGCTCTCTTTCCTCGGCCTGGGGTTTCCGCCTGATGTGCCGACATGGGGCAGCCTTCTGTACGAAAATCGCAACTACATGATCAAAGCGCCTTGGATGGTGCTTTTCCCAGGCCTGTTGATTTCGTTGACGATTCTCTCGATCAACATCATCGGCGACGGCCTGCGCGACGCGCTCGACCCGCGCCAGCGCCAGTGACAAGGTTTTCCTGCACGTAAAGGTTCACTGCGCTGAAGGATTCGCCGCCGACGCCGCGTACTCCTGCGCAACTTTCACGTAGCCGGGCGGCGGCGTCAACACAGGCGGCGCGCCCGCCTCTGGACCACCCTGGCTGCGCTGGAACTCGAAGAACTCCCACACGATGCGGCTGAGATCGGCCACCGACTGGTTGGCCACCTCCCAGCCGACGAGGCCTGGATTGAAGACAAAGACGCTGATCACATAGGGACCCGTCGGCCCCCACACCAGGGCGACGTCCCCCTGTTGCGCCGGTGACATGCCATGGCGGTGGACGATCCAGCGTTCGTCCCATTGCGGCAGGCCGCGCCAGATGGGAGAGCGTAGCTCGTTGTGCGTCATATAGAACAGAATCGTGGCGCATTCCTCCGGCGTGAGCGTCTCCGGATAGCGTTGACGCAGCGGGCCGGCGTCCTGCGTGCATGCGTAGATGGCGGCCAGCAGCGTCGCCATGTCGTCGGGTGTGGTCTGCATGTTGGCGTCGGGCCGCGTATTCGGACGCTCGCGCTGGTTGGAAGGCGTCCGGATCGGCGCTTGGGCGACGCCGCCAAACTCACCTTGGATGAAGGTGTTCTCCAGCCCCAGGCTGCGCACGAAGGCGGTCAGTCGCTGCGCGCCGAGCGCAATGCTGCCGTCGCCCAGCCAGCTCAGCGCCTGGTTGGCCGCCTCGTTGGGGTCTTTGCCCAGCGCCAGGTCGAGCCACTGACCGACCTGTTGAGCTTCAGGATCTTCTGCGGCCACGCCGTTCGGGAGCTTTTCCATCACTGCGGCGGCCAGCGCCACGCGCAACACCGCCATCGCCGAGAAAGCGGCGTCGCCGTCCACATGAGCGCTCTCCCCGTGCGGAAGGTCGATGATGCTCACAGCTGTGAAGGCGGGATAGTCGTCGAGCAGCCGCGTCAGCTGTGGCTCCAGATCGCGCATCGTCGGCATCGGCGGCGGAATCTCGCGCGCCGCCAGCTCGACTTCGCGCGCGCTGTGGCTGGTCAGCCCTGCAAGGATGCGTGCGACGCTGGCGTTGACGTCGATCTCATAGCCAGGCGCGCCGGGCGTCCACTGTAGCCCCCGACGGGGTTGGGGCACAGTGGCAGGATAGACCGGCGTAGGCGTGGCCGGCGCGTCGGCGTTCGCCTCAGCGTCAACGACGCGCGCGGCGATGGGCGCGATGTTGAGCTGCAGAGCAAGCTCCTCCACCCAGGCGCGCAGCCTGGCTTCGTCGATCGTGTAGCGCACCGGCACGTTGCGCACCTGTTGCGGCAGTCCTATCGCCTCGCGCACGGCGATGTCCACGAATTCCCAGCCGGCAAGATAGCGTTCGGCGTCGGCCACCATCTGGTCGAAATCGACCTGAAAGCCGAAGTCGTCGGGGTCGAGCATGAAGAGCCGATTCTGAAAACGCACGCCGATCAGATCGTGATAGATCGGATCGAGATGGGCGCGGATCTCTTCGACCGTCTTCAGTCCGGTGACGTCGACGCCGCCCAGTCGCACGCCCGGCGGCACCGGCGCCGCCGCCTGTTTATAGTGGCTGTACAGGGGAAAGAGCGCGAGAACGCCGACCAGGAACAGTGTAAAATAGATGAAACGGGTGGAAGGAAGACGACGGCGCATGACTCGACCGGGGTGTTTTCACCCATTACTTTCTTCCTCTGTCCATTTGATAAGCGCGTTGATACACGCTCTGCGCCCAAGAAAGCGCCTGTGCGGAAAAATAAGCGCGTGTGCATTTCTTGCCATAAATTTTATCATGCTGATGAAACGAATCGAATTCGGCGGCTTCCATCACGATCGGCTTATCAAGCCAATGCACCCTCATAAGCCTTTCATCGGGTCCGATCGTTGCGTTGTTCAGAACTATACGCCGGGACGACATCTGTCACCGCCTCCGGCGGCAGATGGCTGATGTCGTTGATGGACTCCGCGCGCCAGCGCTCCCCATCCCACACCAGCTCGGAGACCGCGCAGTTGTGAGGGTCCCAGCGGATCCAGTCGCCGTTGCGATCGCCGACCCAGGCGTCGAGCACGCAGCTGATGATGCCGCCATGGGTGACCAATACGATGCGTTGGCCGGGGTGGCGTTCGGCGAGGCTTTGCACGGTTTCGATGGCGCGTTTGCCGAAACTGGCGGGCGACTCTCCATTGGGGGGAGCAAAGGTCGGGTCCTGCGCCCAGCGCTGCCAGAGCTGTTCGTTCTCCATGAGGTCGCGAAACGTGCGCCCTTCCCAGTCGCCGATGCTGAACTCGCGCAGCCCCTCCTCGACGATCGGCTCCATGCCCAGCGCCTCGGCGATGGCGGCGGCGGTGCTGCGCGCCCGCGGCAGCGGCGAGACGTAGAGGGCGTCCACCGGCTCCTGCTCGCGACGGCGACGGAAGCGCTCGCCGGTCGCCTGCACCTGGAGGCGTCCGCGTTCGGTGAGCGGCGCATCGAGCGCGCCGTACCAGCGTTGCTCATGATTGGCGGTCGTTTCACCGTGTCGCACCAAAATTACGCGCGTTTCTTTCGTCATGCTTCACCCTTTCTTTTCGTCCCAAATCTCTATGTTCTCTACGCCCTCTATCGTTGCCATCCCACCACTTTGGGTGGGGTCTTGCTGTAAAAAACTTCACAACGGATTGACACCGCTTGGTGTGCATGTTACACTGTGCGCATGATGTCGCCAAAGCGTCTGATCAACTTTTCACCACGCGCCAGGTTGTGCAGGAAGGCCTCCGGATGAGAGCCATCTGGGACTTTATGCGCGGCGCGAGCTGATAGGACGCTCGGACTTGCCAGATAAAGCTCTCCAGATGGGGAGCTTTTTTGTTTGCCCAAAATTTGCATCGGCTCAAAGTTGCAATGTTCCTACGAGAGGCGAGGAGATGATCAAAGCGGGCATCGCCGGCGCCACCGGCTATACGGGCATTGAACTGGTGCAGTTGTTGCATCGTCACCCGCATGTTGAAATTGGTTGGATCACCAGCGCCAGCAGCGCAGGCAAACGCCTGTGCGACGTGCACGCAGTCCCCTGGGAGTATCCGCTGATTGCGCTGGAGGAGGCGTACGCGCGCGCGGGCGAAGTCGACGTTGTTTTTCTCTGTCTGCCGCATGGCCAGTCGATCGAACCGGCGCGTCGTTTCGCCGCAAGAGGCCTTTGCGTCATCGACCTCAGCGCCGACTTTCGCCTCGGCCATCCCGAAGCGTATCGCCGCTGGTACGGCATGGAGCACCCGGCGCCGGAGCTGCTGCCCCAGTTCGTCTACGGTTTGTGCGAGGTGAATCGGGCGCAATTGCGCAAGGCGCGCCTGATCGCCGTGCCGGGATGTTATCCCACCACGGTCAACCTGGGGCTGTATCCGCTGGCGAAGGCCGGCTGGCTGGAAGAACGCGTGATCGTCGACAGCAAGAGCGGGGTGAGCGGCGCCGGACGCACCCTCAAGACGCCTTATCTGTTCGTTGAAGCCAATGAGAACATGACGCCCTACAACATCGGCTATCGTCATCGCCACATCGCCGAGATGGAGATGGTGCTCAACGCGGCTTCGCCCAACGGCGGCTATCGCTTCACCTTTTCGCCGCATCTTTTGCCGGTGAACCGCGGCATTCTCAGCACGATGTACGTGCGCGTGCCGGTCGGCGTCACCGAGGCGCAGGTGCGCGACCTCTATGAGGAAACCTACGCCGGTGAGCCGTTCATTCATCTGCTGCCCGCCGGCCAGCAGGCTTCGCTGCGCCACACGGTGCACACCAACCGCTGCGCCATCAGCATCACGCCGGAGCTGCCCGACGATCCGACCTGTCGCGACCTGATCATCGTCGCCACCGAAGACAATCTGATCAAAGGCGCCAGCGGACAGGCGGTTCAGTGCATGAACCTGGCGTTGGGATTCCCAGAGACCGCCGGGCTGTTGTGAGTGGCATTTTTTGTGAATTCAAACAGGGCGAATGCGAGAAGAGATGAACCACGAGGAGCGCTACATCGTCGTCCTGAAAGTGGGCGGCAACGAGCTGGACGATCCGGATTTTCTGTTCGGGCTGGTCAACGCAGTGAAAGCCGTCATGGCGGAGGGGCATCACCCGGTGATTGTGCATGGCGGCGGCAAGGCGGTGACCGATCTTCAGGCGAAGTTGGGGCTGAAGGAGCAGCGCATCGAGGGGCTGCGCGTCACCAGCGACGCCGACATGGATGTGGTGGAAATGGTGTTGAGCGGGCTGATGAACAAGCGCATCGTGCGCGCGCTGGTCAATGCGCACATCCGCGCGGCGGGCTTCAGCGGCGTCGACGACGGCACGCTCTACGTCGAAAAAATGTGGCACCCCTTCGGCGACCTGGGGCGCGTCGGCGAGGTGCAAGACGTCGACGATCATCTATTGCGCACGCTGATCGCAGCGGGCATTGTGCCTGTGATCAGCCCGGTGAGTTTTGGCGCGCTCGACGCGCTCAGCTATAACGTCAACGCCGACCACGCCGCCACCGCCATCGCCGCCAAGCTCGGCGCCATCAAGCTCGTCTTCATCAGCAACGTGCCGGGCATCCTGGTCGCCGGTCGCGTTGTGCGCGCCGTGACGGCGGAGCAGGCGGAGGAATGGATCGAGGAGGGCATCATCTTCGGCGGGATGATTCCCAAGGTGCGCAGCGCCATCGAGGCGGTGCGCAACGGCGTGGCGCAGGCGGTCATCACCAACCTCGCCGGCGTGCAAGACGGCACGGGCACCGGCGTGATCGGCAGTCGATAGAGTTCTCACCGCCGAAGTGCGGAGCTCTGAAGCATGGCGGCTCTGCGTTTCTTTGCGTGAAGTTTTCTCACCAAAGTCCAAGGAGGAGGCATGAACGCGCAGGAGGTCATTCAACTGGAGCAACAGCACGTGCTCGGCGTCTATGCGCGGGCGCCTTTTGTGCTGGAGCGAGGCGAGGGCAGCACGCTCTACGACACAGAGGGCCGCGCTTATCTGGATTGCGTGGCCGGCATCGCCGTCAACGCGCTCGGCTACAACGATCCGGGCGTCATGCAGGCGATGCAGGAGGCGATGGCGACAGGGCTGTTGCACGTGAGCAACCTGTATCACACTGCGCCGCACGCGCGGCTGGCCGCGCTGCTGTGCGAAACGAGCTTTGCGGACAAAGTGCATTTCTGCAACAGCGGCGCCGAGGCCAACGAAGGCGCGTTCAAATTTGCGCGTCGATACGGACGCGCGCACGGCGGCGAGGAAAAAGTCGAAATCCTGGCGTTCACCAATGCCTTTCACGGGCGCACGATGGGCGCGTTGGCCGCCACCCCGCGGCCTAAGTATCAAGACCCCTTCAAGCCGCTGATGCCCGGCGTGCGCTTCGCCGAATTCAACGACCTCGAGAGCGCTCGCCGACAGATGGACGAACGGGTCTGCGCCATCATCGTCGAGCCGGTGCAGGGCGAAGGCGGCGTCCATCCGGCGACGCCTGAATTTCTGGCCGGACTGCGCACGCTGGCCGATGCGTACGATGCGCTCTTGATTTACGACGAAGTGCAGTGCGGCGTCGGTCGCACCGGCAGCCTGTGGGCGTATCAGGGCTACTGCAAGCAGGGGAACGGTGCAATCGACGAAAAAGGCTGCGCGTTCGAGCCGGACATCCTGACTGCGGCCAAGCCGCTGGCCGGCGGCCTGCCGATCGGCGCCATTCTGATGCGCCAGCGCGTGGCCGAGGTGATGCAAAAGGGCGATCACGGCAGCACCTTCGCCGGCGGCCCGTTGGTGACGCACGTTGCGCACCACGTGGTGAGCCGCATCTCGCAGCCCGACTTCCTGGCCGCCGTCGAGGCTAAGGGCAAGTTGCTGCGCGACCTGATCGAGGAGATCAACAGCCCGCACATCCGAGAAGTTCGCGGCAAAGGGTTGATGATCGGCGTCGAACTCGATATAGAAGCGGCGGAGGTGATCCAGCGAGGGTACAAAGAAGGATTGATCCTGGTCAATGCAGGGACGAACGTGCTGCGTCTGGTGCCGCCGCTCGTGATCACCGAAGCGGAAATTCACGAGGTGGTTGAACGTCTGACGCGCGCCTTGCAGCCCGCGTGACGCGCTCAGCATGGGGTGCGAACGGATGAGAGGATTTGTCGTCGTTGAGGAACGTCGTTGTTGGGGAATGTGTAGAGGAACAGGGAATGCCCATCATCATTCAACCGGCTGAAGAGTCGCATGTGCTCCCCGTCACCGAGCTGGTGAATCTGTTTGCGGCGGAGAACTTAATGCTGCCGCGCACCGAAGAAAGCGTGCGTCAGACGCTGGCGGACTGGCTCGTGGCCGTCGATCCGGACGCCGGCCCGAACGATCCACCGATTTTGGCGTGCGGCGCGCTGGTGCCTTTGACCGAGACGCTGGTCGAGCTGCGTTCGCTGGCGGTGCATCCCAGCCAGCAGGGCAAGGGACTGGGCGGCCATATGGTGAACCATCTCGTGCAGATGGCGCGCGAGCGCGGCTATCATCAGATCTGTGCGCTGACGCTGCGCGAACAGTTCTTTGTACGGCTCGGCTTCGAGCCGGTCGATCGCTGGAGCATCAGCCCCAAGGTGTGGCAGGCGTGCATCTACTGCCCTAAATTCCATCGCTGCGACGAAGTGGCGGTGATCATGAACCTGGTCGAAAATCCGCAGACGGCGGCGCATCCTCTGGCGCGACCGGCGGGTTGGAACACGCTGCTCAGATGGAGCGAGTGGCAGCCGCTCAAGCTGGCTTACAGGCAAAAGCAAGCAGAGATTTAATAGGGCGGGCGGGCCGGCCCGTTGTACTTGCAGCGTCCGGTGCGCGGGGAGTTGTAGCGCAGGCGAGGGCCGCCGTAAAGCGTGCAGCCGTGCGTCTTGGCGTGGGCCGCGCACAGGTAGCAGGCCGGCTCCCCACGTTCGTAGTAACATTGCATGCAGATGTGCGTCGCTGGCTCCCCGCATTCGACGCACGCAAAAGCGGGCAATTGGTTGCGCGCCATCAACGTCACCGGTTTGGCGGAAAGCGGCTTGCCCGTGCGCTCGGCGACGACTTCGATTTTTAGTTCGGTGGGAGAGCCGAAATCATATTCATATTTGCCCTTCAGGCCGGGGCGCAAGACGTCGCCGAGCCGGGTCGTCAGGCTCTTCTGATCACCGATGGCGAAGAAGCCGTCGATGAGCTCCTGATAGCGGGTGCTGCCGAAGACGAAGTGGCTCATATGGCCGCAACAATCGACCCAAATGGCGCGCAGATAGGCGTCCAGGTCTTGCAATGTGGCGCTTGCGGGCGTCTCCAGGTGAAGCCAATAGCGCCCATCGACGGCGTCGCGCACGACGATGTGATAGAGCGGCTGTGTCTTGCGTTTGCTGGCCTCCGCCTTTTCGATGGCGGCCTGGCGCGCGGCGCAGCTCGTCAGGTGTTTGAGCATGGCGGAGGCTGCTACTTCCTGCTCGCAGAAGGCGCAGACGCCTTTGGAGCCACTTTTTGAAGCATGTGCGCGCGCCATCAATGATCCTCCGCCGCCAGAGGCGCAACGGTGAATTCTTCAAAGACGGCGTCAAAACCGCCGCCGTCAGGCGCTGCGCACATCACGCCGACCATCGCCTCGTCGCCGGGGAGCAGGTAGGCGATGCGTAAAAGCGTATAGTCGGCGCCGTTCAACGAGTAGAAAATTTCCACGGCCTCCGCCTTGCGGATCAGCCGCAGCCAGATCGACGGCGGGTTTTGCGGCAACGGCGCCACCGACCAGTCGGAGAAATTGTTGGTGACGACGGCGCTCACAAATTGCTGCCCGTGTACATATTCGATCCCTGTTTTCAGCCAGTGTTCCGCATCGAGGCGCACCATCAGGCCGGCCTGGTCGTACAAATCTCGATACGCGCCGGTCACCTTGACGGACGCGGTGAAGTCGCCCTGCACCCTCTCGTAGTAGACATGGCCGTTGTCGCGGATGAAGCCGTAATGGGTCTTGCGCCAGAAGTCGGTGCCGGGGTCGGCATGGACGTGAATGGCGCCCGCTTCCACCTGCCAGCGTTTGGGTTCATTCAACCACTGCATTCGGCACGGAGTCCTTTCTTATTTGATTGTGATAAAAATGAACGTACAGCTAGGCGGCCAGCTCCCGTTCGGAGACGACGATGCCATCGCCGTCTGCATACAGCATATGACCGGGCTTGAAGGTCACGCCGGCGAAGGTGACATCGACGTTGACGGCGCCGGCGCTGCGTTTTTCACTGCGTCGTGGATGGGCGGCCAGCGCTTTGACGCCGAGCGGGAGCGTCGCCAGCGTCTGAGCGTCGCGCACGCAGCCGTTGACGACCACGCCCGCCCAGCCGTTCTGCACCGCCAGCCGCGCCAGCTGGTCGCCGAGCAGGGCGCAGCGCAGCGAGCCTCGGCCATCGATGACCAGCACACGGCCCAACCCCGGCTGCGAGAGCTGGTCGCGCACGGCGCTGTTGTCTTCGTTGGCGTCGACGGTGACGATCGGGCCGTGAAATGCAATCACGCCGCCGAAGTCGCGAAAGATCGGCTCGACCACTTGCACCTGATCGGCGTACTGGTCGCAAAGATCGGCGGTTGCGTAGCTCATGTGGAGCGTCCTTTCTTGCTGTTGTTGATATGGCATCTTATCATTGCTCATATGCGTTTGACCATTTTTCACGCCGGTTTCTTTTCGCATCGGTTTTCATCTTTTCACACCAAGCGCAGAGGGGGAGATGGCTAAATTCTACAACGCGCTCACGCCGGAGCTACGTTCGTTCATCGAGGCGCAGCATGTTTTCTTCGTCGCCACCGTTGCGGAGAACAGCCGCATCAATTTGTCGCCGAAGGGAATGGACTCCCTGCGCGTGCTGGATGAGCGCACGGTGGCCTACCTGGATCTCACCGGCAGCGGCAATGAAACCGCAGCGCATCTTAAGGCCGACGGCCGCATCACATTGATGTTCTGCAGTTTCGACGCCGCCCCGCGCATCTTACGATTATATGGGCGTGGGCGCTTAATTTTGAAGAACGACCTGGCCTGGTCGGAAATGATCGCTCGTTTTCCTGCGTTGCCGGGCGCGCGGCAGATCGTGGCGGTGGACGTGCACTCGGCGCAGACCTCCTGTGGGTTCGGCGTGCCTTTTTATGAATTCAAGGGGGAGCGGCCTGCCTTGATCGACTGGGCGCTGAAAAAAGGCGAAGCCGGGCTGGAAGAATATCGGCGAAAGCACAATCGCCTCAGCATCGACGGCTTGCCCAGCGATACAGTGGACGAATAGTCAGAGGCAAGGGAGCCGCCGTAAAAATAACAGGTCAGGGCGCCGGCGCCCTGACCTGTTAAGCAGAGAAGATTGGCTACGCTTATTTGACCTGCACTTTGATCTGTTTGGGCTTGACGGCCTCGGCCTTGGGCACGCGCAGCGTCAGCACGCCCTGGCTATAGGTCGCCTCGATCTTTTCGGCGTTCACCGGCACGTTGAAGGTGATGCGTCGCTCGAAGCCGCCGTGGTAGAGCTCGCGCTTGATGTAATCGACGCCCTCCAGCAGCGGCTGGAACTTGCCGCGGATCGTCAGGTCGTTGTCCGCCAGGACGATCTCGACGTCCTCGGGGTTGACGCCCGGCACATACGCCTGCACCACGAACGCATCCTGGGTGCTGTAGGCGTCGATCGGCAACCGCAGCATGCGCGTGGATTCAACCGCCTCTCCGGTCTCCTGCTCCAGCTCGCTCAGGCGGCGGCTCATGGCGTCGGCCATCTCGACAAAGTCGCGAATCATCTGGTTGTAGTTGTTGAAGCGCATCGTTCTCAACTCCTTTCTGTCTGTTTAGCAGACCCCCAATCGTTCCAACTCGGCCTGAATTGTTCGAATTTGGCGATGGCTGCTGTGCTCTGAATCGTGTGTTTTCTGAATCGTTGCCTCCACTATAGCGGTTTTATGTTAGAGGCGCGCGTGTGCTTTGTTATCAACAGATTTGTAGATTGTCAGCAAAGCGTTTGCGCGCCTCTACGGGTTGCAAAGTACGGAGACTTGGAGGCTTGAGCAGCTTGGGTTCGTCGCAGGAATCGTCTATACTGCTCGCTTGAATGGGGATTGCTCGCTTGAAAGGGGCGAGCGACAGACAAGCAGGAACGGATGAAATTGTGCGCGTTCTCTTGACAGGCATCGCCGGCTTCGCCGGCAGTTTTTTAGCCGAGCTGCTGGTGCGCGAGCCAGAGGTGGAGCTGCACGGTGTGGTGCATCGCCACGATCGGCGCATCGCGCACCTTGCCAACCGCATTCGCCTTCATCGCGGCGACCTGCGCAACGCCGTATGGGTTGGCGAACTGATCGAACAGGTGCGGCCCGAGTACGCGCTGCACCTGGCGGCCTGGAGCGACGTAGGCGGAAGCTGGCATCATCCCTGGACCACCTATGAGCTCAACATTCAATGCCAACTGAACTTGTTGGAGGCGCTGCGGCGCTGGCAGCCGACCTGTCGCACGCTGGTGGTTTCCTCAAACGAGGTCTACGGCCTTGTGCAGCCAGAAGATTTGCCGATCGACGAGGAGACGCCTTTTCGCCCCAATTCCCCTTATGGCGTCAGCAAGATCGCGCAGGACATGATGGGGCTGCAATATTTCCACAGCCATCGCATGCCCATCATCCGGGCGCGCAGCTTCAACCATCTGGGGCCGGGGCAGGCCGACGACTTCGCCGCCAGCGCGTTCGCCCGCCAGATCGCCGAGATTGAGCTCGGGCTGCGCGAGCCGGTGGTGCGCGTCGGCAATCTCAACGCCGAGCGCGACTTCACCGACGTGCGCGACGTCGTGCGCGCCTACTGGCTGCTCGTGCGACAGGGAGAAGCCGGCCTCTGCTATAACGTTGGCTCGGGGAAACCCTATTCAATTCGCTGGTTGTTGGAGACGCTGCTCGAACTTTCCTCCGTCCAAATCCGCGTCGAAGTTGATCCGGCTCGTTTACGCCCCAGCGACGTCCCCTGTTCTTACTGCGACAATCGTCGCCTCGTGCAGGCCACCGGTTGGCGCCCGGAGATCGACCTGCGCACTGCGCTGCGCGATCTGCTCGACAGCTGGCGCGCCCAACTGCGCAAAGCATAAAAGGCCCCCAAAGACGCCAAAGTGGATAAAGCAACGATAGAAAGACCTGATACAGGAGAGATTTTGCGTGAGCGCTCAAAATGCCATCCCATTGCAGGGAACCAGACAGAACAGAGAAGGAGCCTCTGCGCCGCTCACCCTGGCGCTGACCCGCTCCGCCGTGGTGGTGATCGCCGTCTACATCGGCGCACAGATGTTGTCCGATTTCACCAGCCTCAAGATCGGCGTCGTCGCCGGCCTGGCGGTGGACATGGGCACGTTTATCTATCCCATCACCTTCACCCTGCGCGACGTGGCGCACAAGACGATCGGCAAACGCAACACCCAGACGCTGATCTGGATGGCGGCGATCATCAATCTGTTTGCTGCACTTTACATCTGGTGGGTGAGCAGCGTGCCCGGCGACCCGGCCTGGGGATTGGCCGCCGAATGGAGCGCAGTCTTCAATCCGGCGCTGTTGGGGCGGATTGTCCTTGCTTCCATCGTGGCCGAGGTGGTGAGCGAGTTGGTGGACACGGAGATCTATCACTGGTTTGTGACGCGCATCACGCGGCGCTATCAGTGGGCGCGCGTGCTCGTGAGCAACAGCGTCAGCGTGCCGATCGACAACTTGATTTTCGCCGTCGGCGCATTTGGCGGCGTCCTGCCCTGGAGCGTCGTCGGTGAAATTTTCCTCTTCAATCTCTTGTTGAAATATGCAGTGACGCTGGTTAGCATGCCGCTGATTTATGTGACGCGCGACCGGGACTGGAGCGAGGCCGAGTAGACACGCCGATCGCGCATTCTTTGTGAACGACGCAAAATGGCATAGAATTTGCGGCTATGATTGTGGAACGACCGAAAGCCGCATCGCCGGTCGAAACGCCTTCGCCGGCGCGCGCATCTGAACGCCGCGTGCGTCTGATGCGTTGGGGCTTGACCCTGGTAGTGGTCGCTGCAGCCTTTGCGGCCATCTTTGCCGATGCGTTGCGCGGCGGGGGCGCAGTCTATCTCTATCAGCGCGTTCAGACCTTCGTCACGATTTTTCTGGGCATTTTCATCGAGGCGGTTCCCTTCCTGATCGCCGGCTCGATTGTCTCCGGCCTGATCGCCGTCTTCGTCGATCAGACGGCCATCGACCGCTATCTTCCCAAAGCGGCGTTGCCGGCCGCTCTGGTCGGCGGCGGCATGGGCATGGTCTTTCCGGTCTGTGAATGCGGCGTGGTGCCCGTGGTGCGGCGTCTCTATGAGAAAGGGCTGCCGCTTTCGATCGGCGTCGCTTTTTTGCTGGCGGCGCCCGTGGTCAACCCGATCGTGATCCTGAGCACCTACAGCGCCTTCGGCTGGGGGCCTGTCTTTGTTGGGCGCATCGTTTTCAGCTTCCTGATCGCCGCCATTGTGGGTTTTCTCTTCGGTCGCGCGCGGCCGGAAGAAGTGTTGCGGCCGGCTGTGTGCCAGTTGCATCACGATGCGTCCCATCCCGTCCACAGTCACGAGCACGATCACAGCCACCATCTCCCCAACGCTCCGTTGGGGCTGCGCTTCCGACAGGCGTTCAACCTGGCCGGCGACGATTTCTTCGATATGGCCCGCTATCTCATCCTCGGCTCCATGCTCGCCGCCGGCATGCAGACGCTTGTGCCTCAGAGCACGCTGCTGGCGATTGGGCAGGGGCCGGTGATTTCGGTGCTGGCGATGCAGGCGCTGGCCTTTGTGCTTTCGGTCTGTTCAACGGTGGATGCGTTCCTGGCGCTGGCCTTTGCAGGCGCCTTTACGACCGGTTCGGTGCTCGCCTTCCTGGTCTTTGGCCCGATGGTCGACATTAAAAGCTCGTTGATGTTCCTGGGCGTCTTCCGGCGCCGCATCGTGGTCTACCTGATCGCGCTGCCGATGTTGTTGTCGCTGCTGATGGGCGTCTGGTGGAACCTGAACGTGCGCTGGTAGGGTGACGGCGCTTGCAACTTGAGAAGGGTGCAGGCGCGTTGGAGGATTTGTGCGATGGATGTGCTGAATCGTCCGAAATTTCAAAATGCGCTCAAGGCGCTGGCGCTGTTGGCCATGGCCGTCTTTCTCTATACGCGCCTCGCCAGCGGCGTGCTTTTCTTCTACATCAATCAGCGCTTCATGGCTTATACGATCTTCGCCATCGTCGGGCTGGTGGTGGTGGCCCTCAGCTATCGCCCGATGGCGCGTCGAGACGAAGCCGGCGGCGCTCTTCACAGCCATCATCGGCTGGGTTGGGCGGGGTTGGCGATCGTGATGGCGCCGGTTGCGCTCGGGCTGTTGGTGCCCCCTCAGCCTCTGGGCGCGGCGGCGATGCAAAATCGGGAAATTAACGTTGCGTCGCAGGCGCGCTCCGCCCTGCCGGCGGCCGTGCGCGCCGCTGCGCAGAAAGACGCCGCCGATCGCAACCTGCTGGACTGGCTGCACGCTTTCTCCGCCTCGCCGAATCCGGCTCAAGAGTTCGCAGGCCAGCCGGTGGATGTGATCGGCTTCATTTATCACGACGAGCGCCTGGGTGAAAACGAAGTGCTGGTCAACCGCTTCGTCGTCAGCTGCTGCGTGGCCGACGCCAGCGTGGTCTCGATGGTCGTGCGTTGGCCCGACGCCGCCTCACTGCCCGACGATGCGTGGGTGCAGGTGAAGGGGGTCCTGCAGCCCGGCGAGTTTAACGGAAGGGCGCTGCCGATCGTGGTCGCGCAAGAAGTGATCCCCACCGCGCTGCCCAATCAGCCGTATCTCTACCGATGAGATGTTTTGGCCGTTCAAAAATCGCTCGATGGACTCTCGACAGAACGCAACCGGGCGTTGCGTGCAATTTTTACGGTGAATGCTCAATCTCGCATCAGTGCATTTGACCTGACGGTGTTCGGCGTCGTGAGCGCCATCCTCGTGACGCTCGGCGTGGTCATCTGGCGCGGGGATCAGATCGGCCTCCAGGTGGCGGCGGTCTCGCCCGCCGACGGCGGCAGCGGCGTTTCCACGCGCAGCCAGATCCGCATCGCCTTCGATCAGCCTCTGGCCCAGGACGCTGCGTCGGCGCAGCTGGCGCTCGATCCTCCTGTAGAAATGGAGGCTCGCGTCGACGGCAGTCAACTGATCTTCACGCCGAAAGCGCTCCAACCGGATACGCTGTACACAGCTCGACTGGAGGCCGGCGTGCGCAGCGCAACCGGGCATGCGCTGCACACGCCCTATGTCTGGCGCTTCACGACCGGGCGACTTCAGGCGCTTTTCACCCGCTCCGTCGACGGTAGGGAGCAGCTCTTCGTCACTCCGGTTCCCGTTGAGGCGAAGGACGCCGATGCGCAGCCCAGGCAGCTCACCTCCAGCGAAGGCGGCGTCTGGGATTTCGCCGTCTCCCCTGTGGATGCGCGCATCGCCTTTTCGGCGCTGACGGAGACAGGGGGAAGCCATCTTTGGCTCATGGCGCCCGGCGGCCAGCCGACGCTGTTGCTTGACTGCGGCGACGACTTCTGCAGCAGCCCTTCCTGGTCAAACGACGGCGAGCTGCTGCTCTTTTCTCGCCGCAGCGCCAGCGATTACGCCGCCGCCGCCGTGAGTCCCCCCAGGCTCTCCATCATGCATGTGGCCAGCGGCGAGCGGGCGCCGGTCTTTCGCGACAGCCAGAAACTCGGCTTTGAAGCGCGCTGGTCCTCCGACAATCGCTGGATCACCTATCTTTCGCCGGATTTCATCGGCATTGGCGTCTATAATCTCGAGAGCGGGGAGGAGCGCTTCTATCCGACGCAGGCGGGCGAGGCGGCGCCCTGGCAGCCAGGGCGAATGCGTTTCGCCATGAATCAGGAGCGCATGCTCGGCGACCGCAGCGCCATTCATCTCTTTCTGGTCGATCCAATCGCCGACGAGCGCATCAACCTGAGCGGCGAGGACGCCATGGTCGAAGACGGCGCGCCGGCATGGTCGCCCGACGGGGAGTGGCTGGCCTTTCGACGCAACATCACCGAAGGCCCCAATGCCACGCTCACCAAGCAGCTTTGGCTCATGCGCAGCGATGGGAGCGAGGCTCGCCCTCTGACGATGGACCCGGACATCGATCACGGCCCGCCGACATGGTCGCCGGATGGGCGATATTTGCTCTTTCACAAGTTTCCGATCAAAGGGCCGGACATTGTGATTTCGGTGTGGGTGATGGAAGTCGCCAGCGGGAAGCAATGGCAGGTCGTCTCCCCAGGACAATTCCCGCTTTGGCTCCCTTGACGAGGAGCTTCTCGATAAAAACGCACCGGCGAGATGCAGAGAGCGCGATGCGCAGGGGCCCTGGACGCGCTGCGTCTCACCGATGGAACCCCCTTCAAGAGGGCAAACTCGTTATGGCGTAGGGAACGCGTTGTATTCGGTGTGGTTTTCGTCTTCTGATATAATGAGAGTTCTGGGCGACCGCCCATGCGATGAGCCGCTTCGCATGGGCGGTATTCTTGGCGGAGGGGATCGGCGGGCAAGGCGACAGAGCCGATTCATAGGTGCAAAGGCAATGAATCCACCACAACTCAGCGCTCCAGGGACAGAGCCGCCGACATCGTATCCAACGCAACGCGTCGCTCCAGGCCAGCCTCTTTGGCGACGGTTGCCGGCAAGCTGGCGAACGGCGCAGTTGCCCGCCGTCCAGGTGATGACTTCGGGTTTGCTGAATGCGCAGTTCTGGTCGGAAAACTCCTTCTGGAGACCGGCGGCGTTTTGGGCGGGCGTCGCCGGCGCGCTTTCGGCGGGTGCAACGCAAAACACGATCGACTGGCGGGCGCTGGCATTGGCGCTCTTGCTGGTCGATGTGCTTTGGGGAAGCGTCTGGCGTCTGGCCGGTGGACGGCGCCAACTGTTGCCGTTGCATCCCGGCGTTTTGCCGCGCGCCCCAATATGGCTGCCTTATCTGCAGCCGGGTTCGCCGGCCGCGCGTATTTTTTCCGGCGATCACAGCGATGTGTGGTCGCTCGCTTTTCATGTTGCGCTCCCGACGGTGCTGCTGGCCACACTGGCGGCGGCGGTGCTCGGCGTTGAGGCGCTTCTGTTGACTGCAACAGTGGCGCTTCTAGCCATCCTGGGATGGATCGCCCGCCACGCGCTGGAGGGGATTCCGCTGCTTCTGACCGCGCTGATCGCCATCGGGCTGCCCTGGATGTTGGTGCTGCAGCAGGTGACGCCGCAGGAGTCTGGCAGCGCCTGGGCGCCGTTGGTCCTGGCGGCGTGTTGGGTCGTGCACTACTGGGGCGAAATGCGCATGCTGGCAAACAGCCGGGATGTCCTTGCCATAGTGTTGTTGGCGACGGCGGAGATCGGCGTCTGCGCTTTGTTAATTCTGATGCAGGCGCCGCTATGGTTGGCGATCATCATTTTGTTGTTTTTGCCGACATGGTTGATGGCGGCGCAGGGCGCTCCGGTGGGGCGACGGATGCAGCCGCTCTGGCTCATCGCCCTGTTGCTCAGCGCGCTGGCGCTTGGACAGACCCTTTGAACCGTTGAAGAGGAATCGATGTCGAACGAGACAGGCACCCAATATGCGTCCGACGGATCGGGCGTCAATCAGAGCGAGCAGGTTAAGACGAATGCTTCCATCACGTCGAACGGCTATCGTCTGGTCACCGTGGACGACTTGAAACGAGACGCAGAGGTCACAGCCATTTTGCAGGCGGCGAACGCCACCATGAAGCAACTTGGCTACACCGAACATGGGCAACGACACGCCGGGTTGGTGGGCAATATTGCTCAAAATGTGCTCGAACACCTGGGATATGACCAGCGCACCTATCAACTGGCCAACATTGCAGGCTACCTCCACGACATCGGCAACGTGATTCACCGACAGCATCATGCGATGAGCGGCGCGCTGATGGCGTGGGAGATCTTGAAACGCATGAACATGGCGCCTCAGGAGTGTGCGCTGATCATGAACGCCATCGGCAATCACGAGGAAGAGCGCGGCACCGCCACCAACGCCGTCAGCGCCGCCGTGATCATCGCCGACAAGGCGGACGTGCATCGCAGCCGCGTCCAAAACCCGCGCATGGAAGATTTCGACATCCACGACCGGGTCAACTACGCGGCCAAACGCAGCTTTGTGCGCGTGCGGCCGGAAGAAAAGATCATTGCGCTGGAGCTGGAGATCGACACCTACTACGCCGCCGTGATCGAATACTTCGAGATCTTTCTGAGCCGGATGACGATGATGCGCCAGGCGTGCGAGTTTTTGGGCTGCAAATACCAGCTGATCATCAATGACACCCAATTCGCCTAAATTGTCGGGGGCGATTTTTCCTCCGTCAGGTTGCGAAGACGCAGAGAAACAGGGCGGATGCGTTTCCTTCCTCGGGTTTTGGGGTTGTAGTTATTGAGGAAAGCCCGATCGCAGCCGATCTCGTTGGGAAAATTTCATCCTTCACCGATCTACAGGAATTAGACCATGCGCATTGTTCGTTACGCCCTTTTACAATCAGAGGAGGAGACGGCGCTTTTTTCTGACGCTGCGCAGCCAGAAGGCTTCTGGGGGATGCTGATCGACGAGCTGATCTATCCGTTGCATCGGGCCCCCTACTGGGACTACGACCGCGCAGGCGTCTGCAGGCCGGCGCTGAGGGGAACCTGCTACAGGCTCGATGAAGTGCGGCTGTTGGCGCCGGTGACGCCGAGCAAGATCGCCTGCGTCGGGCGCAACTACGCCGAGCATGCTGCAGAGCTGGGCAACGAAGTGCCGCCTGAGCCGTTGATCTTCCTCAAACCGCCTTCCAGCGTCATCGGGCCGGACCAACCCGTCATCTATCCGTCGAGCAGCGAGCGCGTGGATCATGAAGCGGAGCTGGCCGTTGTCATCGGTAGACGCTGTCGCAACGTGGCGGAGGCGGACGCGCTGCAATATGTGTTCGGCTATACGGTGGCCAATGACGTCACCGCGCGCGATCTCCAAAAGAAAGATGGTCAGTGGACGCGCGCCAAGGGCTTCGACACCTTCGCGCCGATTGGACCGTGGATCGACACCACCTTCGACCCGACCAATCGCACGGTGCGCTGTCTGGTCAACGGCGAAATGCGCCAGCACGGCGCCACGTCCTGGATGATCTATTCCATTCCGCGCATCATTGCGCACATTGCGCGCTTTATGACGCTCGAGCCCGGCGATGTGATCCTCACCGGCACCCCCTCCGGCGTAGGGCCGGTGAAGCCTGGAGACGTGATGACGGTCGAGGTCGAAGGCTTGGGCGCCATCCGCAACCCGGTCGTCGCAGAATAACGAAACAAACATGAAATTGAGCATCAAAAAAGGATCGTTTGCATCATGAGCGCTGTCATCCCTGCCCTTTCTGATTTTGTTGACCTGCAGCACGTGACCTCCGAGCAGTTTTGGGGATTGTTGCGCCTGGCGCGCGAATTGAAAGAGGAGCGCAACCGACTTGGCCAGAATGCGCCGATCCTGGCCGGAAAGTCGCTGGCGTTGCTCTTTCAAAAGCCGAGCCTGCGCACGCGCGTCAGCTTCGAGATGGGTATGGTGCAGTTGGGCGGCTACGCCTTCTATCTCAGCCCTCAGGAAGTCGGGCTGGGGCAACGAGAGAGCATCGCCGACGTCGCACGCGTGTTAAGCGGCTACTGCGACGGCATCATGGCGCGCGTCTTCGACCACAATCACATCGTTCAGCTGGCGCAATGGGCCACCGTGCCGGTGATCAATGGGCTGAGCGACTTCAGCCATCCCTGCCAGGCGCTCGCCGACATCTTCACCATCTGGGAACGGTTAGGAAAACTCGAAGGGTTGACGCTCGCCTTCGTCGGCGACGGCAGCAACAACGTTGCAGCCAGCCTGATCATGGCGGCGGGCAAGGTCGGCATGAATGTGCGCATTATTTCCCCCAAAGGATATGCGCCGGACCCCAGGGTCGTGGCCGAGTCGAACGCCGACGTCATGGTCACCGAAGACCTGGACGGCGTGGCGGGCGTCGACGTGCTCTACACCGATGTGTGGACGAGCATGGGGCAGGAGAGCGAGCGCGAGGAGCGCCTGCGCGTCTTTCCGCCCTACCAGGTCAATCGCGATCTGGTGGCGCGCACCGGCAACAACGACGTCTTGGTCATGCACTGTCTGCCTGCACATCGCGGGGAAGAAATTACAGACGCGGTCGCCGACGGCCCCAACAGCGTGCTCTTTCCACAGGCGCACAACCGGCTGCATGCGCAGAAGGCGCTGTTGGCGCATCTGCTCGGCAACATTCCTTTGAAATAGAATTGTATGACGGACGTTTTCGCCTCCCTCAGTCGACTTTCTTCATGGCAGAGCCTGCTCGACGTCGCCCTGGTGACGCTGATCTTCTACGGCATCTTTCGGCTCTTTCGCGGCACGCGGGCGGTGCAGCTTGTGCGCGGGGTGTTGCTCTTCATCATCATTTTCGCCATCCTGGGGCAGACCATTGACCTGCCGGCCTTCAACTGGCTAATGCGCACCACCGCGCCGATGGTGCTCTTCGCCATTCCGGTGATCTTTCAGCCGGAGCTGCGCCGCGCCCTGGAACGCATTGGGCGCTCCGCGCCGTTATGGATGCGGCGCGGAGATACGAGCGAGGTGCAGAGCCTGATCGCAGAGTTCGTCAAGTCGGTCGAATGGCTCTCCCAGCGGCGTCACGGCGCTTTGATCGTCTTTGAGGGCGTCACCGGCCTGGCCGAGATCGTCGATAGCGGGGTGTTGTTAGATGCAGAAGTGTCGTCCGAACTGCTGAACACGATCTTTTACCCGAACACCCCTTTGCACGATGGGGCGGTGGTGGTGCGCCGCGATCGGCTGCTGGCCGCCTCCTGCGTGTTGCCTTTGACGGATCGCGAGCTGGCCGACACGCAGATGGGCACGCGACATCGGGCGGCTATCGGCGTCACAGAGCAGTCCGACGCATTGGTGATCGTCGTCTCCGAAGAAACGGGGCGCATCTCCGTAGCGCGCAACGGCCGCATCGTGCGGGTCGACAGCAATCGCCTGCGCAGCATCTTGAGCGACTATTACTCAAACACGCTTACGGACTGAGGCGCCGAAACGCTTGGGGCGTCGATATGAACGAAGGGACGCCTTCCCTTGGCTCTGACAGGCTGGAGACCCAGCGCTTGCAGAGAAACAGGTGCGCAGAGAATGACGGAGCAGAAACCGACGCATGGACACAGCCATGCGTCCGAGCAAGTTGCAGAGCAACAGCGGCAGGCAGCCGCATTCCCAGGAGCCGGCGCGCCTGCATCCGTGCGCATGCGACGCCGCCCCTCATTTCATATCGCCGACCTTGGGACGTTGTTTGTTTCAGCGCTGCTGGCCATCGTAGTCTGGCTGATCGCCATCAATCAGGAGAACCCCCTGATCGTCCAACAGTTCGACACGCCCATCCCTCTGACGGTTGTCGGCCTGGGCGAAGGGCTGGAGCTGGTTCAAGACCTGAGCGGGGAGACGGTGATCCTCGAGCTGCGAGCGCCGCGCTCGTCTTGGAACACCATGCGCGCCAGCGACTTTCGCGCCGTGTTGGACCTGACCGGCCTGGGGGTCGGCGAACACAATGTCAGCGTTCGCGTCACGCGCAGAGACCCGCAGGTGACGGTGTTGGAGGTGCATCGACCGGAGTACACCGTCACCATCGACCGCCGCGCCGAGAAAGAAGTCCCTGTCCAGGTGGAGATCATGGACAGCGCCGCCTTTGGGTATGACTGGCAGTCGCCGATCTACACGCCGATGACGGTGACCGTGCGCGGTCCGGCGTCCCAGGTTGAACAGGTGGTGCGCGCCCGCGCTGAAGTCTTCCTGCGCGGGGCGAAAAGTCAGGTGGAGCGCACGCTGCCGCTCGTGCCTGTGGACGCCCAGAACCGTCCGGTCGAACGCGTCGAGGTGGCTGCGCCGGGCAAGGTGCAGGTCGTCGTGCCGGTGGAGCAATGGCCAGGCCGCAAGGAGGTGGCGGTGCGCGTGAAGTTGACCGGCTCGCCTGCGCCCGGCTACCGCCTTAGCGCCGTGCGCGCTGAGCCTTCCACGGTCGTCCTGCAGGGCGATCCCGACCTGCTCGCCCAGGTGCCCGGCTTTGTGGAGACCGAACCACTCGACCTCACCGGCGCAACCGCCGACGTGCGCAAACGGGTCTCCTTGCTCCTTCCCGAAGGCGTCACCTCGTTCGACGGCGACTTCGTGATGGCGACCGCCGGCATCTCTCCGATCGTGGGCGGCCTCACCGTCTCCGAGCCGCTGATCGTGCGCGGCCTGGGGCCGGGGTTGATCGCCGAGCCCGCGCTGAGTGAAGTGGACGTCATCCTGAGCGGCCCGATCCCCTTGTTGGAATCGATGAACGAAGATGACGTCTTTGCCATCCTCGACCTGACCGGGTTGGTGCCCGGCACGCACATTGTCGAGCCCGTGATCGTCGTCCCGAACGGCATCGAGCGCAACGCCGTCATCCCGGAGACTGTCGAGGTCACCATCAAAGCGCAAAACGCGGAAAGCGGCGCCGGCGCGCCGCAAATCCCAAACGTGGAGGCGACGGCGACCTCCGCCATTGCGTCGCCGACGCCTGCGTCAGTTCAGCCGTCGCCCGCCGCCACGCCGACGCCGTGAGCCATCATAGGCGCAGACGGCTCTGGATCGATCGGAAAGGAAACGCATGCGAGACCGCAAACCCGTCGTTGCTCTGGTTGGACGCCCCAATGTGGGCAAATCGACGTTATTCAATCGTCTGATCGGTCGACCGGTGGCGATCGTGGAAGACGAACCCGGCACGACGCGCGATCGCATCTACGGCGAAAGCGACTGGAACGGGGTCGGCTTCATCGTGATCGACACCGGCGGTTTGGAGGCGCCTGAAGCGATGCGCACCGGCCGCGGCGAAGCGCAGACTGCCGCCTCATCGGATTCGCTCATCGCCTCCGTCCAGAATCAGGCGCAGCTCGCCATCGACGAGGCCGACGCCATCATCATGATCGTCGATGGCCGCAGCGGTCTGACCGCCACCGATGAAGAGATTGCCGCCGTCCTGCGCCACAGCAACAAGCCGGTCTTTCTGGCCGTCAACAAAGCCGAAAGTCAGCAGGTTCGCCAGAACGCCGTCGAATTCTGGGCGCTCGGGCTGGGCGAACCCTACCCGATCAGCGCCTATCACGGCGAGGGCGTCGCCGACCTGCTCGATGAGGTCGTGAAGGTGTTGCCCGCCTACCCTGCGGAGGAAGAGGAGCAAGAGACGATCGGCGTCGCCATCGTCGGCAGACCGAACGTCGGCAAGAGCAGTTTGCTCAATGCGTTGGTCGGTCAGGAGCGCTCGATCGTCAGCGAAACGCCCGGCACCACGCGCGACCCGATCGACATGGAGATCACCTGCGAGGGGCAGCGCATCACCCTGATCGACACCGCCGGCATTCGCCGCCGCGGTCGCATCGAGCAGGGCATCGAACAGTACAGCGTGCTGCGCAGCATGCGCGCCATCGACCGCGCCGACGTCGCCTTGCTGCTGATCGACGCACAGGAAGGCGTCACGGCGCAGGACGCGCATATCGCCGGCTATGTGCTGGAGCGATACAAAAGCGTTGTGGTCGTCATCAACAAATGGGACGCGGTCGAAAAAGACAGCCACACCATGGTCGAATACACCAACGCCGTGCGCGAGCAGCTCAACTTCATGCCCTACGTGCCCGTGCTCTTCATCAGCGCCAAGACCCGCCAGCGCGTCCACACCGTGCTGCCGACGGCGCTGCGCGTCGCAGCCGCGCGGCGCCATCGCCTGTCCACCAGCGAGGTCAACCAGATTCTTTCCGAGGCCTACGATTCGACTCAAATTCCGGTGCGCCAGGGGCGCGCGCTGCGCATCTATTACGGCTCCCAGGTCGGCAACGATCCACCCACCTTCGTCATTTTCGTCAACGATAAGGACCTCGTTCACTTCTCTTACGAGCGCTATCTGGAAAATCGCATCCGCGCCTACTATCCCTTCGAGGGAACGCCTATCAAGCTGATTTTCCGCTCGCGCGAGCGCAACGCCGGATAGCTCGGTCAAACCTGCCCATGCAACGACTGCGCGCCTACTCCATCGAGCTGGTCTTGATCACCGCCCTGCTGGCGGCAATCGGCTTTTTCGGCTACCTTGCCTACGGCCTTCTGCGCCCGGACGTCGTCAACGAAGCCTTTTCCGGCGAAAAAGCGCTCGCCCACGTAGCCCGTCAGCTCGAATTCGGCCCGCGCGTCACCGGCACGGAGGCCAGCCTGCGCATGGGCGACTGGCTGGTGGAGCAGCTGCGCATGTTTGGATGGGATGTCGTGATTCAGCCGTTCACCATCAACGAGCAAATCCAGGGCCGCAATATCATCGCCGTGCGCAGCCCTGCCTCGCGGCCCGGCGCGCCCGTGATCCTTCTGGCGACGCCTTACGACACCCGCCTGGCCGCCGACGCTGACCCTGACCCTGCGCAACGTCAACGGCCCACGCCAGGCGCCAACGCCGGCGCCTCCGGCGCCGCGATCCTGCTGGAACTGGCGCGCACGCTCGATCTCGAAAGCGCTCAGCACACCGTCTGTCTCGCCTTTTTCGACGCCGAAAGCAACGCCGGACTGCCAGGGTGGGACGGCCACATCGGCAGTCAGCTTTTTGTGGAAAGTTTGCCGAACAGCGTGCCGCGCTGCGCCTCCCCTCGCTACGTCGTCGGCGTAGAGCAGGCGGGCGCCGTCGCTCAGCGCTTCTTCCGCAACGACGGCGCAGATGAGTCGCTGAGCCGCGCCATCTGGCGCGTCGCCGCCGATCTGCAACTCGGCGCCCGCTTCCCCGATCAAACGCGCACGACGCCGACCACCGCTACGTTTGCCTTCGCCAGCGTCGGCGTTCCCACGGCGGACCTGATCGGCGCCGATTACCCCTACCGCGCCACGCTCGCCGACACGCTGGACAAGATCAGCGCGGAGACCCTGGGCGCCGTCGGGCTTGTGCTGGAGACATGGCTGGAGCGCCGACCGTAGAGGAAGAATCGGCGGCTCAGGCGCGAAGGTGAAACGCTTCGCTATCGGGGATGAACCTTCTGCAGCGTAAAGACCGCCGTCGTCGAAAGCAGGTTTTTGAAGCGTCCGGTGCGAATGCGAGCGCCGCGGTTCAAATAGATCTGCTGGTCGATGAACACCCCGATCTGGCGACAAAAGCGCGCAAAATCGGTCACGGTGAAGGGCTGACGCCGCGGGCTTTCATACCATTGCTGCGGCAGATCGACGGCGACCGGTATGCGGCCGGTGAAGAGCAGCTCCAGCCGGCAGCGCCAATGTCCCCAGTTGGAGAAGCTGACGATGGCGATGCGCCCCACGCGCAGCATCTCGTTCAAAATCATCGCCGGGTCGTCGAGGAACGGCAGCGTTTGGCTGAGGATGACGGCGTCGAAGCTCTGCTCCGGATAGTCGGCCAGCCCTTCCTGTAGATTGCCCTGGCGCACGCTCAACCCGCGACGCACGCACGCCAGCACGCCGCTTTCGCTCAGCTCGATGCCGCGGCCTTTCACCTGTTTGTGGTCGCGCAGATACTCGAGCAGCGCGCCGTCGCCGCAGCCGAGATCGAGCACGCGCCAGCCCGGCTTCACCAGATCGGCGATGGCGAGCAAGTCGGGGCGCAGGGGCGTCTGTTTTGTCTCCTCGGCGGAGACAGTCTGGACTTGCGCGCTCATGCGAGGGTTTCAGCCAGTTGTGTGCGCAGCCGTGCGTCGGGCGACGTAGAAAGCAGGCGGTTGCGCGGCGTGTAGCCGACCGGTGGGGCCACCTGCTCCTCGCGCACGAGTCGGTCGAGAAAGCTGCCGACCAGGTGGGTCATGGTGTCAACCTCGAGCAGGAAGGCGTCGTGCCCCCAACTGCTCTTGACGTCCAGATAGGTGACGTCGGCGCCGACGGCCGTGAGCGCGCTGACCAGCTCCTTGCTGTGGTAGCTGGGATAGAGCCAGTCGCTGGTGAAGCTGATCACCAAAAACTTGATGTGCGTGGCGTTGGCGAACGCCGCCGCCAGCGAGCCGGTCGGCTGCGCCAGGTCGAAGTAGTCCATCGCTTTGGTGATGTACAGATAGCTGTTGGCGTCGAAGCGTCGCGTGAATTTGTGGCCGTTGTACTTCAGATAGCTCTCGACCTCGAACTCGGTCTCGAACTCATAGCCGTATTTTTCCAGGCCCTGCAGGCGGCGACCGAACTTCATCTGCATCGACTCTTCGCTGAGGTAGGTGATGTGGCCGATCATGCGCGCCACGGCCAGCCCGGCGTCTGGCTTCTGCGGCTTGTCGTAGTAGTCGCCGCGGTTCCAGGCGGGGTCGGCGTAGATGGCCTGGCGGCCCACTTCGCTGAAGGCGATCAACATCGGGCTGTGGTGGGCCGTGGTGGCGATGGGGATGGCCGAGCGCACGCGCTGTGGGTGGCGCGCCGCCCACTCTAGCACCTGCATGCCGCCCATCGAGCCGCCCGCCACGCAGAGCAGCCGCTCGATGCCGAGATGGTCGATCAGCTTCACCTGGGCGCGCACCATGTCGCCGATGGTGACGACCGGGAAGTTCAACCCATAGGGTTTGCCGGTCGCCGGATTGATGCTGGCGGGTCCGGTCGAGCCATAGCACGAGCCGATCACATTGCTGCAGATGACAAAGAAACGGTCGGTGTCGAACGCCTTGCCCGGGCCGATGCACTCTTCCCACCAGCCCAGTTTCGTCGGGTCGCCGTCCAGATAGCCGGCGGCGTGCGCGCTGCCGCTGAGCGCGTGACAGATCAGAATGGCGTTCGAGCGGTCGGCGTTGAGTGCGCCGTAGGTTTCATACGCCAGCCGGACAGGGCTGAGCGTCTCGCCGCTCTCGAGACAGAAAGGCTCGTCTTCGGCGAAGGTGAAGTATTGAGTGGAAACAGCGCCAACGCTATCGTGAGTCATGATGCCTGCCTTGTTGAAAAGCGGACTTGTGAACGCGGGGACGCCCCTGACGTTCACAAGTCTCGCGCCTGAAACGGTTACTTGGCGGAGGCCGCCAACGCCTGGTCGAGATCCCAGAGGATGTCGTCGATATCCTCCAGGCCGATGCTGAGGCGGATGAAGTCGGGCGAAACGCCGGCGGCGGCCTGCTCTTCAGGCGTCAACTGGCTGTGCGTCGTCGTCGCCGGGTGAATGGCGAGGCTCTTGGCGTCGCCCACGTTGGCCAGGTGGCTGAAGAGCTTGAGGTTGTCGATGAACTTACGGCCTGCCTCGACGCCGCCCTTGATGCCAAAGCCCATGATGGCGCCGACGCCCTTGGGCAAATACTTTTTGGCGAGCTCGTAGTCCGGGTGGCTCTTGAGGCCGGGGTACATCACCCAGCTGACCAGCTTGTGCCCTTCCAGGAATTCGGCGACCTTCTGGGCGTTGCTGCAGTGGCGCTCCATGCGCAGGCTCAGCGTCTCGATGCCGGTCAACGTGTTCCAGGAGTTGAACGGCGCCTGGCATGCGCCGATGTCGCGCAGCACGTGCACGCGCGCCTTGATGGCGAAGGGCGGCAGGCCGACGTTCACCAGGTCGGCGTAGACCAGCCCGTGATAGCTGGGGTCCGGCGTGGTGAAGTTGTCGAAGCGGCCGCTGCGCCAGTCGAAGTTGCCGCCGTCCACGATGGCGCCGCCGATGGCCTGCCCGTGGCCGCCCAGAAACTTCGTGGTGCTGTGGACGACGATGTGGGCGCCCAGTTCGATCGGCCGGCACAAATACGGCGTCGCCAGCGTGTTGTCGATCATGAGCGGGATGTTGTACGCCCTGCTGATGGCGGCCACTTCCTCGAAGGGGAAGACCTTGATGTCGGGGTTGCCCAGCGTTTCGCCGTAAAGAATTTTGGTGTTCGGGCGGATCGCCTTCTCGAAATTGGAAGGGTCGGTCGGATCGACGAAAGTCACCTCGATGCCCAGCTTGGGCAAGGTGTAATTGAACTGATTGTAGGTGCCGCCGTACAGCCGGCTGCTCGAGACGATGTGATCGCCGGCGTGGCAGAGCGTGAAGATTGCCATCGCCTGCGCCGCATGGCCGGAGCTGGCCGCCAGGCCGGCGACGCCGCCCTCCAGGCTGGCGATGCGCTGCTCCAGCACGTCGGTGGTGGGGTTCATGATGCGCGTGTAGATGTTGCCCAGCTCTTTCAGTGCGAAGAGATTGGCGGCGTGCTCCGTGTTGCGGAACTGATAGCTGGTGGTCTGATAGATGGGCACGGCGCGGCTGCCGGTCGTCGGGTCCGGCTTCTGGCCGGCGTGAAGCTGGCGGGTGTTGAATCCAAACTGTCGTTCGCTGGTCATGGGTCGCTTTTCCTGTCGTTTCTGTTTTGAAGTTGAATGGGTTGATAAAAATAGCCCTCTCGCCTGGCAGGTGAGAGGGTTTGCATCACCTTTGCCTCCTGCCTGTTTCCTGGGCAACAAAAATCCCCAACAAGTGGGGACGAGCAGGAGCGCACATGCAGCATCCTCTCATCTTCCAGAACACGTCTGCCGGAATTGGCACCCTAATCGGCTGTCTACAACGTCGTCGAACAGTCATCGGGTTGCCGAGGCTTCACAGGGCCGGTCCCTCCGCCTCTCTGGATAAGAGTGTTGCTATTCAATTATGGGGCGGAAGCATAACAGGCGGTGGGGAATTTGTCAAATAAGCGTGAGAGAAATTCATACGAGGCGATTGGACAGGTCTACGCAAGTTGGCTTCCTCTTCAACGATGAGAAATTGAAGGCGGAGGGGAGCGGGGATCGAGCATCTGATCGATGTGCATCCAGATGAGGCGCGCATAGCGAAAGAGGAGCGGGGTCAACAGCGCGGTTTCCAGAATAACCGCAAGGGAAAAGACAGGGATGGAGACATTCAGCCATGCGAAAAACAGCGCAGTCGGCACGAGAATCAGGAAGCCGCCCGCATAGCCGATAAACATGGCGTTGAGGAAATAGCCGGTCTCGCGCTCGTACTTGACGCCGCAGCGGGGGCAATGGGTGTGCATGCCGAAGAGCGAGGTGAAAACCTCGCCCTGCAAACAGACGGGACAGCGTTGGAGGAGAAGGGCCCAGAGGCGATGCATCAAGTCACTCATAACGAAATAATCATTCGGGATAATAAACGTTGATGTTTTTGTGATCGATGAAAACATGATCCATGTAGACTGCGGGCGGCGTTGATTCTCCCCGAAGAATATGGAGCGCCAGCTCCATCAATTTCTCGCCATAGCGCTCCGGCATGAACGCCGTCGACCCAATGATGCGTGTGTTGCGTCGCCGCAGCTCCTCCCGAACCACTCGGTCGGCCCCCTGTCCGACAATGGCAAGATCGTGCTCGCGGTTCAGGCGACGTGCGGCGCGCAGTGCACCGATGGCGGCGTCGTCGTTAAAACAGATTACGGCGATGCGTCGGGCCTCCGGCATACGTAGCAGCGCCTGATAGGTTTCAGCTTCGCTGACGGCGCTGGTGTTGCCGCTATTTAACACCACCTTGCGCTCATCTGGAACCGGCCCCAGAATCTCTTCAAAGCCGTGAATCTGCCCTTCGATACGCGCTCGGGGCAGTGAGCCAGCGCGTGGCTCCTCCAGCACGATCAAATAATCGAACCTGCCCTGCCAGTGATGTTGCACCCATTTCCCAAGCGCAACGCCTGCCAGATGACCTGAGTAATAATTATCCACCCCGAAAAATGTAGCGCCCACCATTGGAATGTCGACGGCGATCACCGGGATGCCAGCGCGCCGGAATTTGTTCATGAGTGCAGCGCCCATATTTGCGTCGATCTGATATTCGATGACCAGTTGGACACCTTTGGCGATGAAGTTATCGGCAACCTGCAGCGCGCGCTCTCCGCTGAGTTGGTTGTCAGCGAGCACCAACTCCACATTGCGATGCCGTCTGGCGGCGCGTTCAAGGCTGCGTCGCACATCGACGGCGAAAGGCAGCTCTTCGCTTAGATTCGCAAAACCGATTTTGAAAGTCGACTCTGTATGCTGGCCCGAAAGATTGACCACGGTGTTCTCGCCGCAGATGGTCAGATCAAGGGGAAGATGGCGCAGTTGTTCGATTTGCTCGGCTGAAATACGACTATCTACAAAGAGTCGATGAATGCGCTCGATGGGCGCAACGGACGTCAACCCTTTCCGTCCCAATTGCGGCGCCTCGATCAACGCGATTACTTCGTCGGCGGCGTCCAGCATGGCTCGCGTGAGATGCGCTTTCTCCAGGTCATTATCGACCAACCCCATGTCCATCGTAAAACCTGCGCCGGAAACAAACGCAAGGCGGATGTGAAGATCGTGAAGCAGGGCTGCGCCGAGGAGACCGGAGGTGGCGCCACCGTCGCTGCGCACCAACCCTCCGATCAATATGACTGCGAACGAATCGTGCTGAGCCAGCTGCCGGGGAATTTCCAAATCGTTTGTCACAACGGTGAGCCGACGACGCGTCTGAAGGTAAGGCGTCATCGCGCGCGTCAGAGGAGCAGCATCGAGCAAAATCGTGTCTCCGTCCTCGACGAGATCCGCCGCTCGATTTGCGATCCACCGAGCAAAAATATCTCCCTGAGCGGAAAAATGGAGCGAGTTGTTGGCAGGGGACGCCGTCGCCACAGGAACAGCGCCGCCTCGCACGCGGCGCACCTTGCCTTCCTCTTGCAAGAAGGTGAGATCTGTGCGCACTGTCGTCTCGGTGACATGAAGCATCTTGGCAAGCTCAGAGACGCGCACGCCAGGGTATTGATGTAGCAAACGAAGGATTTGTTGACGTCGTTCAAAGGCGATCATGCGTATGGACATCTTCTCCGATTGCCGGCGCTGTTTGGTGTTTATGCTCGAGGTCGAACAAAGCGAGAAGAAATTACATAACAGTTATGCAATTCTTTTTTTTGTTTTCAAAAGGGTATTGACATGCGATATAGAGTTTGCTATATTATTCATCAAACTCCATTAAAAATCAATAACATTCAAAAATTCTCGGAAGTGCGTTAGCGCTCCACGAGACGATTGTACTGCGTTAATTTACGTTCATTTCGACAAATTTGCGCAGCGTTCGTCAGCGTTTCATCCGCCTTCCGGCTTCTCCTCAACTGCACTGACGCAGGAAAGGTTATATGACAGAGTCAGTTTCTTTTCAAAGGCGCGCCCGCGTGGGTGTTTTTGGCATTGGTCTGGCCGCTTACTGGCCGCAATTTGAGGGATTGCGTGAACGATTGATCGGCTATCAGCGAGAGGTCGAACGGCGTCTCGCTGCGATGGGCGCCGAAGTTGTTTCCGCTGGATTGGTGGACACAGCGCCGGCTGCTAAACAGGCTGGCGACTATTTCGCCGCCAACAACGTGGATCTGATTGTGTGCTACGTAGGCACCTATGCTACGTCTTCGCAGGTGTTGCCCGCAGTGCAGCGACGTCGCGCACCGGTATTGGTGCTGAATCTGCAGCCGACGCCGGCGCTTGATTATCCCAACACCGACACTGCCGAATGGTTGGCGAATTGCTGCGCCTGCTGCGTGCCGGAAATCTCTAACGCATTCGCCCGCAGCCGCATTCAGTTCAACGTGGTTTCTGGGCTGCTCTTTCCGGCGGAAGGCCATGCCGGACAATATTATGAGCGTGGCTGGCGTGAAATCGAAGAATGGATTCAAGCGGCTGGCGTCATGCGGGAATTGAACTATGCGCGCATCGGCTTTTTGGGGCACACCTATCCGGGCATGCTTGACATGTATTCTGACTTCACCATGCATCATGCTCAGCTGGGCGCCCATATCGAAATTCTGGAAATGGATGACCTTCACGTGCGCGTGCAGTCGGCGACGGAAGCAGAAATCGCCGCCAAAATCGACGAAATCAAGAGGGTGTTCGACATTGCTGCGCCAGGCAAAGACAAAATCTCGCAGCCTGTGACCGAAGAGGCGCTGCGCTGGTCGGCGACGGTGGCGGTTGGCCTCGATAAACTCGTGAACGATTTCAACCTCAACGGCCTCACCTACTACTATCGAGGCCTCAACGGCAACGAGAATGAAGAGTTAGGCGCCTCGCTGATTGTCGGCAATTCTTTGCTGACCGCCAGAGGAATTCCGGCTTCGGGCGAGGGCGACCTGAAGACCTGCATCGCCATGCTGATCATGGATCGGCTGGGCGCCGGCGGCTCTTACACCGAATTTTATGCGATGGACTTCAATGAAGATTTTATTTTGATGGGACATGATGGGCCAGGCCACGTCAAAATCAGCGCCGAACGTCCGGTGCTGCGCGGGTTGGGGCTTTTTCATGGTAAGCGCGGCTACGGCCTTTCCGTTGAGTTCAATGTGCGCACCGGACCGATCACCATCCTCGGCATGACGCAGACCGCAGATGGCCGCCTGAAGATGCTGGCTGCAGAGGGCGAATCGATTCCGGGAAGTCGGCTGGAGATCGGCAACACTAATTCCCGACTGCGCTTTGGCCTCGACCCCGCAACCTTTATGGATCGCTGGTGCGAACACGGGCCGACCCATCACGTAGCGCTGGGCGTCGGGCATCAGGTGGACAGGATTCGCAAGCTGGCGCGCTTGCTCGGCATCGAGCTGGCGGTCATCGGCTGAAGGGAGCGGCGTGTGAAACGAATTGGCTTCGTCCTCAAGGTCAAAAGAGAAAAGATCGACGAATACAAAGAGCATCACCGTCACGTGTGGCCGGAAATGTTGGACGCGCTGCGCGAGGCAGGCTGGCGCAATTACTCGCTTTTTCTCAATGAGGATGGCCTTCTGTTCGGCTACTTTGAGACGCCGCACGACCTGGAAACCGCTATTGCCAGAATGGCCGACAAAGAAGTCAACACCCGCTGGCAGCAGATGATGGCGCCTTACTTTGAATCGCCCAACAATGCCCGGCCCGACCAGATGTTGATCGAACTGGAAGAAGTTTTTCATTTGGATTGAAAAATAGATCGGCTAGCTCCATGACGCTCGATGCAATTTTTGCTTCTTTCACAAACCCACCCAAAGAATATTCTCCGGTCCCCATCTGGTGGTGGAGCGGCGAACGTTTAGATCGCCAGCGCTTGCGCTGGCAATTAGAGCGCTTCGCCGAGGGAGGCGTCTACAATTTGATCGTTCTGAACCTGGCGCCGACCGGCCCTCTTTACGGCGCCGACGCCGATGATCCTCCCTTTCTTTCCGAGGCATGGTGGGAAATTTTCCTGGGAATGTGCGAGGATGCACGCCAACTGGGCGTGCGCATCTGGTTTTATGATCAGCTTGGCTTTTCCGGCGCCAATTTTCAGGGCGAAGTTGTGCGCGAGACGCCTCGATTTGCTGGTCAGTGGTTGGAAAGCATCGTCTACGAGGGCGAAGAGCGCACCGAATTGATCTGCCCTCCTGAGGGGATTCCGCTGGCAGCCGGCGTTACGCCGCTGGACGCTCAAGGCCAACCTGCAGGAGCGGTTACGCTGCTGCCTCTGCAGAATGGGCGGGTGACGGTGGAGGCTGGAAAAGGGCGGCGCGCCCGGCTCGTCTATGCAGTGCGTCGCGGCTTCGACTATTTCAACCCTGAGGGTTGTGCGAAGCTGCTCGATAAAGTGCACGGCGAGTTTGAACGGCGCGCGGGCCATCTCTTCGGTGAGGTCATCGTTGGCTCGTTCCAGGATGAGCTGCCTTCGTTGGCTACGTGGGGAGAGGATTTCGCCGCCGCCTTTTTCACTCAAACAGGGTATGACATTCTGCCTCGCCTCGTTGCTTTGTGGGATGGGCGAGGCCCGGATGCAGATCGGCTGCGCGCCGACTATCATCGCGTGCGCGCTGCGCTGGCTGAAGAAGCGTTCTTCAAGCCGCTTTTTGCGTGGCATGAACGCCATGGACTTCTCTGCGGATTTGATCAACAAGGGCCTGCACGCGCAGGGCACCCGATCGCCTCGGTGTATTTCTACGCAGACTACCTGCGCACGCACCGTTGGTATACAGCGCCAGGCAGCGATCATCACGGCGAGGCGAAAATTCACAGTTCTCTTGCACACTTGTACGGGCGACCGCGCGTCTGGATCGAAGCGTTTCACACCACCGGTTGGGGCGGCACCCTTGAAGAGACTTTCGACTGGCTGCTCCCTTGGCTGCGCGCAGGCGCAACCCTCTACGATCCGCATGCCGTCTACTACAGCACGCGCGGCGGATGGTGGGAATGGGCGCCGCCTTCTACATGCTGGCGTCAACCCTACTGGCGTCATTATTCACATTTTTCGCGTGCGGTCAGTCGCCTTTGCTATGTTTTGAGTCAGGGACATCACGTATGCGACATCGGCTTGCTCTTTCCTGCGACGACAGTGCAAGCCGGATTGCCCCCAGATGCCCAGCCTCTGCCCGAAGCCCAGGCGGCCCACGATTGTTATCAAAAACTGGTCGGGAGCATGTTTTGGCAGAACATGCAACCGGGTGTGCTTGACTGCGATCGCCGCGATTATGATGTCATCGATGATGATTCCCTTCAGCGCGGCCATGTGGAAGACGGCGCTCTCGTCATTGGCGCTGAGAAGTATCGAGTGATAGTCCTGCCGGGGTGTCGGGCGCTGGAGGCGAAGAGCGCAGAAAAACTGCTCCACTTTGTTGAGGAGGGCGGACAGTTGATCGCCATCGGCGCTCTGCCGGAATTGAGCATCGGGGATGCGAATGACGCCATTGCGCGCTTACGGCAGTGTTTCGCAGATGGCCGCGCCCGATGCATCGATGACGCCGAGGCTCTGCCCGCTGCACTGGCCTCGTTGCCGCGCGCGGTCGATGCGCCTGTTCCCGTGTTGCATCGACGCATTGACGGCTGTGACGTCATCTTCGCACCGGCAGCGTTTCCCTACGCCACACGCCAGCGCGACAATCGCTCCTGGCTCGATGTCCACTACACCTTCGATCCGGCTGACTATCACCGCACCATGCCAATGACGCTGCACGGAAAGCGTGGGACGCCGGAGCTTTGGGATCCGTTTGGGGGCGGTCGTCGTCCCTTGCACGCGGTTCAGAACGGTGACAGCGTAACGGTTGAAATCCCCTTTGATGGAGGGCCAGCCGCATTGATCGTCTGGCCTGAAGAATCGAAACAAATTGAGGCGGCTCCCATCACCCAACCGAGCGCCGTGACAGTGCTGGAAGAATTGACGGAGGGTTGGCTTTCCGTCCTAGAACCGACGATCGACAATCGCTTCGGCGATTTTGCGCGGCCTGCACATCCGGGGGCGCCGCCTGCCCAGACCTGGCGCTTTGCACACCGCGTTGAAAGCCAGGGGGAGGATGGACTCTCCGCCGGCTGGCATTCCGGAAACTGGCCTCCATCTGAAACGGCGCAAGTGCTAGCCACTTTCGGACCCCAAGGATGGTTTCTCGGTCCTTTGCAGCCTGGAGAGGCGCCGTCTCCACTCGCTGCATTGACTGCAGGAGACGATCCACTCCAGATTGCGAGGTGGCGTCCTGTAGTCTATTCACTTTCGCGAGGCGCGGATCACGATCCAATTCATAAATCCTGGCTTGGCCCGAAGGGTCATGTGCCTGAGGAGTTCCTGCTATTTGGACGCCTGGACGCCGGACAAGCTGTGCAATTTCGCACCAGCATCCGGATGGAGCAAGCGACCGAGCTGACATTTGCGCTGGGCGCGCCGGCGGCCAAACAGCTTTGGATCAACGGCGTAGACGCCGGGGACGCTCCGCAGGGCTACTGGTGGATGACGCCTGTGCACTTCAAGGCTGGGGTAAATATCGTCGAGTTTCGCCTGACTGCCGAAGAAGCGATTAACCTCAGGGCCTCCTGGGCGCTGGTGCAGGCGCCAGAGCGATACGCTCGGCCTGAATGGATGACGACTCCCGACGAGCCGAGCAAGTACGCCCGGCTTGTATTCTCCTGCGAAATCGACGTGCCCTTCGCACCGCTGCGCAGCGTTGTACAGGTGGGAGCAGATGTCCCTTGCCGCGTGCTGGTGAACGGCGTTGAAATCGGACGACAGGGCGGCTTCGACCCGTATTACAGCCTGATGCGCGTCCAGCCGTACGACATTCCCAACCTGACGCAAGGGAAGAATCGCATCGAGCTGGAAATTCAAGATATGGGCTGGAGGCCGGCGGTGGTGGTGGACGGCGTTGTCACAGGCGCAGATGATCAGCGCTTCACGTGGAGAAGCGATTCAAGCTGGCAAGTGCAGCGCAACGATAATGCTCCGCTTCCCGTTCGACTCCGTCGCCGCCAGTGGGCGGATGCGCCCTCAGGGGCGATTCCGGTTGATATGAATCCTGCTTTTTCGCACCTATGGCGGCGCCCACATCCGCTCCCCAATGCACACTGGCTGGAAGACTTCCCCGCTGACGATACAGTTGTGGATGTCGCCCCGGATCCATTTGCAGGCCTCAGGCGAGTCGAGTGGCTGCGCTGGGTGACGCCCCCAGGCGCCGTGGAGATGACGATTCCAGTGCAGGGGCAGGCGCGTGTTTGGGTTGATGGGGTTGAGAAACCGATCGATAACGTCGGTTGCGTTCTGCTCGGTGATGAAGCGTCTAGACCGCGCAATGTGGTGATGCGTATTGAGCCTGCGTCCGGCTGCAGCGGCGGACGCCTCTTGAATGGGCCTGTCGTCTATCGCATCGGCAACGGCAAGATCGCGCTTGGCAGATGGGCGGATCAAGGGTTGGAAAGCTATTCAGGTGGACTACGCTACCGGCGCAAGGTGATGCTTAATTCTCTCCCTGGGGGAGAAATCTGGCTCGATTTAGGACGCGTGCGCGGCGTTGCAGAAGCATGGGTGAATGGGAAATTCGCCGGAGTGCGCATCTTGTCTCCATACCGTTTCGATGTGACCGAGCTGCTGACAACTGGAGACAATGATGTTGAGATCGTCGTGCTCAACACGCTGGCGCCTTATCTCGATGTGCAAAGCCCTACTTCCTACATCTTTCCTGGCCAATGCGATTCTGGGCTGATAGGCCCCGTCCGTCTGGTTGTGCGCAGGATGGATTGAACTTCGTTTGCAGCAAGTTCTTGATCGAGCGATGACTCTTTCGGTCAAGATTGCGAAGCGTTCGTTTCTGTTGACATTTCTCACAAAAGGAAGGGAGAACGTATGAAGCTGCTGAAAATCGTCGCTTTACTTATGATTCTGAGCCTTTTGCTCGCCGCCTGTGCTCCCGGTCCTGAAGCTCCTGCAGCGCAGGCGCCCGCCGAGCAACCCGCTGCCGCCCCTGCTGCAGAGGTGGTGAAGGAGGCGCCCAGCCTGGCTGCAGCCGTGGCCGCCGGCACGCTGCCTCCGCTGGAAGAACGTTTGCCCAAGGTGCCCTTTGTGGTCGGCCCAGGCGTGTTGTTGACTGAAGAAGATTTGCCGGACTGGAGGCCGGGACGCTATGGCGGCACCTTGAATTCTGCTCACAGCGTCGCCGATTGGGCGCCCGATGTTTTCGTCATGCTCAATGAGCCGTTGCTCTCTGCGCCAGGCATCGGCGTACAGGGCATCCGCGGCAACGTGCTGGAGAGCTTTGAAGTGAGTGACGACAACACGGTTTTCACCTTCAAGCTGCGTGAAGGACTGAAATGGTCGGATGGAACGCCGGTCACGATGGAAGATGTGCGCTTCACCTGGGAGAACATCTACGGCAACGAGAAACTCTTCCCACAGGGAGTGCCTGCCCGCTTCCGCACCGGCTATGATCCGGCGGGCGACCCGATGACCCTAGAGATCCTTGACGACTACACCTTCCGCCTGACTTCCACAGCGCCCTATGGTGGTTTCTTGCGCAACATCACGATTGAGGGTTGGAACGGCTACACCGTGCTCATCAATCCCAGCCATGTGCTCAAGAAGTGGCATCCTGACTTCACACCGATCGAGGAAATGCAAGAAGAACTTCAGGCGAACAACCTGACCGATGAGTGGTGGCAGCTCTTCCGTCAGCAGAAGTGGTGCGAGAACTGGCATGTCACCGCCGACCGCTGCATCGGCTATCCGACGCTCAACCCCTGGATCTCTGTCCGCTCCGAGACGCCCGGCGTCAAGGTCTTTGACCGCAATCCGTACTACTGGAAGGTGGACACTGAGGGCAAACAACTGCCATACATCGATCGCATTGTTTCGGTGCAGGTCGAAGACGTCGAGATGGTCAACCAGCGCGTGCTTGCGGGCGACGTCGACTTCCTGAGAGAGAGCACTGCATTGGTGAAGGTGCCTCTGTATAAGGAAAATGAAGCGCGAGGCGGCTTCCGCACCATCCTGCTCGATATGCACGTGGATTCCAGCATCCTCTACTTCAACATGACCTACAACGATGAGACCTGGCGCAAGGTGACGCAGGACTTGCGCTTCCGCCAGGCGGTCAGCCTCGCGATTGACCGTGATGAGATCATTGAAAGCGTCTACTATGGGTTTGCCAGCAAACCTCTGGTGAGCGTAGGCGAAGAATTCTCGCAGTATGACGTGGCCCGTGCCAACGCTCTGCTCGACGAGATGGGGATGACGGAGCGCGACGCCAACGGCTTCCGCATGGTGGACGGTAAGCCTTTTGTGATCCTTGTTGAGCATGCTGCCCATGCCCCTGACATTGCACCGGTAGCTGAACTGCTATCAGAACAACTCAAAGATGTGGGTCTGAATCTACAGGTAAAACGCATTGATCCGCAGTTATGGGACCAGCGTATCCTGGCCAACGAAATGCAAGCCACTGTGTTCTGGGGCCATGACCAGGGCTGGGACAGCGATTACAGCGGCAGCGAGGGCGCGGCGAATCGTTCATTCCGGCTTTGGTCCCTGTGGCATCTGACCAACGGCGCCGAGGGCGAGGAGCCGCCGCAGTGGGTGAAAGACATGTATGCCCTCGACGCAGCGCGCTGGAGCGCAGTCTCTGGGTCGGACGAGTACAATCGCCTCAAGGAGGAGACCTACGCCTGGGTGCGCGCCAACTTGCCTCGCATCACGGTTGTGGAGAAAGTGAAGTATCCGATGATTGCCAACAAAGACCTCAGGAATGTGGCGAGCGCTGGATACGCCATCGCTTCCAATTTTGCTGGCGAGCAGCTTTGGTTTGATCGGTGATGGGCAGATCTGGTCGTAGGGGAACCGTCTCTGGAGAGATAGTGCAAGATCTGCTCCAGAGACCAGGATCGTTCTGAAACGCTACAGAACAGCAACATCCGAAAGGCTATGATGTTGCTGTTCTGTAGCATCATCTAAGTGGACTGCGATTGGAGCATAAGGAGGTGAATTTTCCATGCTTGTTTACATCATCCGTCGTCTGATCATGTTGATACCAATTCTATTTTTGGTTTCGTTCATCGCATTTTTCGTGATCGAGCTCCCACCAGGCGACTGGATGACAACGTACGTTTCTCAACTGCGCGCTTCCGGCATTGAGCTTTCAGAGCAAGAGGCGCGGCGCCTATCTGAACTCTATGGCTTCGACCAGCCGATGTACGCCCGATATCTCAAATGGGTGCAGGGAATCGTGCTGCGCGGAGATTTCGGTTGGTCGTTTCAGTGGGGAAAGCCGGTGAGTGAGGTGATTGCGGAACGGCTTCCGGTCACCCTGGCAATCTCTCTGATGGCTTTGATTTTTTCCTGGTTGATTGCAATTCCGATCGGGATTTACTCCGCCACTCACCAGTATTCTTTCGTCGATTACCTGGCGACCTTCATAGGATTTATTGGATTGGCGACGCCGGGCTTTCTATTAGCGCTAATTTTGGCCTGGGCAGTGTATGAATTTTTTGGATTTTCAGCATTAGGACTTCACTCCAGAGAATATCTGGACGCTCCCTGGAGCGTAGCTAAAGTGCTCGATATGTTAAAGCATATGATCTTGCCACTGGTAATTATCGGTATGTCCAGTGCAGGATCGATCATTCGCGTGCTTCGCGCCAATCTACTCGACGAGCTCAAAAAACAGTATGTCATCACCGCACGCTGCAAAGGAATGTCAGAGATTCGGTTGTTGTTTAAGTATCCGGTTCGACTGGCGCTGAACCCTGTCTTCAGCACGATCGGTTGGCTTTTGCCCGCCATTTTCGCCGGTGAAGTATTAATTTCGATCGTATTAAGCGTGCCTTCTATCGGTCCGCTGTTGCTGCGTTCCACTTTAGCGCAGGACACTTATCTGACCGGCAGCATTGTGCTGATCTTGAGCGCCCTGACGATCTTTGGCACGCTTCTTTCCGATATCTATCTGGCGTGGGCCGATCCACGCATCCGCTACGGAGGTCTCAGCAGATGAGCACCCAGATTTCCAAACCCGCCGAGCAAAGGCTTGGCAATGACAGCCCACCGGCCAACTCCACTTTAGTCGATGAGCTCGAAGATCTCAGCATCGGCGCCATTGAAGAGCGACTGGAAGCCGTTAGCGAGCGATTTTACTATGCCAGCCAGTGGCAACTGATCCTATGGAGGTTTCAACGTCATCGGTTAGCGGTGCTCTCGCTAATCTTACTGGTGATCCTGTACTTACTCGCGGCGTTCGCCGAATTCTTCAGCCCTTACCTGGCCACCTCCCGTTTTACAGGTCTGCAGATGGCGCCGCCCACCAGGATCCACATCTTCCACGAAGGCAGGCTCCATCGACCCTTTATCTATGCGCCACAGAGGTCGCTCGATCCAGAGACGTTCCGATACGTCTTTGTCGAAGATACAAGCACACCCTATCCGATTCTGTTCTTTACTCAAGGAGAGGAATACAAACTCTGGGGGCTATGGAGCGCCAATCTGCGTTTGTTCGGCACCGGTCCGGACGCGCCGCCGATCATGTTGTTCGGTTCAGATCCGCTGGGGCGCGATATTTTCTCCAGAACGATTTACGGCGCGCGCATCTCGTTGACTATCGGCTTGCTGGGCGTGGCGATCAGCTTTGTGATCGGCGTCATTATCGGCGGAATTTCCGGATATTTCGGCGGCACGATCGATGAGGTGATTCAACGATTGATCGATGTGATCATTTCGATCCCCTTGATCCCCTTCTGGATGGCTCTGTCGGCGGCGCTTCCGCGCAACTGGACGACAGTGCAAACCTTCTTCGCCATCACATTGATTTTGGCTGCCGTCAACTGGACAGGGCTGGCGCGCGTCGTGCGCGGGAAACTCCTGGCCTTGCGTGAAGAGGATTACGCGCTGGCGGCGCAGGTGGCCGGCGCCAGCAAACCGCGCATCATCTTCCGCCATCTTCTGCCGGGCTTCACGAGCCATCTGATCGTCTCGATCACGCTGTCGATCCCGGTCGCCATTTTGGGTGAGACGGCGCTCAGCTTTTTGGGTCTGGGCATCCAGGCGCCCGCGGTCAGTTGGGGCGTGCTGTTGCAGGATGCACAGGATTTGATGGTGGTGGCGCAGCAGCCGTGGCGTCTCATCCCGGCAATCTTTGTGATCGGCGCCGTGTTGCTCTTCAACTTTGTCGGCGATGGACTGCGCGACGCCGCCGATCCCTATTCGACATGAAATGACGTTGAGAGATTGGCATCTGACAGGTTGAACACATCATGCAAACCACGAAGAATGTCCTGGTCGAGATAGAGGACTTAAAAGTCGAATTTCGTCTTCACGAAGGCACCGTTCACGCCCTTGAAGGCGTCAGCCTCCGCATCCCGCAGGGACGAACATTGGGCGTCATCGGCGAGAGCGGTTCAGGCAAATCGGTGACTGCACAGGCGATTATGGGCATTATCCCTTCGCCTCCAGGCAAGATCGTCCAGGGGCGGGTGCGCTTGTACCTGCCGGAAAATGGCAGCGAACGCGTCGTGGACGTCACAGAGTTGCCGCCGAACGGCGCCGAAATCCGTCAGATACGCGGCAAAGAGATTTCCATGATTTTTCAGGAACCGATGACTTCCTTTAGCCCTGTCCACACGATCGGCGATCAGATCATGGAGGCCATCCGCATTCATTATCCAGAAGTGAGCAAAAAGGAGGCGCGCGAACGCACGATCGAAATGATGCGTCGCGTCGGCATCCCGCGTCCGGAGCAGCGAGTGGATGCCTATCCGTTTCAGTTTTCCGGCGGCATGCGCCAACGCGCCATGATCGCCATGGCGCTCATCTGTCATCCTCGGTTGGTGATCGCCGATGAACCGACGACGGCGTTGGACGTGACGATCGAGGCGCAGATCTTAGAGCTGCTTCAGGATCTGCAGAAAGAGTTTGGCATGTCGATCATGTACATCAGCCACGATTTGACCGTGGTTGGCGGCATAGCGGATGAAGTCGTCGTAATGTATTTGGGGCTGGTGATGGAGCAGGCGGCCACCGACGAGCTGTTTGACAACCCCTTACACCCCTATACACAGGCGTTGTGGCGCTCCATCCCCACTATCGACGGTGAGCTTGAACGTCTGTCACCTATCCGCGGTGCGCTGCCAAGTCCTTTTGCGGTGCACAAAGGATGCCCTTTTTATTCCCGCTGTGAAAAGCGCATTCCAGGCGTCTGTGAGGTTTCGCGCCCGCCGATGATCGAGGCGCGTCCTAATCACTGGGTGCGTTGCTTCCTGTACTCTGAGTAGGAAGAAGGACAGAACCATGAACGTGTATAAAGACATGCTTCTCAAGGTGGAAGGGCTTTGCAAGCACTTCCCGCTGCAGAGAGGTTTTCTGCGTCGCACCGTCGGTTATATTAAGGCCGTCGACAATCTTTCTCTCGACGTGCGCCGCGGAGAAGTATTGGGCGTGGTCGGCGAAAGCGGCTGCGGCAAAACGACGCTGGGCCGCTGCATTGTGCGCGTTTATGAACCGACCGATGGTCAGATGACCTTGTACGTCGATGGCCGCGAGTTATCCCTCACCGAGCTGAGCGGTGAAGAGATGCGGCTTTTTCGTCGTTCGGTGCAGATGATCTTTCAGGATCCGTTTGCTTCGCTGAACCCGCGCATGAGCATATTGGAGACGGTGGGCGAACCCCTGTTGGTCAACAAGATCGCCAGCGGACGCGAGCTGGAAGAGCGCGTGGCGAAAGTAATCCAACAGGTGGGACTGCGCGTCGAACACCTGCGTCGCTATCCGCACAGTTTCAGCGGTGGTCAACGTCAGCGCATCGGTATTGCAAGGGCGCTGGTGGTGGAGCCAAAACTCGTGGTGGCCGACGAGCCGGTTTCTGCGCTGGACGTTTCGATTCAGGCGCAAATTCTCAATTTGCTCAAGGATCTGCAGGAGCAGCAGAACCTCACCTACATTTTCGTCTCTCATAACATGGCAGTGATCCGCTATATCAGCGATCGGATTGCGGTCATGTATGCAGGCAAGTTGGTTGAGCTCGGCCCCAAGCATGAATTGCTCACGCGTCCCAAACACCCCTACACCGAACTGCTGCTGGCGGCCGTGCCGCGTACGGTGGAGAGGCGCCGCGGCCAACGCACGGTGACGCCAGGAGAGCCTCCCGATCTGGCGCATTTGCCTTCAGGTTGCGTCTTTCGCACGCGCTGCAAATATGCAAAAGAGCGTTGCGCCGAAGAAGAGCCTCAACTGCGCGAGCTGGAGACGGGCTATTTTGTCAGTTGTCATTTCGCCGAAGAGCTTACTTTGAGCGGGGTCGCTCCACGTGTCCAATCTTTCGCAGCATAACGCCGGGCAAAGGTTCGTACATCCCTCCTGGCGAGTGTATCTCCTCGCCTACGCGCTCTGGCTCCTCACATTTCTGCTTGGCCTGGTCGTCGCCTTCTTCGTCCGCGACCTCTCCCAGATGGCGATGCTCTTTACGCCTTGGGATCGCTACCTCGTGCATCTGGTCAATCAAGTCAGCGTCGTAGTGCTGGTTGTGCTGCTGGTGATATTGGTGGTGGTCACCGAGGCGCACTATCGAAATGGTGTATCACAACGCGATCTCTGGATACGATTTACGCGCGTACTCGGCGTTTTAGCGCTCATTCTCGCAGTCGTGCAGGCCTTTCGACTCGTCCTCGAGCTATCTGTTGGCGCCGTGAATCTGATCACCGTCCTCATGCTTGTCTTTGCGCTTTTCATCTCTGGCTGGACACGCGCAATAGTCCAGCCCCGTCCTCGGAGCGAGGCTGCACAAGCCGTCTTTTCGGCGCAGAGAATTCATTCCCGCCTGCTGATTGCAGCGACGTTGACAGTGGGTCTCGCCTTGATTGCGCTTCCAATCAAATCCCCTCTGAACCCCTACGATGAGGGATTAGCACTGGTGAATGGGATGCGCATTGCAAAGGGCGCTGTTCCTTTTCGGGATTATTGGGGCATCTATCCTCCTGGACAGTCCTATGTGCTTGCTGCACTTTTTGATGTGTTCGAACAAAACGTGCTCGTTGCACGAATTTACGACACGCTGGTGCGGATGGCGCTGGCTTTGATGGTTTATGTGCTTGCAGCACCATTAGTGCAGTCCTGGCGCTGGGCCCTGGCGCCCTTCATGGCCGCAGCCACGTTGTTGGCCGCTGCAACTTTCTACGGATACGCCGTATTTCCAGCGTTGTTTTTTAGCTTTTCAGCGTTGGCGTTGGCCTTTCGATATAGCTGCGTTAGAAGAAAAGGTTGGTTAATCGGCGCCGGATTCCTCATAGGCGCTGCTGCTTTCTTTCGACTGGATATTGGTTTTTATACGGCTGTTTCGGTGGGAGCGTTTTTGCTTCTTTCTGGACTTTTATCGGTTGCCACTCAGGTCAGATGGAGCACTCGTGCAAAACAAACGTTGTTAGACCTGCTCATCGTGGCTGCGCCAGCCCTGTTGATGCTGGTCGGCTTTTATGGCTATCTTGCTGCAGTAGCCGGCTTTGCTCTGTTGATCGATAATTTGCTCATCTTCCCGGCTACGACCTTCCGCGCTGTGCGATGGCTTCCCTATCCCCCCCTGCTGCCAGATTGGTCAATTTGGCTGCGCAGTGGAACCATCGATCCGGGGACATACCGCTTTTTGGGCGATTATTTACGTTTCTATCTACCGCTGCTCACGTTTGGTCTTTCGGGGCTATGGCTGCTCTGGCGAAATTTGCGAGCAACGCCCGATGGCTTGAAGCTTTCACGCCGGGATTGTCTGGCGGCGGCGCTTGTCCTGTTGGGCATTGGCCTCTTTATGCAGGCGTTGAGTCGCTATGACGAGATCCACGTGCTGCCCGCCTCGCTGTGCGTAGTGCTTTTGATTGCGTGGTTGGTGCGATCGTTCCTTTCCCTCCGCCAACAGAATTTCGCGGCGGCGCTGGTCGCTCTATTGCTCGTCATTGCAGTCCCTCTTTATTTTCTGGCCCCTTACACCAGGCTCGCCGAGATCGTACGCCACTTTCCACCCCACAGGTGCTACTCTGACAACTCGCGCGCCGGCTGCGTGATGACGCTGCCAGGTCAAGATGAGGTTGTACGGATTTTAGATCGCGAGGATCCGCAGCTTGGGCCGATTTTTTCGGGATTGCTGCGTCACGATAATGTCTTTGTCAATGACGTCAGCATCTATTTCTTGGCCGGTCGCGATAGCGCCACACGCTATCACGAGTTGCATCCCGGCGTTACGACCGCGCGTCCGGTGCAACAGGAAATGGTTGCGGAGTTGGACGACAACAGGCCGCAATGGTTGGTGCTCGCCACGTGGGAAAATCCTAATGAGCCGAACGCCAGCCGATTCAGCAGCGGCGTCAGAATTCTGGATGAGTACATTCGGGAATACTATCGTCGTGAATTCAAGATAGGGATGTATGAGATGTGGCGACGTCAACCGTAATGTTAACCGTAATTTTGAAAATTTATCAGATGTTTTAGCAATCTGAAACCGTGGAGCGAGGGAGAAACATGCTAAAAGTAGCCGTCATCGGCATGGGCAACATCGGCAACATCCACGCGCCGGTCTATCAGGCCGACCCACTGGCCGAGCTGGTCGCCGTCTGCGACATCATCCCGGAGCGCGCCGACCGGGCCGCAGCCCGCTACGGCGTGCGCGCCTACTACAGCGTCGAGGAGATGCTCAAGCACGAGCAACTCGACGCCGTGAGCATCTGCACCGCCGGCGTGGAGAACGGCGGCGATCACTTCGAGCCGACGATGCAATGTCTGGAAGCCGGCTTGCACGTGCTGGGAGAAAAACCGATCTCCAACAATATTGAACAGGCGCGACAGATGGTCGCCAAGGCGGAGGAAAAGGGCGTCTATTACGGCATCAATCTCAACCATCGCTTTGTGCCGCCAGCGGCCCGGGCGAAAAAATGGGTCGAAGAGGGGCGCCTGGGCGACCTCTTGCTGATCAACATGACGATGTGGATCAACAACCCGAACGACACTTCACCCTGGTTCCACATTCGCGCCCTGCATCCGCATTCGCTCGACATCATGCGCTATTTCTGCGGCGACGTGGTGCGCGTTCACGCCTTCTTCAACCGGGCGCCGGGGCGAGTCTGCTATTCCAACGTGCAGGTGAACTTGCAATTCGCCAACGGCGTCGTCGGCCATCTCACGGGCAGCTACGACGCCAACCCGAGGCACAACCTGGAGCGCTGCGAAGTGATGGGGACCAAGGGCCGCTTTGTGCTCAACAATCTCTACGAAGAACTGACTTTCTATCCGCGCGACTCCGACGAGCTGACGGTGATCCGCAACAGCATCATGGGCGGCCTGAGCGGCTTCAACGCCACCTTCACCAACCGCATCCACCGCTGGCTGGAGCAGATCACGGCGGGCGTCCCACGCGACCAAATCGAGGCCTCCGGTCGCGAAGGATTGGCGGTGCAGGAGATCATCGAGGCGGCGATTCGTTCCTTCCACAGCGGTTGCGCCGAAACAGTGCCGGTCGGGTAAGCGGCTATCAGGGTGAAGACATGACGACAAAGCTTGGCGTGGCTGTGCTCAGCTTCGCACACGGGCACGCCGCCATCTACTGTGACCGGCTGGCGACCTACGACGATGTGCGGTTGACAGCCTGTTGGGACGATGATGCGCCGCGCGGGGCAGCGATGGCGGCCCGCTATGGCATGCGCTATTCGCCGCATCTGGAGGATGCGCTCGACGATCCCAACGTGCAGGCGGTGATCGTCACCTGCGAAACCCACCGTCACGCCGAGATGGCGGTGGCTGCCGCGGCCGCAGGCAAGCACATTCTCTGTCAGAAGCCGATGGCGTTGACCCTGGCCGACTGCGACCGCATGATCGCGGCGGTGGAGAGCGCCGGCGTCAAGTTCATGATGGCCTTTCAGATGCGCCACGATCCCTCCAATCAAAAGATCAAGCAGTTGCTCGAAGAGGGCGCCGTCGGCAGGATCAGCCTCGTGCGTCGTCGCCATTGCATCCCGGTGCTGCTCAACGACGCCTTCATCCACGGCCCTACGCGCTGGCATCTCGACCCAGAGAAGAACCTGGGCATGTTTATGGACGACGCCGTGCACGCCGCCGACTTTCTGCACTGGATTCTCGGGTATCCGATGAGCGTCATGGCCGAGATCGGCAACACAGTGACCGATGTGGCGCCCGACGACACGGGCGTAGCCATCTATCGCTATGCGAGCGGCGCCATGGCGGTGCTGGTCAACTCTTCCGTTGCGCTGGCGGGCGAAAACACCTGCGAAGTGTACGGCGACCAGGGCGTCATCATTCAGAACCACGACGATCTCGTTTCGACCAACGTGGCGCTGCCGCCGCATCCCATTGCCCTGAAGCTTTACCGCCGCGGGGAGACGTCATGGCAAGATTTGAACATTCCGATCCCTGCCAGCCACGCCGAGCGCATCGCCGCTGTGCCGCGCGCCTTCGTGGACTGCATCCTGCAGGATCGCGAGCCGCCTGCCACGGCGCGGGATGGCCGCGTGGCTGTGGAAATGGTGCTCGCCGCCTATCGCTCCGCGCAAGAGGGGCGGCGCGTCCGCTTTCCATTGCAAGCATGAGCGGCCAGGAGGCGCACAAGGGAAAATGAAAATACTTCTGGGCGTCGAACGTTGTGCAACCAACGCAACACGCAACACGCATCACGCAACACGATGAAACGCAACCATCATCCTCTAGAACTTCAAACGTAAAAGGTGACCGCAATGTCCCTGATCACAATCATCGGCCGCGGCCACGGCGGCACGCGCGCCATTTCGCATACGCTGATCGCCAGCAACGTCTTCATGGGCGAGCCGCTCAACCGTTCAGGCGACCTGTTGCCGCCCCAGGCGATGTACGAGGCCTGCCGCGTGCTGGCGCGTTATGTGGTGTGGAAAGGCGGCCTGGAGTGGGATTTCAGCGCGCTGCACACCATGCCGATTCCCGATGAATTCACCGACCTGATTCACACCTACTTGCAAAAAGTCCTGTCGGCCAAGGAGGAGCACAAAGGCTGGAAAATTCCGGAGACAACGCTCGTCTTTCCCTGGATCGTGCGCCTGTTTCCGGAGATCAAATACATCTATTGGGTGCGCAACCCGCGCGACAACATCCTGGCGCGCCATTTGACCGACAATCTCGCCGACTTCGGCGTGCCGCAGCCCGACGCCGAGCAGCTCCTGCGCGAGCGCTACCCCGATCTGGTCGCCCGCGCCGAGACGCCGGAGCAGATGGAGGAGCTGATCTGGCGCATGCGTCGCGCCATCTCCTGGCAATATCAATACGCCATCGTGGCGGCGACGCCCAAACCCGCCAACTGGATCGTGGTGCGCTTTGAAGACTTCGTCAATCGTCAAGAAGAGACGCTGGCCCGGCTGGAAGCGTACCTGGGCATCCCGCTGGCGCGCATCATCGTGCGCCCCGAGGCGGTCGGCCGCTACAGCCAGGCCGAAGGCGTCAGCTATTTCGATTTTTTGGAAGCCGGCATGCGCGAGTTTGGCTACGAAATCCCGGAGTAAAACGTGGTGCGTGTTCCGTAGCGCGAGCACCTGACGCAACACGCATCACGCACCACCCTTCATTTCAAAACCAGTAGGAAGGAAGATCATATGCCTGCGCGTCGCAATCGCAAACCAAACATCATTCTCCTGGGCATCGACTCGCTGCGGCGAGACCACATGAGCTGCTACGGCTATCATCGCCTCACAACGCCGCACATCGATCGCTTCGCCCAAGAGGGTGTGCTCTTTGAGCAGACCTTCAGCGCCCACATCCCGACGACCAGCGCCTACGCCTCGATGCTGACCGGTCTGGACGTCTTTTCGACGCAGGTGGTGGCGCTGCGCCATAAGGGGCCGCTGCGCCCGGAAGTGAAGACGCTGGCCGAAATTCTGCGCGAGGAAGGCTACAACACCACCTGCGTCGGCTTCACCGGCAACCCCAGCTCGCGCGGCTTCGACAAATATCTGGACTATCCGGCCTGGGGAAGTTGGAACGAAGGACGCAGCCCCAAGGCGCAAAAGCTGAACGAAGTGGCGTTGCCGGAGCTGGAGCGGCTGGCGCGCAAGCGCGAGCCGTTCTTCCTGTTTCTGCGCCACATGGACCCCCATGCGCCTTATCTGCCGCCCGAGCCGTTTGAGCGCATGTTCTACCACGGCGACGAGTGCGACAAGCGCAACAAGTCGATGGAGCCGGTGATGGCGTTCAAACCCTTCCGCGACTTTTTCGCAAGCTGGATGCCGCCGGGCATCACCGACAAGGACTACGTCATCGCCCAGTACGACGGCGCCATCGCCTACATGGACGCCGCCATCCGCAGCATCTTCACCGCCATCGAGTCGCTCGGCCTTACAGAGAACACTATCGTCGTCGTCAACGGCGATCACGGCGAAACGTTGTACGACCACGAATGCTATTTCGACCACCACGGCCTGTACGAGCCGACTTTGATCGTGCCGCTCATCATTCGCTATCCCGGCAAATTGCCTGCAGGCCGTCGCGTCTCCGGCTATAACCAGCACAAAGACCTGGTCCCCACGCTGCTGGAGCTCGCCGGCATCCGGCGCGAGGATCTGCGCTTCGACGGCCGGTCTTTGCTGCCGATGGTGCGCGGGGAGGTGGCTTCGCACGAAAGCGAGTTTTACATCACCGAGTGCACGTGGATGCGCAAACATGGATGGCGCACGCCCAACTGGAAGCTGATCGTGGCGCTGGAGCCGGACTTTCACTTCAAGCCGCCGGTCGAACTGTACAATCTTTTTGAGGACCCGGAGGAGTCGGTCAACCTGGCGGAGACGCAGCCGGAGATCGTGGCCGAGCTGGAGCGGCGCATGCACGCCTGGATCGCCAAACGCGAGGCGGAGACCGGGCTGCCCAACCCGATCTACAATCAACCCGGCTGGCATGGTCACGCAGGCATTGATTACTTCACCAGCTCTCAGCAAGCCTACGACACCCTGCACATCGGCGACCCGGCTCAGGCTGCGCGCTTGCAATCGCGTTCAAGAGAGTGAGCAAGGAGCCAACGATGATCCGTGCATGCGTGATCGGCATGGGGCCCATCGGCAATCGCCACGCCCGCCTGCTCAAAGAAGATCCACTGGCTGAGTTGGTGGGCGTCTGCGACATCATCCCGGAGCGGGCGGATGCAGCCGCCTCGAGGCTGGGCGTTCCGGCCTTCTACGACACGGAGCAGATGCTGCGCGCTCTGGCCCCGGACATGTGCGTGGTGGCGACGGGCGGCGAGGAATATGGCAGCGATCACTATCTGCCCACCATGCAGGCGCTGGAGGCGGGGTGCCATGTGCTGGGCGAAAAGCCGATCTCCAACCGCATCGATGAGGCGGAGGAGATGGTCGCCAAGGCGCGCGAGAAAGGGCTGTGCTACGGCATCAACTTGAACCATCGCTTCACGCCCGCCGCCTGGCTGGCCAAACGCTGGCAGGAGGAAGGGCGGGTCGGCCATCTGCTCTTTATCAACATGAGCATGTGGATCATGAATCCGCGCGAAAGCTCGCCCTATTTTCAGATCAAAGCGCTCCACCCTCATACGGTGGACATTATGCGCTATTTCGGCGGCGACATTGAGGCGGTGCATTGCTTCGCCACCAAAGCGCCGGGGCGTAAAATCTGGTCCACCGCCACCTTCAACATGCGCTTCAAAAATGGCGCCGTCGGCACCCTGACCGGCAGCTACGACATCGAGCGCGGCCACCCGATGGAGCGCTGCGAGGTGGCGGGCACAAAGGGGCGCTTTGTGATCGAAGATATGTATCGCGAAGTGACGCTCTATCCGGCCGGCAACCTGGAGAAAACCGTTTACACCAACCCGATCTTCGGCGGCATGCGCGACTTCGAGGACACCTTCCGCAACCGGCTGCACCGCTTTCTAGAGCAGCTTACGGAAGGCGCCAGGCCGGAGGAGATCGACGGCTCCGGCGCCGATGCGCTGGCGGCGCAGAAGGTGCTGGCTGCAGCCATCGAGTCGCTGGAGAATGAAACTGTGGTCTATGTGAAATAAACGCAAGAAATCTGGAGACATCCGATGAAACTGGGCGCAAACTCTGTTCTGTTCGGCGGCTATCCGCTGGAAACCGCCTTTCGCTACCTGGCTATGGCCGGCTATGACGGCGTTGAGCTTTCCGCCATCGACAGCATGAGCGAGCATCTGGTGCTCGACCGCTGGCGCGAGCTGGTCCCCGAGATCAAGCGCCTTTCCGCAACGTATGGGTTGGAGCTATTGGCCATCGAGCAGCCTTCGCGCGACCCGGTCAAAATGGAGAAAGCGATGCAGGCGGCGGTGGAGCTGGGCATCCCCATCATCAACTGCGGGCCGGGCGGCAAGTCGGGCGACGAGGCGAGCTTTCAACAGTCGATGGAGGAGCTGGCGGCGCTGGCGCAGATGGCGGAGCGCTACGGCGTCACGCTCTGCGTCAAGGCGCATGTGGGCCAGGCTGTCTACAACACGCCGACGACGCTGCGCATGATGGAGGCGATCTCGTCGCCGGCTTTGGGCGTGGATATGGATCCGTCGCACATCTATCGCGCCGGCGAAAACCCGGTCGAAGCCATCGCCGCAGTTATCAGCCGGGTCAAACATGTGCACATCCGCGATTGCAAAGGGCGACAACAAGGGCCGGGCAAGCCGGAGGATCAGACCAACGGTCGCGGGGACATCGATCTGGTGGGATACATTCGCGTCTTGCACGAGCATGGCTACACCGGCCCGCTTGACCTGGAGATCATCGGCGCCAAAGAGTACGCCCTGGAGCAGTGCTGCATCATCGCCGCCGAGGCGCGCGGCCACATGCGCGCTTGTCTGCAGGCTTGCGGCGCAGTTTGAGCGTCCCCTCCCCTCGTCTCTTCCCCTCCTGCAATCTTCCAGGAGGCCGCCCGGCTTCCTGGAAGATTGCAGTCAGAGGCCTCTATGATTTTGACAGCGGTGGCGAAGCGCGCCCTTGAGGGCGTTCATCGTTTTTCATCTCGCTAAACAGATTTTGTTAACAGCGTTGAAGCGACGCTGAAAGGCGCGCCGCATTTTGAATTGTAAGATTCCCTTCACAAAGTCTCTCCTTCCGCCCCCTAGGCTATGCTTGTCGGCGTGCGGCAGGACATCCGGCTGGACGTCGACAGGATGGGAATTCAACAGCAAAGCACAGAGAAATTGCCGAAAAAAGAAGGGAGTCAGATGAACAAGCGAACATTTTCTTTCAGCGTCGTTCTCTTATTGGCCCTCTCCGTCGTTCTGGCGGGCTGCACCGTGGTCGCTCCTGCGACGCCCGCTGCGCCAGCGGCGGAGGCGCAGCAAGGGGAGGCGACAGCAGGTGATCTGGTTGTGTACACCTCGCGCGCGGAGTCGCTCTTCAAGCCGGTGTTGGAGGCCTTCAATCGGGCTTATCCTGACGTCAAGGTGACGGTGCTCACCGGCAGCAACGGCGAGCTGGCGGCCAAGCTGCTTGAGGAGCGCGCCAATCCACAGGCCGACCTGCTCATCAACAGCGACATCCTCACCATGCAAAGTCTGGCGGAGCAGGGTGTCTTTGCGCCGAACGATTCGCCGTCGGTCGCTGCGGCGCCGGAAATCTATCGCGCCGACGACGGCAGCTGGGTGGCGCTCACCTTGCGGCCGCGCGTCATCATGTACAACACCGAGTTGGTAAGCGAGGATGAGTTGCCCGCCACCATGATGGATCTCACCGATCCGAAGTGGAAAGGGCAGATCGGCTCCGCCGACAGCCGCAACGGCGCCATGGTGGCCCAGCTCGTGGCGATGCGCCACCTCCTCGGCGAAGAGGCGATGGTGGCGTTCGTGCAGGGGCTGGTCGCCAACGAGACGCAGTGGTTCGGCGGTCACACCGACGTGCGCAAGGCGGTCGGCGCCGGTGAGCTCAAGCTTGGATTGGTCAACCACTACTACTATCACCTCTCCAAGGCGGAAGGCGCGCCGGTGGGCATCGTCTATCCCGACCAGGGCGAGGGAGAGATGGGGCTGATCGTCAACTCCACCAACGCCGGCATTGTGGCAGGCGCCAAACATCCCGAACTGGCGAAGATTTTCGTCGATTTCATGCTTTCGCCCGAAGGACAAAAAGTCTACGCCGAGCAGAACTTCGAATACCCGGTCACGCCGGGCGTCGAATTGGCCGAAGGCGTGCCGCCGCTGAGCGAGTTCAAGCTGGCCAATATCACCCTGAAAACGCTGTGGGAGGAGCTGCAGCCGACGCAGCAGGCGGCGCAGGCGGCCGGTCTGCCGTAACGTCCGCCATGGGCGCTCCATGACGTAAAAATTCATCGCCGAGGCGCAGAGCACAAAGAGAAGGCTCTGCGCTCTCGTCGTCTCTGCAGTGGGCTGCGCCTCTGGGCGCCAAGGAATCAGCGGAAAACGTTCTTTTGCACGAATGTTTATGTGAATCAATTTTGTTCAATGTGATACAATTCTTTTTTAATGGAAAATGTGCTGAACTGCGTATTGCAAACAATGTCGCTGCATTGAGGTGTGCTGAGAGGTGTGCTAAGTTGCCAAGAAAAGCCCCTGCATCTCTGGTTTTGATCGCCTCCATCGTCAGCCTCCTGGCGGTGACGCCGCTGATCTACATCGTGGTGCGTGCGCTGGCTGCAGACGCCGCCACCTGGTCCAGGCTGTGGTACGGCCAGATGCCCACCCTGCTCTGGCAGACTGCGACGCTGCTGGTGGGAACCATCGGCTTTGCGCTGGTTTTAGGCATTGGCGCGGCGTGGCTGGTGGAGCGCAGCGACTTGCCCGGTCGCACTGTCTGGCGCGTGCTGCTGGCGTTGCCGCTGGCGTTGCCGGGCTATGTCGCCGCCATCACCTACATTATCCTGTTGCGCCGCGGCGGCGTCGTCGAACGCTTTCTGATCGATTTCGCCGGGTTTGCCCGCGGGGAAATTCCCTTGCCGCCCCTGTACAACGTATGGGGCGCCATTCTCATCATCGGGCTGGTCACCTATCCCTACATCTACCTGCCCACGGCGGCGGCGCTGCGTTCGGTCGATCGTTCGCTGGAGGAGGCGGCGCGCATGGCCGGACGCAACGGGTGGAGCGTCTTTCGTCAGATCACGCTGCCGCTGGTGACGCCGGCGGTGGCGGGCGGCGCTCTGCTGGTCGGGCTCTACGTTCTCTCCGACTTCGGCACGGTGGCGATGCTGCGCTATCGCACCTTCACGACGGCTATTTACAACCAGTTCACCGGTCAGATCGATCGCTCCGGCGCAGCCATCTTGAGCGTCGTGTTGATCCTCCTGGCGTTGCCGCTGCTCTTCGGCGAGGGCTGGTTCAGCCGACGACAACGCCGATTGACGGCCGACACGGTGTGGCGACCGCGTCAACTCGTCCGGCTCGGACGCTGGCGCTGGCTGGCGCTGCCGCTGGTGAGCCTGCTTGCGCTCCTTTCGTTAGGGTTGCCGCTGCTGGTGCTGGGCGGCCTTAGCCTGCAAGGCTGGCTCTTCCCCACCGAGGCCGACCGCATTTGGGGCGTTAACAACGAAGGCATCCTGAGGTTTGGTTTGAACAGCGTGCTGGTGGCGACGCTGGCTGCGACCTTCGCCACGGCGCTGGCGCTTGGCCCGCTCTATCTGGCGGTGCGATTCCCCAGTCGAATTTCGCGCATTGTGCTGACGTTGAGCCGCAGCCCCTTTGCCCTGCCGGGGATCATCATCGGCCTGGCCTTCGTGTTGCTGATCAACCGCTGGGCGCCTTTCGCCTATGGCACGATCTTCGCGCTGGTCTTCGCCTTCACCTTCCGGCTTTTGCCTCAGTCGCTTTCGACCGAAGAATCGGCGCTGCGCGCAGTGGCGCCTTCGTTGGAAGAGGCGGCGCGCACGATGGGCGTTGCACCGATGCGCGTCTTCTGGCGCGTGACGCTGCCGGTGGCTGCGCCGGGCATCCTAGCAAGCTGGGTGTTGGTCTTTATTACGGCGATGAAAGAGCTGCCGACGGCCATCCTCCTGCGCCCGCCCGGCTTCGACACCTTGCCGGTGCGCATCTGGGCCGCCGCCAGCGAAAGCGTGCATACGCAGGCCGCGCCGCCGGCCTTTTTGCTGATCGCCCTGACGACGCTGTTGTTGTTGCCGCTCATGCAGAACCGGCTGGGCATCGATAAAGCAATCCAGGACAATTTGTAAACCCGCACAGGCAATGAGTGATGCATTAATTTCGGTGCAAAATGTGGTGAAGCGTTATGGCGAAGTCGGCGCAGCGGTGGCGGGCGTCTCCTTCGACGTTCCCCGCGGGGCCATCGTCGCCCTGCTGGGGCCGAGCGGCTGCGGCAAGACGACGACGCTGCGGTTGATCGCCGGCCTGGAAATGCCGAACGCCGGCGCCATTTGGCTGGAAGGGCGTAAGGTGGCCGGTGACGGGGCCTGGGTGCCGCCAGAGGCGCGTCGCGTAGGCATGGTTTTCCAGGACGGCGCGCTCTTTCCCCACCTCACCGTGGCGCAGAATATCGCTTTCCCGCTCAACACGCGCAACGGTCGCGGCCGCGTAGAGGAGCTGCTGGAGCTGGTCGGCATGGCCGGCTACGGCGAGCGCTATCCACATCAGTTGTCGGGCGGTCAGCAGCAGCGCGTGGCGCTGGCGCGCGCGCTGGCGCCGGAGCCGGCGGTCGTTTTGTTGGATGAGCCTTTTTCCCGGCTCGATGCGGCGCTGCGCGTCTCCCTGCGCGAGGATGTGCGCGAGATCGTCAAACGCACCGGCGCCACCACGATCTTCGTCACCCACGATCAGGAGGAGGCGCTCAGCATCGCCGACATCGTGGTCGTCATGTTCGACGGCAAAGCGGCGCAGATCGGCGCGCCGCACGAAATCTATACGCGGCCGGCCACGCGACAGGTGGCGACCTTCGTCGGTGAGGCCAACCTGCTGCCCGGTCTCGCCGAAGGTGCAGTGGCCGACTGTGCATTAGGGAGAGTGATCCTCGCCACGCCGCAGAAGGGGCCGGTGGAGATCATGATTCGCCCGGAGGCGTTCGAGCTGCGCGCCGTGCGCAGCGGCGCTGCGTACATCGAGCGCATCCGCTACTTCGGACACGACCAGGCGCTGCACGTCCGGCTGCACAGCGGCGAGCCGTTGCTTGTGCGCAGCCTGCCCCGCCCCGACCTGCGCGTTGGCCAGGAGGTGGATGTCTTCGTGCGCGGGGTGGTGGTGGCGTATCCGGCGAACTGACGGAAGTTTCCAATCCGTTCAGGGGCGTCCCTGACGCCCACGCCTGATTCGGCGGCGCCGGTCCAGAAGCAACATCCGGGTGCACTATGAAATTCAATCGATTGAGCGCAATCGTCGATCAACTTAAACAGATGGCGGGCACGCTGGCGATCTTTGGGGGGCTGCTCTGGATTGGGTACGCCGTCCTGGGCATCTTGCAGCCGTTGGGCGACGTCGCAACCAGTGCGCCGGCTTTCTGGCTGGCGGGCGCGTCCGGAGGCGCTGCGCTTGTGCTCCAGGGGCTGGCCGTCGTCGGCGTGGCGTCGCGCTATGGATTGCCCGGCGAGGAGCCGCCCCGCTTCGGCGCCGTGATCCCCTCGCGCTACGGCGTGGCGATGGCGTGGGTCGGCGCGCTGGCCGGCCTCCTGGCCGTTGCGACGGCGCTTCTGTCGCTTGAGCTGCCCAACAACGCCATGCAGCTCTTCGGCGCAGTGTTGACGCCCCTGGGCGCGATGCTGGTCGCTATCGAGGCCAACGGCAGCGAGCAGGCCTATCGCATCGCCGGGCCGCTTTTTTTGGTCGGCGCGTTGGGCATGGTCAGCCTGCTGGCGCAGGCGCTGCTGCCGCTGGCAAGCTGGATGGCGCCGGTCTACGCTGCGCTGGCGATGGCGGTGTATGGTTTCGCCTGGGTGCGCTTCGGCGCTCTCCTCGCCTCAAGCCTCCCAGAAGCCTGACTTTGCATTGAGTCTTACATCGAGCGCTCCCCTCTTTGCATCAAAATATCTTCAACGTTGAAGCATCTGTTTCCGGCGCTCTCCACCTTATCCTGCCGTGGATTGACAAAGTGATTTTGACTCTGTTGCGACGTCTTCAGACGCCCCTATTCAGCAAGGAGGAACCCTATGGATCGAATTTATGTGATGCAGCTGGTGCGCTCATTTCAGATTGGAGAGATCGACCGCCGCACCTTTTTGAGCCGGGCCACGGCGGCGATCGGCAGCTTCTCGGCAGCGAGTTTGTTGCTCGCCGCCTGCCAGCCTGTCAGTCAGACGCCGAGGCCTGTCACAGAGCCGACTCCCAGCGGCGAAGGCGTCGGCTCGCCGGAGACCAGCATGACCACCGAAGAGGGACTGGTGGCGGGCAGGGTTGAATATCCTGGCCCGGACGGCGAGACGTTGAGCGGCTATTGGGCGCGCCCGCAGGGTGAAGGCTCCTGGCCTGCGGTGGTTGTGTTGCAGGAGTGGTGGGGCGTGAACGAACATATCATGGACGTCGCCCGCCGCATCGCTGCGCAGGGATATGTGGCGCTGGCGCCGGACCTCTACAAAGGGCAGATTGCAACCGAGCCGGATGAGGCGCGCAAGCTGGTGATGGAGCTAGACATGGCCGCCGCCGTCGAGGAGATCGGCAGCGCCATCGACTTTCTGCTGGCCCAGGAGTTTGTACGCGGGGAGAAGGTGGGCGTCGTTGGCTTCTGCATGGGCGGCCGCCTGACATTGATGACGGCGCTGGCCAACGATAAACTCGCCGTGGCCGTGCCGTTTTATGGCGCGCCGCTGACGCCGGAGGAAGCCGCCCAGGTCAAAGCGCCGGTGCTCGGCCTGTACGGCGCCGAAGACAGCGGCATTCCGGTCGACGCCGTGTTGGCCATGGGAGAGGCGCTCACCGCCGCCGGCATCGACAACGAAATCCACATCTACGAGGGAGCGCCCCACGCCTTCTTCAACGACACGCGCGCCAGCTATCGCCCGGAAGCCGCCGCCGACGCCTGGGAGCGCATGCTGCAATGGTTTGAGAAATATCTGAAAAGTTCGTGAGCTTTCTTGTGGAACTTTTGGCGCGAGCCCTCAAGGGGGATGGCGCATCCTTGCTCGCCATCCCCTCCTGGCCTTGCAAGAGCGCCTCGCCGGAAGCTGAAGCTGCGGTTTGCTCACAGAAATCATCGCCTCCGGCGCGCCACATCGATCCACTTCCATAAAATTTTCGTCCATCCGCTAAAAACTGGTTATCTGACCGTTGAGCCTGACCCGTTGCGCATGCAACAATAGAAAAAAGTAGTGCCCATCAGCAGCCGAACCCTTGTGCGTTGCGCGAAAGGAGCGCTCTCATGCTCTTCGATGTCCTCATCATCGGCGGCGGCATCGTTGGCTGCGCCATCGCCCGCGAGCTGAGTCGCTACCGTCTGGAGGTGGCCCTGTGTGAAAAGGAGGTCGAGGTCGGCTTTGGAACGACGAAAGCCAACAGCGGCATCATCCACGGCGGCCATCACGCCGCGCCGGAAACGTTGAAAGGCCGTCTCGAGTGGGAAGGCAACCAGCTTTGGGATGAACTGGCCGCCGATCTGGGCTTTGGCTTTGCGCGCGTGGGCGAGTTGACCGTCGCGTTGCACGAAGAGCAGCTTCCTGTGCTCGACCGGTTGCTCCATCATGCGGCGGTGAAACGGATTCCCGGCGTCGAGCGGTGGGAGCCGGCGCGCATTCGCAGCGAGGAGCCGGCGCTCAGCCACGACATCCTTGCCGCAGTGTATGCGCCGACCACTGCAGTCGTCAATCCCTATGAGGCCTGCTACGCGCTGGCGGAAAACGCCGTGCAAAATGGCGTGACGCTGCTGACCGGCCTGCCGGTGCGTCGCCTGCATCAAAAGGACGATCTGTGGGAAGTTGTCACCCCGGGAGCCTATCTGGCAAGCCGCTTTGTGATCAACGCGGCGGGGCTGTACGCCGACGTCATCGCCGCCATGGCGGGGGTGCAGACGTTCACGATCCACCCGCGCAAGGGGGAGGAATATCTGCTCGACAAGCGACTGCGCGGGCTGGTGAAACGGGTCATTTTCCCTTGCCCTTCGCCGGTGTCAAAGGGAATTCTGATCATCCCCACCTATGACGGGACGATCATGGTGGGGCCGACCGCCGAAGATGTGCACGATCGCACCGATCTCACCACCAGCGCGCGCGGGGCGCAGACCGTCTTTGATGCGGTGCGCCGGCTGGCGCCCGGCATCCACGAGAAGGATGTGATCGCGCAGTTTGCGGGTCTGCGCGCGGCGGCGGACGGCGAGGACTTCATCATCGGCCCGACGGCGAAACGGGGTTTCATCAACGTGGCCGGCATCCAATCGCCCGGTCTGACCGCTGCGCCCGCCATTGCGCGCAGGGTGGTGGAACTCTTGCGAGACGAGCGTCTGAAGCTGGAGCTGCGCGATGACTTCCTCGCAAAGCGCCCGGCGCCGATCCACTTCGCCGCCCTCTCTACGCAGGAACAGATCGCCCTTGCGCTGCGCGATCCGCGCTATCGCCGCATTGTCTGTCGCTGTGAAATCGTCACCGAAGGGGAAGTGCTGGACGCCATCGCACGGGGCGCCTGTACGCTGGACGGCGTCAAATTTCGCACGCGCGCCGGCATGGGGCGCTGCCAGGGCGGCTTCTGCACCATTCGCTGTATGGAGCTGCTTGCAAGGGCGCAGCGGCTGCCTATGACTGCGGTGACCAAGCGCGGTCCAGGCTCCTGGCTGGTGTGCGCCAGAACTGAAGAGGAAAAGGCAGGTGCGATATGATCACCTCCAATCCACACCATCTGCGCGGCAGCTATGACGTGATTGTCGTCGGCGGCGGCCCGGCCGGCCTGGAGGCGGCGGTGGCGGCCCAAGAGGCCGGCGCCGATCACGTCCTGGTCGTCGATCGCGAGCCGGAGGCGGGCGGCATCCTGCTGCAATGCATCCACTGCGGCTTTGGACTGCATCGCTTTGGCGAGGAGTTGACCGGCCCGGAATATGCGCAACGCGTGGTGAAGCAGGCGCTGGCGCACAGGATCGACATCGTGACCGACGCCTTTGTGCTCGACATCGATCTGCAGCGTCGCGTCAAGTTGATGACAAGGGAAGAAGGAGTCTCGCTGGTCGAGGCGCGCGCCGTCGTGCTCGCCATGGGCGCGCGCGAACGCACGCGCGCCGCCGTTCGGATTCCGGGCGCGCGACCGGCGGGCGTCTTCACCGCCGGCATGGCGCAACGGCTGGTGAACCTTTACGGCTGGCTTCCCGGGCGCCGCGCCGCAATCTTAGGCTCAGGAGACATCGGGCTGATCATGGCCAGGCGGCTGACGTTGGAAGGCGTGGAGGTGGCGGGCGTCTTTGAGTTGATGCCGCATCCCAACGGCCTGAATCGCAACATCGTTCAATGCCTGCACGATTTCGACATTCCGCTCCATCTCTCCACCACCGTGGTTGAGATCCATGGCCACAACCGCGTCGAAAAAGTGACCGTGGCGCCGGTTGACGACGATCTCCGTCCTCAGATGGAGCGCGCCTGGGAAGTCGAGTGCGACACGCTGTTGGTTTCCATCGGGCTGATCCCGGAGAATGAACTCTCCGAGCAGCTGCGGCTCCGCATGGATCCGGTCACCCGTGGTCCGGTTGTGACCAGCGCAATGGAATGTTCGCTCAACGGCGTCTTCGCCTGTGGCAATGTGGTGCATATTCACGACCTGGTTGATTTCGTCAGCGCCGAGGCGATGTTGGCCGGACGCAGCGCAGGTCTGTTCGCCATTGGAGCGCCTCTGCGCCCCGACAACGTGCGCCTGCTGCCGGGCGAAAACGTCGCGTACTGTGTGCCGCACACCATCTCCACCGAGCGGGAGCACACCGTCTACATGCGCACGCGTCGCATATTGGAGGGCTGCAGACTCCGGCTGGTCGCGCCCGATGGTCGCATTGTGTACGAGAAACGGCTGCGCTACGTCTTTCCGGCGGAGATGGTCAACCTAAAGTTGAAGCCGGCCATTTTGCAGCATTTCCACGACGACGCGCTCCGCATCGACATCGTGGGTCGAAGCGCAGAGCGGTGATACGAGGAAAGGGCGATGCCATGGGTGAAATTGTCACAGTACGCTATCTGTGCATCGGCTGTCCGCTGGGCTGCCGTCTGGAGGTGGACGAGGACCTGGAGGAGCACGCCATCGTCGAAGTGCGCGGCTTTTCCTGTCGACGCGGCAAGGAGTATGCAATCCAGGAGCATACGGCGCCGCAACGCATGGTGACCACCACCGTCGCCATTGACAAGGCGCGCTGGGCCAGGCTGCCGGTGCGGACGAGCAGACCGGCGCCCAAAGACAAGGTGTTGGAGATCTGTCGGGCGTTGCGCACCGTGCGCGTCTCCGCTCCCATCGCAAGCGGTGATATAATCGTCCGCAACGTGTTGAACACCGGCGTCGATATCATCGCCACGCGCGACATGGCGGAATGGGCCTCGCCGCAAAACATAGAAGCCTGACCATCGAATGGAGAGGCGGCCACATGGCCTTTGAGATCGTTTTCTTGGGTTCGGACTGTGATTACAGCCGCATCGTGTTGGAGTCTTTGATCGCCGCGCGCATCAAGATCGCCGCAGTGTGGCTGGCCGGACAAAATTTGCCTGGCCTCTCCGACTCGGCGACGATTCAGCCGTTGCTCCCCCCGAACGCAGTTGTCGCAGAAAATGATCTCAATTCGGTGCCGCTCACCTCCACCTTTGTGCAGGAGAGCGTGCTCACCACCACCTGGCGCAACGGCATTCCACTGTACGGCGTCAAGCGCATCAAGGCCGAGGAGACTTCGCTGGCGCTGAAGTCGCTGGCGCCGGCGGTGGGCGTCGTGGCCTGCTTCCCACGGCTCGTGCCTGAACCCCTGTTGTCGGCGCCGCGCCATGGGTTCCTCAATGTGCATCCTTCTCTGTTGCCGAACTACCGCGGCCCTGCTCCGCTCTTCTGGCAATTTCGCGCCGGTGAACAACGCACCGGCGTGACCGTGCACTGGATGGACGCTCAGTTCGACACCGGCCCGATTGCGGCGCAGCGCCCCGTCCCGCTTCCCGATGGCATCTCAGAGCACGACGCCACCCGGCTGATGGCCAGGGTGGGCGGTCGCCTCCTGGTGGAGGTGCTTCAACACGTCGCCGGAGGGGAGTTGCCCTATCGGCGACAGCCGCCCGGAGGAAGCTATCAGCCCTGGCCGCGCCCGGAAGATTTTGCCATTTCGACGGAGTGGTCCGCCCGCCGCATCTTCAACTTCATGCGCGCCTCCGCCGTGTGGGGACATCCGTACATTTTAGAGATCGACGGACATCGCTGGCTGCTTTCGGACGCGCTCTCCTGGTCGAACTACGCGACGATCGAGGCCCCATTCGTGATTCAGGATGGCCTGATCACATTCCGCTGCTCTCCCGGTGCAGTCCAGGCGCGTCTCCATCATTGACCCCCTTCTGTGGCGCCAGCCCCCTACAGTCGCGGCAACGTGATGCCCTGCTGCCCCTGGTATTTGCCCTTGCGGTCGGCGTAGGAGACCTCGGGCGGATCGCCCTCAAAGAAAATCACCTGCGCAATTCCCTCGTTCGCGTAAATTTTGGCCGGCAGCGGCGTCGTGTTGCTGATCTCAATCGTGACATGTCCCTCCCATTCCGGCTCAAGGGGTGTGACGTTGACGATGATGCCGCAGCGGGCGTAAGTGCTCTTCCCCAGACAGATCGTGAGCACGTTGCGTGGAATGCGAAAGTACTCCACGGTGCGCGCCAGCGCAAAGCTGTTCGGAGGAACGATGCAGACGTCGCCTCGATAAGGCATCATGGCGCGCTCGTCGATGGCCTTGGGGTCGATGACGCTGAGCTGACCGGTGGCGGGCGTGAAGATGCGGAATTCATCCGCCACGCGAATGTCGTAGCCAAAGCTGCTCAGGCCGTAGGAGACCACGCCCTGGCGCACTTGACTCTCTACAAAGGGCTCAATCATCTTGTGCTCCAACGCCATGCGTCGGATCCAATGGTCAGGCTTGATGGACATCGAGCATCTCTCCATTACTTATCTCCATTACTTAATCGTCATGACTTAATCGTCATGGGCAAACCTGCAACCATAAACACCACGCGATCCGCCGCCGCCGCCAGCCGTTGATTGGCGCGGCCCAGCGCATCGCGATAGAGACGCCCCAATGGGTAGGCGGGCACGATGCCCAGGCCCACTTCGTTGGAGACGACAAACCACGTTGCATTGCTCTGGGCGTAGGCCGCCAATAGGGCATCGATCTCGGCGAGGAGCGCATTCGCGGCCGTCGCCTCGTCGCTCTTTTCCGGCAGACTCAGCAGCACGTTGCTCGCCAGCAGGGTGATGCAGTCCACCACCACGCAGGCGACGTCCGGCGTCAGCGCCGCGGCGATGGCTGCGCCGATCTGTCGAGGCGCCTCGAGTGTGCGCCACGTCGCCGGTCGTTGGCTGCGGTGGGCTGCAATCCGCGCCGCCATCTCTTCGTCCCACGCCTCGGCGGTGGCGACATAGAGCACCCCGCCGTCAAGCGCTGCAGCCTGCGCTTCGGCGTAGCTGCTTTTGCCGCTGCGCGCACCACCCAGAATGAGCGTAAATTGTTTTCTCATTGTTGCTATGTTTCGCTTCTGTTCGACTTTCCCATGCAAGCTCACTGCTGAGGCTCATTGCTCCCGTCATACTACAAGTTGTTCAAGCAAGGCCAGGGTCAGGCGCTTGGTCTGAAGCTGAAACGGCTGATCGTCGAGCACAGGGCCGACGCAGGCCGGACAACCATGTGCACAGGCGCACGACCGCACGCTTTCCAGCGCAGCCTCCAGCAATGTTTCGTGCAGATCGTAGAGCAGCGCGCTAAATCCCAGCCCCGCTGGCGCGCGTTCGTACAGATAGACGCGCGGCGCGCGCGCTCGAGCATCGAACGCTTCGGCCCGCCCGATCGGATCCCCGCGCGCTACATGGACGCCGAGGTCGCCAGGGTCGCACATCAGATGCAACGGCGCCAGGTTGCTCAGCAGATAAGCCAGCCCATCCAACCCGGTCTGATAGCGGCCCGCGGTCTCGATGCGACGGTGACATCCCCGACAGACGAGCAGCAGGTTCTCCAGCCTGTTGGCCTCTAAGTACAAGTCGTTCAGGCCGGGCGCATAGCCGAAGAGGCGAAACGGAATTTTGTGATGAACGTCATGCTGACGGCCGGGCGATTCCGGCGCGCCGCAGATAGCGCAGCGTCCCCGAGCGCGCGCCCGCACGATGGCGCGCTGTTCTTCCCAGTTCGGGCCGTAGTCGTTGACCGAGTCGAACCAGAGGCCGGCCGCTTCCAGCGCCTGTTGCACCGCCGGCACAATCTCGCACCAGTAGGCGTTCGTTTCGAGCGTGCGCCGCGCATAGTCCAGCGGATAGACGCCCAGCGTCTCATGGGTGGTGCGTTTGATCTTGCGATAGCCGATCACCTGGGTGTGTACGGCGACGTCGCCCCAGGCGGCCAGAGAGCCTCCCGCCGAACGCACGGCATGGCAGGCGAGAAGCTCCACCTCGGCGTCGGAGATAGCTTCTGTGTAATAGTCCACGTCGACAGCCGTCGCGTCTGCGCGCAGCGTTGTCAAGTCGAGCCGTTGCACCAGATAACTCTGCCCGCCATGCAGATAAATCGCACCCTCGTGCACCAGCAGTTGGGCGCTCGCCTGATCCACTTCGCCGAGGAGGCAGGGAGCGCTTTTTTCGCGCTCCGGCGAAGGCCCCACCCTTTGAATGAGCACAGGGTCGCCGCCGACGCTGCGCAGGCTCACCTCTCGCGCCGGATGGCGGAGACCGCTCCAGAAAAAGCGCTCGCCGTGGCGCTGCACTTCGCCCTGCTCGGCCAGCAGCGCAAGCACGTCGCGCAGATAAGGGCTGGCGCCGAACGCTTCCTCCTGGTGAAAAGCAAGCTCGGCCGCAGCGCAGCGCACATGGTCGACGAGAAGCATCAGGTTGTCGGGATGGATCAGCGCATGCTCCGGCGACTGCTCGAACAGAAATTCGCTGTGGCGAATCACATACTGATCGAGCAGACCGGCGGTGGCGACCAGCACCGCCACCGCCGCTTCGGTGGTGCGGCCGGCGCGGCCGAACTGCTGCCAGGTCGCAGCGATGCCGCCCGGGTATCCGCACACAATGGCGGCGGCCAACCCACCGATGTCGATGCCCAGCTCTAGCGCATTGGTGGCGACGACTGCACGCACGCGGCCGCTGCGCAACCCTTCCTCGATGCTGCGCCGCTCCGCAGGCAGGTAACCGCCTCGATACCCCTGCACATGCTCGGCGACGTCGAGCCTCTGCTGCGGTGCAGCGGCCTCCTCGCCGAGAGCATAGCGTTGCGCCCCCCGGCTGCGACGGCGCTCCAGCGCCGAGCGTAGATAGGTGAGCAACAGCTCGGTGGCGACGCGCGAGCGGCCAAAGACAATGGTCTGCAGGCCGGCGTCGACGCATTGCGCCGCCAGGTCGGCCGCCTCCAACACCGCGGCGCGGCGCACGCCCTTTTCGGCGTCTACGAGCGGCGTGTTCAGCAGGAGGATGTGCTTCTCCCCACGCGGGGCGGTGGAGCGCTCGATCAGGTGCACGCGTTGCTCGGTCAACCGCTCGGCGAGCTGCGCAGGGTTGGCGATGGTGGCGCTGGTGCAGATGAAACGGGGCGCTGCGCCGTAATGGCGGCAGATGCGTTGCAGCCGGCGCAGCACGTTGGCGACATGGCTGCCGAAGACGCCGCGGTAGGTGTGCATCTCGTCGATCACCACCCAGCGCAGCCCCGCCAGAAAATCCGCCCACTGCGCATGGTTGGGCAGGATGCTCATATGCAGCATGTCGGGGTTGGTCAGCAGCAGACGCGCCCGCTTGCGAATCTGGCTGCGTTGCGCCGAGGGCGTGTCGCCGTCGTAGGCGACGATCGACGACGTCAGAGGGTGCGCAGAGTCGACGGCCTCGACGGCTTTTGCCAATCGGTTCAGTTCCGCCCATTGGTCGTGCGCCAGCGCTTTGGTGGGGAACAGATAGAGCGCGCAGGCCGCGGCGTCTGTCAATAAAGTGTGCAACACAGGTAAATTGTAGCAAAGGGTCTTGCCGCTTGCGGTGGGCGTCGCAATGACGAGGCTTTCCTGTTGCAAGGCGGCTTCTATGGCGTCGCGCTGATGCGCATACAGCCGCTCTACGCCGCAGGCGACGAGTGCGCGTTGAAGCACGGGATGCAGAGAGGAAGGCGTAGATGCATAGACGGCGGGTTGCTCGGGCAGGACGCGCCAGGCGGCCACTTTGTTCATGAATTGTGGGTCGCTGCGCCACTGCGCCAACAAGTCCGTGACAGTCATGCGATCGACCTCGCCGATGCGTTCGACTCCTGAAGGATTCAGGGCGCCAGACGTTCGCGCAGCCAGCCGCCGTCCGGTTGGCGACGGTAGCGGAGGCGGTCGTGCAGCCGGTTCACGCCGCCCTGCCAGAATTCAAAGACCTCCGGAATCACCCGATAGCCGCCCCAGAAAGGGGGGCGGTCGGGATGTTTGTCGCTGTATTCGGCCTGCAGCTCGGCGAAACGTTTGTCCAACATTTCTCGGTTAGGGATGACTCGGCTCTGTTCGGAGACCCAGGCGCCAAGACGGCTGCCGAGCGGTCGGCTGTAATAATACTCGTCGGACTCCTTGGCGGACAACTTTTCCACCACGCCTTCGATGCGCACCTGCCGTTCGAGCGGCTCCCACCAGAAAAGCAGGGCGGCATGTGGATTAACGGCCAGCTCTCGCCCTTTGCGGCTTTCGTAGCTGGTGAAAAACGTGAAGCCGTTGCGGTCAAACCCCTTGAGCAACACCATGCGCACCGATGGCCTGCCATCGGGGGTGGCGGTGGCCAGCGCCATGGCGTTCGGCTCCTGAATAGCGCTCTCTCCGGCCAGCCGAAACCATCGTTCAAAGAGCGCAAACGGATCGTTGCCCGCGCTCTCTTCCGAGAGGCGGTCGAGGCGATACTCTTTGCGGAAATTGTTCACATCCGTTGTCATCGTGCGTCCTTTCAAGGAACAAAAACGCAGTCCAGCCAGCAACATACGCATGTTATCACAACCGCCGCCATTGGTCTTCCTGTTGCCGAAGAAACAAATTGAAAAATCCCTTGACAAGTTTCCTGAAAACGATTACAATAAGGAATAGCTTGATTTGCGAAACTCTCATATAAGTTCACCGTGTCGATCAAAATCGAAGATGTGGCTCGCGAGGCCGGCGTATCCACGGCGACGGTGTCGAGGGTGCTGGCCGGTAAACCATATGTCAGTGCAGAGTTGCGGCGTCGCGTCCTGGAGGCGGCGCGGACGCTCAACTATCGCCCCAGCCGGGTGGCGCGTTCGCTGCGCGTGCAGCGTTCGAGCATTATCGGGCTCATTATTTCGGACATTCAAAATCCATTTTTCACGTCGATCGTGCGCGCGGTGGAGGATGTAGCGCAGCAACAACAGTATCCTGTCTTCTTGTGCAACTCGGACGAGGACTCTGAGAAAGAGGCGACCTACGTCGAGCTGATGTTGGCGGAGCAGGTGGCCGGGTTGATCGTGGCGCCGACGGCGCACAGCAACAACCTCTATCGCAAGCTGGTCGCCATGCAGATGCCGGTTGTCGCCATCGATCGGCGGGTCAGCGGCGTGGCGATGGACATGGTGGTCTGCGACAACGTGAGGGCGGCCCGCGAAGTGGTCTCCCATCTGGTGGAGAGCGGCTATCGACGCATCGCCGCCGTCCTGAGTGCGTTAGAGATCAGCACGGGCGCCGAGCGCTATCAGGGCTACGTGGAGGCCTTGACGAGCCATGGATTGGCGGTGCAAGCGGAGCTTGTGCGCACCGGCTCGCCGCGTACGCCCAACGGCTATGCGATGACGATGGACCTCTTCCAGCAATCGCCGCCGCCCGACGCCATTTTCACCGGCAACAATCTGTTGACGGTGGGCGCCTTGCATGCGATTCACGATCTCGGCCTGCGCATTCCGGAAGACATCGGCTTTGCAGCGTTCGATGAGATGGACTGGATGTTTCTGGTGAAGCCCGCGCTGACGGTTGTCAAACAGCCGACCTACGAGATGGGGCGGCGGGCGGCGGAGCTGCTGCTGCAGCGCATCGCCGATCCAACCCGTCCGGCCCAGATCGTAACGCTGCAGCCGACGATCAAACTGCGCGAGTCGAGTCGTCGATTGATCTAGCAGGTTCACGCGTTCGGCAGAAGGGAGGTGATTCCTGCCACTCACGCCTTGTTCCCCTCTTGCGACGGTTGAGTTCTTCAGCGTTTTTACCAGTTCGTTCAAAACAAAAGGAGTCCAAACATGTTGAGACACAGGCTTTTCGTCACCCTGAGCATTTTGATGCTTGCTGCGATGGTTTTGGCCGCCTGTCCGGCGCCTGTGGCGCCGCCAGCCGCTGCTCCACCGGCGGAAGGCGAGGCGACCTGGTGGCGCACGGCGGCGGAGTCTGCGGGTTGCGTGGGCGTCACCATTCGCGGCGTTTCGGAAAGCACCCCGCCCTCCAACTTCGCCAAGGACGTGTTGGCGCCCGCCTTTGAGCGCGACACCGGCATCAAGGTCGAGCTGGAGACGACCTCCTGGGATCAGATGTACGACAAAGCCATCAAGGATATGGAGGCCGGCACCGGCATCTATGACTTCGTCTACATCGAGCAGGACATCATCTACGCCTATCTGGCCAACAACTACCTGCTCAACATGACCCAGTTCCTGGCCGACAACCCGAACCTGGCTGCGCCGGACTTTGACTTCGGCAAGTTCACGACCTTCATCGACTACTTCAAGGACGCCGAAGGCAACGTCTACGGTGTGCCGATGGAAGCCTTTGTGAAGATTTACCTCTATCGCACCGACCTCTTCGGCGATCCGGAGGCGCAGGCGGCCTTCAAAGAGAAGTATGGCTACGACCTGGCGCCGGCGACCAACTATGAACAGTATCGCGACAACGCCGAGTTCTTCACGCAGTGGGGCAAAGACCGCGGCCTGGAGCTGTGGGGCACCACCGTGCAGGCGGCCTCTGGCCATCCGTCCTCCTTCTATGAGCTCTTTGAGACCATCCTGCCCAGCGGCGGCGTCTACAACTGGGGCATCAACATGGAGAACTGGAAAGCCAGCGTCGAGAACGGCGGCACGATGAACAGCGATCGCGCCAAGGCGGCCTTCCAGTTCTGGCTGGACATGCTCCAGTTCGCTCCGCCGGAAGCCACCAGCAGCACCTGGGATGAGGTCGCCGCTTCGTTCGCGGCCGGCCGCGCAGCGCAGGGCTGGGTCTACGGTGAGAACGCCGCCTGGATCGCCAGCGATCCGGAGCGCTCGCGCGTCGTCGGCAACGTCGGCGTCGCCCTGCCGCCGCTGGCGGATGAGAGCGTGCTGCAGGACGCCGAGGAAGGTCGCGGCTACATCGGCTACTACGACGGCGGCGCCTTCGGCATTCCGGCTAGCTCGAAGCATCAGGCCTGTGCAGTGCTGTGGAACCAGTACATCGGTCAGGAGTCGGTGCAGGCGGACTGGGCCGTCGCCGGCTCGCGCGTCGTCATGGACTCCACCTTCGACGATCCGAAGGTGCAGGAGATGGACGCCAAGACCAACGGCTACTTCACGCTGCTCAAAGAGAAGGGCTATCTCTTCGCCGGTGCGCCGCCCTTCCCCTTCCACGCCACCATTCGCGAGGTGATTGCGCCCTTCGTCTATCGCGCCATCGCCGGCGAGCTCTCGGCGGCGGATGCGCTCGACCAGGCGGCGGCGGCGGTCGACGCCGAGCTGCCCAAGCTTGGCTACGGCGAGTAATCGAACGTCCTCTTTCCTGGGAGAGGCGCCGCCTCTCCCAGGAATTCCAGAAGCGCCATTGGCGTGAGCGCTGCACCGAGCATCTCTCACCGGTCAAGAATCAGGAGCGGCATCGATGCGATCGAATCGTCTGGGATGGCTACTGCTTTCGCCGTCGCTGATCGTTTTGTTTATCGTGGGATTTCTGCCCTTCCTCTATGTGATCTGGGTGGGCTTTCACGACTGGAATATCTTCGCTGCGACGCGCGGCATGACCTGGGCGGGCGCCAACAATTATCGTCGCCTCGTCTTTGACCAGGATTTTCTGGCGGCGTTATGGCGCACCCTGGTTTTCACCTTCACCGTGGTCACGTCGGAGCTGGTGCTGGGCTTTGTGCTGGCGCAGACGTTGACGCGACAGTTTCCAGGCCGGGCGTTCTTTCGCACGATCTACGTGCTCCCTCTCGTCGTGGCGCCGATCGCCGTCGGCGCCACCTGGCGCCTGATGGTGATCCCCGGCTTTGGGCCGATCCCCTACTTCCTGGAGCGCTGGTTTGGCATCCAGTATCGCATCGGCACCTACGCCGAACACGCCTGGGCCACGGCGGTGCTGATGGACATCTGGCACTGGACGCCCTTTGTCACGCTCACGCTGCTGGCCGGCCTCTCCGCCATCCCCCGAGAGCCGCTCGAACAGGCGATGGTCGACGGCGCCAACCGTTGGCAGGTCTTCCGCTACATTACCATCCCCATGATGATGCCCGTCATTCTGACGGTCGTCTTTATCCGCATCATGGACGCATTGCGCGTGGTGGATGAGGTGTACATGTTGACCAACGGCGGCCCGGGCACGGCGACGACGCTGATCGGCCTGCACATTTTCCGCGTGGTCTTTCCCAAAACCGATTATGGCTACGGCTCGGCCATGTCGCTGCTCGTGTTATACGTGACAATCGTAATGTGTTGGCTGCTCTTTGTAGCGCTTGCCAACGTGGGGAAACAGAAAGCGTAGGGCGCCCTATGAAGACAGCTCGTTGGCGAAAAATGTTGGGATGGATCGGGCTATACGCGCTGTGGATTGCCCTGACGCTTTTCACCGTGCTGCCGATCTACTGGATGTTCGTGGTCTCGTCGCGCAGTCGCGTTCAACTCTTCGACGCGCCGACGCTGTTGATCCGCTCCTTTTACATTCAGAATTACACCGGTCCGCTGAGCGACCCGGTCTTTCAGCGTTATCTCTTGAACTCTCTCTATATCGCCGTCGGCAACGCTTTGCTTGTGACCGTGCTGGCGCTCTTCGCCACCTATGCACTGTCGCGCTGGCGGCTGCCCGGCGCCGACAATATCTTCTTCTGGACGATCACCAACCGCATGGCGCCGCCCGCCGCCTTTCTGTTGCCGCTCTTCTTGCTCTACACCCAGGTGTTTCGCATCGGCAACTGGACGCTCTTCGACACGCAGATCGGCCTGATTCTGCTGTACTGCGTCTTCAATTTGCCCTTCGCCATCTGGCTGATGAAAGGCATCATGGACGGCATTCCGGTCGAAATCGACGAGGCGGCGATGGTCGATGGCGCAAGCCAGTGGACGGTGCTGTGGCGCGTGATCGTGCCGCTCGCCGCGCCGGGGCTGGCCATCACCTTCATCCTGAGCCTGATCTTCGCCTGGAATGAGTACCTGTTCGCCGCGACGCTGACCAGCGTCAACGCGCGCACGATCACGACCGGCCTGGCCGAGTTCGTCACTGTCACCGGCACCAACTGGGGGCAGATGGCGGCTGTCGCCACGATTTCGATCCTGCCTGCGCTCATCTTCCTGGTCTTCGTGCAGCGCTACATCGTCACCGGTCTGACCTTCGGCGCCGTAAAGGAGTAACGACATGGCGGAGACAAAACCCATTCAGGCGCCCGTCGAGCACAAAGGGCGTCGCGGTTTTTTACCCATCGAGACCAATACGTTCGATCGCGTCTTTATCAGCGTCGTGATCTGGATCGGCGCGTCCTTGTTATGGATGCGCTTCATCGAGCCGTTGGGGCTTTCCGTCTGGATTTGCACGATACTATGCATTATTTTGGGCGTATGGATTGTGAAAAAAGGATAAAAGATTATGAAAGCGCTGGTCCTTGAAAAAGTCAACGAGCTCCGTTTGCGAGACATCGACATCCCCGAGACGCTGGGACCGCACGACGTGCGCATTGCATTGCGCACGGTCGGCATCTGCGGCAGCGACGTGCACTATTACACGCATGGCGCCATCGGCCAGTTCGTCGTGCGCGAGCCGATGGTGCTCGGCCACGAGGCCTCCGGCGTCGTCGTCGAGGTGGGGTCAGAGGTCAAGCACCTCAAGGTGGGCGACCGCGTCTGCATGGAGCCGGGCATCCCCGACCCCAACAGCAAGGCGACGCGGCTGGGCATGTACAACCTCGACCCTGCGGTGCGCTTCTGGGCGACGCCGCCTGTGCACGGCGTGTTGCGTCCGACCGTCGTGCATCCCGCTGCCTTCACCTACAAGCTGCCCGACAACGTCAGCTTCGCCGAAGGCGCCATGGTCGAGCCGCTCGCCGTCGGCATGCACGCAGCCACCAAGGCCCGCATCAAACCGGGCGACCTCGCCATCGTGATGGGCGCCGGGCCAATCGGCATGGTGACGGCGCTGGCGGCGCTCGCCGGCGGCTGCAGCCAGGTGGTGATGACTGACGTGCAACAGCCCAAACTCGACCTCGCCGCCACGCTCGGCCCGATTCGTCCGGTCAATGTGGCGAAGGAGAACCTCAAGGAAGTCATCGATCAGATGACCGACGGTTGGGGCGCGGACATCGTCTTCGAGTGCAGCGGCAACGAAAAAGCGGCGGCCAGCGTCTTCGAGCCGCTCTGCCCGGGCGGAACGGTCGTCTACGTCGGCATCCCGCTCCAGCCCATTGCATATGAAGTCTCCGCCGCCATGGTCAAGGAAGCGCGCGTCGAGCACGTCTTCCGCTACGCCCACGTCTATCCGCGCGCCATTGCGCTGATGGCGAGCGGCAAGATCAACGTCAAGCCGCTGATCACCGATGTGTTCCGTTTCGAGGAGAGCGTCAAAGCCTTTGAGTTCGCCGCCCACATGCCGCCGACCTCGGTCAAGGCGCAGATCGTGGTTTCGGAGTGAGTCGTTCTTCAGCGAAAAATCTTGCAACGCAGGGCGCAGCGATTCGCAGAAGAAATTCAATCGAACGCTGCGCCTATCAGCGCAACAGCCTGTGAGAGAAGGGACAGATGATGAGCGATCCGGTGTTGGAAGCCAGACCCATTTTGGAGCGATTCCGGCTGGATGGCCGCGTGGCGCTTGTGACCGGCGGCGGGCAGGGCATCGGTCGCGCCTTCGCCCATGCGCTGGGTGAGGCGGGCGCCGCCGTGGCCGTCGTCGATCTACGCCTGGACCTCGCCGAGGAAGTGGCGCACGAGCTGACGGCGAAACAGATCGACGCCATCGCCCTCCAGGCCGACGTGACGAAACCCGAACAGGTGCAGGCGATGGTCGATGCGATCCTGGCGAAGTGGGGAACCTTGACGATCGGCGTCAACAACGCCGGCATCGGTCTCTGGGCGGACGCCGAAAGCATGGCCTACGCAGACTGGCTGCGCGTGATCGACATCGACCTCAATTCGGTCTTCCTCTGCGCCCAGGCGGAAGCCAAAGTCATGTTGCCCGCCGGCTACGGCAAGATCATCAACACGGCGTCGATGTCCGGCCACATCAGCAACACGCCGCAGAACCAATCCGCCTACAACACGGCCAAGGCGGGCGTGATCCACCTGACGCGCAGCCTGGCCGCCGAATGGGCGAAGCGCGGGGTGCGCGTCAACAGCATCAGCCCCGGCTACACGCGCACCAAGCTGGTCGATGATCTGCTGGCCACCCCTATCGGGCAGACGATGCTGCCCACGTGGATGGGCATGACGCCGATGGGGCGCATGGCGGAGGTCACCGACCTGCAGGGCGCCGTGGTCTATCTGGCGTCGTCGGCGTCCGACTACATGACCGGCCACGACATGGTGATCGACGGCGGATACTGCTGCTGGTGAGCTTCCAAAAGCATTTTCGTCTCTTGAAGGAGCGCTTCGCATGAAAGCCGTGCTCTTCCCGGCGCCCGAATCGATCAGCGTTGAACGCGTGCCCGACCCTTCCTGCGCGCCGGATGAAGTGGTCGTCCAGGTGGCGCGCTGCGGCATCTGCGGCACCGACATCCATATCTACCGCAACGAGTACATGTCCGCCTTTCCGGTCATCCCCGGCCATGAGTTCGGCGGCGTGATCGTCGAGGTGGGCCGGGACGTGACCGACTTTCGCGTCGGCGAGCGGGTGGCCGTGGACCCGAACCTCTACTGTGGACGGTGCGACATGTGTCGCAATGAGATGGCGAACCACTGCTTGAACTGGCAGGGCGTCGGCATCACGCGGCCGGGCGGCTTCGCCGAGTACACCGCCGTTCCGGCGCGCGCCTGCTACCGCCTGCCGGACTCGCTCAGCGACGCCCAGGCCGCCTTCATCGAGCCGTTGGCGTGCGTCGTCCACGCCATGAAGCGCATTCGCGTGCTGCCGGCCGACCCTGTGCTGATCCTGGGCGCAGGGCCGATGGGGTTGCTGTTGATCCAGGCGCTGCGTCGAATGGGGGGCTCCTACGTAGTGGCGGTCGAAAAGCAGCCCGCGCGATTGGAGCTGGCGCGCGCCATGGGCGCCTCCCTGGCCGTGCCTGCCGGGCCGGACCAGGATGCAGCGTTGCGGGAGGTGGCGCCACGCGGCTTCGGCGTGGTGATCGACGCCACCGGCGTTCCGGCGGTGATCGAGGGGGCGTTCCGCTATCTACGGCCGCGGGGGACCTATCTGCAGTTCGGCGTGGCGCCGAATCACGCGCGCGTCTCGCTCAGCCCCTACGACATCTTTCGCAACGACTGGACGATCGTCGGCAGTTTTGCGCTTTGTTACACCTTCATCCCCGCCATCGACTGGCTTGCCAGCGGCGCCATCGACGTCGCCCCGCTGGTCAGCCATACGGCGCCGATGGAGCGCTTCGCCGAGGTCTTCCAGCAATTTGCAGCGGGCCAGACCTTGAAGGTTCACATAGAGATCGGCCCCCAACGCACATCTTGAGCGGACTGAGTAACAACCGGCTTGACGGTGGGTGCGGCCCGCAGCCGCACGTTCTCGGCGAATCGCAAGGGTTTGGGGAATCCGAGGAGGCGCAGTGGGCCCTCACCCCCTGGCCCCCTCTCCCAATGCTGGGAGAGGGGGAAGAGAACGTCGTAGGTGCGGCCCGCAGCCGCACGTTCTCGGCGAATCGCAAGATTCTGGGTGAATCAAGAAAGCGCAGCTACGAGCTGCGCCTACGCGGGTCGCCGAATCATTTGTTGAATTCTATCAAGCTTCCTGGAAGCTCGTATTTTACGAGGAAATTTCATCCAATTACATAACGCCTTGGAGAGAGCGAAAATAGAAAGCGAAACGCGGAATGGAAACATTGGACGTGATGCTGGCGGTTCGGTTGCATGGCCCGCGCGACCTGCGCGTGGAGCGCGTACCCCGACCCGATCCTCCGGGGCCGGGACAGGCGCTCCTGCGGATCACGGCGGTGGGCGTATGCGGCAGCGACCTGCACACCTATCAAGACGCGCGCATCGGCGACACCGTGGTGGAGACGCCGCTAGTTTTGGGACACGAATTCGCCGCCGTAGTGGAGGCGGTCGGCCCGGAGAGCTACGACGGCAATTTTCAGCCGCTCCGGCCAGGGACGCGCGTGGCGGTCGATCCGGCGCAGCCGTGCGGCCGCTGTGAGATGTGCGAGCAGGGGCACCCCAATCTCTGTCATCGGCTACACTTCTGCGGCACTTATCCCGACCCCGGCAGCCTTAGCGAGTACATGCTCATGCCTGCGCACTCGTGCTTTCCCATCCCGGACGCAATGGACGACGCCAGTGCAGCGCTGCTGGAGCCGCTTGGCATCGCCATCCATGCCGTTGACCTGGCCAAAGTGCGCGTGGCGGACAGCGCCGTGATCCTCGGTGCAGGGCCGATCGGGCTGTACATCCTGCAGGTGATGCGACTGGCGGGCGCCGATCCCATCTACGTCATCGATCAATTCCCATGGCGGCTGGCGCTGGCGGCGCGCTACGGCGGCGTTCCGATCAACTTCAGAGAAACGGACCCCGTGGCGGCGGTCAAGGAGGCGACCGCCGGCCGCGGCGTCGACATCGCCATCGAAGCGGCTTGGGCGGATCATTCGATCCAGTGGGCGGCCGAGATGGCGCGACTGGGCGGACGGCTCGTGCTCGTCGGCATTCCTGGGCCGGATAAACTGGAGATGAAACACTCCACCGCCCGACGCAAGGGGCTGACCATTCGCCTTTCGCGGCGCATGAAGCATGTCTATCCGCGCGCCATCAAATTGTGGGCGAGCGGCGCCGTTGACCTGACCGGCGTCGTCTCGCATCGTTTTCCGCTTGAACGCACGCCGGAAGCCTACGCGTTGAACGAGCAATACGCCGACAATGTCGTGAAGATTGTCATCGACGTTTCACAATCGACCTGACGCTGAGCCGATTATAACTTAAGGGAGTGGGAAATCGTCCCAGATTAAAAGGTTTTACGCTGCTTGACAACGCTTCAATGATTGATTAGAGTAACAATGCAACAAAATTGCAAATCCTGCACGAATATTCACAAAGAAACGGAAAAATCCATATGTCTGTGCTTAGAAATGATGGCCGCGCGTTGATCGTAGCGATGGATCACGCCCGCACGCACGGCGTGATCGAAGGGCTGGAAGATCCCGGCAGGGTGCTGGAGACGGTGATTGAGGCGGGCGCCGACGGCGTCATGACCACCTTCGGCGTGATGAAAAAATATCGCAACCTGATCGCCGGCCGCGTGCCGGTGACGCTGCGTCTGGACGGCGGTCCCAGCCTTTATCGCGAAGATTGGCTGGCTTACACCGAATGGGAGCTGTTGCATTCGGTCGAGGATGCGCTGATGCTGGGCGCCAGTGCAGTGGTGCTGATGGCTTTCATCGGCATTCCGGTCGAGCTGAAAACGCTCCAGATCGTCGCCTCGGTGGCGAGCGAGTGTATGCAGGCCAACCTGCCGCTGTTGGTCGAAGCGCTGCCTTGCCCCAGCCCTCGCATTCCCGACGCCAAAGATTCGCTGGCGATGGCGTCGGCGGCGCGGCTGGCTTTCGAGCACGGCGCCGACTACATTAAGACGTACTACACCGGCTCGCCGGAAAGTTTCCGCACCGTGATCGAGAACTGCCCGGTTCCCTGTTTGATCGCCGGTGGGCCGCGCATGAACACGGTTGAAGAGACGTTGGAAGTCGTCGCCGGCGCGATGGCTGCAGGCGCCAGCGGCGTCGTCTTCGGTCGCAACATCTGGCAACACAAAAACCCGGCCGGCATGGTGCGCGCCTTGCAGCGCGTCATCCACGGCGGCGCCAGCGTGGCCGAGGCGATGCAGGAGCTGGGATAAACAGCGCATTGATGGATGCCGAGGTGGGAGTTTCTCGGGGCATCCATCAATGGCTGCGTCCACACTTCCGTGAAAAGTCATACGTCGCATGAGGCTTTGGCGCTGAACAAGCGGAAGCGCAGATGAAACGAAAGGAGGCGTCTATCGAGCCAAACACGAAAGCATAGGTTGAAGGAGTGCGTCGCACTGAGTGTCTACAATTCAAATTTGTTGGACTACCACAAAAAAGGAGTGTGAGACCTATGCGCAAAGTTTTCTTTCCCCTCATTCCCATTTTGGTGATTGCAGCGATGGTGTTGACGGCGTGCCCTGCGCCGGCCCCTACGACGGCTCCTGCGCCGACGACGGGCGAGGCCGAAGGTGAAACGTATGCAACGGTGGTCGAAGCCGGCGAGCTGGTTCCTCCCGTTGTGGCCCAACCTTGCGAAGGCGACGCCTGTTTCTGCCGGGACAAGACGGTCACCGTGATCGTCAACACCGCCGGCGAGAAGGGCCCGATCTCCGGCCCCTTCTATGAAGTGCGCGATGAATTCGAGAAGGCGACCGGCGCCAAGCTCGAGATCGTCGAAGTGCCCTTCGCCGAACACTTCCCCAAGCTGCTCACCGACCTGACCACAGGCACCGGCCAATATGACACGTCGATCGCGGGCGCGTGGTGGCTCGGCGACCTGGTGGGCGGCGACTACATCCTGCCGCTCGACGACTATTACAACGACACGACCGGCAAGTATCCAAAGTGGGACGTCGAGGATGTGCAGCCTGGCCCGCGCGACCTGCTCTTCTATGATGAGAAGCTGTACATGGTCGCCAACGATCATGACGGTCAGGTGATGTATTATCGCCGCGACCTGATCGAGGATCCTGAGCATCAGGCCGCCTTCAAGGCGCAATACGGCTACGATCTGAAGGTGCCGGACACCATCCAGGAGTTCCGCGACGTTGCGGAGTACTTCAACGGCAAAGACCTCAACGGCGATGGCACGCCCGATAACGGCCTGACCATGCACCTCAAGGTCGGCGGTCAGGGCATGTTCCACTTCATGTCCTTCTCGGCGCCCTTCGTCATTGGGCCGGACAATCCCAAGCTCTACTGGTTCGATCCGGAGACGATGCAGCCGCTTATGGACAGCCCCGGCCATCAGGCTGCGATGGAGGCGTTGGTCGACCTGATCCAGTTTGGCCCCGAGGCCATGATGGGTTGGAGCCTCGGTGAGTCGTGGGATCACTTCCTGCGCGGTCAGGCGGCGCTGACCTTCACGTGGGGCGACCTCGGCGCGCTGGCGCAGCAGGAGGGCAGCCAGGTCAAGGGCAAGACCGGCGCCGCGCCGATGCCCGGCACCACGCAGTACTACGACATCACCAGCGGGCAGTGGAAGCAGGTGGAGGGCGTCAACAAGGTCGGCAACACCACCGGCGGTTCGTGGGCCGGCGTCATCTCCAAGTTCTCCGACGCGCCGGACTGCACCTACTTCCTGCTGGCGTTGATGGCGCATCCTGAAAAGTCCAAGGTTTACGCCTACCGCGGCTGGGATGGCGTGGATCCGGGCCGCTTCAGCCACTACCTGCCGCCGGCCGGCACCAACACCATCGACGGCTATGTGGCCGCCGGCTGGGACCCGGGCGACGCCGAATCCTACACCTTCGCCTATTACGAGAACTTCGGCTCGGAGCTGATGTTCCCCTACCTGCGCATCCCGGGCACCTTTGAGTACTGGACTGCGCTGGACATCCATCTCTCCGAGGCGGCGACGGGGCAGAAGACCGCCGCCGAAGCGCTCAAGGCGACAGTGGACGACTTCAACGCCATCACCGACCGCCTGGGTCGCGACCTCCAGCGCGAGATCTATGTGAAGTCTCTCGGCCTCGAGTAACGCCAACAGGTCGAGGGGCAACCCCGTCTGGAAATGGCTTGAGGATGCGGAGCGCTGCTCCGCATCCTCGCAAATCGCCGTCACAGGCTGTTTCAAAATGAACGGAGTGTCAACCTATGGCCGCATCGGAGACGCCTGCGCGTCCGCGCCGAACGGACCCAACCAAATTTTTCTTTATCATGCCAGCGGTGATCTGGGTCTTGCTCTTTACGATTTTCCCGCTGTTATACGCACTTTATACGAGCTTTTTTAGTTTTCGCTTTGGGCGAATCAATCAATTTGTCGGCTTCGGCAATTATCTGCGTCTGTTCACCGACGCTAACCTGCACAATGGCCTGCGCGTGACGCTGACTTTTGTCATCGTCACCGTCACCGTGCAGATGTTGCTCGGCTTTGCGCTGGCGCTTTTGCTCAACCGGGAAATGCGCGGCAAAAGCGTGTTGCGCGCCATCATGGTGCTGCCGCTTTTCGCCACGCCGGTGGCGGTTGGGTATTTGAGCATCACGCTCTTTTACGAAATCAACGGCCCCATCAACGAGCTGCTGCGGGCGTTGGGCGGCGCAGGCATCCCCTGGCTTTCCAACCCTTTCTGGGCGTTGGTAGCGGTGATCATCATCGACATCTGGCAGTGGACGCCCTTTGTTTTCCTGGTTTCGTTGGCGGCGTTGCAAGGACTGCCGGCCGACCTCTACGAAGCCGCTGAAGTGGACGGCGCCTCTGCGTGGCAGAGTTTTCGCAGCATCACGCTGCCGTTGATGACGCCGATCCTCTGGCTGATCTTGTTGTTGCGTCTGGTCGAGGCCTTTAAGGTGTTCGACATTCCCACCAGTCTGACGCTCGGCGGCCCGGGGCGCGCCACAGAGGTCTACAGCCTGTTCACCTATCGCACGGCGCTGCGCTTTTTCGACCACGGCTACGCCGCCGCGCAGGGATTCCTGTTGCTGTTCATCGTCAGCCTGATCGTCGCCCTGCTCTTTGGGCGCATTCGCAGCATCTATCAGGAAGAGAGGAGCTAAACCATGCGGCGCAGAACTTCACCGGTGCAAGCAATCCTGATCGGCGGCGTGATGGTGGTGGCGCTGCTGTGGGTGCTCTTCCCCTTCTATTGGGCGTTCGTTAATTCGATCAAAAAGCCGGCCGACACTTTCCGATCAGGCACGTGGGTGCCTTTCCTGCAATTTCAGCCGACGCTTGAACACTGGGTCTCGGAGCTGGCGATCCTTGAAATCCGCCAGGCGCTCATGAACAGCACCATCATTGCCCTGGGCGCCGCCACGCTCGCCGTGCTGCTCGGCACGCTGGCCGCCTATGCGCTGGCGCGCTTTCGTTTTGGCAAAAGCGGCAACGCCAACCTGACCACCTGGTTCATTTCGCAGCGCATTCTTCCTCCGGTGGTGGTGGTGATCCCGTTCTTTTTGATCATGCGACAGCTGCAGTTGCTCGACAACGTCTTTTCGCTGGTGCTGCTCAACGCCACCTTCACGCTGCCCTTCCCGGTGATCATCCTCAGCCAGATGATCCGCGAGCTGCCTCAGGAGCTGGAAGAAGCGGCGCTGGTCGACGGCGCCAACGTCTTTCAAGCGTTCACCCGCGTGGTGTTGCCGCTGATCCTGCCCGGGCTGGTGGCGACCTGGATCATCTGTATGGCCTTCAGCTGGAACGAGTTCCTCTTCGCCCTGTCGCTGACGACCAACCGCGCCATCCCGATGCCGGTGATTATCGCCGGCGCCGAGCACACGCGCGGGGTGCAGTTCTGGTTCGTGGGCGTGCGCGTGCTGCTCACCATGCTGCCGCCGATCGTCTTCGCCCTGCTGGCGCAGCGCTACATCATCCGCGGCCTCACCCTCGGCGCAGTGAAAGGATAGTCCCATGGCGGCCGAGCCATTGCTGGTCGGCGTTGACTTCGGCACCTCGCATATCAAGGCCATCGCCTTCACGCCGGAGGGACGGATCGTCGCCCATGCCAGCGCGCCCACGCCTACGGTCTATCCGCAGCCGGGGTGGGCGTATTATGACCCCGACGCCGTCTGGTCGCAGACGGCGTCGGCGCTGCGCACAATGACTGCGCAGCTCGACGATCCACGTCGTGTAGCGGCGGTGGCGGTCGCCAGCGTAGGCGAGGCGGGGACGCCCATCGACGCTGCGGGTCAGCCCACCTATCCGATGATCGCCTGGTTCGACACGCGCACGAAGGAGCAGGCCGAGCAATTGCGCCGTCGCTTCGGCGCCGACGAAATCTTTCGGCGCAGCGGCGTGTCGCTGCAGCCGATCTTTACGCTCTGCAAAATTCTCTGGCTCCAGCAACACGAGCCGGAGGCGCTGGCGCGCACGGTGCGCTGGCTCAACGCCGCCGACTATCTGACTTTTCGACTGTGCGGCGTGGCAGCCTCCGAATTTTCGCTCGCCTCGCGCACGCTGATGTTGGACATCGAGCGCCTGCGTTGGAACGTCGAGCTGGTGGAGGAGGTCGGGCTGAACCCCGCGCTGTTGCCCCCTCTGCTGCCGAGCGGGACGAAGCTGGGCGCCGTGCTGCCCGACGTCGCCGCACAGACCGGCCTCCCTGCCCACGCCGTCGTGACGACCGGCGGCCATGACCACGTCTGCGGCGCCATGGCGCTGGGCGTGACGCGCCCGGGCGCTGTGCTCGATTCGCTGGGCACGGCGGAGGCGATCTTTCTCGCCACGGACAAGGTGCTCAAGGACCCGGAAGTGGGGCGCCGCGGTTATGCACAGGGCGTGCATGTCAGCGGCGGCTATTACATCCTGGGCGGGCTGTACACCTCCGGCGCGTGCATCGAGTGGTTCCGCGAGAACATCGGCGCAGGGCTGGACTATGAGGCGCTGGCCGAAGAAGGAGCAGCCGTCTCGCCGGGGAGCCTGGGCGTCTATTTCCTGCCTCATTTGCGCACGGCCAACCCCGGCTACGACGATCCCTATTCGCGGGCGACCTTTGTCGGGTTAACCTTCGACGCTCGACGCGGCGCGCTCTATCGGGCGCTGTTGGAAGGGCTGGCGTATGAAGCGCGCTATTCTCTCGACACGCTGCTGCCCTACCTGAGCGACACGCGCATCGAACGCATCGTGGCGACCGGCGGGGGCACGCGCAATCCCCTGTTGATGCGCATCAAAGCCAGCGTCTACAACCATCCGCTGCGCGTCGTCAGCATCGACGAGGCGACGGCGTTGGGCGCAGCTATGCTTGCCGGCCTCGGTGCGGGCGTCTACGCCGACGTCGGCGCCGCCGTGCAGTCAGTTCGCTACACCACGGCCCTCGTGGAGCCGGAGCCAACTGCGGCGGCCTTTTACGCGAAGGCGTATGAGCGAGTTTATCGGGAGCTGTACCCGTCCGTGCGCACTATCCATCGTGTGATTGGGACTTTAGAAGAGTAGATGATGCATCGACACCCTTCCATCATCGTTGCAGGCCACATCTGCGTGGACATCATCCCGGCGTGGACGCAGGCGGTCGAGTCGATCGCTGCGATCTTCCGGCCTGGACGACTCACCGAGGTCGGGCCCGCGCTGGTTTCGACCGGCGGAGCGGTCTCGAACACCGGCATTGCGCTGCATCGCCTGGGCGTCCCTGTGCGGTTGATGGGCAAGATCGGCCCGGACCTCTTTGGCCGCGCCATTCTCGACGTGGTGCGCAGCTACGACGAGGCGCTCACCGAAGGCATGATCGTCGATCCGGAGGCAGACTCCTCCTATACGCTGGTGATCAACCCGCCGGGTGTGGACCGCATCTTCCTGCACTGCCCCGGCGCTAACAACACCTTCAGCGCCGGCGATGTGGATTTGGAGAAGGTGCGCGGGGCCAAAATCTTTCACTTCGGCTATCCTCCCATCATGCGGCGCATGTATCTCGACGACGGCGCCGAGCTGGCGGCGCTGCTGCAGGCCGTGCGCACCCTGGGTGTGACGACCTCGTTGGACCTGGCCCAGCCCGATCCGAACTCGGAGGCCGGCCGCATCGACTGGCGGAAGCTGCTTGCGCGCGTCTTGCCCCACGTGGACATCATTGCGCCGAGCCTTGACGAGACAATCTACATGCTCGACCGTCCGCTCTTCGACGCCATCCAGCGTGGGGAAGCGCCGCACATGCCGGACGCCGAGCTGTTGCGCCGCCTCGCCGAAGAGCTGCTCAAGATGGGAGCGGCGGTGGTTGCACTCAAACTGGGCGATTTGGGGCTTTATCTGCGCACGACGGACGACGTCGGTCGCATTGCGGCGGCGGGGGCGGCCTTCGCCTCGCTGCGCGCAGGGTGGATCGGGCGGGAGCTGTTGACTCCCTGCTTCGTCGCCAACCTGGCGGGCACAACCGGCTCCGGCGACTGTACGATTGCGGGGCTGCTCACCAGCTTGCTATACGGTCGCACCGCCGAGGAGGCGATCCTGGATGCAACTGCTGTCGGCGCCGCCAGCGTCGAAAGCCCAGACGCCACCGGCGGCGTGCCCACCTGGGAGGCGGTGCAGGCGCGACGCGCGGCCGGCTGGCCCAAACATCCGCTGCGCATCGACGCCAGCGGCTGGCGACCCGACGCCATGCGCCAGGTGTGGCGCAGCCCGCTCGACGCCGAGTGGGAGGAGGGCGCATGAGCGAATGCCTGCTGGGCATCGACCTGGGCACTTCGGCGGTGAAGGCGCTGCTGACGACGCTGAACGGCGCGGTCGTCGCCTCGGCCTCCGCTGAGTATCCGATCGAACAGCCTCAACCGGATCGCGCCGAACAAGCGCCGGACATGTGGCTCCGCGCCGTGGCGGGCGCAGTGCGCGCAGTGTTGGCGCAAGCGCCGCAAAACCGGATCGTCGCCATCGGTCTCTCCGGTCAGATGCATGGAACCGTGTTGCTCGGCGCCGACCATCGACCGTTGGCGCCGGCCGTCATCTGGCCCGATCGCCGCAGCGTAGAAGAGGTCCAGGAGATCACCGAACGGATCGGCGCGCAGCGGCTCTACGCCATCACCGGCAGCCCGATAGCCACCGGCTTTCAGGCGGCCACCGTGCGCTGGTTTCAACGCCATGCGCCGGAACTTTGGCGTCAGGTGCAGAGGATCCTGCTGCCCAAAGATTATCTGCGCTTCTGGCTGACCGGCGTCTTTGCGACCGACCCAAGCGACGCCGCCGGCGCCTTGCTCTTCGACGAGGTGCGCCGCGACTGGTCTGACGAGCTGCTCGCTCTTTTGGAAATTCGGCGCAGCCAGCTCCCGCCTGTGCAACCTTCGGCCTCGATCTGTGGCCGTCTCTGTGAGGAAGCGGCGCAAGCGCTCGGCCTGCCCGCCGGTCTCCCTGTGGCCACCGGCGCGGCGGATACGGCGTGCAGCCTGCTCGGCGCCGGCGTCGTGCGCAGCGATCGGCTTTTGATGACGATCAGCACGGGCGGCCAGCTCGCGCAGCCTTGTGAAAGTGTGCGCATCGACGCGCAGGGGCGCATCCACACCTTTTGCAGCGCGCTGGAGCCCGGCGAAGGCCGCGCCGGCTGGTACCAGATGGGCGCCATGCTCGCCGCGGGATTGGCGCTGCACTGGCTGCGCGAGCAACTTTATGACGATCCGACAAGCGTTTCCTACGACCGGATGATGGCGCTTGCGTCCGAGGCGCCGCCCGGCGCAGACGGCTTGCTCTTTCTGCCTTATCTCGTCGGCGAGCGCACGCCCTATATGGACCCGACGGCGCGTGGGGTCTTTTTCGGCCTGACGTTGAGCCATCGGCGCAGCCACCTGATTCGCGCCGTCGTCGAGGGCGTCACGCTGGCGGCGTGCAACGCCTATGGCGTGCTGCGTGAGTTGGGGGCCTCTCCTCGCCAGATCGTGCTGGCGGGGGGCGGCGCGCGCAGTCGCTTCTGGCAGCAAGTGGTGGCGGATGTCTTCGGGGCGCCTGTGCAGGCGTTGCGCACGGCGGAGCAGTCGGCCGCAGGCGCGTGCATTCTGGCCGGCGCTGCGCTCGGCGCCTTCGACGCGGTGGAGGCTGCGCACGCGTGGGCGCACTACGCCGACCCGGTGCAGCCGGACGGCGAACGGCATCGCTTCTATCAAGAACGGCTGAGGGCGTTTCGGGCGCTTTATCAACGCAATGCAGGACATTTTGTGTGATGAACATCTATACAGTTTCCGTCAATCCGGCCATCGACCTCTTTCTGGATGTGCCGGAGATTGTCTTCGATGAGGTGCTGCGGGCGACGGCGGTGCGGCGGGTGTGGGCCGGCAAAGGCTTCAACGTTTCGCGTGCGTTGCAGCGCCTGGGCGGAAAGAGCACCGCTTTGGGCTTTGTCGGCGGCTATGCAGGCATGGCGATCCGCGCCGGCCTGGAGGCCGAAGGCATTGCGACGGATTTTGTGACCGTCGAGGAAGAGACGCGCACTAACGTCATGATCGTGGACCTCCGCGTGGGCCGGCACATCAAGGTGAACCAGACCGGCGCGCCGGTCTCCGCGGCTGCGCAAGAGAAGTTTCGCGCCTGCGTGCGCCGTCATCTCAAGCCCGGCGATCTCTGGGTGCTGACGGGCAGCCTGGCGCCCGGACTTTCGACGGACTTCTACGCCGAGCTGATCGAACTGCTTCACGCCGGCGGCGCATGGGCGGCGCTCGACACCAGCGGCGCCGCCTTGCGGGCGGGCTGTGCGGCGCGTCCGGAGCTGGTGAAGCCCAATGTAGCTGAGGCGTACGACCTCACCGGAGAGCGGGTGACGTCGATGGAGGATGCATGTCGCGCCGTGGCCGCCTTTCATGCAGCGGGCGCGCGGCGCGTGGCGCTTTCGATGGGCGCGCAAGGGTTGCTGTATAGCGACGGCGAAACCCTTGTGCATGCAGCGCCGCCGCCAGTGCGCGTGCGCACGGCGGTGGGTGCAGGCGATGCGCTGCTGGGTGGGTTGGTTTGGGCGCTTGCGCAGGGAATGCCGTCCATCGAGGTGGCGCGTTGGGGCGCGGCGACCAGCGCTGTTTACGTCCAGGACGACAGCCTTCCTTTCGACGCACAGCCCGTCGTGCGCCAAATGATCGAGCGTCTGCAAATCACGGTGCTGAAACCGTAGACTGGACAAGCAGGAATGGTTGTCCCGTTCGGAATTGCACAGCCCTCGGGATCGGCGTTGTCCAGCCTGCGTTTCATCGGTTTATCGAGCGATTTTTCAGAAAGGAGGCGCCTATCGGACGATGAAGGGGAGGGACGGGCTGCACTTTCGCCGGCGCAGCCCGTCCCTCTACGTGACGGCCTACAGCCGTGATGAAGGAAGATGTCAAGAGGTCAAAGAGGAGCGCACTTTGACAGAATTTCGGTTTTATGGTATCAATATTTACATACTGCGGTTATGCACAAAGCTATGCATGAAGCCGCTAACTTTTGTTGAACAATCAATGCAACTTAACAAGTTCAAATTCAGAGCAACTGCGTCGTCGCTGTCGGTGGAAACCGGCAGAGGAACTTCCCGACTCCCACCCGGTTCGACCGGGAAGATTGCCCCACGAAACAGCAAGTGGGGGCGCAAGGTTGGAAACGACCTTGCGACTACAACCGCAACAGAGAGGAGTCCCGCCGGCGCTGCGAATGCGCCTGGTAAGGGGTGAAACGGTGGGGTAAGAGCCCACCAGCGGCGGCAGCAATGTCGTCGGCTGGGCGAGCGTGCAATCGGGAGCAAGGCAAGTGGGTTCGGCGGTCGCAAGGCTGGCTGAATCTTGCTGCAGCGGTGCGGGTGAGGTCAGGCAACACCTGGCAGGCCACAAACCGCCACATCGTCGATAGAAGCGATGTGAGACAGATGACGGCGGAGCAGACGTTGCGAAGCAATTCCAGCGTCTGTGGACAGAATCGGGGGTACAAAGTTGCTCTGAATTTGCATAGACACGACCGGTGAGGTATACTTTCCAGAGTTAGCGGCGGCGATGCCGACGTGGCGGAATTGGCAGACGCGATAGACTTAGGATCTATTACCGCTAAGGTGTGGAGGTTCGAGTCCTCTCGTCGGCACCACGGTTCAGCCAGGTTGCGGGCCCGTGGCCTAGCGGGAAGGCGTCTCCTTTGCAAGGAGAAGATCGTCGGTTCGAATCCGACCGGGTCCACCTTTTGAATCGCCGTCACAACGGGAACGCCGCAACCGCCGGTTGACAGAGCTGTACGATAACATGATGCGGGCGTAGTTCAGTGGTAGAACGTCTCCTTGCCAAGGAGAAGGTCGTGAGTTCGAATCTCATCGCCCGCTCTCGAAGGGTCGGCTCGCAGGCCGACCCTTTTCCTGAAAAAGCATAGTGCGCCGAGGTAGCTCAGTCGGTAGAGCACAGCACTGAAAATGCTGGTGTCCCCAGTTCAAGTCTGGGCCTCGGCACCTGGCAACGCCCCGGTGGGGGATCGTCTAACGGCAGGACTACGGACTTTGGATCCGTCAATCGGGGTTCGAATCCCTGTCCCCCAGCCAGCTTCGGGGCAGGGAGACCTGCCCCGAATAAAAACTTATGTTTTGTGCATGGCGGCCATAGTTCAGCGGTAGAACACCAGATTGTGGCTCTGGGTGTCGTGGGTTCAATCCCCACTGGTCGCCCCAGCAAATCAAAAAGAAAAAGCCTCGGCGTCGCCGAGGCTTTTTCTTTTGTGCGTCCGGTAGCACCTAGAGGGTATATCCCTGAGGTGATGCTACCGGACACAGACTAAAACGCGTACTGTCCATGCACATCACCTCCTTGTTGTGGGATAGCGTCGTCAGGCTGGGTCTCGGCGTTTCGTTGTCTTCACGGAACACCTTCACCTAGCTGCGCAGCAGTATCCCATATCGCCGATCTTTTGTCAAATGCCATTGCGAAGGCGTTCAGCGCAGGTAGCGCAAAAAGTAGCTCGCCAGGCCAAGGAACAAGAAAAAACCGCCGACATCGGTGAACGTTGTGACAAAAATGCTGGAAGCCAGCGCCGGATCGGCGCGCAGCAGCTTGAGCACCATGGGCACCGTCACCCCGGCCAACGCAGCGACAAACAGGTTGCCCGTCATAGCCAGGCCGATCACCAACCCCAGATACGGATTGCCTTTCCAAAACCAGGCGATGAGCGCCACCAAAATGCCAAGCGCAACGCCGTTGATGATCCCCACGCGCGCCTCATGCCAGATGGCCCAGAAGGTGTCCCTTGGCTCGATCTCTTTTAAGGCCAAAGAACGCACGATGATGGTCATGGTCTGTGTGCCGGCGTTGCCGCCCTGCCCGGCTACAACGGGCATGAAGGCCGCCAACACTGCAGCCTGCGCGATGGTGCCTTCAAAGAGAGCGACGACGCTAGAGGCCAGAAAGGCGGTGCCGAGGTTGACGATGAGCCAGGGCAGTCGATTGCGCACCGATTCCGGGATCGGGCTGTAGATCTCTGAGTCAGGGCTCATCTGCGCCAACTTGTACATGTCTTCGGTGGCTTCCTCTTCGATCACGTCGACCACATCATCGATCGTGACGACTCCGATCAGGCGCCGTTCGTTGTCCACGACCGGCAGTGCGACGAGATCGTAACGTTGTAGGATTTGGGCGACCTCCTCCTGATCGGCGTCGGCGTGAACCCAGATCACCTTGCGATTCATGATCTCTTCGATGGTCTGCTCAGGCTCGGCAAGAATGAGCGCCTTTAAGCTCACCAGACCGATCAGGCGGCCGTAGCGGTCGAGGACATACAGATAATAGAAATCTTCTTCCTGGGCGTAATGCTGCTTGATGAAGCAAAGCGCTTCCGCCACCGTCCAGAAACGGCGTAAGGAGGGCGGCGGCGCCGTCATGATGCCGCCCGCCGTGTCCGGCGCATAGTTCATCAAGGAGGCGACATCCGCCGGTTCTTCCATCTGTTCCAGCACTTCGGCGGCCTGCTCCGGCTCCAACTCTCCTAACAGGTCGGCGGCCATATCGGGCTCCATCTCGTCGAGCACCTCGGCCAGCTCCTCGACGTCGAGATGCTGGGCCACGTCGGCCATGTCCTCCTCGTCGAGTTGCTCAAAGACCTCGGCCAGTTCCGTTACATGAAGGTGCTCGATAATGGCTGCCTGCTGTTCTGGCTCTAATTCAGATAACAATTCCGCTCTGTCGGCCGGATGGAGGGTGCGCAGATACGCCACTGCGCTTTCCAGGTCGTTGTTCTCCAGATAGGCGTTGAGTCGCTCCAGTGCATCGCTCAGTTCGATTGGCTCGACCATAAGACCCCACCTCCACGAAAAATTCTATTGCTGTAATCCATTGCTGTAAGTTGTCATGAGGCGCAGAGGTGGACGAACGGAGAAGCCGGCTTGTCAGGAAAAGAAAAAACCGCCTGACACAAACGATTGTGCAGGCGGTTCGGCGACAGCAAAGCAGGTGAATCGCGGCGGGCGCTCTCCCGCCGGCTCATTTTCAGGGAGGGGGCGCCGCCGTCGTTCGTTTCGACTGCCTGGACTGCCGGCGCCGCCAGTTTTCCGGGCGTCCACCGGTCGCGCAACGACGGTCTATATTCGCTATGCAGCGGCGAGTTGCGCCGCTTTTGTCTGGTTTGACAGCCTGGGCGCCTGTAAGACGCTGATGCAGCCAACGTGAACCAGGGTCTGCGTCGGGCGCACTACTGTCCGGATCGATTTGCACTTGCAACGATCCCGAAGAAGGGTGTTCGCGACTCATCTTTTTCTCTGAAAACCGGAGCATCTCCATGCCTGAACGAGTTCGCCGATCAGACGATCTCGATTGAGCGCAACAGGCGTCTTCAGGAATGCGCCGGGCCACTCAAACAGGCAAAGCATAACACCCGATGCATCCTCTGTCAAAATAGGGCGTCCGGCCAGCCCATCACGGCCTCAGCCGCCATGCTCCAGCCAGGCGATCTCCTCGGGAGAGAGCGTGATGTCCAGAGCAGCGGCGTTGGCGGCGAACTCGGCGCCATTGGCGCATCCCACCAGCGGATAGACCGGAAAGGGCTGCGCCAGGACGTACGCCATGGCGATCTGCGGCAGCGTTGCGTTGCGCTGCTCGGCGAGCCGGCGGGCGCGCTCCAGCCGCGCAAAATTCTCCGGATAGCAATAGCTCTGGACGCACAGTCGGTCGAGATAGGTGGTGAAGGAATCGAGGTTGTCCGGACGAAAACGGCCGCTGAAAAAGCCGCCGGCCAGGCTGGACCACGCCAACACCGGCATCTTTGTCTGCGCGTAGAATGCGCGCGCCTCGGCGTTGGCGTCTCCGGTCAGGGTGACGCAATTGGCCCACGGTTCCTTGAACTGAATCGCCAGGCTGAAGTGAGGGCTGGAGACGGCGAAGGGCGTCAGGTTGTGCGCAGCCGCATATTCGTTGGCTTCCTGCAGCCTGCGGTGACTCCAGTTTGATCCTCCGAAAGCGTGGATGCGACCTGCAGCCAGGTGTTCGTTGAGCACTTCGACGATCGGGCCGACAGGAACGCTTGGATCGTCGCGATGGAGGAGATAGAGATCGATATAGTCGGTGCGCAGGCGCGCCAGCGAGTCGAACAGATCGGAGGTGATATCGAAGGGCGTCACGCGGGCGCGATCCTGGTTGTGGTGCGCGCCTTTGGTGATGACGACGACCTGATCGCGCACCCCGCGCGCCTCGATCCAGCGCCCCAGGGTGCGTTCGCAGTCGCCGTTGCCGTAGCCGTGGGCAGTGTCGAAGGTGTTGCCGCCCAAGGCCAGGATGTCATCGAGCAGCTTGAAGCTGTAGTCCATTTTGTCGGAGCCGATCATCACCGTGCCCTGAATCAGGCGGGCGACCGGTTTGGCGACGCCGGGAATTTCACCGTACTGCATGGTTAAACCTCGTTCATGTTGAAAAAATGCGACGGAATCAAAGACCAAACGAAATCATATCATAACTATAAAGAAAGGGGGCGGTGCATGCACCGCCCCCTTTCTTTTACGCCAGGAACGTCCGAGATCGAAGCCAGGATGCGCGAGGCTTCACCGCTGCGTCACTTCGCCGTTGAAGCAAGCAATGTTGTCGCCCTGGAAGATTTCCGGGCTGCAAAGGAAGGCGCAATTGCTCCACGCGCCTCGTCTTGCGCCGACAGCCTGGAAGGTGATGACGCGGACTTCGCCAGGCGCGCCTGGGGTTGAACTGACGCGCAGCTCCGTCCCTGCGGTGGGCAACACCCCTTGGCCATTGTAATAGTAGTTCTGACCGCTGTTGCCGAATTCATTTTCGGCGCCTACGGTCAGGAACCCTCCGTCGCCATCGTTGACGTTGCCATAGGTGAAGGTGATGTCCTCGACGGTTCCCAGCCGAATCCAGACCTGGAAGGAGTTGGGGCGGCCGGAGCCATATTCACGCACATTCTCCCAGTCGGAGACCAGCCACTGTCTGACTCCATCTGTGAGAATGGCGATGCGCATGGCGCCGCCTGCGGCCGGATTCAGATCGGTCCAATAGGGCGCCAGCACATTGTTGGGCCTGGCTGGGTCCGGAAGCCTTTGGTTGATAAACTGCACATCCGCTCCTGCGCCGCCGCCTACGACGACGTAGCCGTTGCTCACGAGGCCAACGCGCGTCCAGGATTTGCCGCCGAAGGTGAAAGCCGGGACATTGAAGTTGGAGATCGTCTCATCGCCTACGCCGGCGATGGGGGCCACGCCGAACAAGGAGAGCGGCAAGTAGCCGGCCGGCGAGTCATCGGTCGCTGCGATGGTCACGATCGGCGGCTGCGCGCCGGCAAGATTGCCCTGGAAGACAACGCCGTTGCCCCACACCGTGGCGTTCACCACCGTCTGCGGATCGAGGCTCAGCTGCGGCGGAAGTTGATCGAAGAAGTCGACCGCCGCCGTCTGGAACGAGGTGTTGCGGAGCGTAATCGTGCAGGTGGTGCGCGCGCCGCGCGGGAAGACGGCGGGATTGCACTGTTTGGAGACGTTGACGGCAGGCTCGCCGCGCACCAGCGTGACAGGGAAGCGCAACACCCGATTCTCTTGCACAAACTCTATGGTTGCAAAACGCACCTGCCCCAGCGGCACGTAGCGGGCGTCCACCGTGATGTCGAACGTAACCGACTGGCCGGGGTTGATGCGGATCTGCTTCGGAACCACAATGCTCACATCCGGCGGAGCGGAGACGTTCACCCTCCAGGTGCGAGGGCGGGGATCGACGCTGCGCACGGTGCGCTGCACCGTGATCTTGCCCGGCATATTGGGCAGGTAGAGGCTGGGGTAGTTGGCGTTCCACAGCGCGTTTTGCAACGCCATATAATTGGCCGCCGTCTCATCGAAGGTGAGACCGGGATTCATGGCGGCGGCGACGTCGACGCGGCCCGAGCCGGCGTCAAAGGCGTTGATCGGGGTGACGCCATCTTCCTTGACGACGCCGGCGACCCTGGCCGTCGTCATGATCGCCGACTTGATCTGCCCTGGCGTCCAGTCCGGATGCAGATGTTTCAGAAGCGCGGCGACGCCGGCGATGTGCGGGCTGGACATCGAGGTGCCGCTGAGGAAGTTGAAGAGCGGCGTGGACGCGCCGTATTGCAGACCGGTGTAGCCGGCCAGAATGTTCACGCCCGGCGCAGTGATGTCAGGTTTGCTGACGCCCAACGTCTGGCCGGTTCCGCCGCGCGAGCTGAATCCGGCCATCACATCTCCCTGCACCACGCCCGGCGCGCCGTCGGTGAAGGTGGCGGTCACGCCGGCGTTGTTGGCGAGGAAGTCAAGCAGCTGGGCGCCTTCCCCTGCCTCGAGATGGACGGTGGGGATCGAGTGAAGGTCGGTGTTCGTGCCCTGCGGCGTGGGGTTGTACAGCAACATGCCGACTGCGCCGCCGGTGGCCACGTTGGCGCTCTTTTCCACGCGCGGGTTGACGCCGCGGCGACAGACGACAATCTGGCCGGCGAACGACCCAGGCGCGGCGGGCGTCTGGCAGAGCGGATCGGCGCTGTTGATGACGACGGGCGCCGGCGTGCTGACGCCGGCGGTTAAACTGGCGCCGACCAAGGAGAGCGTCGCCCCTCCTGCGCTGTAGAGGGTGACCGTGCTCAGGAAGCTGCGGTCTGAGGTGCTGGCGGCCACGGTGGTGACCCACGGCCCTCTGTGGTTCACCGTGTTTGCGGTCGGGCCGCTGTTGCCGGCGGAGGCTGCGACGAAAACGCCGTTGGCGTAGGCCTGCAGGAACGCCTGGGAGACGACGTCTGTATAGGGATTGGCGCCGCCGCTGATAGAGAAGTTGAGCACATCGACGCCGTCCCGGATCGCCTGCTCGATGGCGGCCGCCGAATCGCTGAGGAAGCAGCCCTGCTGTCCGCAGACTTTGTAGGCGATGATGTGGGCGCGCGGCGCTATGCCGGAGATCAGTCCCAGGTCGCGGCCGAGGAGCGACACGGTCACGCCGCCGTTGCCCGCCGCCGTCGAAGCCGTATGCGTGCCGTGGCCGTCGTCATCGCGCGCCGAGTTGAATTCATTCGGCGTTTGGCCAATCACAAGCCGATAGGTGTCGAGGAACTTATACGCACCGATCAACTTGTTGTTGCAGGTGAAGGGCGCGTCATTGGGGTTCCAGGCCGTGTTGCCGAAATCACAGGCGTATGGGCCGCCATGAGGCGCAGGGTAAGGCTTGCCGCTCGGATCGGGGTCAGAAAAAGCCGGATTCTCCGGCCAGACGCCGCTGTCCAGGATGCCGACGACGACGCCTTCGCCGGCGTTGCTCTGTCCCCCGAGCGCGGCCCAAGCCACAGTCGCGCCGATGAACTCCGGCGTGCGATAGGTGTCGAGCTGGCGAAGCTCATCCAGATAGACTGCTTTCACGCCGGGAGCGTTGGCAACCTGACCGATATTGGCTTCCGGCAACACCATGGAGGCGCCGTTGAAAATCCTGGTGTACCGATGAACAATTTGTCCCTGACCGGCTGCAGCTGCGGCGGCCGGATCGGCGCCTTCATCCATCACGACGATCACGCTGGCGAGACGGAACCGATCAGGCGGCAACTGCGCGCTGGCGCTGACTTCTGCTTTCTCAACCGTCTCGATCGAGTCGGCGGCCGGAGCGGCGCCGAGCCCGAGCGGCCCGGCCGGCGTGGGCGTCTGCGCAACGTCGCTCTGACCGCCGGAGGAAACCGCCGGCAAGAAAATATGATGACTGGGCTCTGACGGAGATAGAGGGGCGTCTTGCGCTGAAACAGGGACAATGTTCGAGACAAGAAGCCCAAGGACGAGAAAACTGATGAGGATGGTTCTGAGTTTTCGGGACATACGGTGATCTCCTTTGACACCTGTGGCCGAGAAAGTGAATGATGGGTGAAGTGTATTCGTTGTAACTTTGCAGCTCACCTCCTTTGCCGATGTGGCCGTTGTCCGCTCATAGGAGCGCTGATCGATTGAATGAGGAACGAAGTGTCAAGAGAGGCGGGGAAATCGTCTGATTATATCTCATTGCTGCGTCCGCTTTCAATCCGTCCAAGCTTACAATTTTTATCGAAATGGAGGTTGTACGAGCTAAACACACTTTGCCAGGAAAAGCCTGAAGCAGCCCGGAAAGATGTGTTCTACGATCCCCCAACCGTATCACCTCATTTTTTTGAACATTTGCACTTCTTCCCACTAATCACGAAACAGGGACGCGGAACGTTTCCCGGCCGCTTTTCGTCCCCTTTACGAGGAAAGGTTGAATCGTTGCAGCCAGAGGATCTCAATCGATTGAAAAGGGCAAACGCATATGATGAAAGAGCACTCGTTCATTTTGCTGATCGGCGTTGCGGCGCTGCTGGCGTTCGCCGGTTGCACCTCTCCTCCCGCGGAGGAGCCGAAGACGCCCATGGAACAAGAGGCGCCTCCACCTTCGCCGTTGGAAGCGCCGGCGTCGCCGCTCTCACCGCTGCTGACGCCGCTTGCAGAATATCCGGCGCCCTCCGGCGGCGTCACCGGCGAAGCGCCCGCCGACCTGCTGGAGGCCATTCTGGCGGACGCAGCCGGCCGCACCGGCCTCGAACGCAACGCCCTGGTTGTATTGCAGGATGAAGCAGTCGTCTGGTCGGATGGCTCGCTCGGTTGCCCGGAGCCGGACATGATGTACACCCAGGCCCTTGTGGAGGGCTATCACATCATCGTTCAGGCGGGCGACCATCAACTGGACTATCGAGCGAGCCGCAGCGGATTTTTCAAGCTGTGTGAGAATCCACTGCCCGCAGGAGCAGGGCGAGTATCGGAGCCAGCGCCTGATCAGTAGCGCCTGAGCCGCATTTCCCGAGTCACACGTAGCTGCGGCTCGTAGCCGCAGTTCCCGGCTCACTCATAATGCATCAAAAAACGGGGGGAAGCCCGGCTTCCCCCCGCTCTTTTTCAAACGAACCTTGTCAGATTGCCTGAACCTATCACCGCACGATCACGACGCCCGCCTCGGCGTTCACCGGCGCGCCTGGCCGATAGAGCAGCAACAGGCCGAACTCCGTATTGTTCGTGCGCGAACCCGTGTCCACGACCGTCAACACGTCGTTCTGGCGGAAGCCGATCTCGGTGAAGCCCACGCCGCCGTTCTGGAAAACGCCCAGGTAACGTTCGCCCAGCGGTGCAATCGTGACGCCTTCGATCTTATCCGTCACTTCGCCCGTGAAGTAGATGTCTCGCGCGTAGGCGTTGATGTTCATCGGCTGGAAGAAGTTGCTTGCGTTCATGCCGATCTGTTCGCCGCAGAGCAAGAGCACCGTGTTGCCGCTGTTGGTGTAGTGATCGGTGAAGAAGAAGGCGTTCGCCGCGCCCGTGCGCAGGTTGGCCACCCAGGTGACGTTGCGACCGTCGGTCAGGTTGTTGAGCGTCAGATCGCGGTTGAGCACCAGATAGTCGTCCTGTCCATCCTGGTTGGTGTCGAGGAAGATTTCGACGCTCAGCGGCGCATTGGCGTGCGTCTGGCGCTCCCAGGTGTTGACAGCGAAGGCCAGGATGAACGACGGATTGGCGCTGCAGAAGCCGGCCGGCACCGGATAGGTGGCGTAGCCGAGGTAGTGGAAGTCTGGCGCCGGGTTCTGCTCGCCGGGGCCGCCTCTGGGCAGATTGTAGTTGGCGCCGATCAGCGAGTAGCTTTCCACCGTCGCCGTCGCCACGCCGCGGTTGCGCACCTGCACATCGGCGCGCTTCAGGTTGCGCAGCGTGACGTCGGCGGCCTTGCGCGGCAACACCTGCCACGGGAGCTGGATGCGGTTGGCGCCGTCGGCTGTATCGGTCATGTAGATGTAGCCGTCGTACTCCATCACCGTCAGCGCATCGCCGCTGGCGCCGAGCGCACCGGAGTTGAGGTTCCAGTTGCGCAGCCTGGCGCCGTCGATCTCGATCTTGACCTCGAAGTATCCCCAGTCATTGGCGCGAACGTCGACCGTGCGCGGCACGCGGACGGTGACGGCGCCGTTGGCCGCGTCGTCGGCGAAGCGGAAGTCTGCAGAGACGCGCAGCTTCACGTTTTTGAGGCTGTAGTTGCGCACCGCCACCCACTTCGAGAGGCGCAGCTTGGTCTGGCTGACCTCATGGAAGGCGAAGGAGAGCGTGGGCGCGCCTGTCTCTGCGTCGTAGGCCACCAGCGGGCTGGTCAGCGCGCGGTCGACGCGCACTTCGCCGCCGCCGATGCGGGTGATCGGCGCCAGCGGGCCGCCGCCCAGAACCGGTCGGTTGCGAATATTCGTCTCCGCCGTGCCGACCAGCGCTGCCTTGATCTCGTAAATCGTGCGGTGCGGATAGGCCTGCATGAGCAGCGCCGCCGCGCCGGCGACCATCGGCGCTGCGCCGGAGGTGCCGCCGAAAGGCTCCACGCCTGTGCCGGTGCCGACCACCGCCGAGACCGAAGCGCCGGGCGCGCCGATCTCGGGCTTGATGATGTTGTCGCTCATCGCCGGCCCGCGCGAGGAGGAGCCGACCATGTGTCGCACCAGCGGAATGCCGAAGGTTGGGTCGAGGCGCACCACTACGCCTGCGGCCAGCCCGCTTTTGATGCGGTTGGCGTCCGCCTGGCTGATCATGAAGGCGGGAACGTCCGGGTTGCCGCCGCCGAAGCCGCCCTCGAAGGGTTCGCCCGGCGCCACCAGGCCGATGATGCCGGCGAGGCCGCCGCCCGCCGCGATGTTGCTGATTTTGATGCTGAATGCGCAGACGCCGCGATCGACGAGCACGACCCTGCCGGCCAGCGAACCGGCGGGGAAGGGATCGCAGCCGAGCAAATTGCCGCCGGCGCCGTTGCCGTATTGCAGCGGCGCTTCGATCACGGAGGTCAACGGCGCAGACCAGGGCTGGAAGACGGCCTGATAGCTGCCGGCAATGCTCGCCGGTTGCAGCACCTGCAGGAAGGGCAAGAAGCCCGACGGCACGCTGGTCTGTGCGACGGAGAGCGCGCTGGGCGCAGCCGCCGGCGTGCCGGTGACATACGGCTTATCTGCGGAGTTGCCCGCCGAAGCGACCGTGAGGACGCCGACCGCCGAGGCGTGCTCGACCGCCTGCGACAGATCGTCGTCGAAGGATTGACCGTAGAGCGCGCCGAGCGACATGTTGACGATGTCGACGCGATCGCTGGTGTCGCCGTCGCCGTTCGGGTCGAGGATGTAGTCCATCGCCTGGATTAACGCCACGCCGCTGCAGGCCGGCGAAATCGACGAGCAGACCTTGACCGCATACAGCGATGCACCCGGCGCCACGCCGACGCCGCCCTGGTCGCTGTTGTCGACGCTGAAGCCGGCCGTCAGAGTGCCGTCGCCGACCAGACCGAAGGCATAGGCGGTGTAGACGCGGCCGGCCGCCAATCGCACGCCCGGCAACGGCAGGACGACGGTGTTCGTGCCCGCCAGGCGCACCTCCAGGTTGTATGTGCCGGCGGGAACCGGCGTGTACGCGCCGACCTCGCCGAACGCCACGTTGGCGAAGATCACCGGGCCGCCCGCCACGGCGATGTCGACCGCCGGCGCATCCGGCGAGAGGTGGACGAAGCGCACATGCGCGTTGCCTGCAGCGGGCGCGCTGTTGTCATCGACCAGCACCAACGCGCCGATCGAGGCGAGCACGTCCTTGGCAATCACCGTGTACTCTTTACCGGCTTCGAGCGTCAAATTGGCTTCGATCACCACCGGGGCGGCGGCTCCGGCCGGCACAACCTTCACGTTGTAGTCGCCCGGCGGCAGCGTCGCATAGCCGGTGATCTCCTGGAAAGCGACGTCTGCGAAGGCCAGACCGTCGTTGACGAGCACGTCGACATTGGGCGCATCGGGCGAAGCGTGCACCACGCGCACGCGCGCCCGGCTTGGGTCCGGCATAGGCAGGCCGGCGATGATGTCGGCGACGTGCGTGCCGTGGCCGTCGAAGTCGATGGGGTCATCGTCCGGCGCAAGCGGGCCGTTCGGCCAAGCCTCGCCGACGAAGTCAAAGCCCTCCACCACCTTTTCTGTGGGGAAGAGGCCGTTGCGCTGCTTGTTGGCAGGGTCGTTGGGGTCGACGCCATAGGCGGCTCGATAGGCTTCCAGCGTCCCTGCGCCGCCTAATTTGGCGTGCGTGTAGTCGATGCCGCTGTCGAGCACCGCCACCTTGACGCCGGACCCGTCGTAGCCGAACGCCTTCTGGACAATGCCGGCGCCGATGTAAGGAACGGTCTCGCTCAAGTCGCGTTCGTAATTTTTGACCGGGCGCACCGCCACCACCGCCGGGTTTTTCGCCAGCTCTTTCAGGGCGTCGTAGGTCGTGTTGGCGAGCACAGCGTTGAGCGCCACGCGCGTCGTTCCCCACACCACGGCATTGGGATCGAGCTGTTGCAGCTCGGCCAGAACGCTCGCCTGTTGTTGATCGACCGCCGAAGCCTGCACCATTTGCTCGGCGGAGGAGACGGCGGCGCCCCGCACGACGGCGGCCGCAATCACTTCGCTGACCGAAGGCTGGCTCAAGCGGATGATGACATCCTGCGCGCCCTCGGTCGCCAGCGCCGGGCTGAGCTTGAGCTGGTTGAAATCGGGGATTTCGACCGGCGCGTCCAGTTTGGCGGCAGCCACCCAGGCGGGCAGAGGCCGCGCCGGCCGCGCGCTGGCCGTCACTCCGCCGACGCTCTCTGCGTCTACCTCAACGACGGTGACCGGAGGAGACAAATCCTCATCTTCATCGCTGGCCTGCGCCCCTCCAGAGCCTGACACTGTAGGCAGATAGACGCGGTTCGAGAAAAGATTATCGGGCGCGTCCGGCGTCTGATCTTGAGCAAACGCAGGGGTGACCATGCTCAACACCAGCGCCGACACAAGCAGCAGGTTGAGAATCGTCCTTCTCATTGTGACTCCTTTTTCTAGATTGTAATCGTGATGAAGCGCTGCGATCTAGACGTCGCCCATATGGAGATAGGCGCGTATCCACTCCGGAGCATCTTGCTCGCCGAGTCGACAATTAATATGTACAATAACAGTCGATCTACGCGTTGTAAATACTCTTTTGCTTACAATTTTTCATCTTCCTCAGAAATTTTTTATGCAAACATGTGTAAGTTTTTGTGCAAGCAATGGAATCGAACAGCTTCTGCGCTGCGGCTATGCATGGGCGTGCGAGCGACTCTATCATGAGCTGGCATGGCAATATGATTGGGTCAGCTGGCTGGTCAGCTTGGGCCGCTGGGACGCCTGGCGCAGAGTGGCGCTCGGGGAGATCGAAGCTCGCAAAAGGCCCATCGATCTTCCCATGTTGGAGATCGGTTTTGGCACGGGTGATCTGCTGCTTACGGCGCAGCGGCTGGGGTTGGCCATGATTGGCCTCGAGTTTTCGTCGCAGATGCACGCCGTTGCGAGCGCCAAGGCGTTGAAGGAGAAGCTCGAGGCGCCGCGTGTGCAGGCGACGGCAGAGGCCATGCCCTTCGCCGATGGATGTTTCGGCGCGCTGCTCGCCACTTTTCCTGCGCCCTTTCTGCTGGAGGCGACGACGTTGGGCGAGTGTGCTCGCGTCCTAAACGCAGAGGGACTGTTTGTCGTGGTCGGCCTTTGGGTGACGCCGCTTCTTGCCGGGCGGCGGATCAACCTGCCGCTGCTTTATGCGACGCCGTCTCCGTCGCTGCTGGCTTCTTGGACGGAGGCCTTTGCGTCGGCGGGCTTTGTCGTTGATATTCAGGGGAAAGCAGCGGCAAACGCCGAAGTTGGCGTTCTTGTGGCAAGAAAGAAGGCGAACAATTCAGGAAAAATTTGACCTGCTCTGTTGCGTTTGCTATACTGAAAGTGTCGATGACCTCTTGGGCCAGTAGCTCAGTTGGGAGAGCGCTACAATCGCACTGTAGAGGTCAGGGGTTCAAGTCCCCTCTGGTCCACACAGCCGATAATGTGCTTCCGATTTTTTGAAATTGGAGGCAAAAGGCTTATAATAAAAGAGTAATGCAAGGGCCTATAGCTCAGTTGGGAGAGCGCTACAATGGCATTGTAGAGGTCAAGGGTTCAAGTCCCTTTAGGTCCACACGACGACCCTTCCCGGGCGGAAGGGTCATTTTATTTGCGAAGACTTATTTGCAAAGACGGAAGCCAAAAAGCGAAAGCCTCGGATCTTGCTCCATTGCGTCATCGTCATTCAGAAAGGATGCGCCCTTGACCGTCACCCGAGCACTCGATCAACTTCGTCCTGTGAAGATGGAGCTGGACTATGTGATCTATCCTGAAGGATCGGTGTTGATCAGCATGGGCAACACGCGCGTGCTCTGCAACGCCACCGTCGAGGAGACGGTGCCGCGTTGGATGGCGAACAATCGTCAGAAGCAGGGGTGGGTGACGGCGGAGTACGCCATGCTGCCGCGCGCGACCGAACAGCGCAACCAACGCGAGATTCAGTATCCCAAAGGACGCACCCAAGAGATTCAACGGATGATTGCGCGCAGCCTGCGCGCTGCGGTTGACCTTAACAAGCTGGGAGAGCGGCAGATCGTGGTGGATTGCGACGTGATCCAGGCGGACGGAGGCACGCGCACCGCTGCGATCACGGGCGGCTATGTGGCGCTGGCGCTGGCGATCAAACGGCTGGAAAAGCGGAAAGTGATTGCGCCGGGCGCGCTGGTGCAGGCGGTGGCGGCCGTAAGCGTCGGCATCATCAACGGCAAAGCCGTTCTCGATCTCAACTATTCGATGGACCAGAAGGCGGACGTTGACATGAATGTGGTCATGACCTCCGACGGTCGCTTCGTCGAGATTCAGGGCACGGCGGAAGGCGAGCCCTTCAGCCGCGGTGCGCTCAACGCCATGCTTCTGCTCGCCGAACACGGCATTCGGCAGTTGTTCGCCATCCAGGCCGAAGCGCTGGCGCAGGCGAAGATTTGAGCGAATCCCAGCCCAAGGGCGGAACACCGGTTGGGCGCGGCTCGTTCCCGCCGTAACGGGAAAAGCCACCACCGGCAACCTGTAGCCCGCCGCCCCCTGCGAACTGGCGCCGAATTTCGGCGGCGCGTGTGCGCAGGGGGGATGCACTTATGGCTTCTTCAATGACTCTCCAGCACATGTTTCGGCTGAGCCGACAACGTCTCCGGCCCATAACGCCGCGCGATGAGCACGAAGGCCAGAATGACCGCCGCCGTCACGACTGTCGAGACCGCCGCCTCACCGCCGGCCACGACCGCATTGTACGAGCCATGCCACAAGGCGGTCGCCAGCACGCTGCCGCCGGTGCTGTTGTAAAGCCAGGTCAGCACCATTGCGCCGGCCACGATGCCGATCCCGAAGGCCAGCACAGAAAAGGGGGAGAGCTCGTAGTTGTAGAAGAAAGCCGGCGCATGCCAGCCTGCCCACAGGAGTCCCAGGATGAGCGAAGCGTCGCGCGCGTTGTAACGAGCCTGCAAGCGCGGCAAGGCAAAGCCGCGCCAGCCGGTCTCCTCGCCCAGGCCGAAAGTGAGAATCCACACCAGCCAGCCGGCCAGCCAGCCTAATTCAGGCAATTCCGCCACCTGGCCGAAGCCGCTCGCCGCCGTCCAGGTTCCCGAGATCACGCGCATCACCAGAGCCACAACGCCAAAGACAGCCACCGGGCTGAACGCCGCCGCCAGCCATCCCCAGCCGATGCGCCAGCGCGTCAGGCGACCTATCAGCTCGCACACGCCCTTTCGCCCTGTCGTCCAGGCCGTAACGATGAAGGCGGCCAGGAAGGGGCCGTAGGCGCCGACCAGGTGCAGCCAGACAGGGACGCCGCTCAGTATGCCCTGCCCTTGTAAAGCCAGTGGCAAGAAGACGCACCAGCTCAGCAGATAGGCCAGGAGAAAGTACACGGCTGTGGGTCGGGACATGCTCACCTCAAACGAACCAGAGGGTTGGGAACAGCACAACCACAGCCACCAGCAGGATGGCCGTGCGTCTCGGCAGGCCGCTCTTGCGGCCGGTGGTGGTGAGAATCATGAACGTCCGACCCACCAACGGCCCAAAGCCCAATCGATAGAGCAGGATCGGCAAACGAAAGAGCGCGCGCAGCGCAGGGTGTGACGGATAGGGCAGGCGCTCCGGAAGCAGCGGCTGTGTGTTCTTATTCATCGATAGCTCCTTCCGACGAAGCTCTCTCCTACCTGCATTAAGTGCGCCGACGCAGATAGTTGCGCATCGACGGGCTTAAGGTCAACAGCAGGATCGCCAACCCTACGGCAAAGTAAAACGGCTGCAGCCAGACGCTCAAGCCGATCATCAGCACCTGAACAGTGATCCAAGTCATCAGCGCCAGCCCAAAAGCAGCCGAAGCGGCCCACGTCCAGTGCTGTTCTTTGAATGGGTTCAACCGCTGCGCCCAACTCCATTCTGGCAGGATGAGGAGACAGATCAGGACAAAGAATGCGCCCAGCCCCAGCACGATGCTCAAGAGCAGACCGGGGATCAGATAATTGGAGAAAGGTGTGCCCTCTAACCAAGTCACCGGCATTTGCATGCGTTCGCCACTGGGATCGATGACCAGCATGGCGCCGCTGGGCGTGGCCGAAATGCCCTGAAAAAAGAGCAGAAAAAGGAGCAACCAAAAGCTTAGAGGACGTTTTGATCGTTTCGTCTGTGCGTTTGTCACTGGGAATGCTCTCTTGCTTCCTAAGCAGAATTGTTTTTGAGTCGCATCGGCTGCATCTTCCCATATGTCAGCGAGCGCCAGAGCCATTCCGCCGGGCCGTAGAGGAAACGGCTCATCCACCACTGGCTGAGCGGAATTTGCAACAGGTAAATCACAACGGTCAGAGCGATCCCCCAGGCTGCGCCGACCTTGCCGAAGAGGCCGAGGCCGTAGCTATAGAAGATCAACGTGCAGACGATCGACTGCAGCAGATAGTTGGACAGCGCCATCCGTCCCAGCGGCGCCAGCATCTGCAGTCGACTGCCCCAACTCGGACGCAGCGCCAACAGACAGATCGCCGAGACGTAGGCCAGCATGAGCAGCGGCGCGCCGACGCCCTGCGCTACGGTGGCGATCAGCAGTTCGGGCGTCACATCGTAGCGTGGAAGCTCCATAATCAGCGTGGCGTAGATGGCGTTTCCGGTCAACCCGATGACGCCGCCCCAGATCAGCAACCGGCGAAAGAGCGGACGATGCGCCTCCAGGTCGTTGAAGATGCGGCGTTTGGCGAAATACGCGCCGAGCAAAAACATGGCCAGAATGTTGAAGCCGAGGACGAAAAAGGAGCTCAGCCCCATGCTCATGTAGTCGTAGACGCGCTGGCCGGTGATTTCCCAAAAGCTGCCGGTTGCGTACACCTGCTCTGCGCGGGCGAGGTCGGCGCGGTAGCCGGCCTCCACAATGGCGAAGCTCTGTTCGATTGCCTGAGCCCCCTCAGGCGTCATGCGTCCCAAGGCAACTAAAACAGCGCCTGCAGCCATCAAGAGCCACGGAATAACAAGCAGAGCCACCACCCAAATCAGCAGCGTGCGCGGCTTCGCCTTGCGAAAGAGCAGCAGCGGAAAGCCCAACAGTGCGTAGATGATCAGAATATCGCCGGGCCATATGAGAAAGGCGTGCACCACGCCGATCAGCAACAGGACGAGCAGGCGGCGCGCATAGAGAGGAACAAAGCGCCGCCCGCGGCTCTCGATGCGCTCCATTTGCAACACCATGCCCAGGCCGAAGAGCAGCGAAAACAGCGAGTAAAATTTCCCTTCCCCCAGAAAGTGGATCAGCCAGAGCGCGAAGCGGTCGTGCCAGGGAGTGTCCGGCGGCGTTGGAAAGAGGATCGACTGGAACGGATGGCTGAAGATGACCATATTGACCAGCAGAATGCCGAAGAGCGCAAAACCGCGCAGGATGTCGATGATTTGAATGCGTTCGACGGGGCGCACGGGCGCAACAGTAGGTTCGAGGGCTGAAACGGTGGTCATGTCTCCTCGCTTTCTCTGAAAATTTCAAAATATCGTCGCTTGATTACATCTTTGCAGCTATCCTCACCTCCTCTCTACGTCTCCGCAGCGCAACGGTCGCGAGGCAGACCTAAGCTGGGTGAGAACGCCAGACATCCTGCGACCGCCTGCGCGCAGAGGGGCGATGGGTCATCAGCAGCGCCGTCAACGATGTCACGAGCAGAGGCAGATGCATGACTCCCATCCAGATGCGATCTGGGTCGCTCCAGTGGCTCAGGTTGAACAATCCATACAGCAGTCCGTTGAACGCAGTCACCCGAAATGCAAACTCGTCCACGTGGGGATAGGCCAGGATCAAAAGGAACAGAAAGACCGGAGTGACGAAACAATAGGCGAGGCCATAGTCGGGCGAGGTCAGCAAGAGCAGAGGGTCAAAGTTGGGGACGATGCGCTTGCTTTCGATTGTCATAGGCGCCCAGAAGACGAGCAATGCGAAGGGCAAGAGCAGCCAACGCCAGCGCGGTGCGTCTCGGAAGGAAAGATGCAGACGGTTGCGCCAGGCCACCGACAGCCAGATCAGCCCCAACAGAGTGGAGGCGACCAACGCTCCGGTGTGCACGGCTAAACCGTATTCCTCCGTCACGCCGTGGGTCTGCACCACAGCCACCACCAGATAGTTGAGGCCAAAATATGCAGCTGCGAAGCGCCCTCCCAAGGTAGGGCGCCACGCCGCCAGCGCAATCACCGCCAGCGTGGCGATGTGAAAGGCCCATCCCCACGATGCGTAAGGTTGAGTGGAGACCAGCAGAATGCTGGAGATGACCTCCCCGGTGTTGCGGGGATCGTAGGGCTGCTCGGTGAACAGAGGGAGGAAAGCGATGATGACCAGCAAAAAATAAACAAGCGGGTAAAACCACTTGCGCTGCGTCAGCGTTGTCATGGCTCCTCCTCATCGACCGGCCGGAGCGATCAGCGCCTGCGGCAAGGCTTCGACCAGCCTGCGATCATTTTCTCTGCCCTGTGTTGCGACGCGGATGTGAAACGGATTCATGCCGACCTTGTTGGAGCAGTCGCGCACGTACATGGCATGGTCAACCAGCAGGCGACGTTGAAGCTGGCGCGCCGTCATCCCGCTGTCGATGCGAAAACAGACGAAGTTGGCGCCGGTCGGATAGACTGTGATCCCTTCGACCTGCGACAGCGCAGCGTGGAGCCAGCGCACATCTTCGATCACGCGCAGCCGTGAGGCGTGATAGTCGGCGTCGGTGGCGGGCAGCAAACTCAGGAAGAACTCCGCCAGCGTATTCAGATTCCACGTCGGCAGCGACCTGCGCAAAACGTCGAGGATGCGCGAATTGGCGCTGTAGCAGTAGCCCAGGCGCAACTTTATTGCGCCGCAATGTTTGCTCATGCTGCGCACGATCACAAGGTTAGGATAACGCTCCGCCGCATGCAGGAGCGAGGGAATTTCTTCGCCCGCGAAGTCGATGAACGACTCGTCCACGATGACGAGCTCAAGCCAACGCGCCGCCTCCAGAAACGCCTGCATTGCGTCGAGCGCGAAGAGCTGTCCGGTCGGGTTGTGCGGATTGATCACCAGCGCCGCCTGCAAGGATTCTCTGCGCAGCCACTCCAAATAGGCGGTCAGGTCAAGTTGATAGTTGTCTGCGGCTTGAAGCGGATAGAGGCGACGACGCGTTGGCTCAATTTTGTCCAGGTATTCGCCAAACGTCGGAATCGGCACGCCGATGGAAGGGACCAGCCGGTGGCACAGCTCGGTGATCAGCTCGGTGGCGCCGTTGCCGATGATCAGGCGTTCGGCGTCTACATGCAGGACGGCGGCCAGATGACGGGCGCCGACCAACGGGTTGCTGGAGGGGTAGTGTTTGATCAAGCGCGGCAATGCCTGCGCCAGCGCCTCGATCATCGCCGGCGTCGGGTAGTAGGGATTGGCGATGAAGCAAAAGTCGATCACGCGCTGAGCGTTCTCGTAGCCCACCAGGTCGATCAGCGAAGGAGAATGCGTCGTCTGCTCGAAAAGCGATTCGTCAATTTGCAGCATGTTGAAACTTTTTCCCGCCGGACGATTGCGCCCCTGGCCCCATCTCGAATCCTAGCAAATTCGCTGATGTCATGATAACATTTTCCTATACTTTTTTTAACGATTGTTGAACGTTTGGGCGTTTGAATGAAAGCAACAGTTCGCTGACTTCGAGAACGGATCAAAATCATGAACGCAGAGACGACCGAAATCGAAGCGAAATTTCAAATCGCCGACGCTAAGACATTTCATGCGTTGGTGAAACGCAACGGCGCCCTGCCTGGTTACCGTTTCGGCGAAATCACCTGTAAACAGGTGACCGACATTTATCTGGATACGCCCGATTACCGGCTGTTGCGCCTAGGCTATCAGTTGCGGGCGCGACGGGTCGATGACCGGTGGTTGGCGACGCTCAAGTCGCGCGAGGTCGGCGATGATGAGGGCATCCATCGCCGTCTGGAGATCGAAGAGCCGCTGGAGCGTGAGTCGCTGCCGCGCACAATCGACGAACTGCCTCCCTCGATCGTTGAGGCGCTGGCCGAAGTGGTGGATGAAGAGCGTCCGTTGACTGTGCTCTGCGTGCTCGAACAGACGCGCCAGATGCGGCCGGTGACGCCGGCGGCGGCCGGGAGGCGGCAGAAAGAAGACGCCGTGCTTGCGCTGCTCAGCCTGGACGAAGTGAGCATCCGTCAGGACGTCGAAGGCCCTGTGCTGGCGCGCACCTATGAAATGGAGGTTGAGCTGGCGCCTGGCGTCGAGGAGGCGGAGCTGCAAGTCTTCGCCGATCGACTGAGCGGCGCCTATCAGCTGACGCCGAGTCGAGAGAGCAAGCTGGAGCGCGCCCTGGTCATCCTCAGCCGCCATCCCGTCGATTCCCCGGAAAGCTGGCAGGGGCTGCGATCCGACATGCACATGGGGGAGGCGTGTCGGATCATCTGGCAGGAGCAGTTCATGAAATTGCTGCTCAATGAGGCGGGCGTCCGCGCCGGCGTGGACCCTGAATTCGTCCACGATGCGCGCGTGGCGATTCGCCGCGCGCGAGCGGCCGCGCACATGTACGAAAGCTACTTTAAGCCGAAGGCGATCCGCTCCCACCTCAAGAATTTGCGCCATACGGCGCGGCTCCTGGGCGCTGTGCGGGATTTGGATGTCGCCATTGAGAAGCTCGAAAAATATCGACAAAAGGCGAAAAAGAAAAATCAGGCGGACCTCCTGGCTACGCTCGAACAGTGGCGTGGTCAGCGCGCCGACGCCCGTCGCGCGCTGCTCGAATGGCTGGACAGCCCCAAATATAGTGAATTTATTGTGGAATTCTTGCATTTTTGTCGCACGCCGGGGCTTGGGCTGGCCGACATGCAGCCGCAGCCTGGGCAGGAGGTGACGCCGTTTCAGGTGCGTCACGTGGCGCCGATGATGCTGGTCGCCAACTTCGAGCGCGTGCGCGCCTATGAGGTTTGGTTTGAGCAGCCTGAACCGGTTCCGGTTGAAACATTGCACCGCCTGCGCATCGAATGCAAATATTTGCGCTACAACCTGGAATTTATGTCCGGCCTGCTCGGCTCGGAGAGCGCCGCCATCATTGCGCTGCTGCGTAAATTGCAGGATGACCTGGGCGACCTCAACGACGCAGCTGTCAGTATGCAGCTTCTGAACAACAATTCTCAAAACGGCGACGCTCCCACCGTCACCCGCTATCAACGCGCCCAGCAAAAGCAGATCGAAAAACTGCGCAAACATTTGAGCGAAGATTTCGCCAATTTCGTCGCTGCAGAGAACCGCAGGCGCCTTTTCTCGGCCATCGCGCGGCTTTAATCGCCATTCCAAACTTCTCCACATCATTTGTTAACAAAACGATCACCCTGCGTTAATGCGCAGGGTGCCGTTTTTTACATGGATCGGTTTCACTGTTGTGCGAAAAGATTTGTTTCCCATTTTGAAACAAAAAAAGGAGCGCAATCGATGAAACGGCTCATTCTCTTGACGCTGGCGGCCCTGTTGACGCTCGCCGGCTGTACGACCGTGCAGCCCGTCGGCGCGCCGATGGACGCTGCAGGGCAATCCGCCGTTGATGCGGCCACTTCCGGCGAGATCACCGTCTACACAGCGCTGGAAGACGACCAGATCAGCGTTTACCTTCCTGCCTTCAACGAACGCTATTCCAATATCAAGGTGAACATCGTCCGCGATTCAACGGGCATCATCACGGCCCGTCTGCTCGCCGAAAAGGACAATCCGCAGGCCGATGTGGTGTGGGGGCTGGCCGCCACCAGCCTGCTCGTCGCCGATCAACAGGGCATGTTGGAGCCGTATGCGCCGGCCGGCCTGGAGCGCATCCGCCCGGAATTCCGCGACCCGGCCGACCCGCCGCACTGGGTGGGCATCGACGCCTGGTTCTCGGCTTTCTGCGTCAACACGGTTGAGCTGGAGGCCAGAGGGCTGCCCATTCCGACCTCCTGGGCTGACCTGATTAAGCCGGAATACAAGGGACTGATCGCCATGCCCAACCCGGCCTCGTCGGGCACCGGCTTCCTCTCCGTCTCCGCCATCTTGCAGATGATGGGCGAAGAGGAAGGTTGGGCGTACCTCGACAAGCTGCACGAGAACATGGCCGTCTACACGCACTCCGGCTCCAAACCGTGCCGCATGGCGGGCGCCGGCGAGGTGGCGATCGGGATTTCATTCGACTACCGCGCCATTAAGCAGAAGGCGTCGGGCGAGCCGATTGAGCCGGTCTTCCCGGCGGAAGGCTCTGGCTGGGAGATCGAGGCGAACGCGCTGATCAAGAAGGACAACATCTTGCCCGCCGCCAAAACCTTCCTCGACTGGGCCATCAGCGACGAGGCGATGCGGCTCTACGCCAACAGTTTCCCTATCACCGCCGCAGTCACCGACGTGCCGATTCCGGAGGGCTATCCTGAGGACCCGATCGCACAGCTGGTCAAGAATGACTTTGTGACCATGGCGATGGAGCGCGAGCGCATCCTGGCGCAATGGGCGGAGCGCTACGACGGCAAGTCCGAGCCGCGCTGAACCGGGTGAAGCTTCGCCGCACATCCCCGTCGCCACTCTGAGGAGCTGGGGAGCAGCTGTGAAAATAGTGACTTTCCAGGAAGCAGGATGAAATTTCACAAATGGTTCTGGCAACCGGGAGGCGCAGCGACGCGTTGCGCCTCCTTGAGTCTTTCAAGCCCGTGTGATGCATCGGGAATATGCGCCTGATGCTGCATCGGGCGTCATGAGGCTCTTTCATAGGTTGTGCGCCGGAACCCGCAGCTGCGAGCCGCAGCTATCATTGCCGGATGATTTTTGTTAAAAATCATGGGGCTTCCTGGAAGATGAGCCAACTGCATAACGCCTTGGGTTGTGTGCTAACCCTTTCGTCCTGACAGGATTCTATGGGCGATCCGTCCCCCTATCTTCAACTCCAACATATCCACAAACGCTTTGGCAAAACGGTGGCGCTCGAGGATGTCTCGCTCGACGTGCGGGCGGGCGAATTCCTCTTTTTGCTGGGGCCGAGCGGCTGCGGCAAGACCACGCTGCTGCGCATCATCGCCGGGCTGGAGGAGCCGACCTCCGGCCGCATCGTGCAGGCCGGCCGCGATGTCACGCGGCTGCCCGCCTCGCGTCGCGATTTTGGCATCGTCTTTCAGTCCTACGCGCTCTTTCCCAACCTGACTGTGGCGGACAACATCGCCTACGGGCTGAAAAACCAGAAGCTGCCCAAAGCGCAGATCGCAGCGCGCGTTGAGGAATTGCTCCGCCTTGTCGGGCTGCAAGGACTTGACCGCCGTTATCCTGCGCAGCTTTCCGGCGGGCAACAACAGCGCGTGGCGCTGGCGCGGGCGTTGGCGCTGTCGCCCGGGCTGCTGCTGCTCGACGAGCCGCTTTCGGCGCTCGATGCGCGCGTGCGCGCCAATTTGCGCGGGGAGATCACGGCGCTGCAGCGGCGGCTCGGCGTCACGGCGATCATGGTCTCCCACGATCAGGAGGAGGCGCTGACGATGGCCGACCGCATCGTCGTCATGGACCACGGGCGCATCGTCCAGGTCGGCGCGCCGTTGGAGATCTATCAGCATCCCGCCACGCCTTTCGTCGCCGATTTTGTGGGGCAGATGAACTTTCTGCCCGGCCTGGTCAGCGGCGAGGGCGTCGGCGTCTTCCGCACCGGCCCGTTTGCGCTGCGCGTGCAGGGATGGCAGAACCATCTGCCGCCGGGCAGCGAAGTGATGCTGGCCGTGCGACCCGAAGAGCTGCGCATCGAGCGCGAGCACGTCGGCCTGAGCAACGTGCTGGTGACGGAGGTGCGCTCGGTGGAGTTCATGGGGCCGCACTATCGCCTGCTGTTGCACTATCGACACCACGCCGACGAACAACGACCCATCAGCCTGGTCGTCCATCTGCCCAGACACGCCACCGTGCAGCATGATCTGCGCGTCGGCGCAACCCTGCCCGTCCACGCCCCCGCCGATGCGCTGCGCGTCTTCCGCCTGCCGTCAGGAGGCTCCTCATGACGATGCGAACCGCAGAAGAGCGGGCGTTGCTTCTGCCCCACGGTCGGGTGCGTCCGGTGGTCACGGCGGAGGAGTGGCTGCGTCGTCTCCTGTTGCTCCTTGTCGTTGGCTTCCTGTTGGTCGGCGTTTTGCTGCCGCTCGTTCCGCTGGTGGCGCGCAGCCTTTCCGATCCAGAGGGGCGTTTCGTGGGGCTGGCGAACTACGTGCGCTACTTCAGCAGCCCCGGCCTCGCCTCTTCGTTCGTCAACAGCCTGACGATCGCCACGGCGACGACGCTGCTGGCGGTCGGGCTGGCCTTTGGCTACGCCTGGGCGATCGCGCGCACCTGCATGCCGGGCAAGGGCCTTTTTCGCGCGATTGCGCTGTTGCCGCTCTTTGCGCCGCCGCTGGCGCTCGCCATCGGCCTGGTCTATCTCTTCGGCAACAAGGGGCTGGTGACGACCGGCTTTTTCGGTTTCTTCGAGCGCACGCTAGGGCTGCCGTTGGCCTACAACATCCACCTCTACGGCATGAACGGCATTATCCTCGGTGAGCTGCTTTACTGTTTTCCCCAGGCCTTTCTCATCCTCACGGTGGCTGCGTCGCTGGCGGACGCCCGCCTCTACGAGGCGAGCCTGGCGCTGAAGGCCTCGCCGCTGCGCACCTTCTGGGTGGTGACGATGCCGGGCATGCGCTACGGGTTGATCAGCGCCATCTTCGTCTGTTTCACGCTCGCTTTCACCGACTTCGGCGTGCCCAAGGTGGTCGGCGGCAATTTCAACGTGCTGGCGACCGACATCTACAAGCAGGTGATCGGCCAGCAGAACTTCGTGATGGGCGCCACGATCAGCATCCTGCTGCTGGCGCCGACCGTGATCGCCTTCGTCATCGACCGCATCGCCCAGCGGCGACAGATGGCGGTGCTCACCTCGCGTTCTGTGCCGCTGCGCCCGCGCCCTCATCGGCTCATCGATACGATTGCGTTGATTTATTGCTTGCTGATCGCCGCCGCCATTCTTATCGTCATCGGCGCGGTCGTCTACGCCTCCTTCGTCGACGTCTGGCCTTATCGGCTCGGCCTGACCCTGCGCCACTACGATTTTCGCCACGTCGGCGGCGGAGGGTGGGCCGCCTACACCAACAGCCTGTGGATGTCCTTCTATTCGGCGCTCTTCGGCGTGGTCATCATCTTCCTGGGCGCCTACATCATCGAAAAGAGCCGCACCTGGCCCCTTTTGCGCCACTTCGCCTACTTTCTCTCCATGATCTCGGTGGCGCTGCCCGGGCTGGTGATCGGCATCGCCTATATCTTCTTTTTCAACCCAAAGAGCTGGACGATTGCGGGCCTCGCCTTTCCCAATCCGTTCGCCTTTCTCTACGGGACGATGGCGATCCTGGTGCTGGCGAACATCGTCCATTTCTACACCGTCAGCTTTATGACCGCCACCACGGCGCTGAAACAGATCGATCCGGAGTTCGAGTCCGTCTCGGCTTCGATGCGCGTGCCGTTCTATCGCACGTTCGCCCGCATCACGCTGCCGCTTTCCCTGCCCGCCGTGGCGGAGATCGCCATGTATCTCTTCGTCAACTCGATGGTCACGGTCTCCGCCGTGATCTTTCTCTATTCGCCGCAGCTTCGGCTGGCCTCCGTGGCGATCGTCAACATGGACGAAGCGGGCGACACCGCCGCTGCGGCGGCGATGTCCGTGCTGATCATCGCCGCCTGCCTGATCGCACGGCTGGTGTATACTGTCGTTGTTCATCAACTCAATCGGCGCACACAGGCCTGGCGCCTGCCCTGAACAGGAATGCTCTATGACGATTTCATCCTGGAAAGACAAAGCGCTTTTCACCCCTGGCCCGCTCACCACCGGTCGCGCGGTGAAGCAGGCGATGCTGCGCGACCTCGGCTCGCGCGACCGGGAATTCATTGCGCTGGTCGCCGACGTGCGCAGACGGCTGGTGGCGCTGGCCGACGCAGACCCCGCCGTTTACACCGCCGTCCCGATGCAGGGCAGCGGCACCTTCGCTATCGAATCCGTGATCGGCTCGACGATCCCGCCGGATGGGCGACTTCTGGTTCTCGTCAACGGCGCCTATGGGGAGCGCATGGTGCAGATCGCCCGGCGTCTCTCCATCGAAGTGGTTGCGCTGCGCAGCGCCGAGAACGCGCCGGTCGACGTCGACGCCCTCGATGCCGCGCTGGCGCAAGACGACGCCATTACGCACGTGGCCGTCGTGCACTGCGAGACAACCACCGGCGTCATGAACCCGATCGACGCCGTCGGCGCCGTGGTTGCGCGCTTCGGGCGCTCGCTGATCGTCGACGCCATGAGCAGCTTTGGCGCTTATCCCATCGATCTTGCCGGCTGGGGAATTGACTATCTCATCTCCTCCGCCAACAAGTGCATCGAGGGCGTTCCGGGCTTTGCTTTCGTGTTGGCGCGCATTGCGACGCTGCGGGCCGCCGAAGGCTATGCGCGCAGCGTCAGCCTCGACCTGCTAGCGCAGTATGAAGGGCTGGAGCGAGATGGCCAGTTTCGCTTTACGCCGCCTGTGCACGCCTTGCTCGCCTTTCATCAGGCGCTGCTCGAGCTGGAGGCGGAAGGCGGGGTCGCCGGTCGCGCCGCGCGCTATCGCCGCAACTACGAGCGAACGCTGGAGGGCATGACCGCGTTGGGTTTTCACCCTTATGTGCCGGAGCCCCATCGCAGCTATGTGATCACCTCCTTTTATTATCCTGACCATCCGAATTTCGACTTTCAACGCTTTTATCAACTGCTGAGCGAGCGCGGCTGTGTGATCTATCCGGGCAAGTTGAGCCACGCCGACTGTTTCCGCATCGGCCACATCGGCCGGCTGGATGTGGCGGACGTGGAAAACCTGCTTTGCGCCGTGCGCGCAGCTCTGAAAGAAATGGAGATTCAGCTTTCATGACCTTTCGTTATCATCGTTCCTACATTGGAGGGGTGCAGGCCGTCATCCTCGACTGGGCGGGGACGACGGTTGATTTTGGCTCGTTTGCGCCGACGGCGGTCTTTGTGCGCCTTTTCGAGCGGCATGGCGTGGCGATCACGCCGGCGCACGCGCGCAGCGGCATGGGGCTGATGAAAAAGGATCATCTGCGCGCCATCTTGCAACTCCCCGAGGTGCGCGCAGCCTGGGAGGCGGTCCACGGCGCGCCGGCCGGCGACGCCGACGTCGATCGCCTCTACGCTGACTTCGAGCCGCTCCAGATCGACGTCGTCGCCGACTACGCCCGACCGATTCCCGGTCTGCTTGAAACGGTGGCCTTCATCCGCTCTCGCGGGTGGAAGATCGGGACGACGACCGGCTACACGCGACCGATGATGGAGGCGTTGGCGCAGGCGGCGCGCGCCTACGGCTATGAACCGGACGCCATCGTCACGCCCAGCGACGCGCCCGCCGGTCGCCCCTATCCATGGATGTGTTACAAACTGGCGATCGATCTGCAGGTCTACCCGATGGCGGCCATGGTCAAGGTTGGCGACACCCTTCCCGACGTCGAGGAAGGGCTGAACGCCGGCATGTGGACGGTGGGCGTCACCCTCACCGGCAACATGGTGGGGCTGAGCGAGGCGGAGTTTGCGCAACTGAGCGCCGAGGAGGTCGCAGCCTTGCGCCGCGAGGCTGGCGCGCGATTCTTGACAGCGGGCGCACACTATGTGATCGACAGCATCGCCGATTTGCCGCCGGTGTTGGAGCGGATCGACGCCAGGGTGCGCAATGGCGAGGAGCCGTAGGGAATTATCTGGGCTGCAAATCGATTCAACGCAAGGGCGCGAAGAAAAGAGGTAAGGCCTGGCGGCGCGAGCGAACGTTTACGTCATATACGGCAGAAGCGCCACCAGGACCTGCGCCAGCAAAATTTTGGTGATGGTCGCCATCGGGAAGGCCAGCGCATAACCGTGGTTGGGCAAATCGTTGCGCGCCTGCGCCAGGGCGGCTGCCTGCACCGCCGGCTGCGTGTGCACCGCCGACACGACGCCCGTCAGCACGCCGAAGGGCAACTTGAGCCAGCGATAGCCGATCCAGAGCGCAAGCAGCGGGGTTACAATTGAAACCACGGCGCCGGCCAGCAGAATCGTGAACCCGCCGGTCTGCGTCATGGTGGAGAGGAAGGTGTAGCCGGAGCGGATGCCGATGCCCGCCAGCAGCACGGTTAACCCCAGTTGACGGATCGTCAGGTTGGCGCTGTAAGGCATGCTCCACACGACTGGGCCGGTGCGGCGCAGCGCACTCAAAACCAACGCCACGAGCAGCGGACCGCCCGCCTCACCCAGTTTGAACTGAAGGCCGCCCGGCAGTGAAATCGGGATCATGCCGACCAGCAGCCCCAGCGCCAGCCCGAGGCCCAATGTCCCCAGGTTGATCTCGCTCAACTTTTTGTACGAATCGCCGAAATACTGGCTGATGGCGCGCATCTGATCGCGTGGGGCGACGAAGCGCACGCGGTCGCCCAGCTCTAGCACGAGATCGCCATGCGCCAGCAACTCGATGTCCCCGCGACGGACGCGCGTGACGATGGCGCCGAAGCGATGGGGCAGGTCGAGATCGGCCAGTTTACGGCCGACCAGGTCTGGGTTGGAGACGAAGACGCGACGGAAATCATAGGCGCTGCGGTCGACGTCGAGCTGCTCCGACGCCAGCTCCCCCAGTTCATTGACGACGCGGTCGACGTCTTCGGGTGCGCCGATCACGCTGATCAGATCGCCCTCGTGCAAGATGAGGTCATCGATGGCCAGCTCGACTTTGTCGCCGTGCTTGACGCGGCCGAACACGACGCGCCATCCCCGCTGGCGGCTCAATGCGCGCAAGGAGGCGCCGATGACGGCAGGGTTGGCGACCCGGGCGGTGCGGTTGTAAATCTCCTGTTCAATCGGAAACATATCGCGCACCTGCTCGGCGTCTTTTTTATAATCGATGCGCCAGACGCGTTGCATGAGCAGGATCGCCAAAATTGGGCCGATGACGCCGAGCGGATAGGCGACCGAATAGCCGACGACCGGCTCCGTGGCGACCGCAGGGCCGGCGTCCCGAAGGGCACTGTGGGTGACAAAGTTGAGCACCTGCGCCAGCGCCGGCGTGTTGGTCAGCGCACCGGTGTAGATGCCGGCGGCGATGGTCGACTTGAGGCCGAGCGCGACCGCTTCCACCGCCACGATCGCTGCAGCAATCAACAAAACGGCGGCCACCATCATGTTGTCGCGCAGACCGCTGCGGGAGAACGAAGCGAAAAAGCCCGGCCCGCTCGCCAGGCCGATCGAATAGACGAAGAGCACTAGTCCCAACGAGACCAGCTCTGGTGGCAGGGAGATGCGCGCATCGAGGGCGCCAAAGGCCAAGCCGACGAAGAGCACCGCCGCAACGCCCAGGCCCGTATTCCCAACTCGAATTTCGCCGAGATAATATCCGATCGTGGAGACCAGAAAGAGAAGGAGCAGGGGGTGCTCAACCAACCACTCAACGAAGACGTTCATAACGGCCTGACGCCATTTCTGTGAGTTCCCGAAGACGCCCTGTCATTCATTGCGCATGATCGGGATAGCGAGACGGATGACGACGCCCGGTGCATCCTCGCGGTTGCTGATGCGGCATTCTCCTCCGTGCTCCCAGAGAATCGACGCCACCAGCGGCAGTCCAAGTCCCATGCCCTGCACCTCGCCGGTGAAATAGCGTTCGCCCTGATAATAAGGGAGCCACACTCGATTGAGTTGATCGGGAGAAAGGTGAATGCCGTCGTCCTGCACTTTCAAATCGACCCTTTCGTTGCGCAAGGCGGCGGAAAGCGTCACGGTGGGTCGGTGCTGGGGATGGAACTTCTTGGCGTTTTCCAGCAGCTCGAAGAGAATCGACTCCATTTCGCGCGGGTCGAGCACGAGGCTGACGTCCTGCGGCGCCTCGATCTGAACCGTGACTTGCTCGAGCTCCAGGTGTTCCGCCACTTCCCTCACCATTGCAGGCAAGTCGCCAAGGGAAAAGCGTTCGCCGATGCTCGCCGGCGTGGAAAGCGCCGTGGCGTACTGAATGACGTCGTTGACGGCGGCCGCCAGCCGTTGGGCGCCGTTGGCGGCCATTTCCACCAAATCGAGAATTTCGCCGCTGGAGATGTTGGCATTGGCGTTCATGGTGAGCAGCTCCATGCTGCCCAGCATCATGTGCATGGGCGTGTTGAGCTTGTGCATCACCATGGTGTGGAAGGACCACATATCGCGCAGCCCCGTCTTCAACGCCGTGACGTCGCGCACGCGAACCAGACGACCGCTCTCCTGAACGTGAAACTGACCGAAGACGGTCACCTCCAGCCAGTTGACCGGCGAGGTGGACGTCTCCGGCGCAATCAGAAACAGATTGACATCGCTCTGGGCCGTCCCCGCTTGCGTCTCCTCCCATAGATTCGGCCAGCGCCTCCACAGCTCCTGCGGTTCGCGGTTGAATCGTTTGTCCACCAGCGCCAGAAACGAAGGCTGTGTGGCAAGCGTCTCTTCATCCAGATTCAGAAGCGTTTGCGCCCGAGGATTGGCGTAGCGAATCACATCGCCGTCCAGGATCAGATAACCTTCGTCTGCGTGCTCGATCATCCATTCAAACCGTTCGCGCTCCTCCATGAGACGTCGATAGCGGTTGAGGCGCGTAACGGTGCGCACGCGTGCGCGCAGCTCGCCGGAATCAAAGGGCTTGGACACGAAGTCATCGGCGCCGCTTTCAATGCCTTGCAAGCGCGAGGCGCGATCATCCAACGCCGTGACCATGATGACAGGGATATCTTTTAACTCTGGGTCCGCGCGCAGACGCCGACAGACTTCAAAGCCATCGATGCCCGGCATCATCACGTCGAGCAGGATCAGGTCTGGACGCAGCTGCGCCGCCATGGCCAGCGCCTGCAATCCATCGGTGGCGAAGTGAAGTTCATAGGCGTCGGAAAAGAGCAGCGCCTGAAGCGTTTCCCGGCCTGCCGGCGAATCATCGACCACCAGGATCAGGCTTTTATTCGGAGCTCGACTGGATTGGCTGGTGTTTGCGTCTGTCATGGCTCGTTTCCTGCAATGTTGAGTTCGTTGTACGATTCTGCGCGCAATGTGCACCAAGCATGCATAGCGTTGAAACCCTGTAACCAAACATCGTGTATCATACTATAAATCCAATGGCTTGTCCCATCATGAAATTGCCGTAAATTTCAACCGTCAAGTTCGCAGGCTCCATCGTGCAATATGAGAGCAGACAAGAAACCGAGCCATCTATGACTCCTTTTAAGAAGCGTCTGATCACCTCTATTTTTTTGTTGGTTCTTGCAGCGTTGTTCTCCGCCTGTGCGTCTCCCACGCAGCTTTCGGATGAAGCAGCCCCTCCTGCGCCTGTTCCCCAGCCTGCGGTGGAGGAGTCTCTTCCTTCGCCCGCCTTTGCCTCGCCGAGTCCGACGCTCGCTTCGTCCTCCGGGGCGCCCACAACGCCGCTCCCTCCTCCGTCGCCGCTCATTTATGACTATCGGGTGAAAAACATCTTTCCTCACGATCCGGAGGCGTTCACACAAGGGTTGGTCTATTGGAACGGCGTTTTTTATGAAGGGACCGGACTTTACGGCCGCTCTTCGCTGCGTAAGGTCGAGGTGGAAAGCGGATCGGTGCTTCAGCGACATGACCTGGACGCCGAGTTTTTTGGCGAAGGCGTCGCCGTGGTCGGCGATCGCATCTTCCAGTTGACCTGGCAGAATGGCGTTGGCTTCATCTACGATCGCGAATCCTTCAAGGAGCTGCGACGCTTTTCATATGCGACCGAGGGCTGGGGATTGACCTATGACGGCGAATATCTCATCATGAGCGATGGCACGCCGACGATCTATTATCTCGATCCGGAAACGTTGCAGGAGGTGCGTCGCCTTCCCGTCACCCTGGAGGGTCAGCCGCTGCCTCGCCTCAATGAGCTGGAGTACGTCGAGGGCAGAATTCTGGCCAACGTTTGGCAGACGGATTTCATCGTGCAGATTGATCCTGAAAGCGGCGTCGTGGATGGCGTCTACGATTTCACCGGCCTGCTGCAACAAGCGCCGCCATTTCAAGGCGGCTATGACGTGCTCAACGGCATCGCCTACGACGCCGAAAACCGTCGCCTGTTTGTGACCGGCAAACTCTGGCCCTACCTGTTCGAGGTGGAGCTGTTCCCCAGACCGTAAAATAGGCGGTCCCATGCACCGTTGAGGGCGTCTGGCTGGAAGCCGAACCTACAGTTGCACATGTAGGTCGCCGCCTCCGGCGCGCCATTCCGATCCGGCCGGACGCTCGGGCTGGAAGCCGAACCTGTGCAGGTTGTCAGGTTATTCAGCAGAGCTGACAGCCATCCTCCCAAGCGTCAAAAGATATGAGAAAGTCCGGCTTCAAAACTTGGGTCTCCATTCAGATTAAGGGATAATGAAAGTTGGTGTGTGTTGCACACGGCATGCGAGATGCACCATGTCTTTGAGACTCTCATCTAGCAATTGACAAGGAATGCGCCTGTTCAGATGAAAGTGCTTCTTATCGGCGGCGGCGGCCGCGAACACGCCATCGCCCATCAGCTGACCCGATCTCCCCTGCTCGAGCGCCTCTACGTGGCGCCGGGCAACGGCGGCACAGCCCGATTGGCCAAATGCGAGAACATTCCTATCGACGCCGGCCAAATCGATGCATTGGTGCGCTTTGCGCAGGAGCATCACGTCGATCTAGCCGTCGTCGGGCCGGAGGCCCCGCTCGTCGCCGGCGTGGTGGACGCCTTTCATGCCGCCGGCCTGCGCATCTTTGGTCCTACCCAAGCGGCGGCGCGGTTGGAAGGCTCCAAAGCTTTCGCCAAGCAGTTCATGCAGCGCTGGAAGATTCCGACCGCCCGCGCCGCAATTTTCGACGATTTCGATGAAGCGATGCGCTATTTGCGCACGCTCGATCGTCCGCCCGTGGTGAAGGCGGACGGATTGGCCGCCGGCAAGGGGGTGATCGTCCCTTCCACGCCGGAGGCCGCCGCCGCCGCCGCGCGCAGCATGTTGCTCGAGCGTAAGTTCGGCGACGCCGGCGCCACGATTCTGCTCGAAGAGCGACTCCACGGCGCGGAGGTTTCGGTGCTCGCCTTCTGCGATGGTCAGCGCTACGCGCTGCTGCCTACGGCGCAGGATCACAAGCGTCTGCTCGACCACGATCGCGGCCCCAACACGGGCGGCATGGGCGCGTTTTCGCCCTCGCCGCGAGTCACGCCAGAGCTGCTTCAGGAGATTGAGCGCACCGTCATCCAACCCACCCTGGCGGGCATGGCCGCCGAAGGCCATCCCTATGTAGGTGTGCTCTACGCCGGCCTGATGCTCACAGCCAGGGGGCCGCGCGTGCTGGAATTCAACTGCCGCCTCGGCGATCCGGAGACGCAGGCGGTGCTGCCGCTGCTCGAAAGCGACCTGATCGACGCGCTGCAGGCATGCATCGACGGGCGACTCGATCGAATGCAGCTGCGCTGGCGTCCGGAAGCCTGCGTGACCGTCGTCATGGCTTCCGAAGGCTATCCAGACAATTATCGCACCGGTCTGGAAATCTCTGGGGTGGAGGAAGCGGAGGCGCTCGGCTGCACCGTCTACCTGGCAGGCGCCAGGCTTCAGAATGGCCGATTGTTTACGTCCGGCGGGCGCGTGCTGGCGGTCACGGCGACGGGGCCAACTGTGCCCCAGGCGGCGCAACGCGCCTACGCAGGCGTCGAACGCATCCATTTCGTCGGCGCACACTATCGTCGCGACATCGGCGTCGCCCATGCGCCTGCGCGGGCAGATCGAACGACACCCGGGAAAAGCCCATCGAAGCGATCCGGCGCAGGTCGGAAATGAGTCAACCTATCGCTATTCATCATTGAATGCATAAAAGAAAATCACCACGAAGACGCCAAGACACAAAGATCGATTGTGTATATCCCCATGAGTGAGCGTTACAAAGAAGCAGGCGTGGATATTGACGCCGGAGCGGCGGCGGTGGCCGCCATGAAAGAAGCGATCCGCAGCACCTTCACGGCAAACGTCCTGGCCGACGTCGGCAGCTTCGGCGGCGTCTTTGCGCTGGATCATCTCCCTCCGCAGCCGGCGTTGGTCGCCTCTATCGACGGCGTCGGCACCAAAGTTAAACTGGCTGCGGAGTTTGGACGTTGGCGCGCCATCGGCCACGACCTGGTGAACCATTGCGTCAACGACATTTTGGTGCAGAACGCGCGGCCGCTCTTTTTCCTGGATTACCTGGCGACGAGTCGACTCGACCCCGCCGCCGCCGCCGAGGTGGTGACGGGCGTCGCCGAAGCGTGTCGGGCCGTAGGCTGCGCCCTGATCGGCGGCGAAACGGCCGAAATGCCGGGCGTCTATGCAGAAGGCGCCCTGGATGTGGCCGGCGCCATCGTTGGTCTCGTCAGCCGCCAAAACTTGCTCCCCAAACCGGAGACGATGGAGGCGGGCGATGCGCTGATCGGGCTGGCGAGCAGCGGCCCCCACACCAACGGCTATTCACTCATCCGCAGGCTCATCGCCGGACGCGATCTCTCCGACCTCTTGCCCGACGGCCGCACGCTGGTCGACGCCCTGCTGGCGCCTCATCGCTGCTATTTGCCGCACGTCGACGCCATCCAGCGCGCAGGTTTTGAAATCAAGGGCATGGCGCACATCACCGGCGGCGGCCTGTTGGACAATCTCCCGCGCATTCTGCCCGAGCGCCTCGCCGCACGCATTGTTGTGCGCAGTTGGGAGCGACCGCCCATCTTCGAGCTGCTGCTGCGCTGGGGCGAGCTTGACCTCGTCGAGGCGCATCGCGTCTTCAACATGGGCGTCGGCATGGTGCTGGTCACGCCCGCCGGCGTCGCCGAGCCGATCCTGGACCTGCTGCCCGACGCCGTCGTCATCGGCCGGCTGGTCGAACGTCAGGATGAAGTGGCCGTGAAATTAATCTTCTAAACAGCGAGGAGCCACATGACCGCCAGACTCGCCGTGCTGATCTCCGGCAATGGGAGCAATTTGCAGGCGATCATCGACGCCATTCGCATGGGGACGTTGGACGCCGAGATCGTCGTGGTCGTTTCCAACCGCAAAAACGCCTTTGGCCTGGTGCGCGCCGAAAAGGCCGGCATCCCCACCCGCTACTTCCCACTCAAGCCTTACACCGACGCCGGGCGCCCGCGCACAGAATACGACGCCGATCTGGCTCAGCTCGTGGCGGAGTACAAGCCGGACTGGGTTGTGCTGGCGGGATGGATGCACATCCTGAGCAAGGCGTTTCTCGACCGCTTTCCCTATCGCGTCGTCAACTTGCATCCGGCCCTGCCCGGTCAGTTCCCAGGAGCGCACGCCATCGCAGACGCTTTCGCCGCCTTTCAACGCGGGGAGATCAAACAGACGGGCTGCATGGTGCACCTGGTGCCGGATGAAGCCGTGGACGCCGGCCCGGTGATCGGCGTGGCCGAAGTGCCCATCTACCGCATCGATACGCTGGAGACGCTCACCAATCGCATGCATCAGGCCGAGCATCGCCTGCTTGTGCAGTCGTTGCAGCGCCTGATCGTGGGCGACGAGGAAGAAGTCGTGGACGATGAAGAGGACGGCGAAGAGAACGCCGATCAGGACAGGGGCGGCGCAAAGAGCGGGCGCAGACGCTCAAGAAAAGGGTGAATGCCTATGCAAACCAGGACAGCCGTGCTGCATGCAGTTGGACAGCCGATCGCCATTGAGACGCTCGATCTCGCCGAGCCGCGCAGCGGGGAAGTGCTCGTGCGCATGCGCGCCGCCGGCGTCTGCCACAGCGACTGGCATCTGGTCAGTGGCGCCACGCAGCATCCACTGCCGGCGGCGCTTGGTCATGAGGGCGCCGGCGAGGTGATTGCGGTGGGGCCGGGCGTGACGCGGCTCAAAGTGGGAGACTTCGTCAGCCTCAGCTGGGCGCCCGCGTGCGGCGAATGTTTCTATTGTCTACATGACAGCCCGGCCCTTTGCGAACGCTACTTGGAGCCGATCTGGGCGGGCGTCTTATTTGACGGCGAGCCGCGTTACTCCTTGCAGGGTCAGCCTGTCTATCATTACTGCGGATTAGGCTGTTTCAGCGAATACGTCGTGGCGCCGGAGCCGAGCTGCATCCCCATCGACCCGCGCGTGCCGGCGACGGTGGCCGCCTTGATCGGCTGCGCGGTGACAACGGGCGTCGGCGCAGTGCTGAATACGGCCCACGTGCAACCGGGAAGCAGTGCAGCGATCTTCGGCGCAGGCGGCGTCGGCATGAGCATGGTGTTGGGGGCAAAGCTGGCCGGCGCTGCGCGCATCATCGTCGTGGATCGAGAACCGGCCAAAGCAGCCATGGCGCTGCGCCTGGGCGCCACCCATTTTGTGCACGCCGATGGAGAAACCCTTGCCCAAATTCGTCGCCTGACCGACGGACGAGGGGCGGACTATGTGTTCGAGGCGGTGGGATCGCCTGCGGTGCAGGAGATGTGTCTCCAGGCGGCGCGGCCGGGCGGCATGATCGTGCTCGCCGGGCTGGCGCCGATGGGCAGCAACACCAATTTGCCCGGCGCCGTGCTCACCCGCGAAGAGAAGACGGTGAAAGGCTCCTACTACGGCAGCTCCAATCCGCGGAGGGATTTCCCGTTTCTGGCCTCCCTCTATCTGGAGGGCTTGCTCGACCTGGACAGCCTGATCACAGACGTCTACCGGCTAGAGCAAATCAATGACGCTTACGCCCAAATGCTCACCGGCCAGGCCATTCGCAGCGTGATCCTCTTCGATGAAAATGAGGCCAGGATCGATCGGCGCGTGCTTTCATAGTCGCAACAACATCACCGTGGCGGAGGCCGGGCAGGCCCCTTGAAATTCGGCGGAGGCGTGCACAGCCGCGGGCGCTTCGCTGCGCTCAATGCGCTGAAAGCCGAAGCGCGGGAAGTAATCGGCCGCCGTCGTGGTGAGCAGCACCACTTGCTGCATCCCCAGCGAGCGAGCTAGCTCGAGGATGCGCTCCACCAGTGCGGCGCCGACCCCGCGCCGTCGCTCTGCGACCGCCACCGAACGCAACAGCCCCACTTCCCCGTAGCGCTCCAGTCCGGCGACGCCCTCCAACTCACCCTTCCCGTTGACGGCGACGACAAAATTCTCCAAGTGCGCCTGGGCGCCTTCAAGCGGTAGGTCGTAGCGCTGAAGCAACATCGCAACCGCCGGCCAGTCCGACGCAATGGCCGGACGAAACAAGAGATCATTCATCAGCTTTCCTCATTCATCAGCTTTCCTCAACAAAAAAGTTGGACGCAGCCTTAAGAAGCACGACAGAATGGGCGCTTGCGTAGGACGTTCAACGAAGGTCGCCAGCATCTGCTGGGCGCAGCCTGTCGGTTCCTGCAACAAATTGTGGCCTTGGCCGGTGAAGATGCGCACAAAGGGCTGAGTGAAATCGCCGGCGCTGCGCTGCGCCCAGCGCGCCGGCGTCACCGGGTCGTAAGCGCCCGCCATGATCAGCGCAGGCGCATTGCTCACCTGCACGACGCGATCGCCGATGGCGGCCGGCGGGGTCAACCATAGGGGGCAGATCAGCAGCGCCTCCTCTGCAGAGGCGGTCAGCAACGTCGCCACTGTGGGGGGAAGTCGCCTGCGGATGCGCTCCACGTCGTCGAGGCTGAAGCGGGGGACGTCTTCAGCGCACAGGATGTTCAACGCTGCGCCGTGGCGTTCTGCATGCGGCGACGAGATCGAGACGCCCAGGGCGTGCAACAGCGCGAAGAAGTTCTGCACCTGAAGGTCGTCCAGGAAGGCGAAGAGCTCCTCACGCGTCTCGAACCCCAGTCGCTCTTGAATCCAGTTGAGCAACTCCGCTTCGGCGCCTTCGCCGGCGCCTGGGTCGGTGAAAAAGTCGCGCCAGCTTTGCGCCGTCGGCGAGCCTGCCTGCATCGCAGGGAGGAACAGCAGATGTTCGGAAGCAGTGATCGGCTGTGCAGCGTCGATGGCGCTCTCCGTTTCGTCCACGGCGGCCGGCGATGGACAGCCGTCGAGCAGGGGGGCGAGCCGGCAGGCGGCGTCCAGGTCTTCTCGATGCAGCGCGTCGATCAGCGCCGGAATCTCGGCGCCTCCTTGCTGAAGTTTGGCGAAGATCGAGCGCGCCGCAGCGTCGCCGTTAAAACCAACCGATGCTGGGTTCTGGTTGTAGCGTGCGACGACTTCTAAAAAGCGCGTCTCCAGGTCGGGATAGGCGGCGTCGCAGGCCGGCTCGCGACGACAGTCGGCGAAGACCCGGCGCAGCGCATCGTAGGCGCCGAAGGGGCTTTCCAGCGTGCGGTTGACGCCCAAGGGCAGCGGGCTTTCGAGAATGAGGCTGCGCACCAACCCAGGCCGGCGCTCCAAGACCAGTTGCGCCACGGCTGCGCCGAGATCGTTGCCCAGCAGGTTGATCTGCTCCAGCTGCAGCGCCCGCGCCAGGTCGATCACGTCGAAGGCGCGTTGGTCGAGCGCGTAGCCGGTCAGATCGACGCCTTCCTGCAACAGGCGGTTGTAGCAGTCGGCCAGCGCTTGCAGCTTGATCTGGACGTCGTCGCCGTCGAAAGATTCCGGACAGACCAGCGACGGCTCGGAGCGCCCCTCCCCACGAGGATGGAGAATGAAAATGCTGCGCGCCCTGCGCACAGGCGCTTCGGCGAACCACGCGAGCGACGCATCGGGATCATCGCCAGGCGCGCCTGCAACCACGACAAGCGGGTCGGGCGCCTCTTCGTTCAGAGCCGTCAACTTTACGACAAAAATGCGGATCGACCGGCTATCCGCCCGGCTGCGGTTTTCGGGAACTAGCAGGAAGCCGCAAACGACGGTTGCATCGCGCTGCAGCTCCTCCGGGCAGGGAGTTTCTTCAAACAGCGGTTCATATTCGGCCAGGACCTCCGTCGGGAGCGGCGCAGGCGCTGGGTTGAATGGCGTTGCAGAAGGCTCCTCAACAGCCGGCGCCGTTCCTTCTTCGGTTGACGTCACCTCTGTCGGAGGAACCAACACGGTGACCGCGTTCGCCAGCCCCTCGACGCGAAAGAAAGGAACGCCGACCAGGTCGCGTACAGCAGCGCTGTCGGTGCTCTGACCGCGCAACACGCCGTTCTCCACGCTGAAGGCGATCTCGGCCGGCGTCTGCAGCGCCACGCCATCGCGCTCGGTCAGCACCACCAGGGGCTGGCCGTTGATGTCTTGCCAGGCGCCATAGGTTAGAGAAGCAGGGCGCCCATCCAATCCATCGCGTTTGAGCAGGGCGCGAAAATCTGGGAAGAGCACAAGCGAAAGATCAAAACGTCCGCTGGCGCCGCCGGGAATGAACGCCTTGTATGCGCCGGCAAGCCTGCTGTTTCTGATTGCAGCCATGGCAAAATCTGCATTGAAAGGCGGCGACGCACGATTTTCGAGCAGATATGCGATGGAATAATAACGTCGACTGCGGCCATCCAGGACGTTCTCGTCCGGCTGTGTGATCAGCGGCTGACCTGCCGATGCATCCAGAAGGAGGGTGACAGGTTGAGGGATCGGCCCGTTGAGATCGGCGTCGAGGGTCAACAGGACGCCGTTCTCCGCTGCAGCCCATTGCCCGGTGTAGGCCGCCGCGCCGCCTGTCACCAGCGGATCATCGACCAGCAACGCGCTGCCATCTACATTGAGATACAGCGTGCTGTCGATCGTTGCGCCGTCGGAGGTCGTCGTCCATCCTTTATAGACGTTGGCAAAAGATGTCGCTGAGGGTTGCGCCTGAATTTCAAGCGGGATGAGCGCAACGGTGCTCGTGAAAAGCAAAATCGCAATGGCCAGACAACGCAGACCTCGCAGCCTGCAACCAAACCTGTGGAAGGTTCTCACCACGGGACTACTCCTCATCCATCGGCAAAGCGTCGCCCAAACACACCGGTATCTTCGCAGAAAACTGCGCAAACGCCAATTAAACGACAAAGGCTACGCAGCAGACGCCTCTTTCCAGGAAGCTCCGAAGCTGCCCGAAAGAGGGGCGATCAAAAGAGGCGCGACGTTATGGGCGTTTCGTGGATGGAATTGCCGGAAACGATGAAAATGCGATCGCCTGGCGCAGGACGGATCGTCTGACCGCCGGCGAAGGCGGCGAAGGCGGGGAGGACGGCGGCCCTGGCGCCGATGTGAAAACACGGGAAGCGATGACGGCTGCCGTCGATATCGCGCAGGGTCGCAGTCGGGTGGATATGTCCGGCTAGCGCGTACGTCGTCGAGGCGTCTGCAGGCGGATGATGATAACAAGCGAACGGCGCCAACAGCAACGGCTCCGGGGCGCAGGCAATGTCGAGACCGGCCGGAGGCGCGCCGGCGTGACGGTCGTGATTGCCGGGAACCAGCAGCACCTCTAAGCCGGGATGTTCTCGACGCCAGGCGGTCAACGCATCCAGCGTGGCCGGACTTTGGCTGGCCCGGGTGTGGAAAAAATCGCCCAAAATGACCAGCCGCCGCGCTCCCGTGGCGTGGATGCTCGCCGAGAGCCGGCGCAGATCGTCTCCGGTGGCGCCGTTCGGAAGCGGAACGCCGGCGGCCTGGAAACTGTCGGTCTTGCCGAAATGCGGATCGGCGATAAAGAGCGTCGCCCCGGAAGGCCAATACAGCGCGCGGGTGGCCAGCAACAGCACGCGTTCCCCCATCAATTCAACCTGGCGATGGGCGATTTCAGCAGTTTTGCCTGGAGGCTCTTGATTTACCAACTCTTGATTTACCAAGTCGTCCATTTGTTCACAGCCGCCTGTGATGAATTCACCTTTTTCAGTATAACATGCCTGCTTTTCCAGAGCGCAGCGCCTTGTTAACGTTGAATTTACACGAAACGATCGCCTTTCATTTGACGCGCGCCGTCAATGATCGTACTATACGCATTTGGTGCGCGGTTTTGGCCTGGCCGCGATTTTTTGTTTGATTCCAGTTGGATGGAGGGGGTTCGACATGCGACTTATTCCACGTAAACTGTTTCTGACGCGCGGGGTGGGCATCCACAAAGAAAAACTGACCAGCTTCGAGTTGGCGCTGCGCGACGCCGGCATCGCCCAGTTCAATCTGGTGCGAGTTTCTTCGATTTTTCCTCCTCACTGTCAAATCGTCTCGAAGGAGGAAGGGTTAAAGTTGTTGCAGCCCGGAGAGATCGTCTTCTCGGTCATCGCCGAGATGTCCAGCAACGAGCCGGGGCGGCGCATTGCCGCTTCCATCGGCGTGGCGCGGCCGGCAGACCATGACAAATACGGCTATCTCTCCGAGCATCATAGCTATGGCCAGACGGAAAAGGAAGCCGGCGACTATGCAGAAGACCTGGCCGCCACGATGTTGGCGACCACGCTGGGCATCAGCTTCGACGCCAACAAAGATTACAACGAGCGCAAAGAGCAGTACATGATGGGCGGCGAGATCGTCGACAGCACGAGCATCACCATGGCGACCACGGCTGCGCCCGGCGGCGTCTGGACGACGGTCATCAGCGCAGCGATTTTGATCTGAGCGCAGGCGACCAAATGACGACGCCGGATAATTTTTTGGGGCTGGAAGCCGAATACAGCGACTTTGCGCGCGCAGGCGTGCTGGTGTTGCCGATCCCGTTCGAGGCGACCGTCAGCTATGGCCACGGCACAGGGGGAGGGCCGCAGGCGATCCTGACGGCCTCCCAGCAGGTTGAGCTGTACGACCGTGAGTACGACGAGGAGCCTGCGTTGCACTACGGCGTGCACACCTTGCCCGCGCTCGAGCTGCCAAACGAACCGGAAGCTGCGGTGGCGGCCATTCGCGCCGCCGCAGCCGAGGCGGCGCGCACCGGCAAATTCCTCGTGGCGTTGGGAGGAGAGCACACCGTCAGCGTCGGCGTAGGCCGCGGTCTGCTCGACGCCCTGGGCGGGCCGCTCACAATTGTCCAGATCGATGCGCACAGCGACCTGCGCGATCGGTATGAAGACACGCCCTACAGCCATGCATGCATTGCGCGTCGGCTGCTCGAATCGCCCCAGGTTGAACAGGTGCTGCAGCTCGGCATCCGTTCGGTCTGCACGGAAGAAGTTGCGTTCACCCGCAGCCACCCCGATCGGGTGCGAGTCTGGTACGCAGAAGCGGTTCACGAAGGACGCTGGCGCGAAGAATTCATCGAACGGGTGCGCGGTCGACGCGTCTTTCTAACCATCGACGTCGATGGGCTGGACCCTTCGATCGTCCCCGCCACGGGCACGCCGGAGCCGGATGGCCTGACGTGGCGCGAGACATTGGAGATTTTGCGCACGCTCAACGAGCACGCAGACGTGATCGGCATGGATTGCGTCGAGCTGGCGCCGTCGCCGGGCCTGCACATGGCGGATTTCGCCGTCGCAAAACTCATTTACAAGGCAATCTCTTACACAATGATGCGTACGGCTTGACGGAATCCGCCGCTTGCATGAGTTCAATGAGGAGACAAACAATGCAATACGCCAAAGAAGTTCGCGCTTTCATCAAACAACACTTTCGCCACTTCAACGCAGCTGCGCTCGTCGACGCAGCGGAAGGCTATGCCCGCTTCATCAACAGCGGCGGCAAAATGCTGGTGGCGATGGCCGGCGCCATGAGCACAGCCGAACTGGGCCTCTCGTTGGCGGAGATGATTCGCCAGGACAAAGTGCACGCTATTTCGTGCACAGGCGCCAATCTGGAAGAGGACGTCTACAACCTGGTGGCGCACGATCATTACGTGCGTATTCCGAACTATCGGGACCTGACGCCGGAGGATGAACACGAACTTCTTTCACGCCACCTGAACCGCGTGACGGACACCTGCATCCCGGAAGAAGAGGCGATCCGCCGCATCGAGGCCGCCATCCTGGAGGAATGGACGACCGCCGACCGCGCCGGAGAGCGCTACTTCCCGCATGAATTTCTCTATCGCATTTTGCGCAGCGGCAAGCTGGAGAAGTACTATCAGATCGATCCCAAGGATTCCTGGCTGATGGCGGCCTGCGAGAAGAACCTGCCGATTTTCGTGCCCGGCTGGGAGGACTCGACGACGGGCAACATCTATGCAGCGCACTGCATCGCCGGCGACATCAAGAATGTCCACACGGTGCGCACCGGCGTCGAATACATGATGGTGCTGGCGGAGTGGTACACGCAGACGGCGGCGCAGACGCCGATCGGCTTTTTCCAGATCGGCGGCGGCATCGCCGGCGATTTCCCCATCTGCGTTGTGCCGATGCTGCGCCAGGACCTTCAGCGCCACGATGTGCCGCTCTGGGCCTATTTCTGCCAGATCAGCGACTCGACGACGAGCTACGGTTCGTACTCCGGCGCGGTGCCAAACGAGAAGATCACCTGGGAAAAGCTCGACATCACCACGCCCAAGTACATTATCGAAAGCGACGCCACCATCGTCGCACCGTTGATCTTCGCCTATGTCCTGGGCGAAGAGTAGACTCCGCATTCCCTGATGCGGCGGGAAGTGAAGCACGCAGGCGCAGCGCTTCGCTGCGCCTGCAAAAGAAATGGTTTTTGTCGAGCGCTACACCGCCGCCAGCGCCGCGATCTGTCTCTCCGCCAACGCAACGCCTTCCTTCAATAACGCCTTCACCTGCGCATCGGTGCGGGCTTCGGCGTAGACGCGCAACACCGGCTCGGTGCCGCTGGGGCGAATCAGCAGCCAGCTCTCGTCCGCCAGGGTGAATTTCACGCCGTCGCGGTCGCTGACGTGAGCAATGCGTTCGCCGGCCAGGCAATCCGGCGCGTTCGCCATCAGCCGCGTGACAAGGTCGGCCTTTTTGAAAGGCCGCACCGGCTGGTCGATGCGACCATAGCGAAACACGCCGACGTCTTCAGACGCCATCAGCTCGTGGAGCAGTTCTCCGAGCGACTTGCGCTCCACGGCGACAATTTCCGTCAGCAAAAGCCCCATCAGCAGCCCGTCTCCCTCCGGAATGTGCCCCTGGATGCTGATGCCGCCGCTCTCTTCGCCGCCGATGAGCACCGGCTCGTGCAGCATGTGCTCGGTGATGTGATTAAAACCGACCGGCGTCTCGTGCACCGGCAAATGGTAACGCGCCGCCAGACGGTTGAGCATCTGCGTCGTGCTCACGGTCTTGACGATGCTCCCGCGCAGGTTGCGATGGCGCACCAGATGCTCCGTCGCCAGCGCCATGATGCAATGAGGATCGACGAACTGACCGGTGACATCGACGGCGCCGATGCGGTCGGCGTCGCCGTCGGTCGCCAGGCCCAGATGATAGTCGCCGCTGCGCATCACTTCGATCAGCGGCTCCAGGTGGCGCGCAATCGGCTCGGGATGGATGCCGTTGAAACCGGGGTTCATCTCGTTGCGCAGCTCGCGCACCTGGCAGCCCGCCTCGCGCAAGAGCCGCGCCAGATAAAGCCGACCGGCGCCGTACATGGCGTCGACCGCCACGGAGAGATTGGCGGCTGCGATTTTTTCAAAGTCGATCAAAGTGCGCACATGCGCAGCGTATGCAGGGAAGGGATCGAAGCGCGTGATGAGGCCGGCGTCGACCGCCTCCTCAAACTCCATGCGCTTCGGCGCCGCGCCGTTCGCTGCAACGATGCGCCGCTCCACTTCCTTGCAATCCGCAGGGCTGGCGGAGCCGCCAAAGGCCGCCTTGAGCTTGATGCCGTTGTAGCGAGGCGGGTTGTGGCTGGCCGTGATCATGACGCCGCCGTCGGCCTGTTTGTCGACGATGGCGAAGCTGGTGACCGGCGTGGGCGAATCCCCATGCGTCAACCAGACGTGAATGCCGTTGGCGGCGAGCACTTCGGCGACCGCCATGGCGTAGCGATCGCTCAGAAAGCGCGTGTCGAAGCCCACCACCAGCGACGGCGGCTGCGGCGGTGCGGCGCCGTTCGCCTGCCCGCGCAACGCAACATCCGCCAGCGTCTTTTCGGCGATCGCCTGGGCCACCTTGCGAACATTTTCAAAGGTGAATTCTTCGCTGATGACGGCGCGCCAACCATCCGTCCCGAAATGAATCGACATAATTTTCTCTCTTCCCGTGCACCTCAGGCCTTGCGCTGTTCCATGAAAGGCGTCTCATTGCCAACGGACGCAATTATACCATGGGGCGGGAGGCGCCGAATGAATTCAGCGGGCGCGTGCTGCGGCGCTTGCGCCTGTTTTGTCGCCCTTCACGAAAGCGATCGCCTCTGTTCGCCAGGGTGTTTCAAGCCCTGGCTGGCTGTGCTATACTGATCTCGGAGCGGTTTCGAGTTGAGCGTAAAACGGAGAAGTGCTATGCAACTCACCACGGTGCGCATCGAAAAGCCGGAGGAGATCAACTTTATCCTCGGCCAGAGTCACTTCATCAAAACGGTCGAGGATATACACGAGGCGCTGGTGACCGCCGTGCCGGGCGTCAAGTTTGGCCTGGCCTTCTGCGAAGCGTCGGGGCCTGCGCTCGTGCGCTGGTCGGGCACGGACGAGGCCATGATTGAGCTGGCCAGGCAAAATGCGCTGGCGCTGGCGTGCGGCCACAGCTTTATCATTTTCCTGGCGGCGGGCTTTTATCCGGTCAATGTGTTGAAGGCAGTGCAGGCCGTGCCGGAGGTCTGCCGCATCTTTTGCGCAACGGCGAATCCGACCGAGGTCGTCGTGGCGGAGACGGAGCAGGGGCGCGGCATCCTCGGCGTGATCGACGGCGTCAAAAGCAAAGGCGTCGAGGGGGAGGAGGAGATCGCCGCGCGCAAGGCGCTGTTGCGCCGGTTTGGCTATAAGCTGTGACCGAGATGTAAACTGGGGCGTAAAAGGAGAGGAGGATGCCCGAAAGGACGAAAGCGCTGGCGTGGATGTGGGGCGCCGACGGCGAAGTCTACGGCCTCTCGGTGGATGAGGAGACGCACAAACTGCGCTGGTTCGCCAATGCCGGCTGTTTCTGCGACTGGGACGACAGCGAGGTGGATCAGACGCCAGCGCAGTTTCTGGAGCGCGGTGTGCCCGGACAGATCGCAGAGCCGGACCTCGAAACGCTGAACGAAATTCGCCGCGTGATCGCAGCATTGGCGCAGGCGTCCAGGCTCGTTGAGAAGCGGTCAGGCGCGTCGTGAAGCCTGCTCCGCCAGACGGTGGGAGTGCGGCTGCATCTGCACCACCGCCGCAGCCCAGGTGAGCCCCGCGCCGAAGGAGACCAGCAGCAGGGTGTCCGTAGGTCGGATGCGACCGTTCGCCAGATTTTCGGCCAGCGCCAGCGGGATCGACGCCGCCGATGTGTTGGCGTAGCGGTCGATGTTGATGATGAATCGCTCCAGCGGGACGCCCATTTCCTTCGCTGCAGCCTGGATGATGCGCAGATTGGCCTGATGGGGAATCACCCAGTCGATGTCGCCGATGCTTTTGCCCGCCCTGTGCAGCGCCCGTTCACTCGCCGGGGCGAAGATGCGCGTGGCGAATTTGAAGACCTCGCGGCCGTTCATGCGAATATAATGACTGCGCTCCTCCAGCACATCTGGGCCGAAGGGCCGCGCCGAACCACCCGATGGCATGATGATGTGCTGGTGATTGGCTCCATCCGACCCCAGGTCGTAGCCAAGCAAACCACACGGCTCTTCGGTCGCCTGTACGACGACGGCCCCCGCCGCATCGCCGAACAGGACGCACGTCGAACGGTCGCGCCAGTCCAGAAAGCGACTGAGCAGCTCGACGCCCACCACCAGGATGTTGCGATACACTCCCGCCTGGATGAACTGATAGGCTGCAACCAGTGCATACACGAAGCCCGTGCAACCGGTCACAATCGTCATCGCCGGAATCGGGCGTGGGGTGAGCGCCGCCTGCACGAGACTCGACGCCGGCGGGGTGAAGTAATCGGGCGAAGAGGTGGCCACCAGGATCAGGTCCAGCTCGCTGGCGGGTGTGTTGGCGCAGGAGAGGGCCGCCAGGCTCGCCTTGATCGCCATCGTGGAGGTCGTCTCGTCGGCGCCGGCGATATGACGCTGGCGAATGCCGGTGCGCTGCACGATCCATTCGTCGGACGTGTCAAGCGTGGCCTCCAGATCATGATTGGTGACAATGTGGGGCGGGGCGTAGGCTCCCCATCCGGTGATGGCGCCGTACAATCTGCTCATCGCTTCCCTCGTTTCGGATGGATGGTCATTTTAGTGGTCAATGATTCAAATTTTTGCTACGATACTACAAACCGCTGTTTTTATCCATCTTTTCAGTCGATGTGTTTGAAAAAATTTGACCACCAAGACTCCAAGACGCGAAGGAACGCAAGCTCCGATGTTTTTCTTTGCCTTGGAGCGGGTAGGGACAAGGGTGCGCAGAACTTTGTCGAAGTGAGGAAAAGATGATCGATCCATCGGCGCCGGTCCGGCGGGGCGAAGAATTGGATGTTGCAGCGTTGGAGCGTTATCTGCTGGCGCACTTGCCCGAAGCGCAAGGCCCTCTGGTCGTCGAGCAATTTCCGGGCGGCTTCTCCAACTTGACCTACCTCCTTCGGCTCGGCGATCGAGAGCTGGTGTTGCGCCGCCCTCCCTTCGGCGCCGCCATCAAGAGCGCCCACGACATGGGCCGCGAACACCGCGTTCTCTCTCGACTCTATCCGGTGTATCGCAAAGTTCCTCGTCCCCTGCTCTACTGCGAAGATGAATCCGTCATCGGCGCGCCCTTCTATGTGATGGAACGGCTCCACGGCGTGATTTTGCGCAGTCATTCTCCTCTTCTGCAACAGCTCTCTGGGGAGGCGTTGCGCGCCATCGGCGTCGCCGCCATTGAAAATCTTGCGGCGTTGCACGCCGTCGACTACGCCGCCGCCGGTCTGGGCGACCTCGGCAAGCCGGAGGGATATGTTCGCCGCCAGATCGAGGGTTGGACAAAGCGCTATCGCGCGGCGCAGACCGACGAAGTTCCTGCGCTCGAAACGTTGATCGCATGGCTGCATGCGCACATGCCTGCGGAACGCAGCGCAGCCTTGATCCACAACGACTATAAATTCGACAACTTGATGCTCAATCCTGCCAACTTGACGGAGATCATCGCCGTTCTGGACTGGGAGATGTGCACGATCGGCGACCCGCTGATGGACCTGGGCACGACGCTGGGGTACTGGATCGAGCCGAACGATCCGCCGGCGCTGCAGTCGATGCTGGGGTTGACGACCGCACCGGGCAACCTCAGTCGCCGCGAGGTGGTGGAGTGTTACGCCGCAGCCAGCGGCCGCACAGTCGACGATCCGCTCTTTTACTATCTGTACGGTCTATTCAAAATCGCCGTCATCGTGCAGCAGATCTATGCGCGCTATCGCCGCGGTTTCACGCAGGACGCCCGTTTCGCCCGGCTGGACATCGTTGTGAACGCCTGCGCTCAGCTCGCCGTCGCTGCGCTGGAAGAGGGCGAGATCAGCCGGCTTGCCCGACGCTAGCCAAGCCATCGCTTCCGCCGGCGATAGTGCTTCACGTCCCGATAACTTTTGCGCTCTCCCAACTGCGTCAGCCCCAGGTAGAACTCTTTGATGTCGGCGTTCTCCATGAGCTGGCCGGCGGGGCCGTCGAGCACAATGCGGCCGGTCTCCATCACATACGCATGGTGGGCGATCTGCAGAGCCACGGCGGCGTTCTGCTCTACGAGCAACATGGACACCCCCGATTCCGCATTGATGCGCTGGATGATCTCGAAGATCTCCTGCACCAGCAGGGGCGCCAGTCCCAGCGAAGGCTCGTCGAGCAGCATCAGTCGAGGGCGCGCCATGAGCGCCCGCCCGATCGCCACCATCTGTTGCTCTCCGCCGGACAGATAGCCCGCGGTGCGCCGCC
>FWPV01000072.1_pt1:0-95000 | contig 361431 bp, 307 predicted proteins | sample 2228371 | NCBI WGS metagenome assembly FWPV01 (sample SAMEA103939776, study PRJEB20133) | metagenome | reverse complement strand
CGGCGATGAAGGAGCGCCCCAGCTTGGTGCGGCGGATGTTGACGAGCAGGATTGTCGTGATCACCAGCACGGTCAAAGAGATATAGAAGACCTGCGCCACCTGGTTGAAGGTGACTCCGAAGATCACCGGCGACGGCACGGCGATGCGCCCGGAGGAGCCGCCAAGGTATTCGGGATAGATGTGTCTGCTCAGCCAGGGAATGATGAACTGCGCCGCCAGCGTGGCCATGGCGAGATAAAAGCCCTTGACGCGCAGCGACGGCAGGCCGAAGATCAACCCGACGACGCCGGTTCCCACCGCCGCCAGCGGCAGCGTGACGAAGATCGGCATGCCCCAATGCTGCGCCGTGAGCGCCACAATGTAGCCGCCGACGAGCATAAACGCCGCCTGCCCGAGCGAAATCTGTCCGGTCATGCCGGTCAACACGTTCAATCCTTGCACCGCCACGATCGAGTACATGATGCGGTTGACGGTGGTGATCAGGTAGGCGTTGCCGGAAAGCGGGATCAAGGCCACCCCGAGCACGATGAGCGCCATCGCCCATCGTTGCCACGGCTGTCGAAGCAACAGCATGTCCTGCGCGTAGCTGCGGTCAAAATCGCCGGCCGGTCGTAGCACCGCCATGGTTAGCTTCTCCTTCCGTGCTTCGTGATGCGTGTTGCGTGACGGAATACGCACCACGCAGTGCGCACCAGACTAAATCCGCTCAATCCGCTTCTGTCCGAACAACCCTTCGGGACGCACAATCAGAATGATGAGCAGCAGGATGTAGGGCACGATCTCCGCCGAATTGCGCACCTCGATGTTGCGCGAGGCCTGCACCAGCGCCTGCGAGAGGCCCACGATCAGCCCGCCGACGATGGCGCCGGCGAACGACTCCAGCCCGCCCAGCAGCACGGCGGGAAAGGCGATCAGCACCACCGTCGCCATGTTGAGGCTGACGCCCGTCACCGTCGCCAGCAGCACGCCGCCGACGGTGGCGATGACGCCTGCGATCGCCCAGGAGAGGGCGAAGATGCGCGAGACGCGGATGCCGACGCCCTGGGCGACGTCGTGGTTTTCGGCGGTGGCGCGCATGGCGAGGCCGGTCTTTGTGTACTGAAAGAAAAGGATGAAGAGCGCCGACGCCACCGCCGCCACTAGGAAGCTGGCGACCAGGCTCTGTTTCAGGATGATCGTGTCGTTGAATGCGCCCGGGAAGGGGATGCGGATCACGTCGCTGGGCGAGAAGGGCGTTGGGAAGTTGCTCTTCGGCTGCGCGCCGAAGAGGATCGATGCGCCGCCTTCAATAAACTGGGCCAGCCCCAGCGTCACCAAAATGATGGCGAGCACAGGCTGGCCTGTCATCGGGCGCAGAATGAATCGCTCGATGGCGAGCCCAAGCAGCATCGCCATCGCCACGGCGGCGAGGGTGGCGGCCCACAGCGGCAGGTTGAAAAGCTCGCCGCCCCTTTCTTCTGCGCCGGCGAACCACCACGTCAAAAATGCGCCCAGCATCACAAGATGGCCGTGCGCAAAGTTGTACACCTCCGACGCTTTGAAGATCAGCACGATGCCCAGCGCGATCAACGCAATCGTGCCGCCGTTGAGAATGCCGGTCATCACCTGTTGGGGCACAAGGGGCCAGTTCATGAGCTTCGTCAACCTCCTTTGCACTTCATCGAATCATTCCGGCCAATGCTTGCTTCGCTTCGTGAATCACGACGACTCCACCGTCATGATTTTTAAGTCCGTCTCGATCACGCCTTCGCGACCGTCTTGATAGCGCACCGGCGCCTGCACATGCACGGCGTCGGCTCCACAATACATCGCTTCCACGATCTGACCGTAGCGTTGCGCCAGAAAGCCGCGGCGCAATTTGCGCGTGCGCGTCATCTCGGCCTCATCGGCGTCGAACTCTTTGTGCATCAACACAAAGCGACGAACGCGGGCGGCAGGCGGCAAGCTGGCGTTGACCTCGCGCACCGAGCGCGCGATCAGCTCATACACTTCGGGTTTCTGCGAGAGGTCCAGGAAGGTGGTGTAGCTGATGCCTTGCTTTTCCGCCCAGTTGCCGACGTTCTCGAAGTCGATGATGACCAACGCAGTGACAAAATCGCGGTTCTGTCCGACCGCCATCACATCGCGAATGTAGGGGCTGAATTTGAGACGACCCTCGATAAACTGCGGCGAGAAGCGTTCGCCGTTGGCGAGCGTCACCATGTCTTTGACGCGATCTAAATAGATGATGTGGCCGTCCGGGTCGAGGTAACCGGCGTCGCCGGTGCGGAACCAGCGCACCCCCTGCTCATCGACCAGCAGCGCCTTGGCGGTGGCTTCCGGGTCTTTGTAATAGCCCTGAAAGACGTTGGGGCCGCCGATCAGAATTTCGCCGTCCTCGGCGATGCGCACCTCGATCCCCGGCGCGGGCTTGCCGACGCTGGCGAACTTGATGTCGTTGTCCCGGTGCACTGTGGCGCCGCCTGAAACCTCCGTGGAGCCATAGATTTGCTTCAGGTTGACGCCCAGGGCATGAAAGAAGCGCATGGCGTCGGGGCTGAGCGCTGCGCCGGCCGTGTAGGCGGAGCGTAGCCTCGAGAACCCCAACTGGTCGCGCAGCGGCGCAAAGAGCAAGAGATCGCCGAGCCGATAGAGCAGGTTGAGCCCCAAGCTGACCGGTTGACCGGTGATGCGCCGGTCGGCGACCTGATAGCCGATGGGCAGAAACCATCGGTAGAGTTGGCGGTAGAACCAGCTCGCCTCGTTGATCTTGACCTGCACCATGCCGACCAGGTTGTCCCAGAGGCGCGAGTTGTAGAGGATGCCTTCCGGCGCAATTTCGCGCACGTTGGCGCGCACCGTCTCCGGCGCTTCGGGGAAGTTCATGATGATGCCGAACATCACGTGCGGCGCGACGCCGAGCACGTGCTCGGCGATCCAGCCGAGCGGAAGCAGGCTGACGTGATTGTCGGTGTCGTAGCGAGGGTCCACCTTGTGAAACGCTTCGGTGGCGTAGATCATGTTGGCGTGCGTGAGCATGGCGCCTTTGGGCAGCCCGGTGGTGCCCGACGTGTAGCAGAGAATAGCCAGATCATCCCCGCGCCCGGCGGCCACCTCCTGCTCGAACCGCTCCGGCTCGCGTTCGCGCCGTTTCCGGCCAAGCGCCTGCACTTCCTCCAGAGAGATCAGCCAGGGCTCCCGATAGTTCCAAAGGCCGCGATCGTCCCAGTAGATGACCCGCCGCACCTTGGGCAGGCGTTCACGGACGTCCAGCAGCTTATCGCACTGCTCCTGATCCTTGGCGAAGACAAATGCTGCGTCGCTGTGATCGACGATGTAGGCGATTTCATCGCCGCGTGCATCGGTGTAGAGGCCGACTTGAACGCCGCCCACCGCCAGCAGCCCTAAATACGCCCAGAGATAGAAACGGTCGTTGTCGCCGACGGTGGCCACGCGATCCCCGCGTTGCATGCCCATCTCGAGCAGCCCCAGCGCAATGTCGCGCACCTGCTCATAGGAATCTTGCCAGGAGAACTCTTGCCAGATGCCGAACTCTTTCTGGCGCAGCGCCACTTTGCCTGCACCGTATTGGCGCACGCGTGCAAGAAAATATTGGGGAATCGTCTGCGGTGTTTCCATCATGTCTGACCGAGATATGCACGGATCACGGCGGGATTGTTGCGCACCTCATCCGGCGAGCCTTCGGCGATCTTGCTGCCGAAATCGAGCACGAGCACACGATGGGAGATGTCCATCACCAGCCCCATGTCGTGCTCGATGAGAATAATCGTCACGCCGCGTCGCTCGTGCACGTCGAGGATGAAGCGCGCCATGTCTTCTTTCTCTTCAATGTTCATGCCGGCCATCGGCTCGTCGAGCAACAGCAATTTCGGCTCCAGCGCCAGGGCGCGCCCGAGCTCAACGCGTTTGCGCAGCCCGTAGGGCAACGCGCCGACGACGACCTTGCGAATGTGGGCGATTTCGAGGAAGTCCATGATTTCTTCGACGACGCGGCGGTGCCGAATCTCCTCCCGTTGGGCAGGTCCCCAGTAGAGGGCGCTGGCGAGCGCATTCTCTTTAATGTGAATATGGCGCGCCGCCATCAGATTTTCGAGTGTGGTCAACCCTGTATAGAGCGCAATGTTCTGAAAGGTGCGCGCAATGCCCAGGCGCGCAATCTGATGCGTCGGCGTTTTTACAAGATCATGGCCCTCAAAAAGGATCCGTCCTTGCTGGGGGCGATAAAACGCGCTGATGCAGTTGAGCATCGACGTCTTGCCCGCGCCGTTCGGCCCGATGATGGCAAAAATCTCATGGGGAGCAACGTCGAAGCTCACCTGGTTTAAAACGGTTGCGCCGCCGAAACTCAAAGAGACATCTTCGACGCGCAGCATTGGATTGCGATCGGACATGCTCGTGCGTGGTTGTGAGACAATGCGCCGAACAGAGCAGCTATGGATCGGCCGTCGACGCTGTTCTAGACGCTGTTCTAATAGTTAGCTCAATTGAATCGACCAGGAATTTGGAGCGAGGCAAAGCATACCACAGGCTGGCGCGTCGATGCAAACTGTGAAAAAGCTATCGGGCGCTGCTGTGGCTATCAAAAAACGTGGACGCGACTCCCAACCGTGCACTTGCCTACAGGGGACGTTCTCCTCAGTAGGGTTGGGCAGCCTGATCGGCGGCGCAGCGTATATGCCGGCCTGCTAGAGGAGGGCGCCCCCACATCGTTCACCCCCCTCGGAGCGCTTTGGGGGGAATCAGCAACTTCAGTTGCCCGCAGCCCCAGCGCAACACATTCCACTGCGGAACGTCCGCCGCAATGTGGGCCACAGCCGCCGTGGGGAGGCGCACGAAAATGGTTTCCGGCGCCGGGCCGCACAACCCGGACGTCAGCTCCTCCATGCCAGGGTTATGACCGACGAGCGCCACGTGCTCCAGCTCCTCCGGCAGATTTTGCAGCAGGGCGAGCAAGGTCTCCGCCGAAGCCAGGTAGATGGACTCTTGCCAGATGGGCTTGACTTTGCCATTAAGCTGGCCGAGCAACGCCTCCACGGTTTGCGCCGTGCGCGCAGAAGGAGAGCTCAACAGCGAGTCAATCGGAGGGTCCAGTCGCGCAATCAATGCGGCCATGCGCGCTGCGTCCTTGCGACCACGGTCGGTGAGCGGACGGTCAAAATCGTTCGCATAGTGTTCAGGTCGTTCAGCTTTAGCGTGTCGCCAGAGAGTGATGTATTTCATAGAGCGCCTCCACAATGCTGCCTGGAATGAGATTTCAAGGGGAAGCCATGTTTGTCGCTTGAGAATTCGCCGGTTGAAAAGAGGTCAGCCGAAAGACGCGCACAGCTGCGCGATAGTAGTCCACCAGCTGATCCATGGTCGCCCGCCAGGAGCGGCTGCGCGCATGCGCAAGCGCATTTTCGGCCAGTCTATTGCGAAGCTGTGGGTTGTCGCGCAGCCGTTCGATCAACGCTCGCATTTCGTGAGGACGCTCCGGATCGTAGAAGAGGCCGTTGTAGCCGTCGATCACGGTGTCCAGCACGCCGCCTGTGCGCGCCGCGATGACCGGCAGCCGACAGGCCATGGCCTCCAACGCCACCAGCCCGAAGGTCTCCGTCGTCGATGGAAAAATAAAGGCGTCGGCGGCGCGATAAGCCTCCACCAAGGCCTGGCCGCGCAGGTACCCCGTCATCACGGTCGGCGTGTCGGCGAAGACCTTGCGCAGGCGCTGATGGCTGGGGCCGTCGCCGATCAGGGCAAGACGAACCCCTGGCGCCGGGAAAAGGGTTTCCCGCAGCAGTTCAAGCTGCTTTTCCGGCGCCTGTCGCCCAACATTGATGACGAGAAAGTCGTCAGGATGACCATCGGTCAGCCAGTTGCGCACCTCCGGCCTCGCTTCACCGGGCGTGAACAGGTCGGTGTCGATCCCGCGCTTCCACCAGCGCACGCGGCGAAAGCCATGCTGTCGCAGTTCGCTGCGAACCGTCGTTGAAGGACATAGATTGACGCTGGCCTGATTGTGCAAGATGCGCAGATACGACCAGACGATGGGAACGACGAAGCCGAAGCCATAAAATTGCGCGTAACGGGGCAGGTCGGTGTGATAGGAGGCGACCGTCGGCACCTTGAGCCGGCGCGCGTAGGAGAGGCCAAAAGGGCCGAGGATCACCGGATTGACGACGTGAATCAGCTCTGGCTGAAAGGCCTGGAGCTTTTCCCAGACAAAACGCCGTGGGATATTGATGCGCAGCTCCGGATAAAAGGGCAAGCGCGGGCCGCCGACGCCGACGATTTCCGCTCCTGCATATTCCTTGGGTCCTCCGGGAGGGCCAAATAAAATGACCTGGTGTCCTTGCTCTTGCAGACGTTGCAACAGCAGGCACAGAATGCTCACGATGCCGTCGATCTTGGGCAGAAAAGTCTCCGTGAAAATGGCGATTCGCATAGGTTTCCCCGCCCAAAAGCCATGATTCATCCGTTGCGCGGTCTTCATCGCTGCATTGCACTCGCCGATCAGCGCAATCTTATCACAAGCGGAGCGGGCGCCATAGATTGAATTTCAAGAATGCTTGCATGTTTACATTGAACGTTCATGGGGAACATTAACAATGAACGTTAACAATGACTTGCTACAATGTCTCCGCTCAATTATGCTCTTGAGGAAGCGCCGCAAATTCCATAGAAGTTACACAGTCGAACCTGGCGATCGATAGAGCGAACTGAGCAAATAGGCGGCGATGGGTGTTGCGGCCCTCACCCCCTGGCCCCCTCTCCCAATGCTGGGAGAGGGGGAGGAGAACGTCGTAGGTGCGGCTCGCAGCCGCACGTTCTCGGTGAATTGCAAGAGCTTGGGTGAATCAAGGAAGCGCAGCTACGAGCAGCGCCTACGAGAAATACACCGGGCTCACCATGGCTGCGGCTCGCAGCCGCAGGTCTTCGGTGGACCCGAGGTGCGGCCCTCACCCCCTGGCCCCCTCTCCCAATGCTGGGAGAGAGGGAGGAGAACGTGGGGCTCGCAGCCGCACGTTCTCGGTGAATTGCAAGAGCTTGGGTGAATCGAGGAAGCGCAGCTACGAGCAGCGCCTACGAGAAATACACCGGGCTCACCGTAGGTGCGGCTCCGAGCCGCACATTCTCGGTGAATCACAGAATTTTGGGGAAATCTAACAGGCGCAGCTACGAGCAGCGCCTACAAAATTGCGAAGTTACGAACAATACAGAGGAGTGAACCCTATATGGCTGTTTCAGAGCGAATTATCGTGCTTGGCGGCGATGGTTTTTGCGGATGGCCGACGGCGCTGCGGCTGTCGCGCGAGGGATACGACGTCGTGATCGTGGACAACCTTTCACGGCGCAAGATCGATATCGAACTCGGTTGCGAGTCGCTGACGCCGATTCAGCCGATCGAGCGACGGCTGCGCACATGGGAGGAGTTGACCGGCAGGCGCATTGCCTTTTACAACCTGAACATCGCCGAAGATTACTACGAACTTGAAAAATTGATCGAAGAAGTGCGCCCTAAGGCCATTGTCCACTTCGCCGAACAACGCGCTGCGCCCTACTCGATGAAATCTCCTCGCCATAAGCGCTACACCGTGGACAACAACGTCAACGGCACGCACAATGTGCTCTGCGCCATCGTCGAATCCGGCCTGGATATTCACCTGGTGCATCTCGGGACGATGGGCGTCTACGGCTATGGCACGGCGGGCATGTCGATCCCCGAGGGATATCTCACCGTAAAGGTGGAGATCGACGGGGTCGAGCGGGAAATCGAAATCCCCTATCCGCCTCATCCAGGCAGCATTTACCACATGACCAAGACGCTCGATGCGTTGCTCTTCTTCTACTACAACAAGAACGATGACGTGCGCATCACCGATCTGCACCAGGGCGTCGTCTGGGGCACAAACACAGAGGAGACGCTGATGCATCCTGACCTGATCAATCGTTTTGACTGGGAAGGCGACTACGGCACCGTGCTCAATCGCTTTTTGGTCGAAGCGGCGGTCGGGCATCCGCTGACCGTCTACGGCAACGGCGGGCAGACGCGGGCGTTCATTCACATTCGCGACACGGTGCGCTGCATCTCGCTTGCGATTCAGCATCCGCCTCAACGCAAAGAACGCGTGAAAATTTTCAACCAGGCCACCGAAACTCACCGCGTGCGCGATCTGGCGCAGCTTGTGTCGCGGCTCACGGGCGCCGAAATTCGATATTATGTGAACCCGCGCAACGAAGCGCCGGAGAACGACTTGGTGATCCACAACCGACAATTTCTTGAGTTAGGTTTGAAGCCGATCACGTTGAGTGAGGGGCTGCTCTGCGAAGTGATCGAGGTGGCTGCGCGCTACAAAGATCGCGTCGACAGGTCGAAGATCATCAGCGACTCGCGCTGGCGCGCGGACATTCCGCTTGACCGCGAGGGCAGACCTGTCACTGCGGAGTTGGCGATGGCGTAAGGGCCATCGCCAACTCCGCAGCAAAGCGGCCACGTTGAGAGGATCGAGCTTCGTATGCAGCGTAGGTGCAGCTTTCAAGTCGGACGTTCTCGGCGCGCAAGGATATGCAGTTTCTTTCGACGGAATTTGCTGTTATACTGAGCCTGCAACTGGGTTTTCATTTTGAAGAGAAGGGAGTTGAAGGGAAAGGAGGCGCCTAGCGAGGGTGCAACGGACAAGGGAAAGAGAGCGCATGGCCCGCTGACCTCAGCGGGTGACGAGGAAGGGGTTTCTGGCGCGCGCCAGACTAACCGTGCAGTAGGATTGGCCCACTGCGCGGGAAAATCGAACGATCAGCGGATGCCCCTGGGCCGCCTTCCACCGGCCCAACCTGGACGTTCACCGTCCAGAAAAATCTTTCCCGCCCTACTCCTGTGTAAGCGTGCGTGCAAAAGCGGCGGGCGACCGTCGTCACAAAGACGCCCGCAGTGGAAGCCATCGAATCGACGCAATCTGTGAAATCTCTGCGCTCTCAGCGCCTCTGCGGTGAGCTTTTGCAGCGCAAGCATAGCCTTATTTTTCCTCACGGCAGGGACGCAATTCATGGCGCAAGAGCAACGAAACGCCAGAGGGCGCGCGGCGCGCTTCATGTCGCGCGCAACAATTCCCATTGGAGGAAAGTCTATGTGTGGCATCGTTGGCTACATTGGCCGGCAAGAAGCGGCCCCGATCATTTTGCAGGGGCTGCGGCAGTTGGAATATCGCGGCTATGATTCGGCAGGACTGGCCGTGTTGGACAGGACAGGCGCACTGCAGGTGCGCCGCGAAGCAGGAAAACTGGTCAACCTGGAGCGGGCCGTCACAGAGGCGCCTGTCTTCGGCGTTGTCGGCGTCGGTCACACGCGCTGGGCGACGCACGGCCCGCCCAGCCAGCGCAACGCCCACCCGCACAGCAGCCCCGACGGCGATCTTGTCGTCGTGCAGAACGGCATCGTCGAAAACTTTTGGGAGCTACGCCAGGAGCTGGAGGGCATCGGCTATTGCTTCCAGAGCGACACCGACACGGAGGTGATCGTTCATCTGATCGATCACTACTATCACAACGGCGACGCCGGCCATCTGGAGCGCGCCGTTCAGAGGGCGATGCAACGGCTGAAGGGGCCGAGCGCCATCGTCGCCCTTTCCTCCCGCCATCCCGATCGCCTGATCGCCGTGCGCCTGGGCAACGCCGGCGGGGTGGCGGTCGGTTTTGGCGAGGGCGAGATGTTTGTCGCGTCCGACATCCCGGCCATCCTGCACCACACCCGCCAGATGGCCTTTCTCGACAATCGGCAGATGGCGATCGTCACCGCTCAGGGCGCCGTGTTCACAGACCTGGAGGGTCGACCGGTGCACAAAGCGTGCGTGCGCATCGACTGGAATCCCACGGCTGCCGAGAAGGGCGAATTTCGTCACTTCATGCAAAAGGAGATCTTCGAGCAGGGGCGCAGCCTTACGGACACGCTGCGCGGTCGGCTTGACTTTCAGCGCCACAGCGTCATCCTGGACAGCCTGAACCTGGATGCTGCGCAGGCGCAGCGCCTTTCCAGGATCACCATCGTGGCCTGCGGCACCAGCTATTACGCCGGCCTGGTCGGCAAATACTACATTGAACGGTTGGCGCGCATTCCGGTGGAGGTGGACTACGCCAGCGAATTTCGCTATCGAGCGCCGCTGGTTGCGCCCGACCAGATGGTGTTGGCGATCACCCAGAGCGGCGAGACCGTCGATACGTTGGCTGCGCTGGAGGAAGCGCGTGCGCATGGGGCTTTCACCGCCGCCATCGTCAACGCCATCGGCAGTCAGGCTGCGCGCGTCACCGACGGCCATATTCCTATGCAGGCCGGCCCGGAGATCGGCGTGGCGAGCACCAAAGCCTTCACCGCCTCGATCACCGACTTGCTGTTGCTGGCGCTCTATCTAGGGGAGCAGCGGGGCGCATTGCCGGAGTCGCAACGCCGCCATATCATCCGGACGCTCTCCACCCTGCCCGGCCTGGCCGGCGAGCTGCTCGAAGAAGCGCTGCGCAGCGAACGCTATCGCGAGCTGGCGGAGCGCTACCACACCTATCACAATTTTCTCTACCTGGGGCGCAACATCCACTACCCGATCGCGCGCGAGGGCGCCCTTAAGCTGAAAGAGATCAGCTATATCCACGCCGAGGGCTACCCCGCCGGCGAAATGAAGCACGGCCCGATCGCCCTGATCGACGCCAACATGCCCACCGTCGTCATCGCCCCGCGCGACCATGTCTACGACAAGATGCTCAGCCAGATCGAGCAGGTCAAGGCGCGCAGCGGGCCGGTGCTGGCCGTCGCCCACGCCGACGATGACGCCATCCGCGCCAAAGTGGACGCCGTGCTGCCCATCCCGGCGACCGATGCCCTGTTGACGCCCATTCTGGCGGTGATGCCGCTCCAGATTTTCGCCTACGAGATGGCCGTGCGCCGCGGGGCGGACGTCGATCAGCCGCGCAACCTGGCCAAGAGCGTGACCGTCGAATGAGGGTGAGATGTCTCTTCAATTCGGGGACAGGCGTCGATGTTTTCCGGATGGAATTGGACTAAGATCGTTTTTGTGGATCGTTCAACCGCAATGAGCGCCTGCTCGACTTTGCACACAGCCGCTTTGGAAAGACCGTCGGAGCGGCTGCGTGCAGAGGGGAGACTGAACAGACGCCCGCCATGACCAAAAGAGGGAACACCATGGAAAACCTGAAACAGGATTCGTTGGATTACCATGCACAGGGCAGGCCGGGCAAACTCAAGATCGTCGCCACCAAGCCGATGGAGACGCAGCGCGACCTGTCGTTGGCCTACTCGCCGGGCGTCGCCTATCCGGTGCTCGCCATTGCCGAAAATCCGGAGCTCGCCTTCGACTATACGGCCAAAGGCAATCTCGTCGCCGTCATCTCGAACGGCACCGCCATCCTTGGCCTGGGCGATCGTGGGCCGCTTGCCGCCAAGCCGGTGATGGAAGGCAAAGCGGTGCTCTTCAAACGCTTCGCCGACGTCGACGTCTTCGACATCGAGGTGAACTCCAAAGACCCCGACGAGATCATCCGCTTCGGCGAGATGATTGCGCCGACCTTCGGCGGCATTAACCTGGAGGACATCAAAGCGCCGGAATGTTTCTACATCGAGACCGAGCTGCAAAAGCGCGTCGACATCCCGGTCTTCCACGACGATCAGCACGGCACCGCCATCATCTCCGGCGCAGGTTTGCTCAACGCGCTGGAGCTGGTCGGCAAGCCGATCGACCAGATCAAAGTGGTGATGAACGGCGCCGGCGCAGCCTCGATCGCCACCGCCGATCTTTACGTGGCCTTGGGCGTGCGCAAGGAAAATATCATCATGTGCGACACCAAAGGCGTCATCTACAAAGGGCGCACGGTCGGCATGAACGAATACAAGGAGAAATACGCCTCCGACACCCCGGCGCGCACGCTGGAGGAGGCGATGGTCGACGCCGACGTCTTTATCGGCCTTTCCGTGGCGAACTGCGTGACGCGCGAGATGGTGCGCAGCATGGCGCGTGACCCCATCATCTTCGCCATGGCGAATCCAGACCCGGAGATCACCTACGAAGAGGTGCAGGCCGCGCGCAGCGACGTCATCTTCGGCACCGGACGCAGCGACTATCCCAACCAGGTCAACAACGTGCTGGGCTTCCCCTTCATCTTCCGCGGCGCGTTGGATGTGCGGGCGCGCAAGGTGAATATGGAGATGAAGCTGGCGGCGACGCGCGCGCTGGCGGCGCTGGCCAAGGAAGACGCGCCCGACAGCGTGATCCGCGCCTATGGACTGAACGAGCTGCGTTTTGGCCGCGAGTACATCATCCCCAAGCCGCTTGACCCCCGCGTGATGCTGTGGGTGGCGCCCGCCGTCGCCAAAGCGGCGATGGAAACCGGCGTGGCGCGGCGCCATCTCGACCTGGACGAATATATCAACATGCTCAAAGCGCGGCAGGGCAAAGGCGCGCAAACGATGCACATGCTGGAGCAAAAAGCCCGCAAGGCCCCCAAGCGCCTCGTCTTCGGCGAAGGCCGCGAGCCGCGCGTGATCCGCGCTGCGCATGAGGTGGAAGTCAACGGCGTCGCCAAACCCATTCTGCTCGGCCACGTCGAAGAAGTGCGCCGCCAGATCAGAGAGCTGGGCCTGAACTGGGAGCCGGAGATCATCGATCCGATCGACTCGCCGAAACATGGGGAGTACGCCGAGCGTTTCTATCAAAAGCGCCAACGCAAAGGCGTCACCCTCACCCGCGCGCGCGAGCTGATGCGCCAGAAGATGTACTACGGCCCCATGATGGTGGAAATGGGCGACGCCGACGCCTTCATCGCCGGCCTCGCCTACAATTACCCCGAAGTGCTGCGACCGGCCCTGCAGTGCGTCGGCGCCCAGGATGGACGTTGGGTGAGCGGCGTCTACATGATGCTCGTGCAGGATCGCATGTTCTTCTTCACCGACGCCACCGTGATCATCGATCCGACCGCCGAGCAACTTGCCGCCATTGCGCTCAACGCCGCCGATCTGGCGGAACGCTTCGGCGTCAAGCCGCGCATCGCCATGCTGAGCTTCTCCAACTTTGGCAGCACCCCGCATCCCAGCCAGAAAAAGGTGCAGCAGGCGACCGAACTCGTGCGCCAGCAGCGGCCTGACCTCGAGATCGACGGTGAAATGCAGGCGGACGTCGCCGTCTCGCCGGCGTTGATGAAACAGCACTATCCCTTCAGCCGGGTCAGCGACGCCAATGTGCTCGTCTTCCCGGACCTGGCCTCGGCCAACACCTCCTACAAGCTGCTCAGCCAGCTCGGCGGCGCCGAGGCGATCGGCCCCATCCTGGTCGGCATGGCGAAACCGATCCATGTGCTCGCCACCGGCGCCGAGGTGCGCGACATTGTCAACGTCGCCACGATCGCCGTGATCGATGCGCAGAGTCGATAGACTTGTCCGGCTTTTTGTCTGACGGATGTGTGGCCATCGTATGCCGATGGCCACACATCTTTCCTCCCACAGCGCTTTACTCCCACAGAGAAGGCAAGCCGGCGATGCGCCGCCATCCCTCGCCTTCGCGCACCGTTTCCACGCGCAGATCATCGAAATAGCGGTCCAACACGGCGTCGCGCTCCATCGCCAGGGGCGGGGAGCAGTAATCTTCCTCCTCCCACACCGCCTCGCCGGTCGCCGGATCGCGGCGGGCGCCGGTGAGTCCCTGGGTGAGGGCGACGCCAAAGGGGCGCATCGATCGGAACTCCTGTCTGTCCAACCTGCTGCGCAATTCCTCCCTCAGCTCGCCTTTTAACTTTGCTCGCACCAGATAGTAAGCCATTGCCTCTCCTCTCTGCAGCAACGAGTTGACGCACAGCGAACTTTTCGCCCTTCACGACGTTCAATTCGTCCGCCGCTGCGACTCTTCCTGCAACGCCGCAGCGGCGAGCGCCGGATCGACGGTCAGCACAATGCGATGGTTGAATGGATCGCGCACCTGCCAGCCAAACGCATGAGGCTCCGGCGTCAGCCCGTGATGGCGCACGTTCTCCAGCACACTCTCCAGGGCAGCGTCATCGGGCAAGGCCAGTGAAAACCAGCGCAGGCCGGCCGCATCTGGCGGCGCCGGCGGCGCGCCTTCGCCCTGCCAGGTGTTGAGGCCGATGTGATGGTGATAGCCGTCCACCGAGACCATCGCCATGCGAAACAGCCGCATCAACCCTTTGTCGTCGAAGCCGAGCACGTCGCAATAGAAACGCATCGCTTCTTCCAGGTCGCCGACGTGCAGGTGCACGTGCCCGATGCGCGTCGGCGGCGGCATGGGGGCGGCCAGGTCATCTCCGGGGCGAAGGTGGCGGAAGAGCGCGTGCAGGTCCAGAGGTTCGCGGCCATCGCTCAAGGAGCCGTCCGCGCGACGTGCGTAAAAGCGCTGCCCGTCGACGACGAACTCGCCATCTTCGGGCGACTCACAGTATAACTCGATGCCGTTGCCCTCTGGGTCGTCCAGGTAGGTCGTCTTGGTCATGATGTGGTCGGTGGGTGCGTTGGGATAGCGCGCCTGCAGCAGCCGGGCGATGGCGCGCGCCAACTCGCGGCGATCGGGAAGCAGCACGGCGAAATGATAGAGACCGCAGACGCCGCGATAGCGCCGAGCATTGGGGTTTTCGTACAAATACAGCAAATCCGGCCCACCGGCGCCCAGCACGGCGACATCCTCGCTGCGAGCATGCAAACGCAGCCCCAACAGCCGCTGATAGAAATCCACCATGCGCGGCAGGTCGATGACGGTCAACGCCACAGCGCCCGGGCGCGTTTTTGGATGAAGTCGAAATTTCGTCATCAAAGCTCCTTTCTTCTATGGGCGGCGCCAAATTCAACAGCGGATTCATTGGGGGGCGACGGCGTATTGTTGCGTTCACCGGCAACCGCTCCTTGCACGCATCCGAATCCGTTTCTATCTGAATCCGTCGTTGCATCCATTGTGGCGTCCCCTTTGCGCGACCATCTGCGCGCCCAGGCCGCCAGCTCATCGAGGATAGGCAGCAGTTCCGCCCCCTGTGGCGTCAGGGCGTATTCAACGTGGCGAGAATTTTCTGGGTTCGCCCGTCGAACGATCAGCCCCTGCTGTTCCAACAGCCGCAGTCGCTGCGTAAACGTCGCCGGATTCACCTCGCCGACGAGCGTCTGTAGCTCGCGGTAGCGTCTCGGCGCACGCAAATGATGGATGATCAGCATCGTCCACCGTGACCCCAGCAGCCGGGTCATAGCTGCGACAGGACACCCGTTCTCCCGATCTTGTTTTGCTATAGAAAACATAGTATGTAGCGAAAATTTTCTTTTGAGTTGCACGGTCAGGTGAAATTTTCTCGTAGAATAAGGCCTTCCAGGAAGCTGGAGGAATTTCGCAAATAAACCCGGCAATCCGTAGGCGCCGCTCGTAGCAACGCTTCCCTGATTTCTCAAGGCCTTGCAGGCCGTCGAGAGCATGCACCTACGACGTTCTCCTCCCTCTCTCCCAGCATTGGGAGAGGGGGGCAGGGGGTGAGGGCCGCACCTTGGGTCCACCGAAGACCTGCGGCTGCGAGCCGCAGCTACGAGTTTAACTGAGCAACTCCTCTTTCTATCCGACTGCCAGTGTAGTTTGCTATGAAAAATAAAGCAAATGGAGAAATGGTGAATGATAAGATTTTGCGTCTCTGAAGAGGCGGGCGCGCTTTGCCTGGCTTCGCCCATCGAAATCCGTCGTTTGGCTTGCCGGGTTTTCACGCCGAGCGGAGAGGACGGTACAATGCTCTGACGACCGGTCGTCTCCTGAACTTCGGCGCAATCACACAAAACATAACAATCCGCAACCTTTCTGTTGAAGGAGCGCGCATGAAAACGAAGCTGATCAATTCACCCTGGACCTATGCCCTGGGCATGCTGGCCTTGATGATCCCAGGACAGGCGTTCAGCACCTATTACACCTATTTTTACGTCGATGCGCTGGGGCTGGCGGTTGGGTTGGCGACCATCGCCCGCACGATCTACATGGTGTGGGATGCGATCAACGATCCGCTCTTCGGCTACTGGTCGGACAGCACGCGCACGCGTTGGGGGCGTCGGCGTCCCTGGCTGGTGGCGACATTGCCCCTCTATGCACTCTTCTTTGTCATCATTTTCTCGCCGCCTGAGGCGTTCCAGGGACAGAGCCTGTTCCTCTGGTTCACGCTGGCCTTGATTCTCTACGAGACGACCGCCGCCATCCAATGGACGAACTACGGCGCGCTTTTTCCGGAAATCTTTCGCGGAGAGGCCCAGCGTGCGCGCGCCTCGGCGATCCAGCAGGGCTATCAGATCATCGGCATTTTAATCGGCGCGGCCGTGACGCCCATCGTCTTCGCTGCGTTGGGTTTTCAGCGCATGGCGTTGCTCTTCGCCGTGGTGTACGCTATTTTGATGGTGATCTTGATCCTCAGCGTGCGCGAAAATCCTGAGGCCCAAGAGAAACCCCCGCTCAAATTCACCGAGGCGTTTCGGGAGACGCTCAAGAACCGGCCATTTTGGGTGTTCAACATCGCCAACTCCTTTGCGCAGACGGTCAACGGGTTGCTCGGTTCGATCATTCCTTTCTACGCCAAATATGCGCTCAAAATTCCCGAGGCGCAGGTCTCGATCCTGCTGGCGATGATCTTCATTCCGGTTGTGCCGCTGGTCTCGGTGTGGGCGTGGCTGATCCGAAGGATCGGCGCCAAGCGGGCCTGGCAGGTTGCGATGGCCGTCTATGCGTTTTCCGTGATCCCGATGGCGTTCGTCGAAGGGCTGATCGGCGGCGCAGTGGGCGGCTTTCTGGTCAGCTTTGGCCTGGCGGGTTTTCTGGTCACCCCGAGCGTCGTCGGCGCGCGCATCATTGACCTGGACGCCGAGCGCACAGGCCGTCGACGCGAGGCGATCTACGGCGCCGTAGGAGGCTTCATCACGCGTTCGAGCGCCTTCCTCTCTGCGCTCGCTTTCTGGATCGTCGGGGTGATCTACGGCTATGAAAGTGGACAAAATCCCGGCCCGAACCCAGAGGGCGCCTTCCGCTTTCTGATCAGCGCCGTGCCCTTCACACTGCTGCTGATTGCGTTTGCGATTACCTTTTTATATCGGGAAGAGCGTCCTCGGCCGCTGGAGGCGCAGCCTCTGGATGCGATTCCACAAAAGGAGCCGCTATGACCCGCTATCTGCTTCTCAACGCCGACGATTTCGGCATGTGCCATTCGATGAACCTGGCCATCATCGATCTGTTGGAGGGCGGCTGGATCACCTCCGCCACCCTCATGGCGCCCTGCGCGTGGTTTCCCGAAGCCGCAGAATACGCCCGTTCGCATCCGGACAAGTGCATCGGATTGCATCTCACTTTCACGAGCGAGTGGGCGGGCTATCGCTGGCGCCCGCTTGCGCAAGGGGGAGTCGCTTCGTTGGTGGATGCGGAGGGCTATTTTCACAGGGATGTGCTGAGCGTGGAGCAGCGTGCACAGCCGGCGGAGGTCGAGCGCGAGATGCAGGCGCAACTGGCGCATGCGGAGCGCTGGGGCTTGCGCATTTCGCACCTGGACAATCACATGGGGTCGCTCTACGGCGTGATGGGCGTGCAGAGCCATCTGCCGCTGGTCTTTCAGCTGTGTGCGGAGCGCGGCTTCCCTTTTCGCCTGCCTACGCAGTTCCTGCCGGGCGACGCCATCGGCGATGCGCTCAGCCCAGAGGTGCGCGCAAGTATGCAACAGGTCGCCGGCGCGGCGGCGGCGTTAAAGGTGCCGGTGCTCGATTGCCTGCTCGCCCATCCCTATGAAAAGCTGCCAGGCGAAACCTATGAATCGTTTCGAGATGGGGTGTGCGAAAAGTTGAAGCGGTTGCCCGACGGCGTCCATGAACTTTTCATCCATCCGGCCATGGACAGCCCGGAGCTGCGCGCCATCACGCCGGAGTGGGAAAAGCGCACGTGGGAGCATCGGCTGCCCGCCGACCCCATTTTTCAAGAGACGCTGGCGCGCGAGCAGATTCAGGTGATCAGTTGGCGTGAAGTGCGTCAGGTGCGAGGGCTGTAGACAAGATGCGGCTGCGAGCCACCCCTACGGCCTCTCCACGGCTGTCGCCGCATAGGCGGTGAGCGCCTGAATGGCGTTGGCCAGCCGTTTCAGCGTCTCTTCCCGTCCAAGAATGTGGATGCTCTCAAAGAGCGGCGGCGAGACGGTTTTGCCCGTCACCGCCACGCGCACCGGCGTCAGAAAACTGCCCAGCTTGATGTCCATCGCTTCGGCGCGGCTGCGGAAGGCCGCCTCCAGCGTCGCAGCCTCGAACGGCTCGACCGTGGCGATCAGCTCGCGGGCCGCCTCCAGCGCCTCGATGCTCTGCGCAGCGGTGAGCTTTTTGCCGATCAGCTGCGTCGGATCGGGATAGGTGATCTTCTCCGCGGGCAGGAAGGCCCAGTCCACCAACGCCGTCGCCTCGGTCAGCAGCTTGATGCGCTCTTGAATCAAGGGCGTCAGCGCCAGCAGGCGAGGATCCCGGCGCAACGTTTCGACGTCCAGCCCCAGGTCGGCGGCGACAAAGGGCGCGACGGCGTCTTTGAGCGCAACGACATCCATTTGGCGGATGTAGACGCCGTTCATCCATTCGAGTTTGCTGAAGGGCAGCGCCGTCGCCTTCGGGGAAATGTCGGCCACGTCGAAGCGCTCGATCGCTTCCTCGCGCGTGAAGATTTCACGCTCTGGGTCAAAGCTCCAGCCCATGGTTGCCAGGAAGTTGAACATGGCGTCGGGCAGGTAGCCGCCGCGGATGTAATCGCGCACAAAGGGGGAGAACTCGCGACCGTCGACGACGGTTTTGCGCTTGCTCATCTTGCCTTTGCCGCTGGGGTCGAGGATGACGGGCAGATGCACGAAGACCGGCGCACTCCAGCCAAAGGCCTCGAAGAGCAGCACATGCAGCGGCGCAGAGGGGATCCACTCCTCCCCGCGCAACACGTGGGTGATCTCCATCAGGTGATCGTCCACGACGACGGCCAGATGATAAGTGGGCAGCCCGTCGCTCTTGAGCAGCACCGGATCGACGATCGTGGCGTTTTCAACCGTAATTTCTCCACGGATGGCGTCGTGCACCGTCGTTGTTCCGGTGAGCGGCGCCGCAAAGCGGATGACGAACGGACGGCCCTCGGCCTCGAAGGCGGCGCGTTGCTCCGGCGTCAGATTGCGATGCCGGCGGTCGTAGGGCAGCCCTCTGGCGCGCAGCTCCTCCAGCTCCTCCTCGGTGGTGTAGCAGCGATAGGCTTTGCCATGTTCCACCAGCCAGTTGGCGTATTGTTGATAGATGGGTTGGCGTTGACTCTGGATGTAGGGCGCGTGGGGGCCGCCGATGTCCGGACCTTCGTCCCAGTGCAGCCCTAACCAACGCAGCCCCTCCATCAAATCCTGCAAACTCTCTGGGTTGTAGCGCTTCTGGTCGGTGTCTTCGATGCGCAAAATAAATTGCCCGCCGGTGTGACGCGCGTAAAGCCAATCGAACAAGGCGGTGCGCAACCCGCCGAGATGGAGATAGCCGGTCGGGCTGGGCGCAAAGCGCACGCGCGCCGGCGTCTGAGAGGATTTCGTCATAAGCGCTCTATACCGTATTCCTATCCGTGAAAATCCGCAGCATCCGTTTTGATCTGCGTCTTTACTGTTCCAGCTCCTGCTTGAGCAGCTCCTGCACCCGTCTGGGGTCCGCCTTGCCGCCGACGATGCGCATCACTTGGCCGGTGAACATGCCGAGCAAATTGCGTTTCCCGTTGCGATACTCCGCGACTTTCTCCGGGAACTGGCCGAGCGTCTGGCGGATGATGGCAACCAGCTCCTCCTCACTCAGGGTCTGGTCGAGGCCAAGGCGCTGCACAATCTCTTGCGGAGCGCCGCCGTGCGCCGCCATTTCGGCGTAGACGGTTTTGGCCGCCGCAGTGGTGATGACGCCTGTCTCCACCAGCTTCACCAGCTCGCCGAGCGCCTCGCCGCCGAAGGGTAGCTCCTCGACCGAACGCTCCTTGAGCAGGCGCAGCACTTCGTTGTTGATCCAGTTGGCGACCGCGCGGGCATCTGCGCCCGTGGAGAGCGCCGCTTCAAAAAAGGCGACCGTGGCCCGGCTGCCGGTGAGGGGATCGGCCTGTTCGGCGGTCAGCCCGAGCGTCTGCTGAAACGCAGCGTATTTTTCCGCCAACCAGGGATCGGCGGCGCGGATGCGCTCTCGCTCTTCGGAAATGGAGCCGACGACGACCTCGGTCGGTTGCTCTGTTTTCTCACGCGCCGCGCGCCCTTTGGCCACAGGGGCCATCCTGGCGGCGAAGGCGTCGGGCAGCTCGACGATGCGGTTGAAGACGAGCCTTTCCTCCGTCGAGTCGATGTCCACGATGAAATAGCCGTGGCGCAGAAATTGATAGCGGCTGCCGATCTCGGCCTGCGCCAGCGAAGGCTCAACCAGGGCGCGCTCGATCACCTCGATCGAGTTCGGGTTAAGATAATCTTTGAATGTCTTGCCTTCTTCGACTTCGTCCGGGTTGGGCACGGTGAAAAGACGGTCATAGAGGCGCACTTCGACCGGGACGGCGTGCGCCGCCGACACCCACTGGATGGCTGTGCTGCGTTTGCGACTGGCGGTCGCAGGCTTGCCCAGCGAATCCGGGTCATAAGAGCAGCGCAGCTCGACGACCTCGCCGCTCGTTGGGTCGGTGACCACTTCGTCGCAGCGGATAAAATAGGCGTGACGCAGCCGCACCTCGCCGCCAGGGGTCAGCCGCGTCCAGCCTTCCGGCGGGTTTACGCTGAAGTCGGTGCGTTCGATATACAGCTCGCGCGTCAAGGGAACCGGCCGCGAACCTTCCTTGCCGATGTCATGCGGCCAGTAGTCGGCGTCCAGCCACTCCACGCGGTCGGCGGGGAAGTTGGTGAGCGTCACCTTGAGCGGCCGCAGCACCGCCATCACGCGGGGGGCGCGGGCGTTGAGGTCATCGCGGATGGCGTCTTCCAGCACCTCGATCTGCACGCGGCTGTTGGTTTTGTCCACACCGATGCGCTGGCAGAAGAGGCGGATGCCTTCCGGCGTGTAGCCGCGGCGGCGCAGGCCGGCGATGGTGGGCATGCGCGGGTCGTCCCAGCCGGCGACGTGGCCCTCCTCGACCAGTTGCAGCAGCTTGCGCTTGCTCATCACCGTGTAGTCCAGGTTGAGGCGGGCGAACTCATATTGATGCGGCCGCGGCTCTTCAAAGAGATTGTCCAACAGCCAGTCGTAAATGGCGCGGTTGTTCTCAAATTCCAGGGTGCAGATGGAGTGGGTAATGCCCTCGATGGCGTCCGAAATGGGATGCGCGTAGTCATACATCGGGTAGATGCACCAGGCGTCGCCCGTGCGATAGTGCCTGGCGTGGCGAATGCGATAGAGCAGCGGGTCGCGCATCTTCATGTTGGGAGAGGCGAGATCGCCCTTGGCGCGCAACACGTGTGCGCCGTCGGGAAACTCCCCTGCGCGCATGCGTCGGAAGAGATCGAGATTTTCCTCCACCGAGCGATCTCGATACGGGCTTGGACGTCCTGGCTCTGTCACCGTGCCGCGGTACTGGCGGATGCCTTCCTCGTCAAGGCTGTCGACGTAAGCCTTGCCTTCGAGGATCAAGCGCTCTGCGTACTGATACAGCTGCTCGAAATAGTCGGACGCAAAAAAGAGCTTATCGCCCCAGTCGTAGCCCAGCCAGCGCACATCGCGCATAATGGCTTCGACGTACTCCATGTCCTCGGTCTCCGGGTTGGTGTCGTCGAAGCGGAGGTGGCAGACGCCGCCGAACTCCTCGGCGATGCCGAAGTTGAGCGCAATTGACTTGGCGTGGCCGATGTGGAGATAGCCGTTTGGCTCCGGCGGAAAACGCGTGACCACGCGGCCGCCGTAGCGCCCGCTTTCGATGTCGCGCAGCACGATCTCACGGATAAAATCCAGCCCTTCTCGTCGCTCGGGCAATTTCTTCTCTGCTCCAGACTCCGTCATGGTTCATTTCATCTCTTTGCTTAGGTCGCGCAGAACAAGGACGAACGCGCCTCGTTCATCAATAACACGCCGCTGCGTCTGTGTCAAAATTTTTCCCCTTGAAAGACCATTCCGGCCACGCTGACGACCGAAGTGTTCTGCTCATCCGCCGGGCAGATGGCGTAGCCCGCCGGTTCGCCGCGGCTCTGGCCGAGCAAGCGCAGGGTCAAGTAGATCGGCGCCACGCCGCAGACGTTGTTGCGGTTCTGCACGCGACGGATGGCGCTGAAGAAACCGGCGGCGTCTCCCCGGCGCATGGCGTCGAGCAATTCTTCGTCGGCGGCGCGCAGCGTGCGGCGCCCCGCCGCATCCAACGGCGCGCCGCCGAAGGCCGGGCCGACGTGCGCAAGGTCGCCTGAAGCGACGATCAGCGTGCGTCGGCCTGCCATGGCCCTGCGCAGCACCTCCAGCACAGCTCCGATCTTCGGGTCAGCGGAGGGCGTGTCGCCGTTGAGCATGAAGGGGTGGAAGGAGCCTGTCAGGATCGGCACGACGGGCGCCGGGCGTCCTTCGCGCAGATGATGCAGCCAGACCGCCACCAGCTCCAACGAGTGCTCCCCGCGGTGGCGCAGTTCGCCGGCGAAAGCTGCCTCCTCGCCGAGCACTGCTGCGAGCTGATCGACGATGGCGGTTTCGGTGGGCAACACGCCATAAGGCGTGGCGTAATTCTGGCGCGTGAGGGTGAACGGATCGGCGCCGTAGTGATCGACGCCCAACAGGATGACCAGCTCCGCCTCGCGTGCAGCCTGCGCCGCGCGCTTCCAGACATGCGCGTAGACCCGCCCCCCGCGCGGGTAGTCGATGTGAGGGCTGAGCAGGCCGATCGGCGCGCTCCAGTCGACCGCCTCGGCTGCGACGTCGCTGGCCTCCAGATAATCCTGCAGCAGGTTCCACAGCGCCTTTGCGTCGTCGGGATAGCCTGCACCGGCCAGGGCGGGGGCGCGAAACGGCGCGCTGCGATACTCGGCCAGCGCCTCAACCCGGCGCGCCGCCGAGCGATCGTTGTCGAGCATGAACGCCTCGTCGAGCGCTTCCGCCAGCTTGTGCACCAGATCGTCGGGAATCGAGATGCCATAAAAACGACGGTGCACTTCCGGCACCTCATCGAGGCGATGATGACCGTCGAAGAAGGCCAGCACAGTCGCCAGCGGCTGCGGCACAAAGAGCTGTTGATCGGTCAGCCGCTGTGGGTCGCGAAGCAGAATGTAGGGAAAGCCTTCGTAAACGATGGGCCGAATATCGAGGTTGCGCAGTTTCGGGTGCATAAGGCAGTCACGCCAATTCCAGCAGAAAAGAGATTTTGTCCATTCGCAAAAATCCTGGGTTGCCGGCCTGCTCTGGGATTGGCTCCGCCAGAGTCGCCGCTGAATGATTTTAGCGCATCTCCCATTTCAACCAGGAAACGAGAAGGCCCGAAATTGATATCAGCGCTGCGCGCCGGCGGCGCCCCAAACGATGAAAACCCGCCGACGCGCTTTTGCCTGAGTTTTGCGCCTTTGCGTTGTAGCTACTTTCGCGCCAGCGCTTCCAATCGCTCGTCATAGGCTGCAGCGACGCGAGGCCAGTCAAAGCGTTGCAGCACGGAGCGGCGCAACGAGGGCGGCGCCGGACGCGGCGAACGCAGGCGCGTCGCCGCCTTCATGAAGAGGTCTTCTTCATCGTTGTACAGACAGGCGGGGTGTAGCTCCGCCGGAATCAGCTCCGGGTAGCTCAGGCGATTGGGCAGCAGGGGAAATGCGCCGGCTGCGATCGCCTCCAGCACGCTGACGCCGAAAAACTCATGCTCCGCCGTGCTGATGACCAGGTCGCTGGCGGCCAGCAGCGCCCAGTAGGCTTCGCGCGACTCGACGTACCCCCAGTGCACAATGACGTCGGCGAGGCGTTCGGCCGCTTCGGCGAATTCCTGAGGGGATTGACGGAAGTTTTCCCCGGCGACGGCCAGCCGAAATGGGACGCCCGCCGCGCGCAGCCGATAGAGCAGGGCGAAAAAGCGGTCGGGACGTTTGTCGTACTCCCAACGTTGGTTCCACAAAATCAGCGGAGCATGGGTGGGAGAGGCGACAGCCTCGGTTGAATGTTCCCTTTCTCCTCTCTGTCCGATGTTGAGACGACAACCCGCCGCTTTGGCGATCGCATGCGCTTCGACGCCGACAGGCAGCACCTCGCTGCGCGCCCGCACCTCCTCGATCTGCTCCAGATGGTTGTAATCGGGAAAGTGTTTGAGCAAATTGGGCAGCTCGCCGAACCAGGCGTCGAGATGATAACGGCTATTGAAAAAGACCACGTCGGCGACGAGCTGGCTCAACCAGTTGATCATGGCGAAAGAAAGGTCGCGGCCTTCGCCTGGGCGCCAGGGATAGGTGAGCTGATTTTCGTGCATGTACAAGGCGACCGGAATCGAGGCGGGCAGCGACCGGCGCATCAACCCCAGCCATGCCGGAAGGTTGAGCATATCGGTGGCGAGAATGACGTCGGGCGGAGGCCCGGCCTCCAACAGGCGCTGCGCCTGCAGCGTCAGCTCGATGGCGCCGCCCTGCATGCGCCACTTCCAGAAGCTTCCGGACATGGTCAGCAACGAGACGGTGTGGCGAGAGCAGCGAGCATAGCCTTCCGCCCACGCTCGATGGCTTCCGGCGTGATAAGGAGAAATGAGCCAAATGTTCATCAATTTGGCGACTCCGATGCTTGCTTACATGCAACTTTCTGCAGCCATGGTACCATAAACAAAATGTGAAGAAGAATGCGAGGCTGTACAAAGGAGCGCCATGAACACCCATAAACACACCAATCGCCTGATCCACGAGACCTCCCCATATCTTCTCCAGCACGCCCACAATCCGGTGGACTGGCATCCCTGGGGAGAGGAGGCGCTGCAGCGGGCGCGCGCCGAGGATAAACCGATCTTTCTTTCCATCGGCTATAGCGCATGTCACTGGTGTCATGTGATGGAGCGTGAAAGTTTTGAAGATGAAGAGACGGCGGCGCTGATGAACGAGCTGTTTATCAATATCAAGGTCGATCGCGAGGAGCGCCCTGACCTCGACGCCATCTACATGGACGCGGTGCAGGCGATGACCGGCCAGGGCGGCTGGCCGATGAGCGTCTGGCTGACGCCGGAGGGCAAGCCCTTCTACGGCGGCACCTACTTCCCCAAGGAGCCGCGCTATGGCATGCCCAGCTTCCAGCAGGTGCTGCGCGCGGTGGCGGAAGCCTATCGCGAGCGCCGCGAGATGGTCGAAGGGCAGGCGGAGCGCCTGGCGTCGATGTTGCGGCGTTCGGCTTCGCTGCGCGCCGACGGCGGCGAGCTAGGCGAGGAGATTCTGGAAGAGGCGTTGGGGCGGATGCGCCAGTATTTCGACGAGGAGGACGGCGGCTTTGGCAGCCAGCCCAAATTCCCGCAGCCGATGACGCTCGACTTCGCCCTGACCCAGTACGTGCGCAGCGGCAACCTCGACGCGCTCTACATGGCGGAGCTGACGCTGGAGAAGATGGCGCACGGCGGCATCTATGACCAGCTTGGCGGCGGCTTCCACCGCTACAGCGTCGATGCGATCTGGCTCGTTCCCCATTTCGAGAAGATGCTCTACGACAACGCGCAGCTGCTGCGCACCTACCTGCACGCCTGGCAGGTTACGCAGCGCCCGCTCTTCCGTCGCGTGGTCGAGGAGACCATCGACTACGTGCTGCGCGAGATGACGGCGCCGGATGGCGGTTTCTACAGCACGCAGGACGCCGACAGCGAAGGTCACGAGGGCAAGTTTTTCCTCTGGTCTCAACAGGAGATCGAGTCTCTGCTCGATCCGCACACCGCCGCCGTCTTCAGCGACTATTACGGCGTCTCCGCACGCGGCAATTTCGAGGGCAAGAACATTTTGAGCGTCGTGCGCAACGTCGAGCAGGTGGCGCAACGCTTCAAGGTCAGCGAGGCGGAGGTGCAGGAAGCGCTGCGCCGCGGTCGCGCCGTCCTCTTTGCGCACCGGGAGACGCGCGTCAAGCCCGCTCGCGATGAGAAGATTCTCACCGAATGGAATGGCTTGATGATCCACGCGCTGGCCGAATGCGGCGTCGTGCTGGGACGGCAGGACGCGCTGGCTGCAGCAGTGCGTGCGGCGGAGTTCATCCTGGCGCAGATGAGCCAGCCCGACGGTCGGCTCTACCGTTCCTACAAGGATGGGCGGGCGCGCTTCAACGCCTATCTGGAAGACTACGCGTCTTTCATTCGGGCTTTGATTGCGCTGTATGAAACAACGTTCGACCTGCGCTGGCTGGGCGAGGCGACGCGGCTCGCCCAGATCATGTTCGAGCAATTTTACGATCCTGCCGGCGGTTTCTTCCAGACCGGCGTCGACCACGAAGCGCTGGTGGCGCGGCGCAAAGATTTTGTCGACAACGCCCTTCCCTCGGGCAACTCGTTGGCCGCCGAGGCGCTGCTGCGGCTCTCGGTCTTCCTGGATAAGCCTGAATATCGCACAGAGGCGGGGCGCATTCTGTTGATGATGAAGGACGCCATGGCGCAACAGCCGACCGGTTTTGGCCGATTGCTCTGCGTGCTGGACGCCTATCTCAGCCCCTCGCAGGAGATCGCCATCGTCGGAAGACGAGATGACCCGGCGACGCAGGCGTTGCTGGCGGAAGTGCGGCGCCGTTTCCTGCCGCACGCCGTCGTGGCGCTGAAGGAGCCGGACCAGGAGAGCATGTTGCCGCTGTTGCAGGGGCGCACGCTGGTGGACGGCAAGGCGACCGCCTACGTGTGCGAGAACTACGCCTGCAAGCTGCCGGTCACCTCCGCAGAGGAGCTGGCGAAGATGTTGGACGACCTGTCCGCCGGACGATGATGAATTTACAGGAAAGAATCCGGCAATGGACGCAGGTTCAGCCTCTGGCCGGACGTTCCTGTCGACTCACGAAAGCATGGGAAAATCAAGAGGGCGGTGATGAACCGCCCTCTTTCATGATTCACTGTCTTGAATCAGTCTGTCACAAACCCGCCGGCAACAGGCTCACCAGATTGGTGGGTCGTTGAATATCTTCTCGCGCCAGCTGCTCGTTCAGCCAGGTCTGGAACGCCTGGATGCGCTCCTGGGCGAGCTGATTTTCATCCTTGGGGTGCGCCGAGTCTCGCTCCAGCACCTGGATGATGTGATAGCCGAAGTCGGTTTTGACCGGCTCGCTGATCTCCCCGACGGGCAGGCTGAAGGCGGCTTCCTCGAACGGCGACACCATGCGCCCCCTGCCGAACCACCCCAGGTCGCCGCCCTGCGCTGCGCTGCCGGGGTCGTCGCTGTATTCGGCGGCCAGCTTGGCGAAGTCTTCGCCGTTGAGCAGCCGTTGGCGCAGCTCGTTGGCCAGCGCCAGCGTTTGCTCTTCGTTGCGGGGTTCTGGCGTCGGCGTGGGCGTCGGCATGCCTTCCGGCGTCGGCGTGGGCGTCACACCCTCAGGCAGCGGCGTGGGCGTCGGCGCCGGCTCGCGTATGCGCAGCAAGATGTGACGGGCGTGCACGGCTTCCTCCGTCGTCGCCACGCGCTCGTCGGCGATGACCTCCTGCAGCTTCTCGCGCAACAGGCGGGCGCGAATCAGCTGCTTGTACTCGTCGAGCGTGAAGCCGGCCACTTGCTGCAACGACTTTTGGAAGGCGTCCAGCGTTTCCGCATAGAGCGTGTCGGTGAGAATGGCGGGCGTCGGTGGAACCGGCGGCGTGGGAATCGGCGTCGCCGTAGCCGTGACCGGATTGCTGGCGTCCACCGTGGCCGTCGGCGTCGGCGTCCACGCCGCAGCGGTGGCGGTGGCGTCGATCTGCGCCTGAGCGGTGGCGGTCGCCTGCGGCTCGGTCACCAGCCCCAGGCTATTGGCGATCTCCTCGCGCAGGGCGGCTTCCACCTCCTCGTCGGTGACGACCAGGCCGCGTTTCGCCGCCTCTTGCAGGATGATGGCATCCTCCAGCATGGCGTTAAGCGCCTGTTGCCCCAGTGCAAAGGGGCTGCCCAGCGTGCCCTGGAGTTGACTGATCTGCCCCGCAAAGAAGCCTTGATTGCCGAACTGTTGTTCCAGCTGCTGGTAGCGAATCAATTGGTTTTGGAGCTGGCTCTGCTCATATTTGACGCGCTTCCAGAACTGCTCGGCGGTGATGGAGACGTCGCCGACGCGCGCCACCTGTTGGCGCGGCAACACGAGGAACTGATAGATCACGCCGATCAAGATAAAAAGAAGAGCGGCGCCCAACGCGACGCCCACGAACGTGTACAGCTTTTTGTGCCGTTCGCGATCGCGCTGGCGCAGCCGCTGTTCCTTGCGCGTCAACTCCCGTTGCAGGTCGTTGGACTCTTTGGCGGCCTGCTTTCTCTTGTTGCGCTCGGCCATAACTTATTTCCGTTTGCGAACAATGCGGGTTTGATCGGCGGTGTAGGGCAGCAGCGCCAGTTGCCGCGCCCGCTTGATTTCACGCGCAATTTTGCGCTGCACCTTGGCGCTGACGCGCGTCTTGCGTCGCGACAGAATGCGGCCGCGACGATCTAAAAAGCGTGAAAGCAGCCCGATGTTTTTGTAGTCGATCTCTTCATAGCGCACGTCAGAGCCGATGCGTCGCACGCGGCCAGAACCTTCGCGTTCGACGTATTGCTCCGGCGCTGTGAAACCTTCCTCCTCAACCTCTTCCTCCAGCTCTTCGTCGATGATTTCATCTTCGTCGTCATCGAAGATCGGCGCAGGCGGCGGCGCCGAGGGAGCGACCAGTTTCGGTTGATTTTCGGTCAGCGGGGCGGCGCTTTCTTCCATTTCGGGCGTGGGTTTCGTTTGCTCGCTCATGTTTCTATCCTTTCCTGGCGTCACTCATCCTTGCGCATCAGCAGAAAACGCATCACATCTTCACTGTAGCGGAGCAGACGCTCCACCTCTTCCGTGCCTGTCGGCGGCATCTGAAAGCGATGCAAGATGTAATACCCTTCAAACTGATGGTTGATCGGATAGGCGAGCGTGCGCTTTCCCCACAGTTCGGTGGCGATGTCACGGCCGCCCTGGGCTGTGATGACGTCACACAGCCGCGCGTCGAAGCTGTTGATCCCCGCTTCATCTAGCTGGGGATGGAGAATGTAGACCAACTCGTACTGACGTTCGTTTGCACCGTTCATTGAACCATCCTTTCCTTCTTTCTATGGAGACGCCCGCAGGACCGCCCTGCGAACAGAAAGAACGAGGGGCCGGCGGTGCACCGGGTCCCTCGTTGCAGACCACCCTTTATGATACCGTGGAGCCGAGCGATCGGCCAAATTGCAGAGACGGTGTTTGCATTGTGGATATGCACAATTCATTGTGGGTATGCACAATCATTGTGGAACCAAATTGACACATCCTGCAGATATTGAGACAATCAAGCGTTGTGGCTGCGAACGCTGTGGCTGCAATCGAACGCTCCGATTGCAAAGACTTGAATTGCCGTCAGTTGTGATGTCGGCTACGAAGATCGTGATGGATTTTTGCAAGCAGCTCATGCCCTTGAGAGGACATTGTGATCGATTACAAATTTATCCATGAAGGCGCAGAAAACGGCGACGTGTGGGTGCGCTCCTTCTTCGAGCCGCTGACGCCAGGAGCATTGACGCCGTTCACCAACAGCCTCTTCGCCGAGGTGACGGCGCGCACCTGGTATTTGTACTTTGACAGGCTGGGATTCGAGCCGACCCCACGTTCACGTGTGGTGAAAGTGCACGATGGGCGGCCGTTCGTCAATCTCTCGATCTCGGCCCGTCTGGATGCTGAACGCGCCGGCGTGGAATCCCCGGCCTTTTTTCTGGATGGGAAGGCGCGGCCGGTGGTCTCCAACGAAAAGTCCGGCTTCTTCGCCGCCATCAAGCTGGGCCGCGCAGCGAAGAAGATCGAAGAAACGCTCGACGCGCTGCGTGCAGAGCTGCCCGACATCACCGCCAAAGTCAGCGCCTGGCGCCAGCGCGTGATGGGCTTTCGCTGGTCTCAGGCGGAGATTTTGCTGATCATGGAAGAGATCGAGCGGGTCGGCGCCAATGCGCTGTTGCCGTACTTTGCAGCCCGCCACAACCTCGAACGCGAGTATCGAAAGTTGTTGTCTCTGCTGAGCGGTCGACCGGTGAGCGAACGCGTCGCCTTGATTGCACGCGCATTGGGCGGCGTTCAAGGCGTGGAGCTGGACATGGCGCAGCGCGTGGTGAAGCTCGCCGGGCTCGCCGGCGATCCGGCGGTCGGCGCCTGGCTGCAGGCCGGCGCCTTCGCCGACTGGGAAAAGAGCGCGCCGGCAGGAGCGTTCGCCGAAGAACTGCACAGCTTCATGGCGGCTTATGGACATCGCAGCTTCGACGAGGGCGAGATGGCGAATCCGCGCTGGAATGAAAAGCCGGACGCCCTGTTTGCCGCCGTGTGCAGGGCCGGCCAGCAGACGCAGACGGCGGCGCCGACAGCCCCCGATCCAACGCCGCTGTTGGCGGCGGTCGACGCTAAGGCGCGCAAGGAAGCGCAGCAGTCGGTCGAACGCATGCGCCGTCTGCTCGAGCTGCAAAGCGGCGGCCTTCACGCCTTCTCTCATGTTCTGGCCGGCGCGCGCCGCTGGGCGCTGGCCGCCGGCGAAGAGGCCGCCGCCGACCATCGGCTGACGACGCCGGAGGATGTGTTCTTTTACGAAATCGAGGAAGTCAAGGAGATGATGACCGGCGAGTGGAACATCAGCGACCGCTCGGGCATTCACGCAACAGCGGCGGAGCGCCGCGCCGCTCTGGAGAGGTGGCGGCGGCGACGCAGCGCAGATCTGTTGTGGGGCGACCGGGAGGCGGCGACGATTGAGGCCGATCTTCCTGTCTCGCCGGGCGTCGGCGTCGGCGCAGTGGTTGCGCTGAGCGAGCTCGCCAGGCCAGGAGCAGAGACGGTCTTGGTGTGTCCGACGCTGGAGAGCGCCGCTGCGGCGGCGTTGCCCGCCTGCACAGCAGTGGTCGCCTTGCAGGGCGGCCCGATCGATCCGCTGGCCGCCTGTGCGCGGGCGCTGGGCCGTCCCGCCGTGGTCGCCTGCACGATCGACGCATCCAACCTTCCTCTCCGTCTCGTGATCGACGGCAATATAGGAAAGGCAGCGCCACAATGAACCTGGAAAAACTGTCATCGGAAAAACTGCCAGGGCGCAGCTTGGGCGAGACGATCGCTCGCATCGGCGGCCTCGACGCCGCAGCGAGCGAAGCCGCCCAGCGGCGACAGCAAATCCTCACCAAACCCGCCGGGGCGCTGGGGCGTCTGGAAGAATTGAGCATCCAGCTGGCCGGCATTACAGGGCAGATGCGCCCTGCCCTGCATCCTCGTCGGGTGATCGTGTGCGCAAGCGACCACGGCGTCGTCGCCGAAGGCGTCAGCGCCTATCCCTCGGAAGTGACGGCGCAGATGGTGCTGAATTTTTTGGCCGGCGGCGCGGCGGTCAACGTCCTGGCCCGCCTCTTCGGCGCGGAGGTCACCGTCGTCGACGTAGGCGTGAGGAGCGATTTGCCCGACCATCCCAACCTGATCAAAGCCAAAATTCGCCCGGGCACGCATAATTTCGCCCAAGAGCCTGCCATGTCGCGCGAGGAAGCGGTGGCCGCCATCGAGGTCGGCGTCGCTGCGGCGGAGCGGGCCATTGCACAAGGGACACGCGTGCTGTTGACGGGTGAGATGGGCATCGGCAACACGACGGCGAGCGCGGCCATCGTCGCCGCGCTCACTCGGCGGCCTGTGATCGAAGTCACGGGCCTGGGCGCAGGCGTTGGGCGCAGCGGCTGGCAGAAAAAGGTCGAGGTGATCGAACGAGCGTTGACGCTGCACGCGCCCGACCCCGGCGACCCCATCGATGTGCTGAGCAAGGTGGGGGGATTCGAGATCGGCGCCATCGCAGGTGTGGCGTTGGCGGCAGCCGCCGCGCGCACGCCGGTGATCATCGACGGCCTCATTTCGACCGCCGGCGCAGCCCTGGCCGCCGGGCTTTGTCCGGCGGCGAAGGCGTTCATGATCCCCGGCCATCAGAGCCAGGAGCCGGGCCATCGCGCCCTGTTGGAATTTCTCGACATGCGCCCCCTGGTGAATTTGGATATGCGACTCGGCGAGGGAACCGGCGCGCTGATGGCGTTGCCGCTGCTCGACGCGGCTGTCGCCACGCTTAACGAAATGGCGACCTTTGCAGACGCAGGCGTCTCTGGCCCGGTCGAAGGAGAAGGATAAAGATGAATGCACCTGCCGTGAAAGAGGCGCCGGCCGCCGGAGACTTGCCCAAAACGAGGGCAACCTCCCTCCTGCAACCCAAAATCAGCATCGTCATCCCGCTTTACAACGAAGAGGAGAGCATTCCCCATCTCGTCGAGGCGTTGGACGCCGCCATTGCCAACTACGGCCAACCCGCCGAGGTGATCATCGTGGACGACGGGTCGAAGGACCGCAGCTTTGAACTGCTGAAGGACGTGGCGGAGCGCGATCCTCGCTACACGATCATTCGTTTCCGGCGCAACTTCGGCCAGACCGCCGCCTTTGCCGCCGGCTTCGCCCATGCGCGCGGCGAGGTGGTGATCACCATGGACGCCGATCTGCAAAACGACCCGATGGACATTCCGCTGCTGATGGCGAAGATCGAGGAGGGCTATGACATCGTCAGCGGCTGGCGCAAAAATCGGCAGGACCGCTGGCTGGACCGCAAGCTGCCTTCGATGTTGGCCAATCGGCTCATCTCCAACGTGACCGATGTGCGCCTGCACGATTACGGCTGCTCGCTCAAAGCCTACCGCACCGAGGTGCTCAAGCATGTGCGGCTCTACGGCGAGCTGCATCGCTTCATCCCGGCGTTGGCCAGCCAGGTCGGCGCCACGGTGACGGAGGTGCCGGTCAACCACCGCTCTCGCCAGTACGGCCGCTCGAAGTACGGCATCAGCCGCACCATTCGCGTCATGCTCGATCTGATCAACGTCTGGTTTTTGGGGACGTACTCGACGCGACCGATCCACGTCTTCGGCGCGCTGGGGCTGGGGTCGATTGCGTTGGGCGTTCTGACCGGCCTGTACCTGACGTCGCTCAAGCTTTTCTGGGGCGCCAGCATCGGCAACCGTCCGCTGCTCTTGCTGGCCGTTCTGCTCGTCGTCATCGGCGTGCAGCTTGTCACCATGGGGCTGCTGGCGGAGATGATCACGCGCACCTATTACGAAAGCCAGAACAAGCCGATCTATGTCGTGCGCGAGATCGTGGGGCGCGGCGGCCAACAGGAAGATTCGTAGATCATCCTTCGTCCGGCCCTCTTCCAGGAAGCCCGGAGCTTCCTGGAAGAGGGAGAGTGTTCCTCACCGCTGCACGCTGGGTAAGAAGACTTCTTTGTCGCAGAGCACGTTTGGCGCATTCATTGCGATCACGCAGACGCGATCGGACCAGGCGCCGCCGAGCGGAATGCGACCGAAGGCGCCCCAACGCGGTCGCTCATCCCAGTCAAACTCGTCGATCACAATCGTCCCCTGCCCGCCAAAAATTCCAACGTAGTCCCCGGCATTTTCGAGCCGGTTCATCACATTGCCGGAGCCGACATGCCAGATGAATTCGTTGCTCTTAGAGAGATTCTGCCCCACATCGCCGTCGATCAACAGGGTGACCAGCCTTCCGGCCGGCACGCGGATGCCGCTCGGCAGCGGGAACAGGAGCGGACGGCTGCGTTGATTGGTGATCGAAAGACCGTCCATCAACACATCCGTCGGGCCTGGATTGTAGATCTCGATCCAGTCGGGCTTCTCGCCCGGCTCGTCCGGGTCTGGGACTACATCGTTGCGTGAGACCACTTTGTTGATCAACAGTTGCGGTGGTCGATAGCCGGCCAGAAAGGCGTAAGCGCGGCTCGGCAGCGTGGGAAAGCGGGTGCTGTCGCCTGCATCGTCGGTGGCTTCGACGTAGTAGCGCACCAGCACGCCCTCCGCCATGCCCGGGATGACGCCTTCGTAGCGATGGCCGCCCACCGGCGTCATTGAAACCGGCGTCCAGTTTGTCGGCGCGTCGGTGTAGGGCGCCGTAGCCGTCATGTAGTAAAGCACCGCCAGCGCAACGCTGACGTCGTCGGTGATGACGGCGCTGACGGTGAACGGCTCGGTCGGCGCCGGGATGTCCGGCGCGACGGTGGGCCGCGTCACTTCGGAGATCCAGGGTGGATTGATGGTGTTGCTCTTGCCCGGCGTCGGGCGGCTGACGCGCCATTCTCCTACGCCGTCGACCGCCCGCGCGTAGGCGACGTCCCGCTCCAATGCCGGAAATTCCACCTCGTCGATGGCCGTGGCGTTGCCGGCGCCGTCCAGCAGATACAGGCCGACGAACTCGCCATTTCGAGACAAGGCAAAGTCGAGATGGAGCGGGCCCCGTTGGGGCGCGTTGTCGGCGTAGAGAATTAGAAAACCGTTGGGCGGAATGGTCACGTTCTGCGTAATGACATGTTTCGTGGGGCGCGCCGGGTCGTCGCTGAGGGCCAACCCTTGCAACGAGACCACGCCGGCGGTGGGGTTGTACAGCTCGATCCAGTCCGGCGTGCGGTCGGGGTCATCGGGATCGACGAGGGTGGAGCCGTTGGAGGCCATCAACTCGTTGATGCGCAGCGCTGTCTGCGCGTGGATGTCGGCGGGCTGTTGCTGCGCGCTGACGGTTGTCATGACGCAAAGCGCCAGCGCGCCCGCCAGAATTGCGGCCAGACCGAAGGGCGCCAGTGGGCGAACGGTGAACTGCATATGATAGGACTCCTTCCCATTTTCTCAGCAGGCGTCAAATCTGAACAACACCGATGACGATGAACATCCGATGCTCAATAGCGTTCCATCTTGCCGTCGGCTAGGCGAATTTTAACAGATGTTTTGGCGACCCGGAGGCGCAGCTCATCGCCGCACTGCCTCCCGGCGTTTCGGTGGCTGGCGGAACGTTTCAACTTCTCACAGGCTTCAATTGCAGATTGCGCCGTTCGAGATGGCCGGCAGATAGACAGACACAGAGGGCGTGAAGTTGCTGTTGAACCTCCCCGGCGTCGGCGTTGTGAAAAAGATCCATTCGGTTGACCGGAACGGCGATCGCCCCCAGGAGACGTCGGGCGGCATCGGCCCGAAGCGCACCTGGTCGATCACCTGATTGCCGCGTTCGTCCGTGTCATAGAGCACGAGCGTTTCGCCGTCTCGACTCAAACTGAACGACGCGTGGAGCGGCCCCTGTTCCGGCTCGCCGTCGGCGATGAAGACCAGATAGCTGTAAGGCCCGATGACCACGCCGTCGGCGACGCGATGTTTGCGCAGGTCGGCGGGATCGTCGGTCAGATACATGCCGCTCATGTCGATGGCGACGCCGCTGGGATTATAGATCTCGAACCAGTCAGGGTATTCCATCGGCTCGTCCGGGTCTTCCATAAACGTGCGATTGTCCGCCATGATTTCGTTGATCACGAGCGGCAACCGGCGATTTTGGCCGGGATCGCTGACGTCGGCCAGGGAGCGCATGTATTCCCCCAGCAATGGAACGCCCGTAAGCGCGTCCTGGGCGGTCTGGCTGTTCACCACAATCGAAACAGTGATGGCGCCGTTTCCACACTGCGCCGCCTGCTCCTCCGCCGTAACGAAATAACGAGTCTCGCCCTTCGGCGGCGTGAGCGGGCCAGGCAGGTTGACGAACAGCTCTCCGTTGTTGAGAAGGAACAGCGTCTCGCGCTTCACCAGGAGGTCGGAGGATGGGTCGAAACGACCGTCGCCGTTGTCCTGATAGATGAGCAGCGCGCCGAACCGTCCCGCCGCCTCCTCGGAGGTGAGTCGTCGGCCGGCCTCGTCCTCGAAGCGCAGCGTCAGCGAGTTGAGGCGCAGCGCCGGGTTCTCGGCGCGACCGCGGTGCGCAAGAACCACGTCCAAAAGCAGCCGTTGATTGCCGAACGCGGCGTTGACCGGCGTCTGCGACAGGCGGAACTGCCCACCCAGGTTCTCGTGCCAGGCGACTTTGCCGTCCTCGCGCGAGGCGGAAAGTGCGTCCAGGTCGCCGTCGCCGTCGAGGTCGGCGACAAAGACGCCGTGCGCCACCTGGGCGAACGGGCTGATCACATGTTCTTTCCACGTCGGAATGACGCCGCCCAGGTTTTCATACCAGGTGATCTGATTGGCGTATTCGACGGCCGCCACGATGTCCATGTCGCCGTCGCCGTCCATGTCGGCGGCGATGGCGGCGTGAACGCCGTAGGCCGTGTTGCTCACTACGTAGCGGTCGAAGCCCCCGCCTACGCGCAACCGGTTGGAAAACCACGCGATCGTATGGTCAAGCTCGGAGGAGGCGATCAGGTCGATGTCGCCGTCGCCGTCGATGTCGGCGGCGTGGATGAATTGCGCGCCTCTGGCGTCGGCGTAGACGGTTTCTTCCGTGAATTGCTTGGGCCGCGTCTGACGAAAGATCGTGACGCGGTTGTCTCGCGCAGACGCCGACATCAAATCGAGCCGACCATCGCCATCCAGATCGGCGGCGTAGGTCGAGCGCGGATAGCGCACATTTTGGCTGACGATATGTTTGCCCCATGTGCGCCCCTGACCATCGATGTTTTCATACCAGGCAACCGTGTCGTCGCCGTCGGAGGCGGAATACAGGTCGAGATCGCCGTCGCCGTCGAGGTCGGCCACGTTGACGTCGCGCACGCGCAAGGCCGAGTCTGTGACCATGCGCGCAATAAAACTGACTCCGCCGGTCTGCCGAAGCTGATTTTCGTAAAAGACGATGCGGTTGGTGCCTCGATCCGCAGCGACGATGTCGATATCCCCGTCGCCGTCGATGTCGCCGGTCGTCACCCAGCGACCGCCTGTAAAGCTTGCGTCGATCACGAAGGACTCGAAGTTCGGAGGACTGCCTCCCAGGTTGCGATGCCAGGCCACGATCTCGTTGGCCGTCGAGACGATGTCCATCCGCCCGTCATCGTCGATGTCCGCCGCCGCCACCGAGCGCGTCTGCCGATAAGTGTTGACGACGCGCTCCCCCTCCAGCACGGCCGAGCGATGAATCGAGGTGTTGACATGCAGCGTGATGCGATGGTCAAGCCGCGACGCCACGACGACATCGATGTCGCCGTCGCGATCAAAATCGGCGGCGTGCACCCCGCGCGCGCCCCGCGCCGCGTTGGTGAGCACTTTGCGGGTGAACTGGGGCGGGCGGCCGCCCTCGTTCTCGAAGATCGCCACCGTGTTGTCATCTGAGGAAACGGCCAAAATGTCGAGGTCGCCGTCCCGGTCGATGTCCACCACCTTCACCAACTTGACATGGTCGGCGGTGGTGGTCAGCACATGTTCGACGAAAGCCGCGCCTCGCCCCTGGTTCTCATACCAGCCGACCAGATTTTCGTTTTCCGAGCCAAAGACGATGTCCAGATCGCCGTCGCCGTCGATGTCGCCCACGGCAACCGTCTTTGCGTAGTCGAAACGAGGATCAGGCGCCGGCCCATTGCGGATGAAGCGGCGCTCAAAGGCGGCGGGCCGTCCGCCCAGGTTGCGATACCAGACGATCTGGTTGTTGTTTTCGCCGGCGGCGAGAATGTCCAGCTTGCCGTCGCCGTCGATATCGCCGGTGACGACGGAGACGGCGCCGGAGAGGCTGTCGTCGATCACGCGGCGCGTGAAAGAGGGCGCATCGCCTGCGCCGTCGTTCTCATAGAGCAGCACCTGATGACCATCGCGCGTCGTCACGAGCACGTCGAGGTCGCCGTCCCCGTCGACGTCGGCGGCGTGCACCGCCACCGGATAGGCTAACCCAACGTCAATGTCGAAGCGGGTGAACTGCACTCTGCCGGCGCTGAGATTGTTGCGCAGCCAGAAAACAACGCCGTCGCTTACGGCTGGAGCGTCCGCCTCCGTGGTCGCAGCCGCCGAAGGCGCCAACGCCCCCACCGCCACCGCCACCGCATCGGTATAGCCGTCGCGATTGAGGTCGGCCGGGATCGCCATATAGGCGCCGCCTGCAACGGTCAACACTATGGGTCGAAATTTCAGGTTGCCGATATTGCGATGCCAGACAATTTGCCCGTCCTCGCGCGAGGCGGAGAGAATGTCCAGACGACCGTCGCGATCGAATTCGGCGGACGCCACCGAGTGGGCGCCCAGGGCGTTTTCTGCGATGACGACCTCGCCTGCGAACGGGATGGCGGCGCTTTGCAGCGCAGCGGATTCAAGCAAAGGAGAGGACAGCGGCGTTTGCGTTGCTTCCAGCGCCGCAGATGCGCTGGGGATGGGTGAACCTTGCCCCAGCGCAGAGGATGCATGCGCCGGTGCAGAAGTGAGCAGAATCGCCCCCGCCGTCAACAGCCTCAGCAGAGCAATCAAACGGTTCATGATGAATTGCTTTCTGGAATTTGCACGAAAATCAATAGCGGAACGACGCACCTTGGAAGCCTGATTCGAACGAAACTCAAACTGTTCGCTATAATAGCTGCGTTCGGTCAGCGCGCCAAAGTTCGACATGCGTTCATTTTTTGAGTCTCTCCAGAGTACACAATGAATTTTGAAAATTTCCTGGCAAAAATCCCAAAAAACACAAAGAAATATGTTCAATTGCGCCTGGCGTTGATTCTGATCATAGCGCTGCAGCCGCTGCTGGGCGCGCCGCCGCTGCGGGCGGAAGACGACGAACCGGTGGGGCCGGCGGCGACTTCATCGGTGATCATCAACGAGATTCACTACGATCCCTCGCCGGCCAGCTCCTGGAATGAGTTCATTGAGCTGTACAATGGCGGCGCTGCGCCTGTGGACCTCTCCGGTTGGGCGCTGGCGGGCGGCGTGGACTACGAATTTCCCTCCGGCTCCGTGATCGCACCGGGCGGCTACTTGGTCGTCGCCATCAACCCATCTTTCCTGGAGCGCTCCTATGGCGTGCGCGCGCTGGGACCGTTTCGAGGGCGACTCTCGAACGACGGCGACCGCGTGATCCTGCGCGATGCACGCGCCCAAGAGATCGATCGCGTCGAATATGGCGTCGGTTTCCCCTGGCCGATCGTCGGCTATGGGGTCGAGCGCTCGATCGGGCTGTTGAACCCGAGCGCAGACAATGCGTTGGGCGCAGCCTGGCGGGCGATGGCGCCGACGCCAGGTCGCGCCAACCAGGGCGTCGTGGACAATCTGCCGCCTCTCCTGTTGAGCGTGGAGCATACGCCGCAGGCGCCTACGGCGCGGGATGCGGTCTCCATCCGCGCACGCGTTGTCGACGGCGACGGCGTGCGCCGCGTGACGCTCTGGGTGCAGGTCGTGCCGCCGGGGGGCTACATTCGCATCACCGACCCCGAGTACGCCACCCAGTGGACGGCCTACGAGATGCAGAAGAGTGGCGACGATCTCTACACCTTCGCCTTGCCCGCCTCGATCGTGCGCCATCGCCACCTGATTCGCTATCGCATCGAGGCGGTCGACAACGGCGGCCGCAGCGTGACGGCGCCTTTCCCGGATGACCCGCAGCCGAACTTCGCCCTTTTTGTCAACGACGGCCCTGTGTTGTGGTACGCCGCCGTCAACCCGCATCAGGGCGATCCGAAGCAGGTCTATCGGTTCAACCGGATGCGTCCATTGCCCATCTATCACCTGATCGCCAACCCCGCCGACGTCGCCGACGCGCAGTTCATTCCACCCTCGACGCGCGCAAGCGGCTACATGGGAACCGAGTATCTCTGGCGCGGCACGTTCGTCTACGACGGCGTCGTCTATGACCACATCGGTTTTCGCGCGCGCGGCCAGGTGTACCGCTACGCCACCGGCAAGAACAAATGGAAGTTTAATTTTTTGCCGGGCCATCGTCTGGTTGCAAAAGACAACTTCGGCAATCCCTATCCGGTCTCCTGGGATAAGCTCAATCTATCGAGCGGCATGCAACACGCCAACCGCGGCTATCGCGGGGAGCACGGCGTCTTCGAGTCGCTCGCCTTGCGCATCTTCTCGATGATGGGCGTACCGGCGCCGGCGTCGCATTTTGTGCACTTCCGCGTGATCGACGGCGTCAATGAGATTACCGCCAATCAATATGAAGGGGATTTCTGGGGGCTGTATCTGGCGGTGGAGGAAATCGATCGTCGCTTCCTGCGTGCGCGCGACCTGCCCGACGGCAACCTATACAAAATGAAGGATGGCTTCGGCGACCTCGACAACCACGGGTTGGACCAACCCGCCGACGGCTCCGACCTGGCGGCCTTCATGCAGGCGTACAGCCAGCCCCAAGGCGAGAGCTGGTGGCGCAGCCATTTCAACCTGGAAAATTACTATCGCTTCCGCGCGGCGCTGGAGGCGGTGCGCCACTACGACGTCGACGAGGGCAAGAACTATTACTATTTTCGCGACCCGCAGGATGGCCGCTGGTCGATCTGGCCATGGGACACCGATCTCACCTGGGCGGATCGCTTTTTCGGCCGGGGAAACGAGCCCTTCCGAGACCGCGTGCTGCCGTTCGCCGAGTTCAACAAAGAGTATCAAAACGCGCTGCGCGAGCTGCGCGATCTGCTTTTCAACCCAGAGCAGATCGACCTGCTCATCGATGAAGCTGCAGCGCTGATCGACACCCCCGCCGACGGCCCCAGCATGGTGGACGCCGACCGCGCGCTGTGGGATTACAACCCGATTCTGGTCTCGCGCTATGTGATCGACGACCGTGCGCGATGGGGAGAATTCTATAAATATTCCCCCACCGGCGACTTTCGCGGCATGATGGCCTATATGAAGAGTTGGGCGCGCAGCCGCATGGCCTGGATCGACCAGACCCTGCTCACCGACCGAGGCGCGCCGGCCAAACCTTCCGTCGTATACACGGGGCCGGCCGGCTATCCGGCCGATGCATTGACCTTCACGGCCAGCGCTTTTGCCGACCCGCAGGGCGACGCTTTCGCCGGCGTGCAGTGGCGCGCGGCGCAGGTCGTCTGGCCCGGGTTGCCCGGCTACTCCGCCGATGCGCCGAATCGCTATGAGATCGACGGCGGCTGGACGTCGCCCGTGATGACGCAGCTTGCGCCTTTCCGGGTTCCGCAGGGGGTCTGCATGCCGGGGTTCGCCTGTCGCGTGCGCGTGCGCATGATGGACAGCACCGGCCGCTGGAGCCACTGGTCGGAGCCGCTGCACTTTGTGGTGGGGCCGCCGGCGACGCCGCCCACGCGCGACCTCAAAATCACCGAGATCATGTACAATCCACCCGCTTGGGGCGCGGTTCCAGGAACGGAGCTGGAGTTCATCGAGTTCAAAAACACAGGGAACACAACGCTCGACCTCAGCAACGTGCAGGTCGCCAACGGCATCGAATACCGCTTCCCCGTCGGTTTCAAGCTGGCGCCGGGCGAGTTTGTCGTCCTGGCGGAGAATCCGGCGCGCTTCGCCGCGCGCTACAACTTGGAGGCGCACGGCAGGTATAGCGGGCAATTGAGCAACAGCGGTGAGACCATCGAGGTGAACGACGCTTTTGGCCGCGCCATCCTGCAGGTCACGTACAGCGACCGCAACGGATGGCCGGTCGAGGCGGACGGCGCGGGCAAGTCGCTGGCGCCGATCGAACCGAACGCAGGCGGCGACCCCAATCAACCGTCGAGCTGGCGCGCCAGCACTGCGGAGGGCGGCTCGCCCGGCGCCGACGACCCTGCGCCGATCGCGTTGAACGAATTTATTTTCGACCCAACCAGCAAGGCGCTGCGCGCCATTGAACTGTATAACCCGATGCCTTATTCAGTCGATCTGAGCGGCTGGGTGTTGACCGACCGTTGGACGTCCGCTCTCGCTTATGGCGCGAGCGTAGGAGACGTCTCTCGGATTCCCACAGGCGTCGCCATTGCGCCAGGCGGCTATCGAACGGTGGCGCTGGCCCAGCTCACGCGTCCACTGCAGTTTGGCGCAGGGCCGGGCGAAGTGGCGCTTGCCGCCGTGATGCGAGGAAATCGCTTCGCAGGCTATGCACAGCGCGTCCAGGTCTATGCGCCATGGCACGCCGACAGCCTGGGGCGAACCATCCTGCAAGACGGGAGCGCCGCTTTCACGCCGCAGGTTAGTTCGCCCGACGCCGCCAACAACGCCCCTCTGTCGGCCCCTGTCGTCATCAGCAAAGTGCGCCTCTTAGGCGACGCCTCCAGCTCTGTCCAGTGGATCGAGCTGACCAACCGCACCGATGAGGCGATCGCTCTCTACGCTCCCGCCCATGCGTCGGCGACGTGGCTCCTGCCGGAGGTCAATTTCTGGCTGCCGCCTGCGACGACGCTGGCCCCGCGCGGACGTCTGCTCCTCGTAGCCGGATCGCCTGCTGCGGTGTGCGGAGCCGGAACGGCCCCGGCCGGCTGGCGCGTCTCAGGACCGTTGCCGATGGGCGTTCCCACCGGAGGCGGAACTTTGCGTCTGCTGGCGCCAGCCGTGAACGCTTCCACCGGTCAAACGCTTTATCTGCTGGTCGATGAAGTCCGCTACGAGGGGCTTGAGCGATTGCAGGCGACGTCCGGCGCCGCCTATTGGGAGCGCATCTCCGATGACGCGCCCGGTGTGGACCGCTCCAACTGGAGAGCCAGCGGCGCAGCGTTGACGCCAACCGGAGGCGCCGACGACGGGCCGATCGGCCTGTGCAGCTTCGACGCCTATCGCGTCGAAGGGGGACAGGTGCGCATCGAATGGACGGCGCGCAACCTGCAGCCGGGGTGGCGGTTGGCGCTCTGGCGCAGCCCTACGTTCGACCGCAACGCCGCCGAGCGCGTGAACGGGGAGATTCAAAGCGCCGTGCAGATTGCCTCTTCTCTCCACTGGCTGATCGACGACGCAGCGCCATCCGAAGGGCCTCTGTATTACTGGTTGCAGGTCATTACGCCGGACGGCGAGATCGATGTGGCTGCGACGGGTCTGCGCAGTCAGTCCAGCCTCGTGTATCTGCCGGTCATTTCACAAACAAGATAAGAAGATCCTATGGCGAGTCCTTTTGAGGGACGACCAACGCGTTTGACGCAATGGCCGGCGTGGGGCGGAGTCGCGCTGACGCTTGTTGCGTGTTTTGTGTTATTGCTCGGCCTCAACATGCGCCGCGGCCTCAACCACGATGAGCATCAGTTCGTCGCCAGCGCAGTCTTGATGGCGCGCTATGGGCTGCTCCCCTACGCTGACTTCCCGTATTTTCATGTGCCCGCGCAGACGCTGCTCAACGCTGCGCTTTTCACCGTGTTCGACCGCTTCCTGCTGACCGCCCGGCTCGTTTCTGTGGCGAGCAGCTGGCTTAGCCTGGCGCTGCTCTTTGGGCTGGGATTTGTCTATGCGCCGTACAGCCGAAGGGGGGCCAGGTTCGGCTATGCGCTGGCGGGCGTGGCGACGCTCATGGCCGCGCCGATGTTTGTGCACACCAGCGGCCGCGCCTGGAATCACGACCTGCCCATGATGTTGACGCTATTGAGCCTGGCGGCATTTTTGCAGGCGGTTCAGCCTTCTCGCTCGTCGCCCCCTTCGATGAACGCGCGCACCGCCGCGTGGACGGCCGTCGCCGGCGCGCTGCTTGGCCTGGCGGCGGCCACCCGGCTGAGCTACGCCTTTCTGGCCCCGGCCTTTGCCGTGGGTCTCTGGTTCTGGGGCGTCGAGGGTGGATGGCGGGCGCGGGCGCAGGCGCTGTTTTGGCTGTTGCTCGGCGGCCTGATCGGCCTGGCGCCGGTCTGGTGGGCGCTCTGGGTGGCGCCGGAGGGTTTTCTCTTCGGCAATGTCGTTTACAACCTGCGTTTGAATCCGCTCTACTATGCGGCGAGGGAAAGCGCAGCATCGATGACGCCTCTGGCGAAGCTGGCCTACCTTGGCGACGTCCTACGCCAAAAGCCGGTCAATCTGATGCTTCCCTTGCTCTTTTTCATAACGCTGCCTCTGGCGCTGCCTCGGCTGCGCACGCGCATGGCGATTCCACTGAAGATGACGCTTCTGCTGCTGCCGCTCGCGCTTTTCAGCGCTATGAGCCCCACGCCGTCGCAGATTCAGTACTACTATGTGCTCTATCCGTTGTTTCTCCTCGGCGTTTTCTTCAGCGCAGCGACGTGGCCTCGCCGACAACGCTGGACGGGCGCCCTGCTCGGCGCAGCTGCGCTTGCGAGCGTTCCGTTCGTCGCCGTCCAGTATGCGGAGGGAGTGACGACCTTAGCGCAGCCTGCACAATGGCGCCCGGAAAAGGTTCACCAGCGCAGCCAGGGGATCGGTCGGCTCACGGAGGGTGGACGCATTCTGACGTTAGCGCCGATCTACGCGCTGGAGGGCGGCGCAACCATCTATCCGGAGCTGGTGACCGGACCGATGGCGTGGCGGGTGGCGCCCCTTGTCTCTCCCGCCGAGCGCGCCCGCTTTGGCTTCGTCGATGCAACAGAGCTGGAGGCCCTGCTTGCGCAACACCCCCCGCGCGCGGTGCTGACCGACTTCGAGGAAGACGACGCCGAGCTGGAACAGGTCTTCATCGACTACGCCCGAACGCACGATTTTACGCCGGTTCCCTTGCCGGGGGAGGGTGTGCTCTGGCTCTCCGGGGTGGCGGAGTGGAACGAGGCCATCCGGCTGGGCGGCGTCGAGCTGCCGAACCGCCCGCTGTCGCCAGGCGAGACGTTTGTCGTCACCCTCTATCTGCTCAAGCGTGGAGCGATTGAACGAGACCTGAACGTGCTGGTGCGTCTGGTGGACGCGCAAGGTTTCGAGGCGGCGCGCAGCGAGGGTTGGCCCTACGGCTCCCCCACCTCCGCCTGGGCCGAGGGCGTCATGTGGCCCGACGGCCATCGCCTCACGCTCGATCCGCAGACGCCGCCGGGCGTCTATCGGCTGGAGGTGAGCTTTTACGATCCGGAGACGCTCGCTCTCTTCGGCGGCGTGGAGGGCGTCGGCTACGTGGTCGTGGGGCAGGAGGCGGTGCAGACGCAATCTCTCGAACCGCTGGCGACGTTCGCTCAGGGGCTTGACTTGCTGGCAGTGGACGTAGGCGCAGCGCCCTGGCGACGAGGGGAGCAGATGGTGACGCTGCGCTGGCGGCCCTCCCAACGGCTGGACAAGTCCTACACGGTCTTCGTCCATCTGCTTGCGCCGGATGGACAACTGGCTGCGCAGCAGGACCGGCCGCCCTTGCAAGGGTTTTACCCCAGCGATCGCTGGCTGCCCGGCGTCGCCTTCTACGACGCCTACAGCCTGACCATCCCAGACGATGCAGCGCCGGGGCTGTATCGTCTGAGCATCGGATTGTACGATGCGGAGAGCGGCCAACGCTTGCCGTTGCTCCGTCCCGAGGACGGCGTTGACGCCTTTCAGGCGGGTGCAGTCGAGATCAAATAACGCAGCAAATTGCAGGAGAAACGTCCGTCAAACGTGCTTGAATTCAGGCGCTGCATCTGGCTACACTGAAATGAGATGCAGCCCGTTGCACGGAGGCGGATATGAAATTGCCTGAAGATCGCTTTGTCGAGATTGAACGCCTGCGGCTTCGCTACTGGTTGGAAGGCGAAACTGGAGCGGATCTGGTCTTCATTCACGGCATCGGCGGCGCGGTCGACGTCTGGCGCAGGCAGTTCGAGCATCTGCAAGGGACGCATCGCATGCTCGCGCTGGATCTTCCCGGCTGCGGTCGCTCCGCCATTCCGGCCCCCTACCCTCCTGATCCCTTGAGAATGCTGGCTGCGGCGGTGCGAGGCGTAATGCAGGCGGTCGGCATGGAGCGGGCGACGCTGGTTGGCTCTTCGCTAGGCGGGGCCGTGGCCGTGGAGTTCGCCATGCGCTGGCCGGAGATGGTCTCATCGCTGGTGTTGATCGCCCCTGCGGGCATGACGCACCAGGTGGCGTGGTCGCTGCGCCTGATGACCCTTCCCGGCGTGGGAGAACTGTTGACGAGACCGAGCCGAGCTCGCACGGCGCAGGCGATCCGCCAATGCGTCGCCGATCCCGCCGGCGTCGAGGAAGATGACATTGATCGCGCCTTTGCGATGGCGAGTTTGCCAGGAGCGCAGGCGGCGTTCCTGCGCCTCTTACGCGCCTACGCCAGCCTCTTCGGCCTGGACCGCAGAGAGGTGCAGCGTCTCCGCCAGGGGATGCGCGCCGTTCAAGCGCCGACGCTTCTCATCTGGGGCGGGCGCGACCGCATCATCCCGCTTTCCGCCGCCTACGTCGCATTGGAGAACTTCCCCAACGCCGGGCTGATCGTGCGCCCTGAGAGTGGGCATCTGGTCTTCGTGGATGAGCCGGCGTGGTTCAATCGCACGCTCGTCGAGTTCGTGCAAGCGCCGGAGGCGATGCTTGCAGCGCTGCGGACACAGACGTCTGCGCCAGCCGTCGAGCCATTCCCCGTTCCACAGTTGGCGAGATTGCGCGCGCTTCCCGCCATGACCGCATCGGTGCAGATGAACCCGCATGCCAGAACTTTGGCTGCGCTCGCCTTGCTGGCGCTCGTTGCGCTCCCTGTAGGTCGAGGAGCCATGCGGCGCCCGTGGCATTGAATCCGCCTGTTCAGAATTTTAATGGGAAAAACGCATGGACGCCCCGCATCGCATTGACTCCCCGAACTACGACCCCCGTCCGATCGACGTTCGCTTTCTCGTGCTCCATTACACCGCCGTCGACCGGGTGCGCACGCTCGAAATTTTCACCGATCCTGCGCGCAAGGCGGCTGCGCATCTCGTCGTCGATGTGGACGGAACCATCTACGAATGCGTGCCCTGTTGGGAAGGAACGGCGCTGCGCGGCTGGCATGCGGGCGTCAGCCGCTGGCGCGACGGCCAGACGCTCTGGGAGGGGTTGAACGATTGGTCGATCGGCGTCGAGCTGGTCAATTTCAATGGCAATCTCTTTCCGTTCAGCGAGGCGCAGTACGCTGCGTTGGAGGCGATTGTCGCGCACTTGCGGCGTTGCTATCCGGCGCTCGACGACGCCAACGCCGTGCTCGGCCATGAACAGATTGCAGGCTTCCGCGGCAAGGCCGATCCGGGCTGGCGCTTCGACTGGCCGCGCTTTTTCGCCGCCTGTTATCCGGGCCAGATTGCGCCCTCGCGTCCGCCCGCCTGCCCGGCGACGCTGCGCGACGCCCTTGCGTCCTTAGCCGAGTTCGCACCGGTTGAGCCAGACGCGGCCAACGCCTTCTGGGAGCGCGTCAGCCTGCTCACGGAGACGGCGGTGGCGCTGGCGCACGGTGATGATTTGTGACCGAATCTTCGTAACGAGGAGGCTGAAAGGGAAATGCGCTCGATTGCGTTGCTGGCTGTGGCGTTCGTGTGCGCCTGGCAGGCCATTGCCTCGCTCAACTTTGCACAGGCCGATGCCGCTGCACTGACCGTCGACGTTTTACCCAATGGCGGTCTCTTCATCCTGGGCGATCCTATCCGCATCCGCGTGGCGCAGACGCCCTCCTTCGTGCGCTATCGCCTGACCGACGCCTACGGCGCCGCCGACTGGATGGTCAACGGCGAAGTCTTCGAGGGCGAAGGCTCCGTGCAAGCGGAGCCAGACGGCGCCTGGCTCTCCTTGCCCACGGACCAGCTGACGCGCTACGGCTTCCACCGGTTGAACCTCTTCACCGACCGGGGCGACTCGGGCGATCTCTTTATCGGCCTCGTGGACCCTATTCTTCGGCTTGGGCCGGACAACCGCTCGCCAATAGGCTTCATCATCGCCATTGACCCCTATTCAGAATTTGCGAGCCAGATTGCGCATCTGGGCATCAAGTGGGTGCACTTTGATGTGCCCGTAGACGCCGACGACAGCGTGTTGGAAGCGCTGAGGCCCGAGGTGCGCACATTTGTAGAGCAAGCCCTGGCGCACGATGTCACGCCGATCTTCAAGCTTATCGGCGGCGCGCCGCCGGGCGCGGAAAACTACACCGGTGCGTTCTACCAGAACCTGCGCAGCGTGGCTCAGGCCTACCGCGGGCAGGTCCGTCACTGGATCGTCGGCAACGAGATCGACGGCTGCGGCTGGTGGAGTCCATGCGACTTTGCGCTCTACGCGACCTTCCTGCGCGGGGTGGCGCAGACGCTGCGCGAGGTGGAGCCGCAGACGCGCATCCTGGCTGCGGACTTCTACCAGGGCGATTCGGCTGCGCTGCGCACGCTGCTAGAGGCGCAGCAACAGACGCCAGACCCGGCGCTCTTCGACGTGTTGAGCGTGCACTATCTTGAGGAGGGGGACGGCGAGGCGCTCTCTCCCGACGGCTGTTGCGGCTCTATCGAAACCTACCGCCAGGCCATGCTGCGCTATGGGATCACGCGGACGATCTGGAACACCGAGGCGCTCTCTCCCCTGCGCGGGGGCATCCACTGGCCTGCGAACGAGACGAGCTACTTCCGCGGAGGCGAGGCTGTGCCCCTGCTCTCGCCCGCCAAGACCGTCGCCGGCAACCTGGCCGTCGGTGCGGAGAAGGTTTTCTTCTTCAGCTACAACTACGATCAGCAGCTGCTCGATACGCAGGAAAACCCGGCGCGCAGGTTGACGGAGCGCGCTCTGGCCGTGCGCGCCCTGGCCGATCATCTGCAGACTGCAACGCACCACAGCAGAGTGAGCGAGACGCCCGGCTTCGTGGAAGGTCACTTTTTCAAGAACGGCGATGAGACCATCTTGATGATCTGGAGCAACGAGGCGAACCGCGACGTGAAGGCGACGCTGCACGGCGCCGACGGCCCGGTCGATCTCTTTGACCCGCTGGGAAACGTCTACCCGCTGCGCGCTGACGGCGATCAAGTGCATTTCCGCGTGCACTATGAGCCGCAATTTTTGCGCGGTTTCACAAATCTGCCCATGCTGACCTTTGAGAATAGGACGAACCATGCACCCTTCTTTACGTCACAGCCCATTACGACGGCGAAGGTGGGGCGGCGCTATTCCTACAACGCCGAGGCCTATGACCCCGACCCCACGGGTGAGCGCAACGCGCTGTCGCCGTTGACCTACGCGCTTGAGCAAGCGCCGTCAGGCATGCAGATCGATGCAGACGGCGGGGTGCTGACGTGGACGCCGGCCCAGCCCGGTCGCTTCGCCGTGCGCGTGCGCGCCGAAGACCCGCAGGGATTCGCTGCAACGCAGTCGTTCGAGATCATCGTGGCGGGCCAGAATGAGAACGCTGCGCCGCAATTTCTCTCCCGCCCGCGCACCGCCTTCGGCGCAGTGGAGCTGCCCTTCGCCTACAACGCCAACGCCACGGACCCGGATCAGGGGACGCTCGTCTATCAGCTCACGCAGGGGCCCGCCTGGCTGACCATCGACCCGGCCACCGGCTATCTCTACGGCGTTCCGAACGAGGCAGGTGCATTCCCTGTGAGGGTGCGCGTCGTCGATGCACAGGGAGACGAGGCGGAGCAGCAGTTTACGCTGCGGGTGCAAGGCGCAGGCCTGCCCCCACCTGTCGTCGGTCCGCACCGCATCCATCTGCCCTGGGTGCGGCGGTGATCGACTTTGCGCCTCAACAGCCTTGCATGACGCCCAAGGCTTTGACGACTTCGCCGGGCTATGCTATGGTATCCTACAGCAGTAGTTGCCCGCGTAGCTCAGCAGGATAGAGCGAGGATCTCCTAAGTCCTAGGTCGCTGGTTCAAATCCAGCCGCGGGCGCTCTTTTTTTGCACCTTCGCCGGCAAGAGCGCACCGCAAGGCTTCACAGCAAAAAGACTCTATTTCGGCGGCGCAACGCCGTTTTGATCGCAGATGCATGAATGGAAGGATGTGCATATGGCTACAGGATTGGTCGTTCTCCTGGAAATTGCGCCGGGCCGTCGCGATGAGTTTGTGGAGCTGGCGCGCGCCCACGCACAGCGCTCCCTGGCGCTCGAAGAAGGCCGCTGCCTGAACTTTGAGGTCTACGTGCCCGTCGAAAGCGAAACGCAGGTGATTCTCGTCGAAAAGTATGTCGACGACGACGCGTTGCAGGCGCACTGGGACTCCGCGCACATGGCGGCCTATCTGGCGCGCGTGAGCGACCTCATCGTCAGCCGAACTCGCTACCGCTGTCGGGTGTAGGGACGGATGGAGTCTCCCTCCGATTTGCCTTAGCGTGAAATGCGCCTTACCGTCGCCGCTGTTTGGCCTGTGATACGCTTCCATCTATACTGCGCTACAGAAAATGTAGCAAAGACCCGATGGAAAAGTGCAAGCGATAAAGGAGAGCAAAATGACGACGACCAATGGTCATGGCGATACACAAAAGATTGAAAACGTGATTGTCGTGGGCAGCGGGCCGGCAGGCTTCACCGCCGGGCTGTACGCTGCGCGCGCCAATCTTTCGCCGCTGTTGATCACCGGCAACGAATATGGCGGCCAGGTCAGCATCACCTACGATATCGAGAACTACCCCGGCTTTCCGGAGAGCCTGAGCGGGCCGGAGCTCGTCGAGAAGTTCAAGGCCCAGGCGGAAAAGTTCGGCACGCGCGTCGAGTTCGACTACGTCACCGAGCTTGTGCTCGACCGCCATCCCTTCCTTGTGCGCACCGAAAGCGGCGCCGAATATCAGACCCGCGCCCTGATTCTCTGCACGGGCGCGCGACCGCGCTACCTCGAAGTGCCCGGCGAGAAGGAGTTCACCGGCAAGGGCGTCAGCTACTGCGCCACCTGCGACGGCTTCTTCTTCCGCGGCAAGGATGTGATCGTCGTCGGCGGCGGCGACAGCGCGGCGGAAGAGGCGCTCTTTCTGACGCGCTACGCCAGCCGCGTGCGCATCCTGCACCGCCGCGACAAGTTCCGCGCCAGCAAAATCCTGCAGGATCGCGTCTTCGCCAACGCGAAGATCGAGGTGATCTGGAACACCGTAGTGACCGAAATTTTCGGCGAAAACGGGACGGTCACCGGCGTCAAGACGCGCAACACCGTCACCGGCGAAGCAGGGGAGCTGAAGACCGACGGCGTCTTCATTTTCATCGGCCACATCCCGAACAACGACCTCTTCCACGGCAAATTGGACCTGGACGAAGATGGCTACCTGATCACCGACCGCAAGATGCGCACCAATGTGCCGGGCGTCTTTGCTGCGGGTGAAATCCAGGACAAGGTCTTCAAGCAGGTCGCCACCAGCGTCGGCCAGGGATGCGCCGCAGCGATGTCGGCGACGCGCTTCCTGGAGGAGCTGGAGGCCGGCCACGCCATCGACCTGCGCACCGACCCGCGCGAGTTTATGGCCCCGCGTGCAGCCGTCATGGCGTGATGGTGGACACCGGCAACGAACCCTCCCCTTCAGAGGAGCCTTCTCCTGCAGCGACGCAAGGGCTGGCGCGCTCGGCGAGCCTGCTGGCGATCGGCAGCCTGGTCAGCCGGGCGCTCGGCCTCCTGCGCGAGATGGTGATTGCGGCGCTCTTCGGCGCCACCGGTCAGGTCAGCGCCTTCCGCGTGGCCGCGCAGGTGCCGACGCTGCTCTACGACTTCCTGGTCGGCGGCATGTTGAGCGCGGCGCTTGTGCCCGTGCTCAGCGACTACGCCCGCCGCGGCCGTCGCGAGTTCACGCACTTGGTTGCTGCGTTGCTGGCGCTCTTCGTCGTCTTGTTGACCGCTCTCGTCATTGCGCTGGAGCTAGCCGCGCCGCTGCTGGCCCATCTGCTGGCCGGCGGCTTTCGCGCCTCGGAGCCGGCGTTGTTGGAGCTCACCACGCAGTTGATCCGCTGGACTGCGCCGGTGGTCTGGCTCCTTTCGATGGCGGGCGTGATGATGGCGGTTCTGTATGCGCAGCAACGCTTCACGGCGCCTGCACTCGCCACCGCCATCTTCAACCTCGGCATCGTCGTCGCTGCGCCGCTGCTTGCGCCGCAGATCGGCGTCTTCAGCCTTGCGGTTGGCCTCTTGCTGGGCAGCCTTGCGCAACTGGCGCTCATGACCTTCGACGCCCGTCGCGCCGGCCTGCTGATCCGTCCGCGCGTCGACTGGCGCCACCCTGCGCTGCGACGCATCTTCTGGCTCTATCTGCCGATTGCAGCCGGGCTGGTCGTCAGCCTCTTTCAGGTGGGGCTGGATCGCCGCCTGGCCAGCGGCGCAGGCGAACAGAGCATCGCCTGGATGGCCAATGCCACGACGCTGCAACAGATGCCGCTCGGGCTGATCAGCGTGGCGATCTCGCTGGCCGCGCTGCCCCGGCTGAGCCAACATTTCGCCGCCGGCGACGAGCGCGCCTATCGCCAGACGTTGGCGCGCGGGTTGCGCATGGTGTGGATGTTGGTCTTGCCGGCGGCGTTGGCGCTTTGGGTGCTGGCGACGCCGGTCACCCGGCTTCTCTTCGAGCGCGGGGCCTTCACGCCGACCGACACCGAGCAGGTGGTGCGCGCGTTGAACGTCTATCTGATCGGGATGCTCTTCGCCGCCATCGACTTCCCGCTCAATTTCGCCTTCTATGCGCGCTTCAACACCTGGCTGCCCGCCGCGGTGGGCGTGCTCAGCGTGCTGATCTACACCGCCGTTGCGCTGGCGCTGTTGCAGCGCATGGGTTTTCTCGGCCTGGTCTGGGCGGATACGGCCAAGCAAGTCGGCCACGCCGCCATCATGGTGTTCCTGCTCTGGCGGGTCGTTGGGCGACTCGGCGCACAGACGCTGGCCGGCTTCGCCTTGATCTCGCTGGCCGGCGCGGCGATGGCAGGCGCCATGATTGTCCTTGCTGCGCTGCTGGAGCGTTGGGCGTCTGGCGGAGCAGGCGGCGCATTGCTCACGGTGGTCGCAACGGGTGGCGTCGGCCTGGCGGTGTACGCCGGCGCACTCTTTGCGCTTCGGCTGCCGGAGGCGCACGCTCTGGCGGCGGTTGTCCGCGCCCGGCTTGCGTTGATTCAATAACGCGCGTTGCGCAGAAAATACTCGCCCTTTTTGAGCAACCGGACGTCTCCAATCGCTCGCTTTTGTCCCCCCGCCCCTTGCTTCGCTTCCGCCATCGGCCTGGCGGCCGGGTGCGAATATCACCACAAAGGCGCAAAGACGCCAAGAAACGCGGGGATTTGGCGTTTTTTTCCTCGCTTTTGAGTCTCCTCTGCGCCTTGGCGTCTTTGTGGTTGCACCCTCGCCTGGACTCTGGCAGCGCCTTCGGCGATCGGAGTGAGGGGATGTTGAGAATCATCCTGAAACGGGCGGGTTGGATATCAGACGGATGCATGTGCAGACAAAGCAGGCGAAGACTTGGGGAACTTGCCGGATGGGGTAAAATAGGGATGAACGGCCCTGAAAACGCCGTGCAGATCGGTTGAACAGATGTCCAACAATGGAACCGGAGAATTAAAGGAACGCAATATGACGCCCAGCAAGACACGACGCCCCGTCAAGGGTAGGAGCGCCGCCAATCCGAGCAACTACAGTCAGCTTTACAAGCAAAGCGAGCAGAACCTGCTGCAGGCGGCTGCGCGCGCGGCGGAGGCTGCGCCTGTGGCTTCATCCGGCGCAGCGGCGCAGCGCCTTGCAGAAGAGGTCGACTGGCGAACGGAATATGGATTCGTCTTCGCCGATCTGCGCCGCCTTCTTATAATTTCCGCGGCGCTCTTTGCGGCGATCATTCTGATTGGCTTCTTCTTATAGGTTCTGATAGGAGAACCTTCGGTCGTCGCCCGCCGCCAGGAGACAGGGATGTAAAACATGATGATGTGACGGGGAAACCTGTTGAAAAAGCTACGTAACGGATTGTTTCGTTTGAATCTCCGGCGCTCATTTTAAGCGGCTCTTTCTTGTAGATTCCGCTCGCTGCATTGCGCCATTCGCGGACTGAATCATCAACATCCAACTCAGGGCGTGCAGCGCCCAGCAGAGCCAGAAATTGCGCGTGTAGAAAAAGAGGATGGAGGTCATCGCCAGGATGGCCAGCTTCACCAGGCGATGGAGCGCCGTAGGTTGATGGAACGCAGCCATCGGCGCAGCCAGCAACGCGGCGAGCCACACCGCCCAATATCCCGGCGCATCGAGCGCAATTGGAAGTGTGACAAAAAGCTCGTCAAGCGCTCCTCGCAGAAAAGACCAGAAGAACTCTTCAGCCCCACATAGACCGATGAGCCCCAGAGAATCCAGCCATTGTCCCAGGTCTGGACGGGCGGCTCTCTTTTCTGGTGAAGCGCCCGTCCATGTCGACGCCGCGCGCGCCAGCAAAGCGAAAGCAAGCAATCCCAAGGCAAGCCCTACGCCGATGCGCAGGCTCACCGCCCAGTTGATGGAAGCGAGCCCCATCAGCCGGGGAGAGACGCCGCCCGCAATCAGCGCCAGATAGGGCGTCAAGACCCAGTACGCCGGCATCAGGAAGGGCTGTGCAGCCGAAGGCAGATAGGGTTTGGCGCTCAGCGCGGCGATCCCCAGAATGAGCGCCATCGCCAGCCAGAAGCCGGATGCGTGAAAGCTGAGAAAAGCGTCCATCCATCCTATTGTACAGGATCGCTGCGTTTTCTACAGGATCACCGGCTCTTCATAGACGCCCCAAGCCTCACGCAGCACGTCCATCATTTCCTGCAAAGTAGCGTATTCGTTGACGGCGTCCAGGATCGGCGCCATCAGGTTGACGTCTTCATGGCGCGCGGCGCGCGCCAGCTCGGCGAGGCGTTGGCTGACGGCGCGGTTGTCGCGGCTGCGCCGCACTTCGTTGAGTCGCGCCACCTGCCGACGATAGCCGTCGACGTCCATCTTCAGCAGCGGCGGCGTCGGCTGTTCGCCGCTGACAAAGTCGGTCACGCCCACGATCACGCGGCGGCCGCTCTCGACCTCGCGCTGAAAACGCACGGCGGCCTCTGCAATCTCGCGTTGGAAGAAGCCGTCTTCGATGGCGGAGAGCACGCCTCCCCGCTCCTCGATCTGGCGAAAATAGGCGCGCGCCTGGCGCTCGATCTCGTCGGTGAGCGCCTCCACGAAGAAGGAGCCGCCCAGAGGATCGACCGTGTTGGCGACGCCGGTTTCGTGCGCAATGATCTGTTGGGTGCGCAGGGCGACGGTCACCGCCTCCTCGCTGGGCAGGGCCAGCGCTTCATCGAGCGAGTTGGTGTGCAGGCTCTGCGCGCCGCCGAGCACTGCGGCCAGCGCCTGAATCGCCACGCGCGCCACATTGTTGAGCGGCTGCTGCGCCGTCAGGGTTACGCCGGCCGTCTGTGCATGAAAACGCAGCATCCACGAGCGCGGGTTGCGCGCGCCAAAAGTCTCGCGCATCTCGCGCGCCCAAATGCGCCGCGCCGCCCGATATTTGGCGATCTCCTCGAAGAAATCGTTGTGGGCGTTGAAAAAGAAAGAGATGCGCGGGGCGAATTCATCGATCTCCAGGCCGCGCGCCAACGCCCAACGCACATACTCGAAGCCGTCCGCCAGCGTGAAGGCCAGCTCCTGCACGGCGGTGGAGCCCGCTTCCCGAATGTGATAGCCGGAGACCGAGATCGGGTTCCAGAGCGGCATTTGCCTGGCCGCGAATTCAACCGTATCGGTCACCAGCCGCATTGAGGGCCGCGGGGGGAAGATGAACTCTTTCTGGGCGATGTATTCCTTAAGAATGTCGTTCTGCAAGGTGCCGCCGAGCCTGGCGCGCGGGACGCCCCGCTTTTCCGCCGCAGCGATATACATTGCCCAGAGGATGGCCGCCGGACTGTTGATGGTCATCGACGTGGTGATGTCGGCGAGCGGCAGGCCATCGAGCAGAATCTGCATGTCGGCGAGCGAGGAGCAGGCCACGCCGCACAGCCCAAACTCGCCCTCGGCTTCCGGCGCATCGGTGTCGTAGCCGTAGAGCGTGGGCATGTCGAAGGCGATGGAGAGACCGGTCTGACCCTGTTCGAGCAGATAGCGAAAACGTCGATTGGTCTCTTCCGCAGTGCCGAAGCCGGCGAACATGCGCATGGTCCACAGCCGACCGCGATGGCCGGTGGCGTGCACCCCGCGCGTGTAGGGATATTCGCCGGGCATGCCCAGGTCTTGGCCGTAGTCGGCGCCGGCGTTGTGCAGCGGCGTATAGACGCGATCGATCGGCACGCCGGAAATCGTGCTGAACTCTGGGTGACGCTCCGGGAAACGCGCCATCGCCGTGCGCAGCGCCTCCTGCTCCCAGGCGGAGACGCGTTCAGCAAGTTCGGCGAGCGCCCTGTCATCGTAGAGTTTCATAGCGTCCTTCTCTTCCCTACACTTTCCAATGCAGCGACCCGATAGGATAAGTTTGCGCTACAACCCTTCTTTCGTTTCGGCGATGAGGTGATCGACGACGGCTTTCAGATCGCCGTCGCTGGCGTCGAAGACGCGCAACTGACGGTCGGCGCTTGTGCCGTGGATCAGAATGTCTTCGATCGGTCGCAGGAAGGATCGAATGCCTAACTCATCGATTTCTTCGCCGATCAGCTCGAGCAGCTCGCGGATGAGCGCGCGCGTGGGCAGCTCTTCGGTCTTGCCGAAGTCGATCATCTTGCCGTCGACGCCGTAACGGGCGGCGCGCCAGCGGTTTTCGTCGATCAGCTCGGTGCGATAGACCCGAAAGGTGATGTTGCGCTGGCGCAGCTTCCAGAGCCAGAGCACCAGCGCCTGGAAGAGGCCTGCAATCGCAATCGCTTCATCGACGCGCGTGCAGATGTCGCAGATGCGAAACTCCAGCGTCGGGTATTTGTGATGGGGCCGGCAGTCCCACCAGATTTTGCTGGCGTCGGGGATGCAGCCGGTGCGCACCAGCGTGCCGACCAGATTGTCCCAGTCGGCGACGGTGCGGCAGATTTCCGCAGTGCCGGAGCGCGGAAAGTCGGCGAAGACGGCGGAGCGATAGCTCTTCAGCCCGGTCTTGCGACCCGACCAGAAGGGGCTGCTCGTGCTCAGCGCCAACACGTGCGGCAACATGTAGCGCACCACGTTCATCGTGTCGATGGCGAAGGCGCGGTCTTCGATGCCGATGTGCACGTGCATGCCGAAGATGAGCAGTCGCTGCGCCAGCATCTGCATCTCCTCCAGGACGCCTTTATAGCGCGGCAGCGGCGTGACCGGCTGGCTGAGCCAGCGACTGAAAGGATGGGTCGCCGCGGCCACGACGGCCAGCCCTTTCTGGCCCGCCAGATCGACGATGAAACGCCGCTGCTTGATCAGCTCCTCGCGCGCCTGCTCGACCGTACGGCAGACCGGCGTGCCCATCTCGACCATGGCCTGATGCAGCTCCGGCTTGATCTCGCGCTCGACCATGATCACGCGCTCGCCCTCAATGAACTGCGTGATGAATGAACGCAGCTCGCGCGTCTCCGGATCGACGATCTGATATTCCTCTTCGATTCCAATCGTGAGCGATGGCCGGATCATGCCAGGTTCTCCGTTTCTGCAATCAAAAAATCGACCACGCTGCGCAGGTCTTCGCCGCTTGCGCGCCAGATAGCCAGTTGCTGATCGGCGGCGCTGCCGCGCTCCAAAATCGCGTAACAGTGCTGCAGTTCATACCAAGAGCCAAGCCGACGCGCCAGCGGCTCCACCCGTTCAAGCAGCTCTTGAATCAACGCACGCGCCGGCAACTGCTGCTCTATGCCAAAATCGATCAGGTTGCCGTCCAGACCGTAGCGAACGGCGCGCCACTTGTTCTCCGCAATCAGCGTGCGCTCGTACAGCCGGAAGGAAAGGTTGCGCTTGCGCAGATCCACCATCCAGGCCACCGTCGCCTGGATCAAGGCGGTGACCGCCAACACGTCGCGCACGGAAGGCATCATGTCGCACATGCGAAAGACCAGCGTCGGGAAGCGATAATGGGGCATGACGTCGTATAGGATGCGCCGAGGGTCGGGGATGCTGTTCGTGCGCAGCAATGTGTCTACATAGGTGCGATAGTCATGGTAGCTGGAGAAAGCGCCGGGGATGCCGGTGCGCGGCAGAGAATCGACCAGCACCGACCGGTAGCTTTTCAGGCCGGTGTTGCGTCCAAGCCAAAAGGGGCTGCTCGTGCTCAAACAAAGGATGTGGGGGAGCACGTAGCGGATGGTGTTCATCACATCGATCGCCAGATCGCGGTCTTCCACGCCGATGTGCACCCGCAGCCCGAAGGCGAGGATGCGCCGCGCCACCATCTGCGCATCCTCGGCCATCTGTCGGAACTGCGCCAGCATCTCCTCGCGACCTTCCCAACGGCTGAAGGGATGGGTGCCTGCGCCGGCCACTTTGAAGCCGCCCTTTACGCCCAGCTCCAGCATCTGCTCGCGCACGCGCAGCAGCTTTTCGCGCGCCTCGTTGATGTCTGCGCAGACGGGCGTGCCCACCGAGACGGCGCCTTCCCGGATCAACGTTGCAAGCTCTGTGGTCGGCGTGCGCTCGTTGACCACCATCTTTTCGCGCGACATCGACTGCGTGGCGTACCCGAGCAGCTCGCGCGACTCGGGGTCGATCAGTTGATATTCCTCTTCAATGCCGATGTTCAAAGAGGGATGATACATAGGGTTCGGCTCCAAAAACAGAGATGGGAGATGGCATCCTGGAGACAGAATTCCCTGCTAAGGCGAAACGCTCAATTTCGCTGCAGAGACGCAAAGCGAGCTGAAGGATTTCAACCAATTGCGCTGTTACACTCTTCCCCTTGCTCCTCTCAATCTTTCTTATCTACAATAAAGGCCGGAACGACCGAGCCCCCTCCCGCCGTGACATTGAGCAGCGTCACTTTGCTCAGCCGCACCAGACAGCCATCGATCGCGTCCCCGTTGAAGATGAAAGGATCCGAATCGACCAGCCGACTGCTGATGTCCAGCGAGCCGTCGGGCAGAAGCGCCGGGAAATCTTCATACGCGATCACGGCGCGCGCCTGCACAATGGCCGGCTCTTCCAGCGCAGCTTTCAACGCGGCGTCCCATTCGCTCTGCTCGCATTCCCAGCCGATCAGCACGCCTTTGCCGCCATATTCGTCGTTCGGTTTGAGCACAAGTCGCTCCCTGTGCTCGCTTGCCCAGGGCAACAGGTCGATCGTCTCTCCCTCCGGCGAAAGCGTGGTGCGCTCCTCGACCACGCGCGTCCACGGGATGTGCTGCCGGATGGCCTCGCGCTCGGCGGGCGTGAAGAGATGGGCGTTGCGTTCGTCGGAGGCCACGGCGAAGCTGGCTTTTTTGTGCACCAGCTTGCAGGTGAATGGATTCGCCATGCAGATGGCCCCCGCCTTGAGTGCATCGATGATCGGATGATTGAGCCCGTAGCGCTGCAGCAGCTCGGTGGTCAACACCCGTTTATAAACATAGTCCACCGGTCGACCGTCGGCGTAGAGCACGCCCCCGCGAAATTCCATCTCGCCCGGGTCGCAGATGGTGGCGGTGACGCCGTAGCGGGCGAAGTAGCGCACGAACAGATGAAACTCGGTTGTCGTCGGCACACCCTTCCAGTCCACGATGACGATGTCCGGCAGTTTACTGCGATTGCCGCGCCACTGGTAGTAGATGCGCAACAGCGCATCGACCGCGCTGCGCCGTCCTACATCGAGCGGCTCGACATAATAGCGTTCGGCGAACGCCTTCATGAGCGGCGTCTCCAGAAACAGCTCACACAGCACGTCGCTGTAGGCCATGCTGGCCGGACTTTCGCCGTTCAGTTCGACGTAATTGAGGTGGTAGCTTCCGTCATCCCGCACGGTGAAGAAGCTGTCCAGGCGGGCGGTGGGCAGGATCGCGTCGAAGCCGGTGGGAATGTGAATCAGCGTCTCCTCCTCCGGCGTGAGGCGCACCTGGCGGCGCAGCTCCGGGTCGGCGAGCATCGCCTCCGCCATTTTGCGAAAGACGCCTAAGGTCACAGTGCTGCGCCAGCGCAGATAGTGCCAATCCATGCCGGTGTGAAACAGAGGGCGCAGCACCGTCGTCAGCGGGCGGTCGCCGAAGACCAGCCCTCGCGCAGAAAGACCGGGCAACAGCACGTCCCACGTCTCCTGCGCCATGGCGCCGGTGGTGCAGAGGGCATGATAGAAATCGATCGCTTGTTGTCGTTGGCTCATACAGGTTTTGCGTCGAAGAGGATGGATGGGTCTGTTGCAGTTGCCAACATTATAGCTATCTTGACCTGGGATGCAAACAGAAAATCGGCGGCTCAATGACAGAGGGCGATGGGTGCGCCCATCGCCCTCTGTACACAAAGGAGGAGGAAGAAACATCTATAGTAAACTGCATTTTCCCTCTGCCCGACGTGAGAAATTGTACAATCATTATATTTTGCTTACGCAGAGACGCGGAAGAGAAGCTCCGCCCGAAGGAAAGGAGAGCGTTTTCCCGGCAACTTTTTGGGGCGCCGCGTCGTACTGTTTTTTAGTCTCGATAGGGAGCGCGCAGAAAGCGCAAGGGGGCGACGGCGCCGATCAGCCAGATGACGAAGAGGATGAGCATGGCGGCCTGGGCAGGCCAGGAGAAAGCGGCCATCTCGCGTTGTAGATAGGCGACGACAACCAGCACGGCGGGCAATCCATTGCCCAGGGCGCAGGTCGCCAACGCAGACAGGCCGATCGTGCGTTCGCCGGAGGCGAGGAGGTAAAAAAGCCCTAAGGTGAGCAACCCTGCGCCGGCCAGGCGCAGCGGCCAGAGAGGGCCGACGCCAAGCCCCATCCATTCGATCAGGGATGAGGGGGGCCAGAGGAGAAAAAATGCGCCGGTGGCGAGGCTGGCGGCGCCGCAGAGTCGCAACACAACGCGCAGGGAACGAAAGGGATCGCTCAGCGTGTAGGCCATAGCGTCTTATTCTGGCCTGAGCGAAGCCGGCTTGTCAATTGCCGGGGAGGCAGGAAGAAGATTCGCCGATTTTTCGGATCTCGATGAAGTTTGTCGGCTGAGGATAAACGTCCTGGCTGATCGCGAAAAACCGCAGGCTTCTGCGAGATGGCGTCGAACGTTCTGCATGAAGCTGGAATCAACGGAAAGAGTTGCTCGGTTTTACGGAGAAGACAACGGACGATGACGAGAATCGATGTACGCGAAACTGCGTTGCTGCGCACGGAGAAAGTGCGTCGCCGACTGCTGCGCCATGCCGCTATCCTGGGCGGCGTCGTGGCCATGCTTTGGATCGTGGAGCTGCTGGACTGGCTGTGGCTGCGCGGCGCGCTAGACGGGTTCGGCATTCAGCCGCGCACATGGAGCGGCCTGCAGGCGATCGTGATCGCGCCGTGGCTGCACGCAGGCTTCGGCCACCTTCTGGCGAACACCATCCCCTTCGTGGTGCTCGGCTGGTTTGTGATGGTGCGGCGAACGACCGACTTTTTCATCGTGACGTTGGCGTCCTTGCTGGCCAGCGGCGCAGGCATCTGGCTCTTTGGCGGCGCTTCTTCAATTCACCTCGGCGCCAGCGGCGTCGTCTTTGGCTTTCTGGGCTACCTGCTGGCGCGCGGCTATTACGAACGCAGCGTCGTCGCTGTGGCGATGGCTGCGCTCGCCTTCTTTCTCTACGGCGGCATGTTGTGGGGCATGTTGCCGCTGCAGCAGGGGATCTCTTGGCAAGGGCATCTCTTCGGCTTCGTCGGCGGCGTCCTGGTCGCCTATGGGCAGGCGCAGCCGAGGCGTGAACTTGCGCCCTAGCGCCGCGATCGCAAGCCGCTCTTGAGCACCGCTCGATAGGCTTCGATGCGGCTGCGGCGCAGCGCCGGCTTGTGTCCCAGCCGCAATTTGAGCCACTCCATTCCGATCTGCAGCGCATACTCGAACAGCAGGTAGCGCCGCAGCGCCTCCGCCCAGCCTGGGCCGAACCATTTGCGCCAGTAGTGCACCTTGCTGGCGTTGAAGCGAATGTGTCGTTGCGTCGAGACCTGTTCGCTGCTTTTGCCTTCGTGGTGAAGCACCGCCGCCGCCGGTTCGTACACCACGCGCCAGCCCGCCGCCTTGATGCGCCGACAGAGGTCCATCTCTTCACTGTACATGAAAAAATCTTCGTCGAAAGGCCCCCTCGCCGTGGTCACAGCCTCCAACGCCTCGCGGCGACAGAGCATCGCCGCACCCACCACCCAGTCGACGTCGCTCCGGCGCTCCGGCGGCAGGTCGGCCATGAGCATGGCGCGCGCCCACGGGTTGGACGACCAGGCGCGGCCCAGCCAGGTGCTCTCGAAGAAGCCGGTGAGCGGCGTCGGAAAACGCCGGGCGCTGGGTTGCAGCGCGCCGTCGGCGTAGCGGAGCTGGGGGCCAATGACGCCGATGGAAGGATCGGCGAGCATTGCGCAATAGAGCGTTGTCAACGAATGCGCCGACGTCTCCAATGCAGAAGAGGCAGCCTCTTGATTCGGCGCAGGCGCCAGCTCCGTGTCCGGATTGAGAAAATACACAAAGCGACCGCGGCTGGCGGCGAAGCCGAGGTTGTTGCCTCCTGTGAAGCCGAGATTTTTCTCACTGGCCAGCATGCGCACCCAGGGGAAGCGCTCCATCACGCGCTGAGGCGTCTCGTCCTGGCTGGCGTTGTCGACGACGATCACCTCCAGCGCGGCGAAGGAGAGGGCGCGCACCTGTGACTCGACGTTCTGCGCCGCGCCTTCGGCGTCGCCTCCTTGCGCGCGGATCGGAAAGCGCCGTAAATCGGCCTTGTCTGGCAAGGTGGCGCGTTCGATCGAGGCCAGGCAGCGCTGCAAAAGCGGCCAGACGTTCCACGAGACGATTACGATCGAAAGATCGCAAGCTGCTTCCTTCTGCATATTTTGGATTGTAACGCAGCCTTCCAGAATTTTGACAGCGCTGCGGGGGTGTGATAGCCTCTTTGAATGCCTTCTGCTGACGTAGGTCCAGAAGGAAAGTGAATCGGGGCAAGTGCGCCCCGGCAACCCGCTGGAGTCCCGGTTTTCGGTTGCACGATGATGCGTTGTCTCGACGCCCGTTTCGATGGGCTGCAGATGCGCTCATTGCGTTGCTCGAATCGAATCCGCCAGGCGGGAAACAGGTGAAGCATCCTATGCGCCCTCCTGGCGACGTCAGGAGGGCGTTTGTTTTTGGCTGAAAAGATGAGGGCGCAGCGTTGATGAATCTGGATGTTCGCTCGGTCTTCTGGCAAGACCAGAAGGTGATGCTGATCGACCAGCGACTGTTGCCTGGGCAGTTTGTGGTGTCGGCGTTTGACACGGTCGAGGCGGTCGCGGCAGCCATTCGCGACATGGTGGTGCGCGGCGCGCCGGCGATCGGCGCCACCGGCGCCTATGGCATGGCGCTGGCGGCCTTTCACAGTCAGGCGACCGACCGCGAGGCGCTGCTGGACGATCTGCGTCGCGCCAAAGCGGTGTTGGACGCTGCGCGCCCCACCGCCGTTAATCTGAGCTGGGCGACGAGCCGCATGTTGGCGGTGGCTGAAAGGGCGCCCGTCGCCTCGGTCGAGGCGCTTCGTCAGGCGCTGCTCGCCGAGGCGAACGCCATCGCCGACGAAGACGTGGAGATCAACCGCAGGTTGGGCTTCCACGGCGCGGCGCTGATCAAGGACGGCGCCAACCTCCTCCATCATTGCAACACCGGTGCGCTGGCGACGGTCGGCTTTGGCACCGCGCTGGGGGTCATCTACGCGTGCGCAGAACAGGGCAAGCGCATCCATGTCTGGGTCGATGAGACGCGGCCCCGGCTCCAGGGCGCCCGCCTGACCGCCTGGGAGCTGATGCGCGCCGAGATACCGATGCACCTGATCGCCGACAACGCCGCTGGCCATCTGATGCGCACCGGTCAGGTGGACGCCGTGATCTTCGGCGCCGATCGCGTGGCGGCCAATGGGGATGTAGCCAACAAGATCGGCACCTATAAACTGGCCGTGGTGGCGCGCGAGAACGGCATCCCCGTCTACGCTGCAGTGCCCACCAGCACGATCGACTTGAACCTGGCCAGCGGCGATGAGATCCCAATTGAAGAGCGCAGCGCCGACGAGGTGACCCACATCGACGGCGTCGCCATTGCGCCGGCGGGCGTTCCGGTTTACAACCCGGCCTTCGACGTGACGCCGCATCGCTACATCACGGCGATCATCACCGAAGAGGGCGTCTGTTATCCGCCTTTTGATTTGAGTTTGCGTCGCGCCAAGGAGGCGGCGGAAGCGCGGCGACGAGAGAAATCGATGTAGCGTGTTTCGTAGTGCGTGGTCCGTCGCATGGGAGCGTCTCCGGCGCGCAGCGCGCACCACGCCACAGTGAGCCGACGATGAATCAACTGCGCAGCGTGTGCGTCTACTGTGGATCGAGCATGGGGAACAAGGCCGTCTATCGCCAGGCCGCCGAGGCGCTGGGGCGAGAGATCGTCAGCCGCGGCTTGCGGCTCGTCTACGGCGCAGGCAGCGTCGGGCTGATGGGCGTGCTGGCGCGCACCGTCTACGACCGGGGCGGCGAGGTGCTCGGCGTCATTCCCGCGGTGTTGACCGCGCGCGAGGTGGCGGGCGAGCAGATCGGCGAGACGATCGTCGTCGAGAGCATGCACGAGCGCAAAGCGCTGATGGCGCGCGAGGCGGACGCCTTCATCGCCATGCCCGGCGGTTACGGCACGCTGGACGAGCTGTTCGAGGCGATCACCTGGGGGCAGATCGGCATCCAGCGCAAGCCGATCGGGCTTTTCAACGTCAACGGCTACTTCGATCCGCTCCTGCTGTGGGTCGATCTGGCCGTCAAGGAAGGGTTCATTCGCCCCCAGCATCGCCAGTTATTCATCGTCAGCGACGATCCCTCGCTGTTGTTGGAAAAACTGGCCTTTCACGAGCCGCCGGAGGGGGTGGTGAAGCTGCCAGGCAACGGAGAGCGATTTGGGTGAGAAGAGAAATTGAGGAAATCGTATGTCCTTCGTGATTACAGGCTCGGTCGCCTACGACTATCTGATGTTCTACCCCGGCCGCTATCGCGAGCATATCCTGCCCGACCAGCTCGACAAGATCAGTCTGAGCTTTCTGGCGGAGTCGATGCGCAAAGAGCGAGGGGGCGTGGCCGCCAACATCGCCTATACGATGAAGCTGCTCGGCGCCGACCCGATTGTCTTCGCCACCGTCGGCCAGGATTTCGGCGACTATCGGCGCTGGATGGAGGAGAATGGCCTGCGCACCGATCACATCGTCGAAATTCCCGACGAGTTCACCGCCTCCTTTTTTGTCGGCAGCGACCAGGATCACAATCAGATCGCCATCTTCTACACCGGCGCCATGGCGCGGGCGCGCGACTTCAGCCTGACCTCCCGCGGGCTGCACAACGCCCAGACGGTCGTCATCAGCCCCAACGATCCCGGCGCCATGCTGCGGTACGCGCAGGAATGTCGCCAGCTCGGCGTCCCCTACGCCTATGACCCCAGCCAGCAGATTGCCCGCCTGAGCGGCGAGGAGCTGGCCGAAAGCATCCCCGGCGCAACCTATCTGCTCTGCAACGAATACGAGCTGGCGATGATCCTGAACAAGACCGGCTGGACGCTCGACGAGCTGCGCACGAAGGTGAAGGCGCTGATCACGACGTTGGGCAAGGAGGGCAGTCGCATCCACGTAGAGGGCGAGGAGGTGCGCGTGCCGGCCGCGCACCTCGAGCAGCCGGTGGACCCTACCGGCGCCGGCGACGCCTACCGCGGCGGTCTGTTCGCCGCGCTGCTGGCAGGGCTGCCCTGGGATGTGGCCGGCCGCGTGGCTGCGCTGTGCGGCGCCTATGCGCTGGAGCATCGCGGCACCACTGCCCACCGCTTCACGCCCGAGGAGTTTATCCGGCGCTACACCGCCAATTTCGGCCCGGAGCCGAGGCTGGACCGGCTCTTCGCAAACAGGCAAGAGGTTGTGGACGCCTTGCCGGCGACGGACGCGCGATGAACGCCGAACGACGCACCCAAATCGCAAGCCTGCTGGCGAGCGACGTCCTCTGGTCGGCCTACGCCCTGGCCGATCTGCAGCCGGAGATGGCGTCCTACTGTCGGTGGTTCGTCCACGAAAATGGGAGCAGGCGCGGCGTGGCGTTGCTCTACAGCGGGTTGACGCCGCCGGTGCTCTTTCTGCACGGCGACCCGGCGGCGCTGGAAGCCGCCATCGACGGTGCAACGCTGCCGGAGATGGTTTCCCTCAGCATCCAGGAGGCGCACGAACCGGTGATCGCCAGGCGCTATCGATGGGTGGAGCGGCGGCCCATGTGGCGCATGGCGCTGCGAGAGGCTCCGTTCGCCGTAGATGCGCAGAGATGCAGCGGGGATGGCGGAGAAGACATTTCAGGCTCCTCGTCGCAGCCTTTTCCGGTGGAGACCGGATTGCGGCTGCGGCGGCTCACTGCTGAGGACGCTGCACAGGTGGAGAGGTTGTTCGCCTGCGGCGGGCCGTTCACGCCGGATGCATTTGCGCCGCGCCAGATTGAGGCCGGCGTCTTTTACGGCCTTGAAGACGCCGTGGGCGAGCTGGTCGCCGTCGGCGGCACGCACATTGTGGACTACGGCGCCCGCATTGCCGCCATCGGCAACATGTACACGCGTCCGGATGCGCGTCGGCGCGGAGCGGGCGGTTCGATTTTGCGCGCTGTCGTCAAAACGTTGCAGGCCGGCGGCGTCGAGACCATTGTGCTCAACGTCGACCAACGCAACGACGCCGCGCGACGGCTGTATGAGCAGTTTGGCTTCGCCGTCCATTGCCCTTTCATCGAGGGCATGGCGACGATTCTTGGATAGTATCGAACTCTTGAGTGAATCAACGGAGAAATCTGAATGAGTGTAGCCACCCAAACCAAATCCTATGACATCGCCGACATCAGCCTGGCCGAACGCGGACGCTTCCGCATGCAGTGGGCGGCCAGGGAGATGCCTGTGCTCGACCTGATCGAAGAACGCTTCCGCCGCGAGCAGCCGCTCAAGGGGGTGCGCATGGCGGCGGCCATGCACGTTACGGCGGAGACGGCCAACCTGATGCGCGTGTTGCTCGCCGGCGGCGCAGAGGTGGCGCTGGCCGCATCCAACCCGCTGAGCACGCAGGATGACGTCGCCGCTGCGCTCGTCGCCTACTACGAGATGCCCGTCTTCGCCATCAAGGGTGAGACAACTGAACAGTACAACAGCCATCTCAACAGCGTGCTGGACATCAAGCCGCACATCACCATGGACGACGGCATGGATTTGGTCGCCATGCTGCACACGCAGCGCAGCGAGCTGCTGGAGAACGTCGTCGGCGGCACCGAGGAAACGACGACGGGCGTCATCCGACTGCGCGCCATGGCTGCGGCGGGCAAGCTCGCGTTCCCGGTGATCGCGGTCAACGACGCGCAGACCAAGCATTTCTTCGACAACCGCTACGGCACCGGCCAGAGCACCATCGACGGCATCATCCGCGCCACCAACATCCTGCTGGCGGGCAAGAACTTCGTCGTCGCCGGCTACGGCTGGTGCAGCAAGGGCATCGCCATGCGCGCGCGCGGCATGGGCGCCAACGTCATCGTCACCGAAGTGGACCCGCTCAAAGCGCTGGAGGCGGTGATGGACGGCTACCGCGTCATGCCGATGCTGGAGGCGGCGAAGATCGGCCATATCTTCTGCAGCGCCACGGGCGACATCAACGTCATCGACGGCCATCACATGGCGGTGATGCAGGATGGCGCCATCCTCGCCAACAGCGGCCATTTCGACGTCGAGATCAACCTCAAGGCGCTGCGCAAGATGAGCGTCAAAATCACGCGCGTGCGCGACTTCCTGGACGAATACACCCTGGAGGATGGTCGCCGGCTCTATGTGGCGGGCGAAGGGCGTCTGGTCAACCTGGCTGCGGCGGAGGGGCATCCCAGCGCAGTGATGGACATGAGCTTCGCCAATCAGGCGCTGGCCGCCGAGTACATCCTCAAGCACGGGCGGGAGCTGGAGCGCAAAGTGTACGACGTGCCCCAGGAGATCGACCAGGAGATCGCGCGGCTGAAGCTGAAGGCGATGGGCGTCGAGATCGACGTCCTGACGTCTGAGCAGGAAGCCTATCTGAATGAATGGACGTTGGGGACCGGACACTAAAGTGGAGAAGAGAGAGATGACAACCTTTATGACTTCACCGCGCCTTCTGTTCACGAGCGAATCGGTGACGGAAGGCCATCCGGATAAAATGTGCGACCAGATCAGCGATGCGGTCCTGGACGCCGTGATGGCGCAAGACCCCTATGGCCGCGTGGCCTGCGAGACGGCCGTCAAAACCGGTTTCGTCCTATGCCTGGGCGAAATCACGACCAAGGCGTCGATCAACTTCGACGAGCTGGTGCGCAAGGTCATCCTCGACATCGGCTTCGATTGCAGCAACAAGGGCTTCGACGGCAACACCTGCGGCGTGCAGGTCGCCATTGCAGCGCAAAGCCCCGACATCGCCATGGGCGTCGATAAGGCGCAGGAGTTCAAGACCGGCGAGATGAGCGAAGATGAGATCGAGGCGATCGGCGCTGGCGATCAGGGCATGATGTTCGGCTTCGCCTGCGACGAGACGCCTACGCTGATGCCGATGCCGATCTACCTGGCGCACAAGCTGGCGCGACGGCTCAGCGAGGTGCGCAAGCAGGGCATCCTGCCCTGGCTGCGTCCGGACGGCAAGACGCAGGTCACGGTCGAATACTCCTACGGCAAACCCAAGCGCATTCACACGGTGCTGATCAGCACCCAACATGACCCGGAGATCGGCCAGCAGGAAATTCGCCATGCGTTGATTGAACATGTGATCGATCCGGTGCTGCCCGGCGAGCTGGTCGATAAGGACCTGATCATTTACACCAATCCCACCGGTCGCTTTGTCGTGGGCGGCCCGATGGGCGACGCCGGGTTGACCGGCCGCAAGATTATCGTCGACACCTACGGCGGCATGGGGCGACACGGCGGCGGCGCCTTCTCCGGCAAGGATTGCACCAAAGTCGATCGCAGCGCCGCCTACGCCGCGCGCTGGGTGGCGAAGAACATCGTCGCCGCCGGGCTGGCGTCGCGCTGCGAAATTCAGATTGCCTACGCCATCGGCGTGGCGCATCCTTTGAGCATCAACGTTGAGACCTTCGGCACGGGGCGCATTTCCGATGAAAAGATCGCCGACCTCATCAGCGAACACTTCGACCTGCGACCGGGCGCCATCATCCGTGACCTGAACCTGCGGCGGCCCATCTATCGGCAGACCGCCGCCTATGGCCACTTTGGCCGCGATGACATTCAACTGCCTTGGGAGGACACCAGTCGCGCCGCAGCGCTGCGCCTCGCCGCCGGCCTGGGCAAGCCGGTCACTGCGTAACATGCAGGCGAGATTGCGTGCTGGATTGAAACGATCGCCTCAGGTCTCCTCGAGGGAAGGGAGACCTGAGGCCGCCCTGACCCGTCTGAATTTTATAAAATCTTTGGGGTGCGCCATTTACAATTTTGCAAATTCCCCACGCAGCGACAGTATTGGTTTATCCATTTGGCCCGGCGAGAGCGGCTCCACCCACACCGTTGCATCATAGAAAAGTGCACCTGCCCCCATATCCGCCTCATCCGGCGGCGTGGTCTGGTTGATATTGCGTCCATCCGGACTGAATTTGGGCCACCACACCCCTGGCGCAAGCACTGTTCCAGGAACGATCGCCTCGGTGACTCTGGCGGTGAGCGTCACTTCCCCATATGAATTGCAGACGCGCACGCGTGCTCCATCCTCGATCTGGCGCGGTCTTGCCTCCTGCGGATGAATCCAAAGGAAGGGTTGCTCTTCGCGCTGCAGGAAACGCGGCGAATTGGCGAACGTCGAATTGAGGAACGAATGCGCCGGCGGCGAGATGCAGACGAGTGCGCCATCGAAGGATGCAATTGCTTCGCTGCGCTCGCCTGGTTGCAACGCCGCTTCTTCGGCGTGAAGTTGTCGCCAGCGCGGCGGCGTATAGTCCGGGAGCGGGTCATAACCATCTTCGGCCATGCGCGCGCTGAAAAATTCGCATTTGCCGCTCGGCGTCGGAAAGTTGCCTTCGGCGAAAGGCAGATATGGCTCCGGCAGGTTGAGGCGGAAGAATCCCTCGTTCAGCAGTCGCTCCCAGGTGAGGCCGGCGAAACGCTCGTGCGTCTGCGCCTCTACAAAGGCGCGCAGGATTTCCTCGTCGCTTTCGCGAAAACATGGATCGTCGTAGCCCATCGCCCAGGCCAGCCGACGGAAAATCTCGCTGTTGGGCAGGGACTCGCCCACCGGCGCAATGGCCGGACGATTGAGCGCAATCCACGCATGGCCATAGGCGCGGTGAAGGTCCCAGTGTTCGAGCTGCGTCGTCGCCGGCAACAGATAATCGGCGTAGTCAGCGGTGTCGGTCTGGAAGTGCTCAAGCACCACCGTGAACAGGTCCTCTCGCCGCAACCCTTCCAGCACAGCGGCCTGATCGGGAGCAACCGCCGCCGGGTTGCAGTTGTAGACGATCAGCGCCTTGACCGGCGGACCGGCCTCCTCCGGCGTCGGAATCGGATCGATCGGGCGAGGATGATAATGCGCGCGGGCGATGCGCTCCGGGTCGCGGCTGAGGGCGTCGCCCAGGCGGTTCATGTTGATCACGCGCGGGAAAGGGCGGGTCGGGGAACCGGCGTTGTCTTTTTGCCGCTCCGCTTTGGCCTTTTCCAACAGGTCGGGACGATGCAGCCCGCTTTTGTCGAGGTGGCGGAAGAGGCCGCTGCTGCTGAGCTGTACGCCGCCTCCGCGCTCTCGCCAGGCGCCGACCAGCGCAGGCAGGCATGTGATCGTGCGCACGGCCATGCCGCCGCCGTAATGGCGCTGCAGGCCGTAGTTGATGCGAATGCCGGCGGGACGGGTTGTTGCGTACTCGTGCGCCAGCGCGGCAATGCGTTCGGGGGGAACGCCGGTGATCTCGGCGCTGCGAGCCGGCGTCCACGCTTGCACGCGCTCAACAAGCTGCTCAAAGCCGAGCGTATAGCGCGCTACATAATCGGCGTCGTACAGTTTCTCTGAGATAATCACATGCATCATCGCCAGCGCCAGGGCGGCGTCGGCGCCGGGGCGAATGGGGATCCACTCGTCGCTGGCCTGGGCCGTGCGCGTATTGGCCGGATCGATGACGAGCACGCGGGCGCCCCGCTTCCGCGCCTGCTGGATGAAAGGCCAGAGATGCAGGTTGCTGGTCAGCGTGTTGCTTCCCCAAATCAAAATCAGGCGCGAGAAAGCGAAATCTTCCGGCAGCATCCCTTCCGCGGCGCCGATGGTGTAGAGGTACCCCTGGAAGCCCGCCTCTGCGCAAATGGTGCGGGCGAGCTGGCTGGCGCCCATGCGGTTGAAAAAGCGCGACGCCATCCCCTCGCCCTGGAGAAAGCCGAGCGTCCCGCTGTACGAATAAGGCAACACTGCTTCGGGGCCGTATTCCTCGATGATCGCTCGAAGACGACGGGCGATGTCGGCGATGGCCTCCTCCCAGGAGACGCGCTCGAAGCGTCCGCTGCCCTTCGACCCGACGCGACGCAGAGGAGCCGTGAGGCGATCTTTGTGATAGGTGCGCTCCAGATAGCGATCCACCTTGCCGCACAGCCTGCCCTGCGTAATGGGGTGATCGGGATGCCCCCAAAGATCAACGGCCGCGCCGGTGGCGCGATCGACGGCGACCTGCCAGCTGCAGGTGTCGGGACAGTCGTGCGGGCATGCGCCCGTGACGACGTCGAACGCTGGATTGTCGAGATAGAGATTCAATCTGGACATTTCGTTCTCCCGCTGCCGAACGAACTGAAGTTCAATAGATCACCTTACATAGAAGGTTTTGGTTTGGGAAGCTTTAGGCTTTTTAACAAACGCGAAGGCTCTGGCTTCCTCGTAGGTGCGGCTCTCAGCCGCACGCTCTCGATGTCCCGCAAGGCCCTGGGGAATGCAAGGAAGCGCAGTTGCGAGCTGCGCCTACGGGTTGCCAGAATCCTTGATGAAAATCCGTCCAATTTCCTGAAAGATTGCATTTTTACGCGACATCGAACTGCGTAACATGAGTGAATGATTTATCTTATCGCAATCGGGAGAATTTGCGATAAATTCTCCGTCCCATCTTTGAGCTTATGCGCACTCACCGGCGACGCCAGGGAACGCGCTGACGGGCGGCTGCGCAGCGCTTCACCGACTCAAGGTTCGCGGGAGCCGGCGTATTGTCTACGGCTCTTTGTGCAAAGTGTACAAAGAAGATTGCCCAGCTTTCGGCAATTTTCGCTCTGGCGTTCCGCCCTGCATTTCACTATAGTTTCTGACGGTATGTTCGAGGTTTCGATTTTCTAAGTTTGGTGTGGCTGCGCCGCTCTGACTGCATTTTTCCACGCCCGAATGCAGTCAGGCGGTTTTGCTGTCTGGCAATCGTTGATCCATTCACAATCAAAACGCACGAGGAGTTTGTGTCATGAGCTTGAACTGTCGTACACCGCAGGATGTCACCCGCGCCATTGAAGAAAATCACATTGAATTTATCGATTTGAAATTCACCGACCTGTTTGGTCAGTGGCATCACTTTTCTGTGCCGGTCGACTATTACGATGAAGAGGACCTCTTCAAAGGGGGGCTGGGCTTTGACGGCTCTTCGATCCGCGGCTTCAAGTCGATCGAAAGCAGCGATATGCTGCTTGTCTGCGACCCAACGACGGCGTTTATCGACCCGGTCTGCGCCCATCCGACGATCAGCGTCATCGCCAACGTCTATGAGCCGGGCACAATGGAGCCATTCAGCCGCGACCCGCGCAACGTGATTCGCCGCGCCGAAGCCTTCATGAAGGAGACGGGCATCGCCGACACCATGTACTGCGGGCCGGAGGCGGAATTTTTCATCTTCGACCGCGTGCATTATGAAACCGGTCGCTATTTCGCCAGCTACGGCATCGAGAGCGATGAAGCCATTTGGACCTCTGGAGAATGGGGGCCGGGCCACAAGGTGAACTTCAAGGGTGGCTATTTCCCGGTGGCGCCCTTCGACCAATTTCAGGATATTCGCTCCGAAATGGTCAATGAGATGATCAAGGCCGGGCTGAAAATCGAGCGCCATCATCATGAGGTCGCCACGGCCGGCCAGACGGAGATCGACCTGAAGTTTGCGCCGATGGTTCAGATGGCCGACTGGATGCAGATTTATAAGTACATTGTGAAAAATGTGGCGGCGCGGCACGGCAAGACTGCAACCTTCATGCCCAAGCCACTGTTCGAGGACAACGGCTCCGGCATGCATGTGCACCAGAGCCTTTGGAAGGATGGGCAGCCGCTCTTCGCCGGCGACAAATACGCGGGGCTGAGTCAGTTGGCGCTCTGGTACATCGGCGGCATTCTCCACCACATTAACTCGCTGCTGGCCTTCTGCGCGCCGACGACCAACAGCTATCGCCGTCTGGTGCCCGGCTATGAGGCGCCTGTGGTGATCGCCTACTCCGCCCGCAACCGTTCGGCCGCCTGTCGCATTCCGGTCTCTTCGCCCTCTCCGAAGGCCAAGCGCGTAGAGTTCCGCTGCCCAGACCCAGCCGCGAACCCTTATCTGGCGTTCTCGGCTATGCTGATGGCAGGTCTGGACGGCATTCGCAATCAGATCGATCCAGGCAACCCGTCGGAAATGGATCTCTTCGAGGGCGAAACGCTCAAAAAGGTGCGCACTGTGGAAGGATCGCTCGACAAGGTGCTCGACGCACTGGAGGCGGACCACGATTACCTGACCGCCGGCGGCGTCTTCAGCGAGCAACTGCTTGAAACGTACATCAGCTACAAACGGTTGAACGAGTTCGACGCCGTGCGCCTGCGACCCCACCCGCACGAGTTTGTCATGTACTACGGCGTGTAACCGTCCAACGCCCTTGCAACCTTGCATATGTTCAACACTTGCGCCCGCAAAGTTGCACGGGCGCAAGTGTTCGTTTATAAACCAGGAAAGCAGTTTTCTCATTGCTGAATCGGGGGCAATCTCCATGATCGTTGATTACAAGCCAGAAGAGCTGGAACGCATTGACGAGATCATCAGGCGCAACGACATCCGTTTCATTCGCCTCCAGTTCTCGGACATTATCGGCGTTTCCAAGCAGATCACGATCCCGGTGGATCACTGGGATGACGCTGTCGCGCAAGGCGTTTGGTTTGACGGCAGCTCCATCGAGGGTTTCGCCCGCATCGCCGAAAGCGATATGTACCTGACGCCTGACCTTGACACGTTCCGCGTGATCCCGTGGGAGATGGACCTGTCGACCGCGCGTGTGATCTGTGATGTGCGCACGCCGGACGGCGCGCCCTTTGAAGGCGACCCGCGCTATGTGCTCAAACGTCAGCTCGACCGGGCGGCGAAGCTGGGGCTGGACTATTACGTCGGCCCGGAGCTGGAGTTTTTCCTCTTCAAGGTGCATCCGAACGGCGAGTTGCTGCCGCTGACGCCGCACGATGAGGCGGGCTATTTCGACGTCAGCACCGACCTCGCCCACAGCGTGCGTCGGCAGATGGTCGATGCGTTGAGCGCAATGGGGATCGATGTGGAGGCCTCCCATCATGAAGTCGCAGCGGGACAGAGCGAGATCGACTTCCGCTACGGTCCGGCGTTGTACGCTGCGGACGCCACCATCACCTTCCGCACGACGCTCAAAGCCGTCGCCCAGAAAAATGGCCTGCACTGCACCTTCATGCCCAAGCCCATTGCCGGCATTCCCGGCAACGGCATGCATGTGCATCAGAGCCTGTGGCGACGCGACACCGGCGACACCGCCATGCATGATCCTGGCAACGAGTACGGCCTCAGCCAACTGGCGCTCCACTTCATCGCCGGTCAGCTCGCCCACGCCGCGGGGATGACGTCGATCCTGGCTCCGCTGGTGAACAGCTACAAGCGTCTGGTGCCCGGCTACGAAGCGCCGATTTACGTCTCCTGGGGCCGCACCAACCGCAGCGCGCTGATCCGCATCCCACGCCTCACCCCTGGCCGCTATAAGAGTACGCGCTGCGAGCTGCGCTGCCCGGACCCCAGCTGCAACCCCTATCTGGCGTTCGCTGTCATGTTGGCCGCCGGCCTCGACGGCATTGAGAATAAGCTCGATCCGCCGCCGCCATCCGAAGAAGACCTCTATCATGTCGACGGCGTGCGCGCCGGGTTGGAGATGCTGCCGGGCGACCTCGGCGACGCCATCGACGCCCTCAAACAGGACGAAGTGATCCAGGCGGCGCTGGGACAACATGTGTACGAGCGTTTCGTCGAGGCGAAGATGCTCGAGTGGGGCGAATATCAGCGTTACGTCACCCGTTGGGAGCTGGATCGCTATCTTAAAATTTATTGACAGGCATATTGTCGGGGACGTGCGGCGCAGCCGCACGTCCCTTCTCTCCCCCTCTCCCAGCATTGGGAGAGGGGGCCGGGGGGTGAGGGTCCTGCGAGCCGCACCTACCGGGAAACCGAGGATGTTTGCGTAGGCGCCGCTCGTAGCGGCGCTGGCCGGGTTCGCCCAAATGCTCGGGGATTGCCGGGGACTGCGTAACTTTCATTATCAAGCCATCGTATCGCTAAGGAAGTTGAGGCGTTAGCATTGAAGCCGGTAACCGCATCCGCCGTGCTGACTGCGCGGCCTTCGTACACCCGTCTGGCGTTGATTTTGGGCGCTCTCGCCGCCTTTGGCCCATTTTCGATCGATATGTATCTGCCGGCGCTGCCGACGATCGCCGCTGAGTTTGGCGTGACGACGGCGACGATTCAGCAGACGCTCTCTGTTTTCTTCATCGGCCTTGCGCTCGGACAGCTGTTCTACGGCCCCATCTCCGACCGGGTGGGCAGGCGCGCTCCGCTGCTCTTTGGCTGTGGGCTGTACACCGTGGCGAGCATCGGCTGCGCGCTGGCGCCTTCGGCCGGCGGCCTGATGGCGCTGCGCTTTCTGCAGGCGTTGGGCGGCGCCGTCGGCATGGTGATCGGCCGGTCGGTCGTGCGCGACTGCTTCGAGGAGCGCGAGGCGGCCCGCATGTTCTCCCTGCTGGTGCTGGTGATGGGCATTGCGCCGATCACGGCGCCATTGCTCGGTGGACAGGTGCTGATCGCATTGGGGTGGCGCGCCATTTTCCTCTTCCTGGCTGCATTTGGGCTTTTCTGCCTGCTGATGGTTTGGTGGGGGCTGGGAGAGTCCTTGCCCAAAGAACGACGCACGCGAGAAGGGCTAGGCTATGCGCTGCGCGCCTACGCCGGCTTGCTCAGCGACCGCCGCTACATGGGTTTCGCGCTGGCCGGCGGCCTGGCCTCGGCGGCGATGTTCGCCTATATTTCTGGCTCTCCTTTTGTCTTTATCGAGCTGAACGAGGTGCCGCCTGAGCACTTTGGCTTTTTCTTCGGCGCGAACGCCGCCGGCCTGATTACGGCTTCTCAGCTCAACCGCTGGCTTCTGAATCGCTTCAGCGCCGCAGCCCTGCTGGGCGCCGCGCTGAACGTCACGGCCGGCGCGGCGCTCTTGCTGCTGGGGGTTACATTGCTGAACGTCGGCGGTTTTCCTCTCCTGGTGGCGCTGCTCTTTGTCGTCATCGCCAGCACCGGCATGGTGATGCCGAATGCGACGGCGCTGGCACTGGGGCCTTATGGACGGAAGGCCGGCAGCGCCTCCGCCGTGTTGGGCGCCACGCAGTTTGCAGCCGGCGCACTGGCGGGCGCTCTGGTCGGCCTGCTCGCCAACGGCGCCGCCCTCCCTATGACCGGCGTGATTGCGCTGTGCAGCGTCGGCGCATGGATGTGCTTGCGATTCCTGGCGCGTCCCATCCAGACCACGCGGATTGCGGCAAAGGCTCGGTGACATTCATTGTTTCGTGTTGCGTGGTTCCGTGTTGCGTGTTCCGAGGCGCCCTTTCCTCACGCAACACGCAGCACGCAACACGCAGCACGCAACACCTGCCACGCCTCATCGTCACCCCTTCGGTTTCTTTGTCGCTTTCGCCTGCGCCTCCGGCACGCTCACAACGGCGGTCAGCTTACTCTTGCGTTTGTCTGTTTTTCCGCCGGATGGCTTCACCTCTGGAACCTGCTCGATAAACTCGAACGCCAACGGCGCCGTTGCGTCCTTTGGCTGCGCAGATGCGGTTGTCTTTGGCTTGCGCCCACCGGATGGAGGCGCAGGCGTTTTTTCCGCCGCAGGTTGTTGAGCGGCGCTGGCAGCTTTCGCCCTATCGGTGACTTTTTCGTCGCCGGTTGTCTTCCTCTCCTCCCGGCTGCGTTTGGAGTTTGAGACGCGCAAAGGCTGTGAGCTTGGTGGGGAGGACGGCGTTTCGGCCATCAGCCTCCTGCTGCCCTCTTTTTCCTCCTCACTCTTTTCGCCCTTGACCCCCTCAATCCGCCATGCGGCCGCGATCGCGTCCTGAGACGACAGCTCGACAACCGCCTTGCCCTGCACGCTGCGCCCCATCGCCGGAACCTCCACCGTCAGCATCGGTTTGGCGACCCCACGTGCGGTGACGAAGACCAGCCAGTCGCCCTCGCTTTGAGGAGGCAAGACCAACGCAGCCGCCACCTCGCCCGTTTTGTCGGTGACCTTGTGTGCGACGATGCCGCCGCCGTTGCGCCCCTGTGCGCTGTAGTCGGCCAGCGGCGAACGTTTGGCGAAGCCGGCGCGCGTCACGGTCAGCAGCTCGCCGGCGGGATCGACGACGCCGGCGTAGACGATGCGATCCTTTGGCTTGAGCTTCATGCCGCCGACGCCGCCCGCAGGCAGCCCCATGCTGCGCACCTCCTCTTCGCTAAAGCGGATCGACTGCCCCTGTGCGCTGACCAGGATCACTTCCTGTCCGCCTTGGGTGCGCAACGCCCAGAGCAGGCGATCGCCGTCATCTACGTTCATCACGGTGAACTCACCGCCGGTGTTGGACTGCACGTCCTCGGTCCGGACGCGCTTGACCATGCCCTGCTCGGTGACCAGGAAGAGATAGTCGGCTTCGTCGCCGTTGCGTTCGCGCGGCAGCGCAAGCGCAGCGATGATGGCGTCCCGGCCTGTGAAGCCGGTTAGATCGGAGACCTTCTTGCCGCCCTCTTCGGGAATTTCATGCACGCCGATGCGGCTGCAGCGGCCGTCTTTGCTGAAGACGTAGAGGTAGTCGCGCGTGCTGGCGGAGAGGAGCGCGACCTGGCTGTCCTTGCCGATCTGGCGCACGATCGAGGCGCCGGGCTTGCTGACGGCCTGACGCCGCAAATCGCCGTTTTTGCCGAGGCTCACCCACACGCGCTGATCGGGCAGCAGGTCGGTCGTCGTCAGCGCGCCCCTGGTGCGGTCGACGATCTGCGTGCGCCGCGCGTCGCCGAACTCCTGCTTGATCGCCAGCAACTCCTCTTTGATCACGCCGAGCACTTTGTGCGGATGGGCCAACAGGTCCTCGAGGTAGGCGATGCGTTGCTTGAGTTCTTTATACTCCTCTTGCAGCTTCTTGCGCTCCAGCGCAGCCAGCCTGCGCAGTTGCATGTCGAGGATCGCCTGCGCCTGGAGCTCGGTGAACTTGAAGTTGTGCATCAGGTTGTTGCGCGCGGTCTCGACGGTCTGGCTGCGGCGGATGGTCTGGATCACCTCGTCGAGGATGTCGAGCGCGCGCAGCAATCCTTCGACGATGTGGGCGCGCTCTTTCGCCCGTTTCAGCTCGAACTCCGAGCGTCGGCGGATGATCTCCTGGCGGTGTTGGATAAAGAGCTGCAACATACGCTTGAGGCTGAGCAGTCGCGGCTGTCCATCGACCAGCGCCAGGAGCTGCATGCCGAAGGTCTGTTGCAGCGGCGTGTACTTGAAGAGGTCGGCGAGCACGGCTTTAGGGTCGGCCCCGCGCGTCAGCTCGATGACGATGCGCATGCCGGTGCGGTCGGACTCATCGCGCAGGTCGCCGACGCCTTCGATCTTGCCGTCGCGCACCAGGTCGGCGATGCGTTCCAGCAGCGCCGTTTTGTTGGTCTGATAAGGCAGCTCGGTGACGACGATGCGCGTGCGGCCGCGGCTGATCTCCTCGAAGTGCGCCTTGGCCTGCAGGATCAGCCGCGACTTGCCGACCGAATAGCCCTGAGCGATGGCGTCGGCCTCTTCCTCGCCTTTGCTCTCCTCTCGATAACGGTAGAGGATGCCGCCGGTTGGGAAGTCGGGCCCCTTGATGAAGCGCATCAGCGCCTCGGTGGTGATGGCGTCGACCTGATCGTAGTGGTCGATCATGTAGGCCAGGGCGTCGACGACTTCGCCCAAATTGTGCGGCGGGATGTTGGTCGCCATGCCGACGGCGATGCCGCTGGAGCCGTTGATGAGCAGGTTGGGCAGCGCGGCGGGCAGGATGTCCGGCTCGCGCAGGGTGTTGTCGAAGTTGTCGTGCCAGTCAACCGTCTCTTTTTCCAGGTCTTCGAGCATCAGGTCGGCGATGCGCGCCAGCCGCGCCTCGGTGTAGCGCATGGCTGCGGCGTTGTCGCCGTCGATGCTGCCGAAGTTGCCCTGGCCGTCGATCAGCGGGTAGCGCAGGCTGAAGGGCTGCGCCATGCGCACCATGGCGTCGTAGACGGCGGCGTCGCCGTGGGGGTGGTACTTGCCCAGCACCTCGCCGACGATGCGCGCGCTCTTCTTGTGCGGCTTGTCGTGCGTGAGCGAGAGGTCGTGCCACATGGCGTAGAGAATGCGGCGGTGCACCGGCTTGAGGCCGTCGCGCACATCGGGGAGCGCCCGCGCCACGATCACGCTCATGGCGTAGTCAAGGTAGGCGGTCTGCATCTCCTGGGTGATGTCGGCGACGCGCACCGCCCCGATGAGGGCGTCGGCTGCGCCGTTGGTGTTGATCATCGGCTGACTTCCTTCACTATTGTTTCCTGATGATGTCCTAAGAATACGAGAATATACGGCCGTTTCTTACGCCATCACCTTCCGCTCCACCTCGATCCGGCGCAGCTCCACCAACTGATCGCGCAGCGCAGCCGCGCGTTCGAACTCCAGCGCTTTGGCCGCCTGCTTCATCTCCTGCTCGATCGACTTGATCAGCTTCGCCAGGTCTTCGGGCGAGAGATGCTCCGGATCGACGTCAACGACGGTCGGCGCCTCGACGCCGGCCTCCACCTTGTACGTCGCTTTGCTCTCCGCCATCACGCGCACGCGGTCGGTGAGATCGCGGATGCCCTTGACGATGCTCTGCGGCGTGATGCCGTGCTCGCGGTTATACGCCTCCTGGATGGCGCGGCGACGGTTGGTCTCGTCGATGGCGCGGCGCATCGAGTCGGTGATGACGTCGGCGTAAAGGATGGCCTTGCCCTCCACATGGCGGGCGGCGCGGCCGATGGTCTGAATGAGCGAGCTTTCGCTGCGCAGGAAGCCCTCCTTGTCGGCGTCGAGGATCGCCACCAGCGACACCTCCGGCAGGTCCAGCCCTTCGCGCAACAGGTTGATGCCGACGACAACGTCGTAGACGCCCAGCCGCAGGTCGCGCAGAATCTCAACGCGGTCGATGGTGTGGATCTCGCTGTGCAGGTAATGCACCTTGACGCCCAGCTCGGCGAGATATTCGGTCAGGTCCTCGGCCATGCGCTTGGTGAGCGGCGTCACCAGCGCGCGCTGCCCCTTGGCGACGCGCATCTTGATCTCGCGCAGCAGGTCGTCGATCTGGCCCTTCGTCGGTCGCACCTCGACGACCGGATCGACCAGGCCGGTCGGGCGAATCACCTGCTCCACGATCTGCTCGGCCTTTTCTTTTTCATACGGGCCAGGGGTGGCGCTGACGTAGATCACCTGGTTGAGATGCTCCTCGAACTCCTCGAAGGTGAGCGGTCGGTTGTCAAGCGCGCTGGGCAGCCGAAAACCGAAGTTGACGAGCACCTCCTTCCGCGCGCGGTCGCCGTTGTACATGCCGCGCACCTGCGGGATGGTCATGTGGCTCTCGTCGACGATCAGCAGCCAATCAGGCGGGAAGTAATCGAGCAGCGTCCAGGGCGTGGAGCCGGGCGGGCGCCCCGCCAACGGGCGGCTGTAATTCTCGATGCCGTTGCAATAGCCCACCTCGCGCAACATCTCGATGTCGTAGTTGGTGCGCTGTTGGATGCGCTGCGCTTCGAGCAGCTTGCCCTGCGCTTTGAAGAAGGCGACCTGCTCCTCCAACTCCTTCTGAATCTCTTCGATCGCCGCCTCGAGCCGATCCTGCGGCGTGACGAAATGTTTGGCCGGGAAGATGTCCACCTGCTGATGGTCGGCGATCAGCTCGCCGGTGAGGGGGTCGAACTCGCTGATGCGCTCGATTTCGTCTCCCCATAAACTGATGCGGTAGGCGGTTTCACGGTCGGCGGGCTGCACCTCCAACACGTCTCCACGCACGCGGAAGCGCCCGCGCTGCAGAAAGTTGTCGTTGCGGTCATAGTAAATCTCGACCAAATGACGCAGCACCTGGTTGCGGCGCACCATCTCGCCTACGCGTAGATGCAACACAACGCGTCCATAGTCCTGGGGGCTGCCCAGGCCGTAGATGCAAGAGACGGAGGCTACGATCACCACGTCGCGACGGCTGAAGAGCGCGCTGGTGGCGGCCAGGCGCAGGCGGTCGATCTCCTCGTTGATCTGCGCGTCTTTTTCGATGTAGGTGTCCGTACGCGGGATGTACGCCTCCGGCTGGTAATAGTCGTAGTAGGAGACGAAGTATTCGACCGCGTTGTTAGGCAGAAACTCGCGCATCTCGGCGTACAATTGCGCGGCGAGCGTCTTGTTGTGCGCCATGATCAGGGTCGGCTTCTGCACCGCCTCGATCACCTTGGCCATGGTGTATGTTTTGCCGCTGCCGGTCACGCCCAGCAGCACTTGATGTCTCATGCCCTTGCGGATGCCTTCGGCCAGCTTGGCGATCGCCTGCGGCTGGTCGCCGGTCGGTTTGAATTCGCTGATCACCTGAAATGGCGGCATCGTTTCACCCTCGTCGTCTCGCGACGTCCTGTCAAACGCAGCAGACTAAACGCAGCCAAATCGAACATAGGTTCTAGTTTAATTAGTATAGCGGAAACGGCATAGAATGTCCAACCGATCGAGTTTGCAACACATTGACAGCCCCAAAAGGGTATGGTATCATACAATTGCGTTAAAACGTTTTAAGATTCCCATTTTCCAACTGTTTGCAACTTCGCTTCGCGCTCATGGTTGATCGCTCAACGCAGCGTCGAGCAACGGGTGCGAAGCTCCATTTCGTATCGACCGTTTCAGTTTTAACCTGGAAAGGAGTCACCTATGTTCGCTGCTACTCGAACGCGTTCCATTCCACTGCTGGCCACTCTGCTCATCCTCTCGTTGCTGCTTTCGGCCTGCACCGTCACCATTCCGGTGACGCCCACTGCAGGCGAGGCCGGCGCCGGTGAAACGGCTTCCGGCAAGTGGTGCTCGGGCGTCAACATCGTCTTCTTCCCCGGCGGCCCGGCGGGCGGCGTCTTCGCCAACAACGTGTACAACGGCGCGCGGCAGGCGGAGGCTGACCTTGGCCCGACTGTGCAGTACATCTTCTCCGACTGGGATCCGCAGAAGATGATTGCGCAGTTCAAAGAGGCGATGGCGACGAAGCCGGACGGCATTGCGGTCATGGGGCATCCGGGAGACGACGCCTTCCTGCCGCTGATCGATGAGGCGCGCGCCCAGGGCATCATCGTGACGAGCCAGAACACGGAGCTGCCCGCGGCGCTGGCGAAGTATCAGGGCGAAGGCTTCGGTTACGTCGGCGCCGTCAACTACACGGCGGGCTACAAGCTCGGCAAGGAGATCATCCGCCGCTATGGCTTCGGCGAAGGCGACCGCGCCATGGTGTGGGGTCTGCTCTCGCAGCCCAGCCGCGGCGAGCGCACCAAAGGCGTCATCGACGCCCTGGAGGAGGCGGGCATGACCGTCGATTACTTTGAGATCGACGCCGCCACCAACGCCGATCCCGCCGCCGGCACGCCCACTTTCACCGGCTACGTCTCGGCCAATCCGGACGTCGATTTGGTCGTGACCGACCACGGCGGCCTGACTGCGACATTGGAGACCTACCTCAAGGCTGCGGGTAAAGGGCCGGATGACATCGTCGGCGCCGGCTTTGACCTCTCGCCGGCCACCATCGCCGCCATCCGCGGGGGCTGGACCGATCTCGTTATCGATCAGCAGCCGTGGCTGCAAGGCTACCTGCCCATCCTGCAGATCTGCCTGACCAAGGTCTACGGCTTCTCCGGCCTGGTGATCGACACAGGCGGCGGCTTTGCGGACAAAAGCAACATCGAGTTCCTGGCGCCGCTGGCCGAGAAGGAAATTCGGTAAGGAGGGGAAATAGGCCGCGGATTGGACGGATGTTGCGGAGAGACGCGGATGTTCGTTGCTCGTGAAAAGCGTTATCAACAAATAGCGCGAATTTTTCATCGTCTGCGGCGATCCGTTGAATCCGCTCCATCCGCGGTCTATCTTTCCGTCAAGCAACATTTGTGGAGCAACGCATGACTGAGCCAACCGTTCGGCTGGTGAATATCTCCAAATCTTTCGGCGAAGTGAAATCGTTAGAAAACGTCAATTTTGAAGTCTATCCCGGCGAAGTCGTGGGCCTGTTGGGCGACAACGGCGCCGGCAAATCGACGCTGATCAAAATCATCACCGGCTATCATCAGCCCGATCCCGGCGGCGAAATCTATTTTCACGGCAAAAAGGTGGAGAACCTGACCGTGCCCAAGGCGCGTGCGCTCGGCGTCGAGACGGTCTACCAGGAAAAGGCGCTGGCCGACGACCAGAGCGTGTGGCGCAACATCTTCATGGGCCGCGAGATCGCCAATCGGTTGGGCTTCCTCGACATCAAGCAGATGCGCGCGGTGACGCAGCGGCTGATGACCGAGCACATGGGCTTCACCTCTAAGGCGGTTAACCCGGACACGCCGGTGCGCACCATGTCGGGCGGCGAGCGGCAGGGCATCGCCATCACGCGGGCGCTCTATTTCGAGGCGGAGCTGATCATTCTCGACGAGCCGACGATGGCGCTTTCGCTCTCGGAGACGCGCAAGGTGCTCGACTTCATCGCCAACATCCCCAAGGCGGGCAAGGCGGGCATCTTCATCGACCACAACATCTTTCACGTCTATCCGGTCGTCGACCGCATCGTCGTGCTCGACCGCGGGCGGGTCGCCGGTGAATTCAGGAAGGCGGACGTCTCGCTCGAAGAGTTGATCGACCGTCTCTACCAGGTGGCGCGCACGGGGCGGTTGGAAGCTGCTCGGGGAGGGAAGGCATGACTGCGGAACGCGTCTCGACTGTGGCCAAACCGGGCCGCTCCCCCTTCACGCTGTGGCTGCGCACGCACGCGCTGCAGATCGGCATCACGATTGTGGCGATCGGCATCTGGGCGATCTTCGCCATCGGCTCGCCGCAGACCTTCTTTCGCGGCAACATCTATCAGGCGTTCATGTCCACGACGCCGTTCTTTGGCATCATGGCCCTGTGGCTGACGCTGGTCGTCATCACCGGCGAGATCGACCTCTCCTTCCCCTCGATCATGACCATCAGCATGTGGGTCTTCGCCACCGTGATGATGGCGACCGGCAATCTGGCCGTTGCGCTGGTGTTGATGCTTCTGATGGGGTTGTCCGCCGGCATGCTCAACGGGATCATTATCACCAAGGTGGGCGTGCCTTCGCTGGTCGTCACCATCGGCACGAGCTTTTTCTGGCGCGGGATGGTGAAGGTGCTGACCGGCGGCACCGGCACGTCGCTGCTGCCCACGCGCGACACGATCTTCTACGAGATCTTCGTCGGTCGGCTCTTCGGCTTTCTCCCCATGCAGATGGTGTGGATGGCGCTCTTCGCCATCCTCTGCTGGGTGTTGCTCAACCGCCATCGGCTCGGCGCCCACATCTATCTGACGGGCGACAACGCCGACAGCGCCCGCCTGATGGGCGTGGACGTCGACCGCACCAAAATCATCGTCTTCGGGCTGGCCGGCTTCTCCGCCGCCTTTGCGGGCCTGGTCGCCAGCCTGGAGGTGACCTACTACTGGCCGACGCTGGGCGAAGGCTATCTCCTCAACACGCTCTCTTCGGTCTTTCTCGGCGGAACCTCGGTCTTCGGCGGCACCGGCACGATCTACGGCACCTTCGTGGCGTCGTTCATCATCGGCGCCATCAACGCCGGCATCGTGGCGATCGGCATGTCCGGCTTCTGGACCGAGCTGATCTACGGCCTGATCATCGTGCTCTCCGTGGTGACGCAGACGATCGTGGGGCGGCGCATCAAATAAACAGCGAGGAAAAGCAACGGTCATGAAAATTACGTCGATCACGCCGCTCGTGTTGGGCACGCGCTGGCGCAATCTGGTTATTTTGAAGGTGGAGACGGACGAAGGCCTCGTCGGCCTGGGTGAGAGCCGGCCGGTCAACAAGGTGGAGGCGGTCATCGGTCATATCAAGGATGTGGCGGAGCGGTTCGTGCTCGGCCTCGATCCTTTCAACATCGAGCTGCTGGTGCAGCGGCTCACCGTCGAAGACTACGGCAGGCCGGGTGAAGTGGCCATGACCGGCCTGGCGATGATCGAGATGGCGTGTTGGGACATCATCGGCAAGGCGCTCAACCAACCCGTCTATCGCCTGCTCGGCGGCGCGGTGCGCGAGCGCATCAAGACCTACGCCAACGGCTGGTACACGGTGGAGCGCACGCCGGAGGAGTTCGCTGCGGCGGCGCGGCGCGCCGTGGCGAAGGGGTATCGCGCCCTCAAATTCGACCCCTTCGGTGCCGGCTACTACGAGATGGAGCGCAGCGAAAAGCTCAAGAGCATTGCCCTCGTCGAGGCGGTGCGGGACGCGGTCGGGCCGGAGGTCGAGCTGTTGATCGAGATGCATGGCCGCTTCAATCCGGTCACAGCAGTGGAGATGGCGCGCGAGCTGGCGCCTTTCAAGCCCTCCTGGTATGAGGAGCCGGTGCCGCCCGCCAACTATCCGGCGCTCAAGAAGGTGGCCGACGCCATCGCTCCGCTCGGCGTGCCTGTGGCGACGGGCGAGCGCATCCACACGCTGCACGACTATCGCGAGCTGCTCGAGCTGCACGCCGCCGACATCCTTCAGCCCGACATTGCGCACTTCGGCGGCATTCTCAACACCAAGAAGCTGGCGGCGTGGGCGGACGCCTACTATGTGCTGATGGCGCCGCACAATGTCGGCGGGCCGATCGCCACCGCCGCCGCCTTGCATCTCGCTGCGTGCACGCCCAACTTCAAAATTCAGGAAAACTTCAACGATTTCGATGAACCGTACGTCCTGGCCTCGGCGCCGGGGCTGCCCGCCGTGGAGGACGGCTATTTCCCGCTGCCGCCCGGCCCCGGCCTCGGCGTGACGCTGGACGAAGCCGTCGTCGCCGAGCATCCGGAGCAGCGCATCCACTTCAATCTGTTCAAGGAGGGCTGGCATAAGCGCGATGCGCGCATGAGGGCAGAGTGATCGAGCGAACGAGAAGCGGTGTGCTTCCAAGGGAACAATAATTCGCTCGACAAAAGATGAGGCCGTCGACTCGATGCTCAACATCACCGCCAATCGCCACAGCAAAGCGATCCGAAAAGGCCCCCCGATTTTCGTAGTCTCCGGCGGCACAGGCGCCACCGGAGACCTGTTGGCGCGCACCGTCTTGGCGCAATTCCCCGACGTCGATGTGCCGATCTATCTTGAAGCCAAAGTAGTGAGTGAAGAACGAGTGCACGAGGTGATCGAGAAGGCCAAAGCCCACCCCGGCGCCATCATCGTGCACACCATGGTCAATCGCAAATTCCGTCATCTACTCGTGACGGAAGCTGCGCACGCCGGCATCGTCACCTTCGATCTGGCCGGACCATTGGAAGAGCATCTGAGTCGCGCGCTCGACATGGAGCCGCTGCAACAGCCTGGACTGTATCATCAGATGCGCCGCGCCTATTTTGAGCGCGTCGAGGCGATCGAGTTCACCGTGGCGCACGACGACGGCAAACGCATCGAAGACCTGCCGCAGGCGGAGATCGTGCTGGTCGGCGTCTCCCGCGTCGGCAAGACGCCGCTCAGCATGTATCTCTCCATCATGGGGTGGAAGACGGCCAATGTGCCCTTTGTGCCCGGCGTTCCACCGCCGCCGGAGCTCCTGCAAATCCCCCCGCACAAAGTGATCGGCCTGACCATCGAACCGGCGCAGTTGATCGCCCATCGCCGCTACAGAGCCTCGCGCTCGGGCATCCCTGAAGAGGGATACGTCGACCGCGCTTCAGTCGTCGAAGAGCTGCGCGCCGCCAATCACTTCTTCTACAAATATGGATTTCACGTGGTGGACACGACCGATAAGCCGATCGAAACGAGCGCAGAAGAGATCATCGGCCTTGTCACACACCGAAAGGCGGCTTCCTGAAGCGGTGTGAAGCCAAAAAGGGGAAATTTCTCCTAAGCCGGGCTTTTGTCCACCACCTGCTTCGCCGTCCAGTAGGGGGCGAGACGGCCGATCAGCTCGACGGGCAGACGGCCGACGATGTGGGTGCCATGCTCATCATGGCTCTCAGACTCGACCACTCCGTGTTCATGCATCAACGCCACCAAATCTCCGCGCTCGTAGGGAATCACCATGTCGACGGCGATCATGCGGTGGCTGAGGGCGTCGTCGATGGCCTGGAGGAGGCGATCAAGCCCTTGACCGGTGAGGGCGCTGATCGGCACGGCGTTGGGATTTTCCGCCAGCGCCTGCTCGATGCGGCGGGCGTGCTCGGGGTTGGAAAGGTCGAGGCGGTCCACCTTGTTGAGCGCCGCCACGATCGGCTTGTCGGCGGCGCCCAGGTCCTCAAGGATTTCCTCCACGGCGGCGATCTGCTCTTCCATGTTGGGATGCGAGACATCGACGACGTGCACCAGAAGGTCCGCCTCGTTGACTTCCTCCAGCGTAGAGCGGAAAGCGGCCACCAGCGTCGGCGGCAATTTCTGGATAAAACCGACCGTGTCGGAGAAGAGCGCCAGGCGGTCGCTCGGCAGCCGCACGCGCCGCGTCGTCGGATCGAGCGTGGCAAAGAGCTGATCCTCGGCCACTACGTCGGCGTCGGCGATGGCGTTGAGCAACGTGCTCTTGCCGGCGTTGGTGTACCCGACCAACGCAATTAACGGCAGGGCAGATTGTCGGCGCTGGCTGCGATATTGTTCGCGATGCTTGCGGATTTCGGCCAGCTCCTGCTTCAAAAAGGCGATGCGGCGATTGATCTCGCGGCGATCCACCTCCAGCTGCGTCTCGCCGGGGCCGCGCACGCCCACGCCGCCGGTTGCGCCGCCGGCGCGGCCGCCCGCCTGCCGCGCCAGGTGCGTCCAGGCGCGCGTCAGCCGCGGCAGGCGATATTCATACTGCGCCAGCTCCACCTGCACGGCGCCCTCGCGCGTGCGGGCGTGGCGGGCGAAAATGTCCAGGATCAGCGCCGTGCGATCGATAATTTTGATCTCTTCGCCGAGCGCCTTCTCCAGCTCGCGCTGCTGGCGAGGAGAGAGTTCTTCGTCGAAGATCACCATGTTGGCGCCCAGCTCCGCAACGGCGGCGCGCAATTCTTCGAGTTTGCCCGCGCCGATCAGCGTGGCCGGGTTGGGCGCCTCCAGCCGCTGCGTCAATCGACCGACGACGCGTACGCCGGCCGTTTTCGCCAGCAAGGCCAGCTCATCCAGGGAATCTTCCAAGGAGAGCAAGGAGGGATGGTTCTGAAGCTCGACGCCGACCAGAATGGCGCGCTCCTCCGGCGGCGCCGTCACCACCAGGCCGGCTTCGTCGCGAATGATGCGATCTCGCCCCCGATAGTCGCTCGACAAAGGATTATGATGGGAGTGGGATGAACTTGATGAGCTCATGAACCTCCATTCCGTAGATTAGACATTTCCAGCGCCTCGATGCGGTTGCGCATTTCGGCGGGCAACTCCGCCTTTTGCTTCGTCCGATAATTGTAACTCACGATCACCCCATCGCCTTCGGCGGCCACTCTGTCGTGACGAGCGCTCACGATCCGGAAGTGCATCGTGAAGCGATCGGAGCCGATCTCGCCGACGCGCGTGCCGACCAATACGCGATCCGGGTAGGTGAGTGGAAATTTGAATTTGCACGACGCCGAAGCCAGAATGGGGCCGACGCCGCTTTCCGCCATTGCCTCCATGAGGCCGGCGCGCTCGAAGTAAGCGATGCGCCCACTCTCGAAATAGCGAAAGTACACGATATTGTTGACGTGCTGAAACGCATCCATCTCACCCCAGGCGACAGGAATTTCAATCACCACCGGAAATTCGGCGAGCAGCGCGTGCATCAAAGGCTTTGCGTTGTCGTCTATGGGGTTTTGGGTTGCGTGTTCCGTCGGCATAAATAGGCCTGTCTTATAAGCATAAAGAACGTGCGCGGTTTCGTCAACCGCCGCACAGAGGAAAGGCGTGACTTCTGAGGGACGCAATCGAGCGGATTGCATCCCTCAACGCTCAATTCGGGCGATTTCTTCAGGCCGTCACGCGCATTGCGTTCGAGCGGGCGACATCGACATCATCCGCCGCCGACGCATTCGCGCTTGCGACGTCAGTCTTGTCGGCGCCGGAGGCTTGCTCCGCCTGTTGCTGCTCCGCCTCCGCCAGCGTCCGTTCGCCGGCTTCGTAGCGAGCGCGCGCTTCGGCGAATTCCTCGTCCGACATCCCCAGCGGTTTATCAAGGTCGCCAAGCGCCTTGTGCAACCCAAACTTCAAGGTGCGCACCGCCTGTTCCAGCGGACGCTCGCTGTGCACCTCGGCGAAGGTGGAAACCGCTGCGTCCGGCGACAGAGGCGCCAGGCCGTACCGTTGCGCAAGCTGCTCTCGATGATGCGCGATCCACAGATAGAGGTCGGCCTCGGTGCGAGAGGGGAAGCTCTCCAACAACCTGTGCCGACGGATCGCCTCGACGACCGGCAGGTAGACGTTGTCGTACCAGCTCGCCACCGCCTCCTCCCAGGAGAGACGATGGTCGCTGCCTTCGCGCGCCAGGTCGAGGTTGCGCAGGTATTGATGCACCTGAATGTGGCGCAGCAAAATCTGATAACGCCCCGGCTCCGTAAACTCAATGCCGTGACCGGGGCGAATTTCATCGAGCTTCGTTTCCTTGAGGAACTCTGCGCGCTCGATCTTGATGATCCACTGATCGCGCTCGAAGTCTTCCATGTGGAGAGGCACATCGGTCGGGATTTCGGTCACATAGGCCTCGATGTGCGTCAGCCCGTTGGCGCGGGCTACGCTGACGCGGTGATTGCCGTCGCGAACAAAGTAGACGTCGCCGATCTTGTACACTTCAATGGGTGGAAAGCCTTCCAGCGAGTTCATCACGGCGTCGACGCGCGCCCATCGCTCCGGGCTGACGCCCGCGCGCGGCAGGAAGGTGCGCGTGAAATCCCGGTAGCGCCCAACGCTGCCCACGATTTTATCCAACGGGATCATTTGTGTGCCCATCTCGATCTGCTGTCGCGATTTGATCCGTTTCGCCACCTCGTCGTAGCTCAGCAGATCGACTTTGCCGCCCGTCATCTTCGCCATCAGGTCGGCGATTTGCGCTTTGCTCACATTGCGGCGGAACTTTTCCAATGACTCATATTGAACTGCCTGTGCATCCGGCATAACCCGTTTCCTTTCCCTCCTGGGCTAAACAGCCCTCATGGCGCTTGCGATGAAAATCAATCGCCATCGCAGTCGCCTGCAAACCAGCAGATCAATTAACTCCACAAGTATAACAGAGGTTCCGCCAAAAACAAAGTGTGTTTCTGACAATAAGTTTGCAGTCGCCAGACGGAATCTGTCATAGGATTGCCGTCGGGGCGCGTCGAAGGTCTTCGCCCGTCAACCCGTTGGCGCAGGCGCGCTGACCAGGGCGACGCATTCATCTGCGCGCAGCGCCATGCAGTTGACGCCTTGCACGACGCCTTCTTTGGCGGGCGTCTCGCCGGCGCGGAAGCGGATAATCTTCCCCAGCCTCGAGATGATGAAGACGTCGCTGTCCTCTTCAACGGCTGCTGCGCCGACGACGACGCCGGCTTTCATGGCAACCTTGCCACCGGCGCCGGGCGATTTGTTTGCGGTGAAGCCGCTCATCAGGCGGATGGTGCCTTTGCCGTCCTCACTCAGCAGAAAGACGCCTCCCTCCGGCTTTGTGGCGACGACCGAAACCACGCGATCTCCCGGCTCCACGCGGATGCCCAGGCAGCCGCGCATCGGCGCCAGGCGCTCGGCGAAGCGAATCGCCAGCCCCGCGCGCGTGACAAGGAAGAGATCGTCGGCGCCGCTGCTCCAGCAGGCTGCGGCTGGCGCGCCGCCCTCGCGCGGGTCGAGCAGCACGACGCCCGGCTGCAGGCTGGCGCCCATGTACTGACGGGCGATTCTCCGCACCTGGCCGCGCTCGGTGACGAGCACCAGAAAGGCGCTCTCTGCGCTCCGATCCGGCAGCACGACGGCCAGCCGTTCGTCCGGGCGCATGGGGAAACGCGCCAGCAACGATTCTCCCTTGCTGCGCACCTCTCGCTCGGGGATGTCGGCGACGGCGACGCGGAAGACCCGACCCTGATTGGTCAACAACAGCAGCGAATCGCTTGCATCCGCCACTGCCAGGAAGGCGGGCGCATCGTTGGCCGGCGCCTCCAGGTCAAAGACGCCCATGCCGCCGCGGCGTTGACGGCTGTAAAGATGGCGCGGGGTGCGTTTGGCGAAGCCGCCGGCGCTGACCGTGATCACGTTGACGGTGGTCGGCGCTTCATCCGGCTCGAACGAGGTCTCACGGCGCTCGCCGCTTGTTTCCGCCGCCTCGAATTCGGCGAGCCGGGCTTCCAGCGCCTCGATGTAGGCAATCACTTCAGGCGACGCACCGCTCAGGTCAGGCCGTTCCATGCAGACACCTCCAGACGGATGGGCATTTTCACTCCTCTTCGCTCATCACGACTAACACTTCTCCGCCAACTTCGACGCGGTCGCCAGGGCGCAATTTGCGGCCGCGCCGCGTTTCGACTTCGCCGTTCACGCGCACTTGACCGCTCTGGATCAGCAGTTTCGCCTGCCCTCCTGTGGGCGTGATGCGGGCCAGTTTAAGGAATTGCTCCAGCTTAATCGTCTCTTCCACGTTTCGTCACTCCATGGCGCGTTGAAATGTACGTGCGCTGAACCAGATGCTCAGGACGGCGGTGGCGACCAGCACGGCCAGACACAGGAGCGGATCCAGCGCGTCGCCGCCGAAGAGCCACCTGCGCATTCCCTCCACGGCGTAGGTCGTGGGGTTGACCACCGCAACGACCCGCATCCAGACCGGCATGGCGTCGAGCGGATAGAGCGCTGAGCTGAAAAAGAGCAGCGGCAAGTTGAGGAGGAACAGGATGGTGTGATAGCCGCCGATCGAGCGGCTGCGCAGCGCCATCGCGTTGGCGAAACCGACCATGGTCACCACAAAGGCTGTCAACACGAGCGCAGCGCCCAGCGCGCTGCCCGGCGAGGCCGCCAGCCGCGCGCCGAAGAGCAGGGTCACCAGCACGATCAAAATCGACTGCGTCACCGTCTTGACCAGGCCGCTGGCCGTCGCCGCCAGCAAAATGCTCAGCCGTGGGATCGGCGCCACCATGTATTCTTTCATGACGCCTTTGATTTTTTCCTCCAGCAGCGGCATGCCCGCGTTGATAGCGCCGCTCAGCGCCGTGAACGCAATGATGCCCGGCGCAATGAACGACAGATAATTGAGCCCGGCGATGGCTTCCGTCGTCACCAGCCTTTCCATGCCCAGCCCAAAGGTCGCAGCAAGCAGGATGGGCGCCGCCAGGGTGCCCCCCACTTCCTGGCCGTTGTGCAGAAATTTGTGCATATGTTTGGTGAAAATCACCCACGTTCCCCGCCACAGCTCGGCCCCATGCCGGTGTTTGACCGCCGAACTTGTGATCAAGGTCTCTTGTTGCAATTGATGGTGCATTCTGCGCGCTCCTGAACGGAATCAATGATTGCTTTGTCCTTACGTATAGATTTTGTCCTTACGTATAGATATAGTGTAAACGGGCGCTGCAGCTTGCAAAAAATGATCGAAACCCCCGCGCGCTCGGCGCCTCTGCTGCAAGACTTTGCCCGGTCGCCGCGCTCTTTTGAAGTGATTGCATTGGGAAGGCGCATGATATAAAGTAGATAGTGCAAGTGTGAAGCGGAAAGATCGAGCAAAGGAGGAGAAACTCATGAATGCATCATCTCGTCTCAGTTTCACCCAAATTCAGTGGGGAATCATCGTTCTGACCGTCATTACCGCAGTGATCCATATCTGGCTGGGCGCCGGCTTTTTGGATTCCGGCGGCCTGCTCTTCGTGCTCAATGGACTGGGCTATCTGGGGCTGCTGGTGCTGTTGCTTGCCCCCATCGCAGCGCTGACGCCCTATCGCACGTGGATCCGCTGGGCGCTCATCGCCTACACGGCAGTGACCGTGATCGCATGGGTTTTTATCGGAACGCGCTCGCTGATCGCCTATATCGACAAAATCGTGGAGATTGCGCTAATCGTGTTGCTCTGGCTGGATGGTCAGCGGCAACGATGATTCCCTCTACCTTTTCCACTTTGCCTTGAGCGCGTCGATGCGCCGAATGGACGCGTCGATGCGCTCAAGGCTGAGCCTGCCGTCCTGCACCGCAGTCGCCAGGACGTCGATCACGCGGCCGGCAACGTCAGGGTCGTAGGTCAGGTTGTTGCCGATGGCGATCACATCCACGCCGGCTATTACGCTCTGCACGACCGCCTCCTCGAAGCCGTAGACATGGGCGATGGCGCCCATCTGCATATCGTCGGAAACGATCACGCCGTCGAAGCCCATCTCCTCGCGTAGAAGGCCGGTGAGGGTGGCGGGGGAGAGCGTCGCCACGTAGTCGGGATCGAGCCGAGCGTTGAAGACATGCGCCGTCATGATCGAGTCCACCAGCCCCTCCGCAATCAGGCGACGATATGGCTCCAGCTCTACAGCTCGCCACGCGTCGGTCACGTCGACGAAACCCAGATGCGAGTCGTCGCGGCTGCTGCCGTGGCCGGGGAAATGTTTGAGCGTGGTCGTGACGCCGTGCGCCCGGTGGCCGCGGATAAAGGCGGCCGCCTGGGCAGTCACCACATCCGGATCCGCCGAAAAACTGCGCCCCAGCGCGCCGATGATGGGGTTGTCGGGGTTGAGGTTGAGATCGACGACCGGCGCAAAGTTATGGTTGACGCCGACCGATCTGAGCGTGCGCGCCATCTGCTCGGCGACGGCGTAGGTGAACGCCGGATCGTTGCGCTCTCCCAGGGCCTGGGCGGAGAGCGTCGACGGGAAGCCATGGCGTTCATCGAGGCGGGCGACGAGGCCGCCCTCCTGATCGACGGCGACGATCAACGGCGTTTCGGCCATCGCCTGCAGTTCGGCGGTGAGTGCGGCGACCTGCTGTGGGGATTCGACGTTGCGCAGGGGGCTTTGCAGCGCCGCGTCGTAGCTGAACAAAATCACGCCGCCGAGGCCGCGTTCGCGCACATCGGCCACAATCGGGTTGGCGGAATCGAGCCTCAGCCCGCGGAAGCCGACGAGCACCATCTGCGCCAGCTTGCGCCGCAGCGTCCTTTCCTCTGGAACCGGAGGCGCGGCGGTGGGCGTTGGACTTTCGGGCGAAGCGGTTGTAGTCGGCGGCGCAGGCTTCGGTTGTTGAGGAGAGGGCGCCTCCTGTCTACAGCCCCCTGCAAGGCTCCAGGCAAGGACTGCGCCCGCAGCTAAGACCTGCCGGCGCGTCCAGGTGCGACGATGCGCGCATCTGTTGTGCGCGGCGGAAAGAAATTCACCCACCGATGATCGGATCATCCACCACCGGCAGATCCCAGTGGGCCAGCAGAATCTCGAAGCGGCGGCGCTCCTCGCGTTGGAAAGTCTCCTGGTCGGGGTACAGCTCGCGTTTGATCGCCGCCTCACCCTCCGGCGGTTCGTGCGCAGCCAGCACGTTCTTAAAGACGATGGTGACGCGGTAGTCCCAGCGCCCATCCTCGGTCGTGTGATAGCGCGGCCGCGTGCAGGTGACGGAGAGGAAGCGTCCACGCTCCACCTGCTTCAACAGCACGGGCAGGTGGTTCTTCTTGAAGAGTTCGATAAACTCTTCGGCGTGCCCCCACTTCGCCTTGTAGTAGTATTCGATCACATAGGGTTTGTTGAGCAAATCCTGGGCATGATCCGACATTTTTCCATCCATCTCCCTTGTTTCAAACGCTGCAATCCGCCGCTCCGAGCGGCGCCTACGGAGTGATGATGATTTCTCGTAGGTGCGGCTCGCAGGGCCCTCACTCCCCGGCCCCCTCTCCCAATGCTGGGAGAGGGGGGAAGCCCTCACCTCCCGACCCCCTCTCCCAATGCTGGGAGAGGGGGAGAGCCCTCACCCCCCGACCCCCTCTCCCAAT